>WNGF01008533.1_pt1 | contig 23385 bp, 21 predicted proteins | sample 5400641 | NCBI WGS metagenome assembly WNGF01 (sample SAMN13153371, study PRJNA577476) | soil metagenome | isolation source: 80 cm soil or saprolite under grassland replicate 2 | place: USA:California | collected 2016-06-15 | reverse complement strand
GTACAAGCCCTACTCCTGATCCCTGACCCTGACGCCTGACCCCTGACGCCTGATCCCTGACCCTGACGCCTGATCCCTGACGCCTGATCCCTGACCCTGACGCCTGACCCCTGATGTACGTCGGCGCGCCGCTGCGACGGCTGGAAGATCCACGGCTGCTGCGCGGCCAGGCGAACTACATCGAAGACCTCGACCTACCACGCGTGCTGTGTGTGGCGTTCGCGCGATCGGACTTCCCGCATGCGCGCTTGGCCTCGGTCGACCTGGGGCAGGCGCGCAGCGTTCCTGGCGTCGTGGCAGTCTTCGATGGCGGCGAGCTGGGCACACCGCGCATCGAGGCAACGGTCAAACATCCCGCGCTCAGACCGTGTGCCCAGCCAAGCCTGGCCGACCGGGTCGTGCGCTACGTCGGCGAACCGATCGCCGTCGTCGCTGCTGAAACCCGCGCCACTGCCCAGGACGGCGTCTCGGCGATTGCGATCGACTACGAGCCGCTGGACGCGCTCGGCAGCTCCGAGGCGGCCGTGGCCGAGGGAGCCGTACTGCTCCACCCCCACCTGGGCGACAACCTGGCCGGCAGTTTCTCGGTCCAAGCTGGCGACCCTGCTACCGCGTTCGCCAACGCCGAACGGATCATCAGCGGCCGGTTCTACGTGCAGCGCTATACCGGCATGCCGCTCGAAGCGCGCGGCGTTGCCGCGGCCTGGGATAGCGGCCGCCAGGCGCTGACGCTGTGGTCCTCGACGCAGTGGCCACACACGCTGCGCGAGTCACTGTCGAGCATCCTTGGGCTGCCCGAACACAAGACCCACGTGATCGCGCCCGATGTCGGCGGCGGCTTCGGCATCAAACAAGACGTCTATCCCGAGGAGGTCGTGCTGGCCCAATTGGCGCAACGGCTCGGCCGGCCGGTCAAGTGGGTCGAGACGCGCCGCGAGCACCTGTGTACGGGTGTGCACGCTCGCGAGCAGTGGCACGACATGCAGCTCGCGGTGCGCAATGACGGCACGATTCTCGGCATGCGCGCTGACGTCCTGTCTGACCAGGGCGCCTATACGCGCAGCCTGGGCATCCTGTGTCCGTCGCTGACGGCCGCCGGCCTGCCCGGCCCGTATCGCTTCCACAACTACCAGTGCAACGTGCGCGTGGCCCTGACGAACAAGGCGCCCGCCGCGGCATATCGCGGCGCTGGCCAGCCCGAAGCCGTGTTTGCGGCGGAGCGCATCGTGGATCGGGTCGCTTCGGAGCTGGGGCTCGACCCAGCCGAGGTGCGGCGCAAGAACTTCATCCGCTCTGATGAGTTCCCCTGGGAGGTTGGCCTGGAGTCGGCCCAGGTGCCGGTGGTCTACGACAGTGGCGAGTACGTCGCCGGACTCGATCGCGCTTTGGAGCTCGCGCGGTACGCCGAGTGGCGCAAGCAGCAGGCGTTCGAGCGGGCGAAGGGTGAGCAGGGTCGGCTGCTGGGCATCGGCCTGGGCGCGTACGTGATGCTGACCGGACTCGGGCCGCACGAGGGCAGCGTGCTGCGCGTCGATCCTAGCGGCCAGGTCACGCTGGTCACCGGCGCTTCGCCGCACGGTCAGGGCACGGTCACCGCGCTGGCGCAGATCGTCGCCGACCAGCTTGGTATTTCGCCTGGCGCGGTCGACGTATCGCACGGGGATACGGCCGCCATTGCATACGGGGTCGGCACGTATGCGAGCCGCAACGCGGTGGTGGCGGGCAATTCGGCGCACGTCGCGGCGGAGCGGGTGCGCGCCAAGGCCGTTGCGCTGGCGGCGCACGTACTCGAAGTGGCCGAGGCGGACCTCGAGCTCGTCGACGGTGCGGTGCAGGTGCGCGGGGCGCCTGGCCAGCGGCTGTCGCTGGCCGAGCTTGCCTCAGCTGCCGCGCCGGGGCGATCGCTGCCGGCGGGCATGGAGCCGGGCCTGGAGACGACGCACTACTTCCTGGCGCCGCGCGCGACGTTCGCCAGCGGCTTGCACGTGGTCGTCATCGAGATCGACCGAGAGACCTTGCTGTTGAAGATTCTCGAGTACGCCGTCGTCAGTGACGCGGGGCCGCTGATCAATCCGCTGATCGTCGACGGACAGATCGTCGGCGGGGTGGCGCAGGGCATCGGCGGCGCGCTGTGGGAAGAGCTGGCGTACGACGACCAAGGCCAGTTCCTGAGCCAGTCGCTGCTGGACTACTGCATGCCCACCGCGCACCAGATCCCACCGATCAAGATCGCCCATCTGTACACGAAGTCGCCGCTCAATCCGCTCGGGGTGAAGGGTTTGGGCGAAGGCGGCGCCATGGCGCCGCCCGCCGCGCTGGCCAATGCCGTCGAGGACGCCCTGCGGCCGTACGGCGTGGAGATCAACGCGACGCCGCTCACCCCCTCACGGCTGGCGGCGCTGCTGGCTCGCGCGTCAGACTGAGGGCTGCCTGACCGTGACCCCGGGTGAGGGGCGCGCTGGCGTGGACGGGCTGATATGCTCGCTCCGCCTCAGGGGGTCGGGAGATGGCAGCCTCTTGTGTCCGGTGCGCGCGGGCTTGCGACGGGGTCTTGTGCGCGCGGTGCGGCGCCCGTTTGCGGGCGCTGTTATGCGCGCGGGCCGGCGTGCGCCGGCGCACGGACCTGACGCCGGGGCGGCCGTATGGCCTGGTGCTGCTGCTCGTGCTCGCGCTCGCGGCGGGCGCGTGGCGGGTCTTGCTCGGACCAGCCGAGACGCCCACGCCGCCGGTCGCCGGCGTGTGGCAGGTGTTCGGCGAAAACCAGTTCGTCTCGCCGCTTGGCATGGCCGCCGACCGCGAGGGCAACCTGTACATCGTCGATGCCGGCACGCATCGGGTGCACAAGCTGGCGCCCGACGGTCATCAACTCGGCGCCTGGGGCGGCCGAGGTACCGGTCCAGGCCAGTTCGAGCGACCCTCGGCGGTCGCCATCGACGCCATCGGCAACATCTACGTCGCCGATACCGCCAACAGTCGGATCCAGAAGCTCTCGTCGAGTGGCACGCCACTGGCCGTGTGGGGCTCGCTGGGCACTGGCCCCGGCCAGTTCAACGGCCCGCGCGGCGTGGCCGTCGATCGCGAAGGCAACGTCTACGTGGGCGACACGGGCAACGATCGCATCCAGAAAATCGCGCCGACTGGGCAGACGATGGCGATCTGGGGCCGGGCTGGCCCCGCGCCAGGTGAGTTCCGCCAGCCGTACGGCGTGGCGCTCGACGCCGAGGGCGCGCTCTACGTCGCCGATCACTGGAACAATCGCATCCAGAAGCTATCGGCGACCGGTCAGTCGCTCGCTCAGTGGGGCAGTTTTGGCTTCGGGTCGGGTCAGTTCAACAATCCGCGCGGCGTGGCCGTCGACGGTCGCGGCGAGATCTACGTCGCCGACAGCTATAACCATCGCATCCAGAAGCTGTCGCAGACGGGCTTGCCACTTGGCGAATGGGGTGCTCGGGGCGGAGCGGCCGGGCAGTTCCGTCGCCCCGAGGGCCTTGTCGTCGACGATCGTGGCGGGTTGATCGTCGTCGATTCGGACAACATTCGGTTACAGCGCTACGTGCCGGCGCTCGCCCGATAGGCGCACCAGGGCTGGGCGGCCGAGGCCGAAGCTCCAGCGAATGCTCGGCCAGCGGCGACCTGGCGCCTGGAAAACGTGCGTGACCTGGTCGGCCAGGTGTGCGGCGGCCGCTTCACGGCGCAGATCGTTGAGGTGCTCACGGTTGACCACTTCGAGGATGAATGGATGGATCACGGCTCGTTCTCCTCACAGGTGACTCATCGGTCACCTATAACTTACGTGACCAACTGGTCACGTGTCAAGCGGGGTTGGGGTTCGTTACTCAGGCGAGCCGCGCGTACGGGCGCATGAGCGTGTCGTGCAGTCGGTGCGGACCGTCGAGGAGTGTTGTCACTGGTCGCAGCAAGTCCCATAACCAATCAACGTCCGGCTCACTTAGTTTCGAGGTGCTCAGCCCAAGCGCCGCGGCGCGAATCGACTCGATCTCCGTTTCAGTGAGTGCGTTGCGATCGGCCCAGCGCAACAGCAGGTCGTCCATGGTCAACGTCATGAGGCCTGGTCTCCTGCTAGCGCGTCGGCCAGCCGACGCCGCGCTCGGGCGAGTTGATAGCGCACTGTGCCCGCTGGTCGGCCGAGGATCTCGCCGACCTGGCTGCTCGTGCGCTCGCCGAGCACGTGCAGCACGAGGACGACGCGCAGGTCGTCCGGCAGTGTGTGGATGGCGCGGTCGAGGCGGTCGACCTGTTCGGACTGCAGGGCGGTTGTCTCGGGTGCATCGGCAGTATCCGGCGCGGTGAGGCTTTGGAGTCGGTCGACGGCGGCCGCGCCCGCTGCGCGCGTGCGGTAGGTATCGACGACGAGATTGCGCGCGACTGAGTACAGCCAGTGGTGGCGTCGCTCGGCCGGCAGCGCCTCGACGACCTGGATGCTGCGCCAGAGGCGCAAAAACAGCTCTTGAAGGAGGTCGAGCGCCAGCTCGCGGTCGCTCGTCCGACCCAGGAAGAACGCGTGCAAGGGTCGCTGATGGTCCGCGTAGAGCTGATCGAACAGGTGCTGCCCATCACTCGGCCTCATCGGAGGTCACGATGCGCCCGTCGCGCTGGGTGGCCAGGACCTGCAGCATGGGCACCAGCTTGGGTGAGGCGATGAGCTTGCCGTCGAAGACGATCTCGGCCACTGCGCGCTTGAGCTGTTCGGGGCTGACGTCGTCGGCAAACGTGAACTTGCCATCGAGTACGAGCGTGATCGGCTCGTCCAGCAGGTCGAAGAACGCACCTGAGAGCGTCTCCTTGCCGTCGAACACGCGCGGCGGCGCGGTGTAGTACATCACGCCGCCGCCGATGGTGGTGACGCGCCCGGCCAGCAGCGTTTCCGCGCCACGTGGGGCGACAACACCGCCGACGGCCACGATGTGCTCGTAGCCCAGTACGTCGAACGGCTTGGTGATCACGAGTTGACCGATGGCAATCAGCACGTCCGACGGATGGCCGCCCGGATTGGCCAGCTCGGCGCCGCTCAGCCGGGTGCTGCTGCTCAACGTTTTCACCGTTGCGCCGGGCGTATACGGGTAATAGGTGACCTGGCCGCTCATGCGCGTGAGCGCGGCGCCCAGACCCGTCTCGCTGCCCATCGGTGCGACGACCTGGCCGACGGCCACGATCTGCTGGCGGACGGCTTGCTGCACCGGGCTGGTGATGACCAGCTGGCCTGCCACCACCAGGATTTCATCGTCTTTCTGGTCTGGAGCGGAGAGCGCCTCGCCGCTCAGTACGATCTGGCCTGACATGACCTTGACGCGCTTGCCGTCAGGGATCGGCACGGTCGCCGCGATGTGCTCCATCGGGATGGCCATCAGCTTGCCCATCAAACGTTCGGGCACCAGGATGCAGGCCACGTTGCTGATGCCGGTTACTTTGTCCAGTAAGTCGGTACCCGTGGCGCCAGTGAGATCCAGCAAGGCGACGTTGGTGATCTCCGTCATATCGCTATATAGAGACGGACAAGTCTTGCCAGGTGTTGGATCTATTTTTAGAAAAATTTCTCCGCTGCATGACCGCCGCACTACGGGAGTTTTTGGAAAATTCCGTTCGTTGCGTGACCGCCTCGTAACGAGTTTCTTTTTGGAAAAATTCTCCGCTGCGTGACCGCCGCGCGCTTTTCGCTCAACCGCGTCCCTCGTGGCGCTGCGCGCCGTCGGTCCGCTGCTCGCCCGCGCGCGGCTCGGCAAACCACAGGGGCAAGCACGTGTGTGAGGTGTGGCGGGTACCAAGAGGTGCGTTGGGTTCAGGCCGAGGTCCGTGGATGGTTTTGGCAATATTGAGCAACGAGCGGCGCTGCTGCGCCCAGCTTTGCCAGCGGTGCCGGGGTGGCAGCGGTCATCGCGGTGGCGTGCACGCTGGGTGAGGCGCTGTCAGCTCGCGTGACGGTGGGATCGGGAAGGTTCGCGGCAGAGCCGCAATCACGGTGCGGGTTGGCGCGGTTCGCGGCGGGACAGTAGTGGCGGCGCAGCCGCGGGTGGCCTGATCGACACTGCAGTCTGGCAAGGAGGCCGCCCATGGCGAAGCCGGCCTCGTCGGGCGGACACGCCTCAGCCAGGTCCCACGCTGCCAATGGCGACAGCTGGCGCAGCAGCGCCGCTCGTGCTCGATATTGCCAGAACCATCCACGGACCTCGGTGCTAAGCCAACGCACCTCTCGGTACCCGCCACACCTCACACAACGTGGTGTGCCCCTGTGGTTTGCCGAGCCGCGCGCGGGCGAGCAGCGGACCGACGGCGCGTAGCGCCATGAGGGACGCGGTTGAGCGAAAAGCGCGCGGCGGTCACGCAGCGGAGCAATTTTCAAAAAGAAGCAAGCACTCCATGGCGATAAACCGTGCGGTCACGCAGTGGAGAAATTTTTCAAAAAAGAAACTAGGCAGTGACGGGGACGAATTGCCAGGCGTCGACATCCACGAGCCCGCGATCGGTCAACTTCAGGGAGGGAATGACGGAGAGGGCCAGGAACGATAGAGACATGAATGGCCGAGGAGTCTGGCAGCCCAGGGCCATCGCAGCGGATTCAACCTCCTCGAGCCGAGACGCTACGGTCTCGAACGGCAGGTCGGACATGAGACCGCCGATTGGCAGCGGCAGGCTGGCCAGGACTTCGCCTTCGCGGATGACGGCCAGGCCACCTTGCTGAGCGGCGACGGCCTCGACGGCGCACACCATGTCGCGATCGTTGGTGCCGACGACGCCGACGTTGTGCGCGTCATGCGCCACAGAGGATGCCAGGGCGCCAGAGCGCAGGCCAAAGCCGCGCACCAGGCCCACGCCGACGTTGCCGGTCGCCTTGTGCCGCTCGAACACCGCCAGCTTCAGCAAATCGCGAGCGACGTCGGCCACGATCTCGCCATCGCGAACGGTGGGCGACTCGACGAGGTGCGAGGTCACGATCTGGCCGGGCACCAGGCCGATCACGCGACACTGCCCAGAGGCCGCGGCCAGTCGTAAGGAGCATGCGTCAAGAGGACCCAGCCGAACGCTGTCGCGTGCCTGGCCATAGTCGAAGACGGGCGGCGTGAACAGCGCCTGGCCGTCACGCGCGACGATTTCGCCGCCGACCAGCACCAGATGCGCGCGCGGCTGCTGCAAATCGTGCACGACCATCAGGTCGGCCAGGAAGCCCGGGCCAACGGCACCCACACGCTTCAGTCCGAAGCGCTCGGCGGCATTCAAACTGGCCATCGAGATCGCCCAGATCGGATCCAGCCCACTGGCGATGGCCAGCCGCACGGCATGGTCGACATGGCCTTCATCGCGCAGATCGGTCGGCGTTCGATCGTCGGTGACCAGCAGGGCTCGGCGCGCGCGATGGCGCTGGACGACGGGCAGCAGCTCGGCCAGGTTGTGTTCGGTCGAGCCCTGGCGAACCATGAGCCACATACCGAGACGGAGTTTCTCCTCGGCTTCGTCGGCGCGGGTCGTCTCGTGGTCGCTGTCGATGCCCGCGGCGACGTAGGCGCACAAGTCCTTGCCCGTGACGCCCGGAGCGTGGCCGTCGATCGGCACCCGTCGCCGCTGACCGAGCTCGACTTTGGCGAGCACCTCGGGCACCGTGTCGAGCAGGCCTGGGTAGTTCATGACTTCGGCGATACCGACGACGCGCTCCTCGTCGAGCAGAGCGGCGATGTCATCAGCCTCGAGGACGAAGCCCGAGCTCTCCATGGGCGAGGCGGGCACGCATGACGGCACGTTGACGTACACCCGCAGCGGCAGTCCGCGCGTGGCGCGAATCAGCATGCGCACGCCCTCGACACCGAGCACATTGCCGATCTCGTGCGGGTCGACCACGACACCCGTGATTCCGTGTGGGACGACAGCGCGCGCGAACTCGCCCGGGGCGAGCATGGTGCTCTCGATATGCAAGTGGCCGTCGATCAGGCCAGGCAGAACGTATGCATTGTCGAGATCGATCTCGCGCGGGCCCGAATAGCTGCCTAAGCCGACGACGTGCTGATCGTGGATGGCGACGTCCGTCGACAGAACCTCGTTGGTGAACAGGTTGACGACCCGCGCGCGCTTGAGGACCAGGTCAGGCGCGACGTGGCCGCGCGCCGCCAGGATGCGATCTCGGACTGCCATAGTCTGTTGGGAACGTGGTTCTACCATAGCCCTAAGTGATGCCCGTCGCCGATTTCGCCCCGCCGAGCCGACTGTTGGCCGGTGGCGGGCCGAGCACGCCGGATGCGCGCGTGCTGCGCGCCCTGACGACCCCGGTGATCGGGCAATTCGATCCGGCGTTCACGCTGGTCATGGATGAGGTCATGGACCTTGCCCGGACTGTGCTCCTGACGTCGAATACGCGGTGCTTTGCACTCTCGGCGCTGGCGTCGGCGGGCGTGGAGTCGTTGCTGAATACGCTGCCGGACGCTCGTCAGTGCATGGTTGTCGCGCCCGATGACGGCCGCGACCTGCAGCGGTTCGCAGCGGAGTGCCACGCCCAGGGCAAGATTTTGATCGTCGATGCAACCCGCTTTCTAGGCGGGTTGGAGCTGCGCACCGACGAATGGGGGATCGACGCGGTGTGCGCAGGCGTGGACTACTGCGTGGGTGCGCCGTCCGGCATGACGCTCGTGACGTACTCGCGTGAGCTCGAAGCGCGGATGCTGGCGCGGTCGGTGCCGCCGCGGACGAGCTATCTGGATCTGCTGCAGCTGCAGGCCTACTGGAGTGCCGAGCGGCTCAATCATCACACCGCCCCGACGAGCCTGGTCTACGGCCTGCGCGAGGCCTTGCGTCTTGTGGTCGACGAAGGCCTTGAAGCACGCTGGGCGCGCCATGCACAGGTCGCTTCGTCGCTGCGCGCTGGCCTGGCGGCACTGGGGATGGCCCCCGAAGGCGGGCCGCTGGTGTGGACCGTCCGGCTGCCGGAGGCGCACGCGGTGTGGCGGCGCCTGCTGGACGAGTTCGGCGTCTACGTAAGCCTCGACGAGGGCGCGCTGCGCGTTGGCGTGCTAGGCGCCGATGCGCGGCCCGAGGCCTCCGGCGCGGTGCTGGCAGCGCTGGCGCAGGTGCTCAACGCGTGAGCTCGCTGCTGGTGCGGGGCGGCACCGTCGTCGACGAGCACGACGCGCGGCGCGGCGATGTGCTGATCGCCGATGGACGAATCGCGGACGACACAGCGCAGCGGCCAGACCAGGAGTTCGACGCCACGGGGCTGCACGTGCTGCCGGGCGTGGTCGATGCGCACGTCCACTTCAACGAGCCGGGTCGAACCGAATGGGAAGGTTTTCTGCGCGGCACGGCGGCCGCCGCGGCGGGCGGTGTCACCACCGTTGCGGACATGCCGCTCAACTGCCATCCGCCAACCCTCGACGTGCGCGCGCTCGCGATCAAACGTGGCGCCGTCGCCGAGCACGCGCGGGTCGACTATGCCTTCTGGGGCGGCGTGGTGCCGCAGTCGCTCGAGCATCTCGCGGAGCTGCGCGACGCGGGCGTGGTCGGCGTGAAAGCGTTCCTGTGCGACAGCGGTCTGGCCGAATACCCGCCGCTGGACGAGTTCTGCCTGCTCGACGTGATGCAGCGCTGCGCCGAGCTCGGCCTGCTGCTTGCGCTGCACGCAGAGTCGCCAGTGCACCTCGGCGCCGCAACGGGAATGGGCTCACCGATCGCGTGGGCCCGCTCGCGCCCCCCACGCGCGGAGGTCGAGGCGGTGCGGATGGCGCTAGAGACTGCGCGCGTTACCGGTGCCCGGCTGCACTTCGTGCATATCAGCACGGCGGAGGCTGCTCGGCTCGTTGCTCAGGCACGTGGCGAAGGGCTCGACGTCACCCAAGAGACGTGTCCGCACTACCTGACTCTGGACGAATCTGACCTGGAACGGCTCGGGGCAGTGGCCAAGTGTGCGCCGCCGTTGCGGTCGCGTTCGACGGTCGACGCGCTGTGGCAGGCCGTCGTGGACGGTGAGGTCGACCTGATCGCGTCCGATCACTCGCCCTGCCCACCGGCCATGAAGGCCGTCGACGATATCTGGTCGGCGTGGGGCGGCATCTCGGGCGTCCAGATGACGCTGCCGCTCGTGCTCAGTGGTCAGCGGCTGTCGCTGCCGCGCGTCGTGCAACTGCTGTGCGCCAATCCGGCGCGGCGTTTGGGCCTGTATCCGCGCAAGGGAGCGCTGCTGGCCGGTTCCGATGCCGATATCGCGATTGTCGACCTCGACGCGGACTGGACCCTGCACGAACAAGATCTGCATTCGCGCTGGCCGCTCAGCCCGTTCGTCGGTCGCACGCTGCGCGGGCGGGTGGTGGCGACGTTCGTTCGTGGGCAGCTTGTCTATCGCGACGGCGTGGTGTTGGGCGAACCTGGCTTTGGACGCGCGGCGTGACCACGCTGTCGACGCACGTCCTGGATGTGGAGCGCGGCACGCCCGCCGCTGGTCTGCCGGTCAGGCTTTTTCACGCCGACGTGGAACTGGCGCACGAAGAGACGAACACCGATGGCCGCATCGCTCTGCTGGCGACCGTCGAGCCAGGCGTCTATCGCATCGTCTTCGACGCGCAGCCCTATTTTGCCGCGCACGGTCGCGGCGCGCCGTTTCTCAAGCGGATAAGCATTGAATTCGAGGTAGAGACAGGGGCGCCGCACTACCACGTGCCGCTGCTGCTGTCACCGTATGCCTGCACGTCGTACCGAGGCAGCTAGCGTGCTCGCGATCCGTGGCGGGACCGTCGTGACGGTCGATCCGCTGCATACGGTCGGCCTGCGTGACATCCTGATCGATGCGGGTGGACGGATCAGCGCGGTCGAAGAACCAGGCCAGTCGCCGCCCGCGCAGACGACGCTCGACGTGACCGGTCTGGTGGTCGTGCCGGGCTTTGTCCAGGCGCACCTGCACCTGTGCCAGACTCTGTTCCGCGGACTGGCCGAGGCGCAGCCGCTCCTGGCCTGGCTGCGCGAACGGATCTGGCCGCTCGAGGCGGCCCACGATCCAAGGTCCCTGCGTGCCTCCGCTCGGCTGAGTATCGCCGAGCTGTTCTTGGGCGGCACGACCTCGATCCTGGACATGGGCACCGTCCATCACACCGATGTTTTGTTCGAAACGGCGATGGAAACGGGCATTCGCTACACCGGCGGCAAGGCGCTCATGGATGCCGGGGAGGGTGTTCCGCCCGGTCTGCTGGAGCCGACGGCAGTTGCGCTGCGCGACAGCGATCGCCTCGCCGACATGTGGCACGAGCGCGAGGGCGGCCGACTGCGCTACGCCTATTCGCCGCGCTTCGTGCTGACCGCGACGTACGACCTGCTGCGCAGCGTGGGCGCGCGGGCGCGGGCCAACCACATGCTCGTGCATACCCACGCCAGCGAGCAGCGTGAGGAGATCGAGGTCGTGCGCCAGCGCTTCGGCACGACCAATATCAGATTGCTGGCCAATATGGGCCTGGCCGAGACCAACGCCTGCCTGGCGCATTGCGTATGGCCCGAGGCTGACGACGTCGACGTCCTGGCCACGGGAGGGGCGAGTGTGGTGCATTGCCCGTCCTGCAATTTGAAGCTGGCCTCTGGCGTGGCGCCGATTGCTACCTACCTTGAAAACGGGGTTAACGTGGCCATTGGTGCCGATGGCGCCGCTTCGAACAACCGGCTGGACGGCTGGGAGGAGCTGCGGCTCGCTGGCCTCCTTGCTCGCTACCGCGACGGTCCCCTGGCTGTGGCAGCCGCCGACCTGTTCGAGGTGGCGACGCTGGGCGGCGCGCGCGCGCTGGGCCTTGATGCCGATATCGGCTCGATCGAGCCAGGCAAGTATGCCGACCTGGCCATTCTCGACCTTCGGCGCGCGCACGCCGCCGGGCCCGAGGACATCTTTACCCAGCTGGTCTACTCCGGTCATCCTGAGCCCTTCGGCTGCGCTCAGGAATCCGCTTGTCGACCGGTGCCGCGCCAGCAAGCGGATCCTTCGGATCGCAAGCTCCCCCTCAGGATGACAAAACGCCGTTGCGCTGGCCGCGCTTGTGGTCCTGGAACAGCCGCTGGTAGCGGCGCTGGAGATCGCGGAACTGCTGTTTCAGGGTGGTGTTGTTGGGATCGGCGACCCAGGCGGCCATGGCGGCGCGCATCTCCTGTGTCAGCTTCTCCATCTCGGGCGTTTCATCGTCCATTAGCTTGTCACGAAGTGTAGGACCTGGGCGCCGAGCAGCGTCGCCGATGCGGCGGTCACCAGCACCAGCGAGCCCCAGCCCAGGACATTGTTGACTGGCCCGTTGCGCATGTTGCCGACCAGCCGCTGGCTATTGGTCAGCAACAAAATGAACAGCATCATCACCGGCAGGAGCAGCCCGTTGAGTGTCTGGATGCCGATAAGCAGCCCGAACAACGGAATTCTAGGCACCAGCGAGACCACGGCGCCAACCAGAATCAGCACCGAAAACGTCCCCAGGAAGAACGGCGCCCGACGGAAGTCGAGGTTGACGCCCTTGCGAAACCCGAAGGCTTCGCTCACCGAATACGCGGTCGCCAGCGGCAGCACACCCGCTGCCAGCAGCGACGCACCAAGCAGCCCAACGCCGAACAGCGCCTGCGCTGCCTTGCCTGCCGCCGGCTCGAGCGCAGCGGCCGCGTCCTGCGCGGTCTGGACGTCAGTCACGCCGGCCACGTGCAGCGTCGCCCCCGCGGCGATGACGATGCACGCGGCGATCACGTTGCTGAACACCGCGCCGACGTAGGCGTCCATGCGCTCCTGGCCGTAGTGCCGCCGCGGGATGCCCTTTTCGACGATCGAGCTCTGCTGGAACAGCTGCATGTAGGGCGTGACGGTAGTCCCGATGAGTGCGACCAGCAGCGTCAGATACTCGGGATCTTGCTGCAGCGTGGGTACAAACGCGCCGTGCGCGACCGCGCCCCAGTCTGGCCGCCCGAGGGCCGCCGACACCGGATAGGCGAGGAACGCCAGCGCCATGAGCAAGAACGTCTTTTCGACCGCCGCGTAGTTGCCGCGACTGACTGACCACCACACAACGAACGCACACAGCGGCACCGCGACATAGCGGCTGACGCCGAACAGCTCGGCGGCCGTGGCGATGCCCGCGAACTCAGTTACCACGACGCCACCGTTGCTCACCAGCACGACGACCACCGCGAACAGCGCCCAACCGATCCCGAAGCGCTCGCGAATCAGGTCGAGCAGCCCGCGACCGGTCGCCGCACCCAGCCGTGCCGCCATCTCCTGGACCACGGCCAGGGTGACCGTGATGATCAAGAGCGTCCACAGCAGGTCGTAGCCATAGCGGGAGCCGACCTGGCTATAGGTGGCAATGCCCCCCGCGTCATCGCCGGCGGTGGCCGCGATCAGGCCTGGCCCGAGGATGGTCAGCAGCGCCAGCACGCCGCTGCGCGGCGTATGAATGCGCCGCAGGCGAACCGTTCGGCCGCGAATGTTGAGTCGCGTGCCCTCGTGCAGCCGCCGTTGGATGCGCGGCAGCTCCGGCAGGTCGACGGCCGGAACGGGCGCGCTGGCGCGCTCTTCGGTACTGAAACTCACGTGAACACCCGCGGCGCGACACCAGCCATCGACGCGGGCGCGAGCTGCAGCAGCGCCACGTCCGAAGTGACGGCGCCGAGCACCCGCCCATCGCGGCTGACCACGGGCAGCGCTGCCAGGTGCTGGTCAGCGACGCGTCGGGCCGCGTCCTGCGCGGACATGAGTGGATCCAGGGTCACAATGGATGGACGCATGACACGCTGGACTGGCTCGCGTTCGTCCGAGACAAGCAGATCGCGCAGCGTCAGCACGCCGAGCAGGTGGCGCGATTCGAGGTCGTCGACGACGTACAGGTAATAGATGAAGTCCGGACCTGCGAGCTCGGCGCGAATCTCCTTCCGCGCTTCCCGCACGGACAGGTGCGCCTCGACCACGACGATGTCGTTGGTCATGATGCCGCCGGCCGAGTCTTCGGGATAGCGCAGCAAGTCGATGAGTCGTTCCCTGTTAGGGCTGGGCAACGCTTCGAGGCACTCGCGCGCCTCGTCGGACGCTAGCCGGCCGAGCAAGTTGGCGGCATGATTGGGCGCCATCAGCCGCAGCAGCGCGATGCGTCGGTCCTTGACGAGCTCTTCGAACACCTGCGCCTGGCGTTCGGGCGTCATTACTTCGAGGGTGTCAGCGGCGACATCCGCGTCGAGTAGCTCGAGCAGCTCCGCGGCGTGCAGGTACGGCAGGAAGTCGAGCAGATTGGCGATCTCGGATGGCTGCAAGCTCCGGACGCGGCGGTGGTAGTCGCCGCCGGCGCGGGCTGCTTCTGGATCGCCACGCAGGAACTCGACGTCCCGCCAGTCGAGCAGCCGCCGATGGCTCTCGGTCCCCAGCAGACCTCGGCCGAGCCGCCGTAGCACGGCCCAGGCGCCGATGTCGGCGGCACGCAGGATCAGTCGTTTGTCCTGGCACTCGAGCCACAGGTCGTTGGCGCGCACGGACTGTCGTTCGGGCAGATCGAGGATCAGCGCATCCATCACGTCGCGGTGCAGCAGCACGCGATTCGCCGGCAGCTCATACGTGTTCGACAGGCTCTGGACGACGATGCGGTTGCCTTCGAGGTCGAGCTCGGTGACGTTTTCCCACGCGAGCGCCGGACCCTTTTCCTGGCCGTGGACGACGATGTCGGTCACCACGGGGTAGTCGCCACTCGAGATGTCCACGGCCAGATCGCGAATCCACGCCTGACTGCCGTCTGTGGCGCGCAGGGCGAAGCGGCGCAGCGCCGAGAACATCACCATCAGACCGGGACGGTGGGCGCACCCTGGCCGTGTCCCTGTTGCACGGCGCGCTCCAGCGAGTCCTGGTGCTCTTCGGACTGCGAGGGGTCCTCCGAGCGCAGCGTGTGCGCCAGGATCACCTGGAGCGCGCCCGCCACGGGCACGGCGACGAAGGCGCCGGGCAGGCCCGCCAGCGCTGTGCCAACCAGGATGCCGAGCAGCACCGTCAGCGGACTCACGCCGACGGTGCGACCCATCACGCGTGGGACGAGGATGTTGCTCTCGATTTGCTGGATGATCAGCGCGTACACCACGACGGCGATTGCCTGGGCAGGGTTGATCGCCAGCGCAACCAGGACCGCTGGCGCAAAGGCCAGGAATGGCCCGATCATCGGCACGATCTCGAACAGACCGGACGCCACGCCGAGCAGGATCGGATTTGGCAAGCCAATGACGCTGTAGCCGACGCTAGCCGCGACGCCGATGGCCAGCATCAGGATCAGCTGGCCGCGGACCCAGCCGCCGAGTTTTTCCTCGACCTCCATCCAGACTGTGTTCACGTTCCTGGCGTGCTGTACGGGCACCGTGCGCAAGACCACGCGCTTGATCGACGCGCGTTCGACAAGCCAGTAGAAGGCCAGGACGAAGACCGTCAGCAGACTGATCAGGGTGTGCAGGGCGGTGGCGCCGGCCTCGACGAGCTGCTGCTGGCCTTCGACGCGGGGCGCCTGAATCGACTGCAGGCTCGCGTCGATCGCCGACGTGGCGACGGTTTGTAGCGGTCTCGGCAGCGTTTGCGCGTACGGTTTCAGCGCGGTTAGGCGCTCTGGGAGCGACTCCATGAACGCCCCTGCCTGGGCGGCCACACTCGGGATGACCGCATACGCGGGGATGCCGATGAGCAGCACGATGGCCGTGTACACCAGCAGTGTGCCGCTGCCTCTCGTGAACGGGCCCCTACGCAGGCGGTTGACGATCGGCTCAATGGCGGTGGCCAGCAGGATGGCCATGAACAGCAGAAAAATGACTTCCTGGACGCGCCACAACAAGTACAGGCCGATGGCCAAAGCCATCAGCACCAGCCCCGCGCGCGCCACCTCCAGCGGCGGGAACTTGTTGGAGACAACGACGTGCGGCTGGTCGTGCTGGTTGTTCAACGCGCCCGCACAAGTGCAGGCGGTATGCCACTGCCCCGCTCTTCACGTAACGCTGCTTTGGCTCGGGGAACCTTCGCGTCAGAACGCGGCTTCGGGTCGGGGGGCGCGCAGCGCTCCCCCGACCCGGATGCGCTGTAGTGCACAAAAGTGATTAGTAGCCGTGGAGGAAGTAGTCCTGGGCGTCGTATTGGCGCGGCTGGACCTCGACCAGGGGATCGCCCAGAGCCTTGCGGACGGCATTCAGCATCAGGTCGATATCGAAGGGCTTGCGGACCAGGCCGTCGACCAGTGGGGCGTCTTCGGAGGACAGGACCACGTTGCCGCCGGCGACGACGACGATCGGCGCGCGGCGGGTGGCTTCGTGCGCGCGAACCTGGTGCAGGACTTCCAAGCCCTCGGGATACGCCAGATTGAGATCAAGCAGAACGAGGTCAGGCGAGCGGCCGCGAGCCAGGCGCAGTGCTTCCTGGGCATCCCAGGCGCGCACGGCACGGTAGCCCTCCTGGCGCAACAAGGCGGCGATCAGGCCACCTACCGACGCGTGGTCTTCTAAAACCAGGACGACTTTGCGCCGCGGCGTCTGACCGGCCTGCACGGCGCGACCATTGACGACGGGTCGCGCAAAGGGCTGCGGCACGGCCGAAAGTATACGGCTGGGGTACCCTTCTGGCCGTGCCCGTGGCTGCGGTTCCACCACCACATGTGGAGTTGGCCTGTCCTGACTGTGGCGGTCGAATCTCCGAGGGATTGGGCTGTCATGGGTGTGGCCGGCAGTTTGAGTCCGAGGGTGGGATTCCGGTCCTGCTGCCAAAGCATGTGCTCAATCAAAGTGACACCGAGCAGCGCCAACATGCGCTCTATGCGGCAGTGGCACATGAGTACGACGACGTCTTTCCGCGCCACATCGCCGAACACTACATCGACAAGCGCACCTCCCTGATCAAGAGCTTGCTGCCGTTGGGCGGCCTGGTGCTGGACGTCGGCTGCGGCACCGGCCAACTCGGCGCGGCCATCGCCTCCGAGGGCTACGACGTGTTTGGCGTCGACCTGTCGTCGTCGATGGTCAGCCAGGCGCGCCAGAAAGGCCTCGTCGGCACCTACGCCGCGGTGACCACCAAGCTGCCGTTCGCGGACAACAGCTTCGACCTGACCCTGACCGTAGCCACACTCCATCACCTCGAAACGCCCGAACGCGTGGCGGCGACCGTCGAGGAGATGGCCCGTGTGGTGAAACGCGGCGGGTTTGTGGTGCTGTGGGACCACAATCCGGCGAATCCGTACTGGCCCATCCTGATGAAACGGGTGCCGCAGGACTCTGGCGACGAACGGCTCGTGCCACTGGCGGAGTTGCTGCAGGATGTGGACGCAGCGGGGCTGGAAAGGCATGAAGTCTTCAGGAGCGGGTTCACACCCGACTTCCTGCCGCGCCAGCTCGCCAAGCCGTGGCGCTGGGTAGAGCGCGCGGTCGAGCTCACGCCAGGCGTCAACGTGCTGGCCGCGCACAACGTTGTCGTCGCGCGCAAGGTGTGACGCGCGCGCACGCTGGACTGCTGCTGGCAGTGGCGATCGCCCTGCTGGTCGGCCACTTGCTGCGCGACTCACTCGGCTATGCCATCCGGGCCGAACACGGCACCTACGAAGGCGACATCGTCCACTATGTGTACTGGACGCGCCTGGTCACACTCGGCGGCATTCAGGCCGCTTATGGCGGCCAGTGGCCAGAAACGTACGCGGTCTACCCGCCGATCGCGCTGTACCCGTACCAGGCCGTAGGCAACCTTTACCGCTGGCTCGAAGACCCGAGCTTTGACGTGCAGCGGGCGCAGCAGAACCTGTGGCTGCGCGAGGCGATCAAGTTCGTCGCGCTGACCTGGCACTTGTTGACGGGCGCGGCAATCTACCTGCTCGTGCGGGGCCGGTCGGGTGCACCGACCGCGGCCGTCGCCAGTGCGCTGTACGTGGCCAATCCAGCGGCGTTGTACGACACGGCGCACTGGGCGCAACCGGACGGGGCGCACTCGCTGTTCACCGTGCTGGCCATTGGCGTGCTGGGCATGGGCAGGGTGGCCTTGGCCTGGGCGGCGATGGCGTTGGCCGCGCTGTCGAAGCCGCAGGCGTGGTCGGTGCTGCCACTACTGGCGCTGGCGACGGTGCAAGTGCGGGGTCCGATCGGGCTCGTGTCAGCCGTGTTGAGCACCGCGGCGGTCAGCGTTGTGGTCGTGGCGCCGTTCATCGTGACCGGCAAACTCGGCGAGCTATTGAGCCTGCCGGGCGCGGTGGCGTCGGTACTGCCCGTGGTGTCGGCCGACGCGCACAACGTGTGGTGGCTCATCGGGGCGGTGCGGGGCTTCGATCCGCTGTTTACACCCGATCTGACTCGGTTCATCGGGCCGCTGACGTTCCGCACGGCGGCTTTGATCCTGGTCGGCGCACAGTTCGTGGTCGGCTACTGGCTCTTCTGGACCAGGCGCATCGGCCTGGCCGAAGCGGCCGCGCTCGGTGCGCTGGGCTGGTTCGTGTGCACGACCCAGGCGCATGAGAACCACCTGATCTTTGCGTTGCCACTGTTGGCGCTGGCCTGGCCGACCCGTCGATCGCTGCTGGTTGTCTTCGCGGTCCTGAGCGTCACGGTCCTCAGCAATATGGCCGTGCACGATCAGTTGTTCTTGGAAGCCCTTGGGCGTGATCTCAACGACCCGTTGGTCGGCGGACTACGCCTCGTCAATGCCGCCGCGAACGTGCTGTGCTTCGTGGGCTGGAGCCTTGCTAGGATCACCAGCCAACATGACGCAGTCCGCGACACCCCTGATGGCCAACAAGAGCCCGAATCTCATCCCATTGGGCGACGGGCTCAACTTCAGCGCACCCCTTGATCGCGTCAGTGGCACCGTGGTGCCGACGCCCGAATTCTTCGTGCGCTCGAATAATCCGCCCCCGGTTCTTTCTGCAAAGGAGTGGTCGCTGCGCGTTGACGGACTGGTCCGCACGCCTCTGACGGTGCACCTGGCAGACCTCAAGGCGCGGCCCAGCCGCACTCACGAGATATGGATGGAGTGCGCCGGCAATGGCCGGTCACACTTCGCGCCGCCGACCGAGGGCAACCAGTGGAACGACTTCGCCGTGAGCGACGCCACGTTTACCGGTGTCCCGCTCGCCACGTTGCTCGACGAGGCCGGCGTGACCTCCGGTGCGGTCGAAGTCGTTGCCACGGGAGCTGACGTCGACGCCCAAGGCACGACCTTCCAGCGCGGTTTACCGCTCGACGCCGCACTGCTGCCCGAAGTCCTGCTGGCCTGGGATATGAACGGCGCCCCAATCCCGAGTGTGAACGGCGGTCCCGTACGTCTTATCGTCCCACGCTGGGCGGGCATCGCCAGCGTCAAATGGCTGACCCACATTGCAGTGGTCGACCGGCCCTTCCAGGGCTACTTCAATGCCGAGCGCTACATCTTCGTCGACGTCCAGGGCACCACGCTGCGCACGGTTCGCGAGATGCCGGTGAAGTCGATTATCGCCTCGCCGGCGTCAGACGGAGCGCGGCTGCCGCACGGTAAGCCGACGACCGTCTTTGGCTTCGCCTGGTCGGGGTACGGGCCGATCACGCGTGTCGACGTGAGCACGGACGGCGGCAACACGTGGTCGTCGGCGATGCTGCGGCCAGGTGAGGGGCCATTGGCCTGGACTCGCTGGGAGTTCCCGTGGACTCCTCAGGCCAGGGGCGCGGCCACGCTTGAGGTGCGGGCAACGGATGCCGCGGGGAACGTGCAGCCCACCCAGGCAACGTGGAACAAGTTTGGCTACGAGATGAACGCGATCTTGCGGCGCGAGGTCGTCGTCGACGGCTGAGCTCGACCATGCCGCCGTCCACGTGCGCGACCTGGCACGGTCAATCGCGTTCTATCGCGACGCGTTCGGTCTGGTCGACGATGGTCGAATAACGCTTGGCAGTGAACACATTGCCTTCATGCGTGCCGGGTCGGGCTGGGTGGAGCTCATCGCCGATGCCGGCGCGGCACGCTCCACGGGGGTGGTCGATCACCTGGCGCTGCGGGTCGACGACCTGCGTGCGGCCATGGCCGGCCTGCGCGTGATGGGGGTCACACTGCTCGACGAAGCGCCGCTCGAGGTCGCGGAGCTGGGTGCGCGGATCCTGTTCTGCGCGGGACCGGACGGCGAGCGCATCGAGCTGATCGAGCGCCGGTAACGCCGTGCAGCAGACCGGCAGCGGTGGTCAGGCGCTCGGAGCGGCACTGGTCCATGAAGGCGTGGACAGCGTGTTCGCGCTCCCCGGAGTCCAGCTCGATTGGGCGTTCGATGGCCTGTACGAGCAGCGCGAACACGTGCGCGTCTATCACACGCGGCACGAGCAAACGACCGCCTACATGGCCGACGGCTACGCACGCACCACGGGTCGGGTCGGCGTGTGCATGGTCGTGCCGGGCCCAGGCGTACTGAACGCCGGGGCGGGGCTAGCCACGGCATACGCGTGCTCGTCGCCGGTGCTGTGCGTGACCGGGCAGATCGATTCGCGGGCGATCGGGCGCGAGCTTGGGCTGCTGCACGAGGTTCGCAATCAGGATGCGGTGCTGGCGTCGGTGACGCAGCGGACGCTGCGCGCACTTGGCATATCGGACATTGCGGGCCTGGTGCATGAGGCCTTTGCGACCTTGTGCCGGGGCCGGCCGCGTCCGGTTGCCCTGGAGGTCCCGCCGGACGTGTTGATGGCCACGGGCAACTACACGTTGTCTCAGCCGGCGCAGGCATCGGCGACGGCGGCCGAACCCGACCTGGTACGCGCGGCCGCCGAGCGACTGCGGCGAGCCGAGCGGCCCGTGATCTATTCGGGCGGCGGCACGCTCGCCTCGGGCGCGTGGGCCGAGCTACAGCGACTAGCCGAAGCGCTGGAGGCGCCAGTGGTGATGTCTGTAGATGGGCGTGGGGCGCTCTCGGACCGCCACGACCTGGCGCACACGGGCCTGACCGGCGAAGCGCTGCTGCAGACTGCCGACCTGGTCCTGGCCGTTGGCACACGGTTCTGGATTCCCGCGCGGGTGTGGGGTGTGACTTGCGATGTCATTCGCATCGACGCCGACGCCGCCGAGGTAAGGCGGCATGGCCAGGCTGCCATTGGCATCGTGGCAGACGCACGGTCCGCGTTGGCCAGTCTGTGTGAGGCGCTCGGCGACATTGGAAAGCGGAAGTCGCGGCGGGCGGAACTGCGGATGATGAAGGACGCGGCCGTCCGGCGGCTCGAGGAGTTTCAGCCGCAAGCACGGTTCACCGCGGCCATTCGGGCTGGATTGCCTGACGATGCGATCACCGTGAATGACCTGACCCAGGTCACCTTCTTCGGCACCATCGGCCTGCCCATCTATGCGCCGCGCACGTTCATCGGTCCGGGCTACCAGGGCACGCTGGGGTCGGCCTTTGCCACCGCACTGGGGGCTCAGGTGGGCAATCCCGACCGAGTGGTGGTCGCCATCGCCGGCGACGGCGGATTCATGTACACGCTGGCCGAGCTGGCTACACAGCGGCAGCACGAACTGCCCGTCATCTCGATCGTGTTCAACGACAGTGCCTTCGGCAACGTCAAGCGCACTCAGCAACTGCAGTTCGGCGGGCGGCTCATCGGCAGCGAGCTGATCAATCCTGACTTCGTCGCCGTGGCGCGCGCGTTTGGCATCGATGCCGAGCGGGTTGAGGTCGAATGTCTTTCCACTCGCTGGACGAGCCGGCGGGTTGTACCCGGTGCTGCTCGACTGATGGCGGTCAGGCGCGACGCGCCGATGTGGACGCGCCGTCGCGATCGAAGACGATCACGCGGCTTGAGCCGACGCCTCCTGGAACGCGACGCCAACCGACGGCCCTGTATCGGACTCGAGGATACGCATGACCTTGCCGCGACGCCGCGTGGGCGCGCTGCCAGGCGACGCCACGAACGACAGATCGAGCTCTGTACCGACCGCTGCGGCGAGGCCATCGATACGTCCGCCGGTCGCGCTCAGGTCGACGATCCGCGCGCTGCGTTCGCCCGCCCAGGCTGTCGAACGGGCGGCCACCGGGATGTTGACTGATAGTCGGCGCGCTTCGGTGAGCTGGAAATGCGCGACCACGGTGCGCAGGCGTTCGGCCGTGCTGGCCAGTGCCTCGACGCCTTCACGCGCGTGGTTCATCGAGGCGACCGCGTTACCGACCTGCTCGGTCATCGCACGGGTCGCGTCCGCGTTGCCCTCGGCCACTTCGCGCAGCGGCTGCATCAAATCGTCCAGCGCGCGCGTACCCTCGGTCGCCGCGCGCGCCGAGCCGGCGATGGCATCCACGCGACTAGCGGCGTCCTCGACGGCAGCGATGATCTCGGTGAGCGCTTCAGCGGCCTGGTCGGCACGCCCGCGTTCGCGCTGTGCAGATTCGGCGTCGGACAGAATATGCCGGGTGGTCTCGGCGCTCGAGCTCTGGATGCGCCGAATGAGCTCGGCGATCTGCTTGGTCTCGCGTTTGCTGCGTTCGGCCAACTTGCGCACCTCACCGGCGACAACAGCAAAGCCGCGGCCCTCACGGCCGGCACGCGCGGCTTCGATGGCCTCAGGCACGATGGCCTCAGGTAGCTCGGGCGGCTCGGCCAGGAGGCGTTGGGCGGCCTGGACTAGCAGTCGGCCAAGGAAGTGGCGCACAGATCAGTATCGACCGCCGGCTGGGCCGCGGTCATCCCCTGGTCAGGGCGGGTGTGCCCGCGCCCAGATGCTTCAAGAGCACGTCGAACACGTTGGGTGCCTGGAGTTGATCGGTGGCCAGCAGATCCGGCGATTGCGTGGCGATGATCGGGCTCTCGGCGGGCGACGTGGTGACGCGACCGTGCGAGCCACGGACCAGCGTGGCGTCGAGCGGCGTGACTTCCATCAAGCTCCGAAAACCCAGCTGACGGCGCAGTAACGTCATGCCGACCTTCACCTTGGGCGCACGAATGGCGGGGTCGACGAACAGCTCGACCGGGTCGTAGCCCGGCTTGCGATGGATGTCGACGGTGCGTGCGTAGTCCGGCGCGCGGGCATCGTCCAGCCAGTAGTAATAGGTAAACCAGGCATCCGGCTCAGCCATCGCCACGAGCTCACCCGCTCTGGCGTGGTCGATGTGGTTGGCATGCTTACCCTCGTCGTCGAGCACCTCGGCCACGCCGGGCGTCTGCTCGACGATGCGCCGCACTTCGGCCAGTCGACTGAGGTCGTTCACGTAGACATGCGCGATCTGGTGGTCGGCCGCGGCGAACGCAGCGCTCGCGCCGACATCGACCATGTCGCGGCCGAGCTCCTCGCGCGTGGCGATCAGGCCGGCCTCGCGCAAACGACGATTCAGATGGACTGGTCGGCTGACGGCACGGATGCCGTACTCCGACAGCAGCACGACCTGCACCCCGCTGGCGCTGTAGGCGTCGACGAGATCGCCGAATACGGCGTCGATTTCCGACAGGTCGTTGGCCACACCGGGGTGA
>WNGF01004959.1_pt1 | contig 23389 bp, 19 predicted proteins | sample 5400641 | NCBI WGS metagenome assembly WNGF01 (sample SAMN13153371, study PRJNA577476) | soil metagenome | isolation source: 80 cm soil or saprolite under grassland replicate 2 | place: USA:California | collected 2016-06-15 | reverse complement strand
GCGCAGCCACGGCATAACCCCTGGGCCAGCGCTCGATCGGCTCACCCAAGCCCAGCGCGCTCGCCTCGAGGAAGACCTGCTGCTGGTCACCGCACCCGACGATCCCCTGATCCTACGGATCCGCGAGCGGCGCCAGCCAAGCCCCACGGAGGCGCAGCCACCGCCATGACCACATCCACAGGGCGTCAGACGCGCACGGCTCGGCGGGTTGCTGAGCGCGGCATGGTCGGCCGCCGCACGCTGACGTGTGTGCAGCTGATCGACATCGGCCGGCTGCCCGGCAACCCCATCTACCTGCGGCCTGGGTCGTTCATTGCGGTGACCGGCCTTGGGCCAGACGACTCCAACGAGACCTCCAAGACGACCTTCCTCGCCGCGCTCACGCTGCTGGCAGGCGATCATGGCTGGCGGTTCGACGCTCCCGGACTCGGCCAGTACGCGGCAGAACTGCTCTACAACCCGCCCAACAGCGCCGCAGCCGCGGCCAACCGCGCCGACCACGGCTACGTCGCGGGCGTCTTCGTCCGCCCTGACGGCGAGCAGCTCCTCGCCGACGACGGGGTTGCCGACCCGCTGACCCTGTGGCTGCGGATCGCGCGCGACTCCCCCTACCTGGAAGCCCGCGTGGTCGATGGCATCCGGCTGGCCAGCGGCGAGCGGCAAGCCCACTACATCGCGACCGCCGATCGGATCTGGCAGGAGCTGCCCAGGCGCGACACCATCCGCTCCGGCAAGTACGTCGACGCGCTATTCGGCGGGCTGCCCCTGTCGACCAGCTACGTCAGCGAGCGAGGCGGCATGCCCCAACGCCACAGCTCGCTGCTAACCAGCCAGCTCAACGATCTCAGCCCGGCCGAGATCGGCGATCAGCTGATCGACCTGGGCGGACTGCGACCCCGCTTCGACCAGGAACTTGCCCAGCGCCGCAAGGCAGCGCAGTTGGACGCCCGACTCAAGCAACGACAGACCGACCTGGCCACCGAAGAGCAGCGCGTCGGCGACCAGCTCGCCGTCATGCAAGCCCGCCAAGAGGCGCTCGACCAAGTCGAGCGGGCGATCGACCTACGAGATGCCTACGTCGCAGCGGCCACCCTGGAGGCGATCGAGGCGCGCCGACGGCTCCAGACCGAGGTTGCCGCGACCGAGCGTGGCGACCAAGCCCAGCGGCTCCGTGCCGAGCTGCGCCAAGCGCAACAGGAACTCGCCGGGCTGCGGGATACCCGCGTGCTCGAGTACGCGGCCACCCAGACGCGCGGCGCGCTGACGAAGGCCAAGACCGAGCATGAGGCCAAGAAGGACCAGCTGCGAACCTGCGAGCTGACGCTGCGCAGCATCCGTGAACGGCTCGCCGCCATTGCCCTAAACGAGGCTGCTGACCGGCACACCGGCCGACCGCTCAGCAGCATCGACGCCGACCTCACCGCCGCACGGGCCGAGCGCGACCACGCAGTGGGACAAGCGGCAGTCGCCAAGGACGAACACGATCACGCCGCTGCCCACCTGCGCACGCTCACGGTCGGCGATGGCGGCCCGATTGTCGCCGCCCTGAAGGCCGTTGGAATCCACTCGGCGGTCGCGGTGTACGACGTGGTCGAACCCGCACCCGATCAGCAGGCGTTCTGGGATGCCACGCTGCAGCCATGGCGCGACGCTGTCGCGATCGACGCGGACGACCGTCGCGACGCAGTACGTGCGCTGCACCACTATCCCGGAACGCTGCTGGTGCTCGGTGACCGCCATGACCCCCAGCCCTTGCCCGCTGGGGTGCTCGCCGCCCCACCCGTCGTGCGCCGTCTGCTCGCGAACCTGGCGGCTCGCACACAACCCGCCAATGCGACCGGGGTGCTGCTTGACGGGCACACCGTCATCGTGGGCGGCTGGGCGCAGCCGCAGGTAGGCCGTGACGCCCGCCTCGCACAGGCCCGCCTCACGCTGGAGACCGCCGAAGGCAAGCTTGCAACCGCCACCGCCGCGCTCGACAACATCGACGAACTGCTTGCTACGCTTGCCGGCGAACGGCAGGCTGGCGAAGCCCATCATCAGCGAGAACAGCTCCGCCACCAGCAAGCCGAGCAGGTACGCACCGCCGAGTTGCTCCGAGGCGAACTCACCCCACTGGCGCAGTCGCTGGAACGCGCGGAGGCCGCCCACCAAGACGCCCAGATCAAGCTCGCCAGCCACACTACGGCCCTGCAGGCCGCCACTCAACTCGCCCAAGGCAAGCAGGAGCTGCTGCGCGTCCAAGTGGAAGCTCCGATCCGCGCTAAGCACGCCGAGGCAGCCAACCAGCGGCTGGCCCACTGGGTCGAGCGACTTGAACGCCTGTGCAGGCGGCCCTTGATGGGCAGCGTGCCAGCCGGCTCGGCGCTCGACGACGAGCCCGCCGCAGGCCGGGCAGCCCGGCTGGCCATGGTTGACGCCCTCGATGTCCACAGCGATGTCCTTGACCTGCTCGCCGCCGAGGCACGGCCACTCGTCCCCCATGAGTTGGCCGATGCGCGGACCGATACCCTGCGACGCCGATACAACGAACGGCTCGACGAGGCGCTGCGCACCCATCTACGCATCCAAGTCCGCGAGGACCGCCGCGGCCGCACCGTCGTAGCGCCTGGCGACGTTCCCGAGCAGATCCAAGCCGCAGTCTTGCACCGCGCCAACGCCGCCGACGCCAGCGACGACGAGCGCATCGCCGCCTTCGACGAACTCGCCGAGGCCCTGCTGGACGTCTACCGGCCCATGGTCGAGGCGGACCAGGTGCGTAAGGAGCAGCTCACCCGCCGGCTGGACAAGCTGCGCGTCGAGGTCCAAGAGGCCGCCGACGAGTTGGACGCCGCTCGCACGCAGGCCGCCGAGATGCAAGGCTCGCTGGAGGAACTCGTCCGCGCCTTCTTCGAGCGGATCAACCAACGATTCGCCGAGATCGTCGCTCGTGACAACGGCCGCGAAGCCGATCTGCTCGTCAGACCCGAACTGCCCGACCCTCAGGCCAGCCGCGACCTGCCCTGGCGTTGGCACGTCACGCCACGCTGGGCACGCGACGACCAAGGCGAGAAGGTCCCCTACAGCCGTCCGGCCAACCTCGCCCAGCGCAAGCTGAAGGCGGTCCAGCTCATGCTCGCCGCGTTGGCCGCCGACGACGACCCGGTCGGACGGCTGCTGGTGCTGGACGAGCTCGGCGCCAATCTCGGATCCCGCCACCGCGAGCTGGTGCTCCGCGGGCTGGCCGAGGCGGCCCAGCGCACCCGGGTCACGATCCTGGGCACCGTGCAGGACGACCTGCAGCCTGACGCCTTCCCCTTCTGCGAGCAGGTCCTTATCTTCTGGTACCCCAGCCACCGCCGCTTGCTCAACGAGCCGGTCCAGATGCTCGCCCGCGGCCCAGATGGCCGCCTGGTGCCGTTGGCCGAGGCGCTGCGTGGCGGGCGGGGCATCGGCTGGATTCCCGTCCCGACCCAACAGGCGAGCAGCGACACGAGCACGCAATGAGCAGCCAGCCGCCGCTCCGGCGGACATGGGTGGATCTGGCGGGAGTCCCGGCAGGGCTCGTCGCCCACGCCCGGTTGCGCGTCACTCGCCGCGAGGGGCAGACCGTCGTCCGCACCGACCGGCGGCGGCGTCTGCGCTACGACTGGGTAGAACTCCGCACGGTCGCACCGATCGAAGACCTGACCTCAAGGCAGCTGTACGACCTCACGTGCACCGCCGTGGCCGCCAATGCCAACACCTCTGCCAGACGCGACGCCGATGCCGCATTCGTGCTCGACGCGTCCCGGCGAAGCCGGGCGGCCGTTGCTCGCCGCTTCGGCCAAGCCACCGACACGGTCGCCCATGCGCTGGCTCGTCTGGGCGTCGTCACCCTGGTCTGCGACCACCAGGACGGCCGGCTCGGCAGCTGGCACCACTGGGAACTGTCCCCAGAGCTGGTCGCTACCGTTGTCGCCTGGCGGCAGCAGCGACTCATCCTCCGCGATGATGCTGTCACACAAGCGCGAAAGCTCGCCGAGCAGCTCGTCGATGACGAGCCGGACCTGGCGGACTGGCTGGCCACCGCCCGCTGGCATGACAACCTCCCGGTCCTGCTGACGGCGGTGACCGACCTTCTCGGTGGCGTGCGCCACCATGGCCCGCGTGCCTTCTCGCGGGCCCACTTCGGCGACAGTAAGGCCCACGACGACATCGCCACGCTGCTCCGGCACGCCGGGGCCTCCGAAGAGGCCATCGCCAGACTCGGCGTCAGTCGCGCCGCCCGGCTCGGCACCGGCGGCCAACTCGCCGCCCTGGACCGTCATGGCAACCAGCTCATCTCAGCCGGCCTTGCCGGCCCCACCCTGTTCCGCATCGACGAGATCACAGAGCTCCATGCTTCCGGCGCTCCGCTGGTGGTGATCGAGAACCTCCAGGCAGCCGAAGCCGTCGGTGACCTGCTGGGCCGGCTTGTCGGTGTGCTGTACGTGGCTGGAACCTTCGCGGATCGGACCCGACGCCTGCTCGCCAGTGCTGCAGCGTCGGCCAGCGACTCGATCGTCATTTGCGATGCCGACCTCGGCGGCGTCAGGATCGCGGCCAGGGCCACCGACGCCATGGCTGACCACTGCCCGGCCCGAGTCATCGACGTTGGCCACTGGGAACACACCCCAGGCACTCGCTTCACCACCGCCGAGCAGGAGACGCTGCGACGGCACCTGGACGGGCTAGCAGCAACCGTCGCAAGCGGCTGCCTTACGCGCGGCTACGCAGTCGAGCAGGAACCTGTAACCGTGGAGATCGTTGCCGAGCAACTCCAGATCCCGATGCCGCGCGCCGAGCGACGATAGTGCCATGCCCATGAACAGGCGCCTCCCAGCGTCGCTCTCGCTGTCACGTCGCATTGAAGCGGTCGGCGTCCGTGCCCTGGTCCCTCACCGCGGATGCTGCGATTGTCAACGACGAACTCATGCACGAGTAGCGCGATATCTTGCGGTCAGCGGGCTGCCAACAGCGTCGTTGCGGCGTCCTGCTCGTACGAGCCCGGAGTCATCCTGGCAACATGCCCGGTTTGTTCTCGGCCGAAGTTTTCCGGGAAGCGTCCGTGCAATGTCACTCACTCCACGCATCCCCGCCGACCAGGAGAAACCCGCATCGCGCCTGCTCAACACGGCCACTTGGCAAGTGGACCGAGTGGCATTGCGATAATTACCAACACTCGCCAACTCTGGAACACCGCAGCTCAAGATTTCTGCTTAAATTAGGTGTCGCGGAGACCTTTGGCGGAGGTAGAAAACGGAACTCAGCACGACTCAGCGAAGCAGGATTCGAGGCGAGGTTTTTCCCCCGAAGGAGCGCCGCCTGTGGCCCACATCGAGAAGCGTGTCCGCAATGGCCGAGTAACCTACCGTGCCCGCTGGCGTGAGGCCGCCGGCCGGGAACGGGTCAAGACCTTCGGCCGGCGCGTCGATGCACAGCGGTTCCTGATCGAGGTCGAGGACTCAAAGCTCCGAGGCGCCTACGTCGACCCGGCCGCCGGCAAGATGGCGTTCGCCGAGTGGGCCGAGCGCTGGTATAAGACGACCGCCGGGCTCAAGCCGAGCACGCGGCACTTCTACCGGCAGCTCCTGGACAACCAGGTCCTGCCGACGTTCAAGAGCGCCTCGCTGGCCGGCATCGACCGCATGGCCGTCCGCGAATGGGTCGCCGCCCTGATCGAGGACGGCCCGGGCGCCTCCCGGATCCGCAACGCGCACGCCGTGCTCTCCATGATCCTGGACTCAGCGGTCGATGCGAAGCGACTGGCCGTCAACGTCGCCGCCAACATGCGCGGCCTCCCCCGCCGGCCCGAGCTCGAGATGTACTTCCTGGACGCCGTCCAGGTCGAGCGGCTCGCCGAGGCGATCGATCCCCGCTACCGGCTGCTGGTGCTGGTCGGCGCCTACACGGGCCTGCGGCCCGGGGAGGTCACCGGCCTCAAGGTCAAGCGGCTCGACCTGCTGCGCGGCAAGATCGAGGTCGCCGAGGCCCTCAGCGAGGTCGACGGGAAGCTCACCTGGGGCACGCCGAAGACGCACGAGCGGCGCGTCGTGCGGCTACCCCGCTTCCTCTGCGACGAGCTGGCCGCCTACCTCGCCGGCCGCTCTCACGAGCCGGACGACCTCGTGTTCGCCGCCCCCCGCGGCGGGCCGATCCGCGAGCACAAGCTCATGGAGCGCTACTTCAAGCCGGCGGCGATCAAGGCCGGGCCCTCGCTGCTCATCCGCGAGGGCGCCAGCATCAAGGCGCTGCAGAAGCAGCTCGGCCACAAGGATGCGGTGCAGACCTTGAACCGCTACGGCCATCTCTACCCCGACGAGCTGGACTCGCTGGCCGAGCGGCTGGAGGCGGTCCACGAGCGGGCCCGCTCGGAGGCAGCGGCGACCCCAGCGCGACCCAGTAGCGCCCCGACCGTGGTCCAGATAGGAAAAGCCGCAGGTCAGTGACCTGCGGCTTTGGTGGAGGTGGGGGGACTCGAACCCCCGTCCCACGACGTCGTCCCAGGGCTTCTCCGAGCGCAGCCACCGGGTTGATCTCGGACCTGGGTTGTCCGGTGGCACCGCATCCAGGTCCCAGCCCGCTTAGATGTTCCCGAACGGGAGCGGGCACCCCGATCGGGTGGAGCCTGCTATCGACGCCCGACCCGCTCCCACAGGCGAAAGAGCGGCGGACGGCCACCTAAGAAACCTTAGGCAGCGAGCGCGTAGTTGTTCTTGGCGCTTGTTGTTTCGCGGTTTGATACGGAGCCCCGCGAACTCCGGCTCGCTTCCCCTGAGTCGATCCGCCACGGTCGAACCCAGGCACCCCCATATGTAGTTGTTCAGAATGCTTCCCGGCGACCGCCGGGCACCCCCATTGTAGCGTCCCGCGCCGCCGCGACGTTCCGAGTCGAGGTCAGCCGCGGGTCCGGACCTTGCGGATCCTGTCCATCTCGCGGGCGGCGTCCCGCTTGGCGATGGCCTGGCGCTTGTCATAGGCGCGCTTGCCCTTGGCCACGCCGAGCTCCACCTTGACCAAGTGGTGCTTGAAGTACAGCCGCAGCGGCACCAGCGTCAGGCCGCGCTCGGCGACGCGGCGCGCGAGCTGGTCGATCTCCTTGCGGTGCAGCAGCAGCTTGCGAGGGCGGACCGGCTCGTGCCCTTCGTAGCCTATGTGGGAATAGGCGGGGATCTGCATGTGCAGGATCACCTCGCCGCGCTCCACCTCGGCGTAGGCGTCCTGCAGCGAGGCTCGGCCCTCCCGCAGGGTCTTCACCTCGCTACCGCGTAGCTGGATCCCCGCCTCGATGGTGTCGAGGATCTCGTAGTCGTGCCGGGCACGCCGGTTCGTGGCCACCGTGCCCGGCGGCTCCCGTCTGGGCAAGGCTCGCCTCGTCCTCCCGTCGTCCGCCGGCCCTTACACGCGCACGTACTTGCGCAGCGCCAGGATGCTCGAGAGCGCGGAGGCGACCACCCCGAGGAACAGCAGGACCACGAAGGACTCGTACAGCTCGTGCCTGCCTGCGATCGGCAGGAGCTGAAGGATCGAGACCTGGTGGCGCACCCGGTCGAGGTACAGCATCCCCGCTCCGAGCAGCCCGAACGCCACCAGGGTACCGAGCAGTCCCGCGACGACGCCCTCGGCCAGGAACGGCAGCCGGATGTAGGTGTTGCTCGCCCCGACCAGCTTCATGATCTGGGTCTCCTTGCGGCGCGCGAAGGCGGCGACGCGCACCGTCACCACGATCAGCACCACCGCGGCGCCGCCGAGCACGCCCGACAGCACGAAGAAGGAGATCTTCGCCAGGTTCAGGATGGCGAACAGCCGCTCCACCAGTCTGCGCTGGTCGACCACGGAGTCGATCCCCGCGTTGCAGATCTCCTTGCCGCGCGAGTCGGTCCTGCCGGAGCAGAACAGGTCGTGGACCTGGTCGAACTGGTTGGGGTCGCGGAGCTTCACCCGGAAGCTCTCGGGCAGCACCGTGGGAGTGACGTTGCGCACCATGTCCGGGGAGTCGCGGAACTGGTCCTTGAAGCGCCCGTACGCCTGCTGCTGCGACTCGTAGAAGACGCGCTCGACGGCGGGCAGCTCGCGGATCTGGCTGCCGACGCTGCCACGCTGCTGGCTGGTGATGCCCTTGGCAAGGAAGACCGACACCTCGATCTTGTCCGACCAGTACCCACCCCAGAGGTTGACCTGCTTGCCCGCGAGCAGGGCGATCCCGAACAGGGTGAGGCTGATCGCCACGATGATCACCATGGCGCCTGCCAGCAGCAGGTTGCGCCGGAACCCCCGGTAGGCCTCGAAGAGGATGTATCTGAGCCTAGCCAAGGTCGTACACCCCCCGCTCCTGGTCGCGGATGACCTTGCCGTGCTCCAGCTCGATGACACGCTTGCGCATCGTGTCGACGATGCGCTCGTCGTGGGTTGCCATCAGTACGGTCGTGCCGGTCCGGTTGATGCGCTCGAGGAGCTTCATGATGTCCTGCGAAGTGCTCGGGTCGAGGTTCCCGGTGGGCTCGTCGCAGAGCATCAGCAGCGGGCGGTTGACGAACGCGCGCGCGATCGAGACACGCTGCTGCTCGCCGCCTGACAGCTCGTGCGGGAAGCGCTCGGCCTTGTCGTGGAGGCCGACCAGCTTGAGCACTTCGGGAACAGTGCGATAGATGGAGTGGCGCCGCGCGCCGATCACCTCGAGGGCGAAGGCGACGTTCTCGCGCACGGTCTTGTTGGGCAGGAGCTTGAAGTCCTGGAACACACAGCCGATTGCGCGGCGCAGCGCCGGGACCTTCCAGGAGGCCAGCCGGTTCAATTCCTTGCCGGCCACCCACATGCGACCCGCGCTGGGCCGCTCCTCCTTGATCAGCAGGCGGATGAAGGTCGACTTGCCGGAACCGGACTGGCCGACGACAAAGACGAACTCGCCCTTGCCGATATCTACCGAAACGTCGTCAAGGGCGATGACGTCGTTGCCGTACACCTTCGTGACGTGGTCGAGTTTGATCACGCTGCGAGCAACCTTTCGCTCTGGGGCTCCACATGGCTGGGGGGTGGGCTGGAGCCCGCGTGGCCATCGGCCGAGGCGAGACATTATCAAACCTGGAGGCGGAGCACCTATTCGGGGCGGCGAAAATGCGGGGCGCGCCGGCCCCGGGACACGCTCAGCCGGCGTCAGACCGCTTCGGCGGTCTGACGCCGGATGCCAGTCGCCTGAAGGAGCCGGGCAGCGCCGGCAGGACCAGGATGGCGAGGCCAAAGGCGGTGAATGCCTTGCCGGCGATCTCGACCGAGGTGTCGCGGTAGACAAGGCGGACGTGCGCCTGGGTCGGCACCACCACCATCAGCCCGGGCGAGAGCAGCCACGGCCCCTTGGCCCCCTCGGCGTGCCAGTTCGGGAAGTAGGAGACTTTCACGACGTGCGGCTCGCCGATGCGGTCGGTGGTGAAGTCGATGGCCTGGTCTGTCATAGTCGACGGGATCGTGCCCGGACGGGCCAGGGCCTGCCTGGGCAGGGCGGTGACCGGCAGCCTGCCAGGGTCGGCGAAGGCGGCCCTGGCGGCCGGATCACGCTTGGAGGCGAACGCCAGCGGGGTGTCGAGCCAGCTCGCGTTGCGGTACCAGGTGAGCGCGTTGTCGCGCCAGTCCGGGTCGTCGAACAGCACCGGCTTGTAGGACGGCACCTCCACCAGATGCCCGTCACCGACCTCGTAGATGGTGAACCTGCCGCTGGTCGCCACGACCGGCAGGTGGGCCTTGCGGGCCGCCCCCTTTGCCTGGTTGGTGTAGGCCACGTACCAGCGCACTCCGAACATCCGCAGGTGCCGCAGGCCGGTCGGGAAGTCGAAGCCGGGATACTGCACCCCCGGCACCGCCTGGGTCGCGGTCTGCGACGTCTCAGCCTGGTTGATGAAGTGGAACGGCCCGTTCAGGGAGGACTCGATCAGCAGGCCCTCCATGGTTGGCTGCTTGGTGAACACCGGGATGTTCTCGAGCGTGCGGGTCGTGCCGAAGCGCTCGTAGTCACGGTTGAACTCCCACATGACCCGGCCCTCCGGCAACCGGTTCAGGGTGCTGAACAGCGCGGTCGCCTCTGACCAGCCAGGCTTCACCTCGAAGCCGGAGTAGTTGTAGTCGGTCCAGCCGGGGATGTAGCCGTTGGCCCGGCCGGAGGACGGGTAGGACGCCACGATCGGCGTCAGCGCCAGGATCAGCACCACCAGGACGTAGCCGATCTGGACCGGCAGCCGCACGCCGCGCTGGAGGAGAGCGACCACCCGGCCAACTATCGCCGTTGCCCCGTAGGCGGCCACCAGCAGCTCGCACAGGTAGATCAGCGGTAACAGGCGGGCGTTCCACAGCGCGCCGCCGGGCACCAGCCGCGGCAGGGCCACGTAGACGAAGGCGGCCACCATCGCTGGCCAGGCGAACAGCAGGATGCGGCGCTCGCCGCGCGCGATCGCCACGGCCAGCCCGATCACGGTCAGGATCAGGTAGGGCCGGAGCGGGTCCGGCAGCAGGTAGCTGTAGTTGGTGAGCTGGTCCCACTTCATGTGCGCTGTGTAGGGCTGGCGCACGATGAAGGTCAGGCCCCAGAACGCCGACAGGCAGAAGGCCAGCCCGTAGATCCGGGCGAGCCGCCACAGCGCGCGCCCGACCGCCGCCAGCGGCAGCCGGAGCAGCAGCACCGAGCTGGCGATGATCAGCGAGATGGTGGTCAGGATGTGGGTCAGCACCACTCCGGCCGTCAGCACGCTCGCCAGCCGCCAGCCCTTGCCGTCCTCGACCGACCGGTACACCACCGCCATCGCCAGTGGCAGCAGCGCGAAGCTCAGGGCGAAGGGGAACTCCCCCGCCATGGTGCTGGCGATGTTGCCGCCCCAGATGTTGAACTGGTCGGTCTGCCCGGGGCCGATCTGGCTCATGAGCAGGAAGACCACGCTGGCACACGCGGCCAGCAGCGGCGCCGGCTCGCGCAACCGCAGCACGCGAAAGGCTCCCCAGCAGGTCAGCGGGAGCAGGAGCGGTCCAAGCGCGGTGATCAGCTTGAAGGCGATCTCGTTGCCGAGCAGTGGGGTGAGCGCGGCGATCGCCAGGTACGGCAGGGGAAAGTAGAAGGTGAGCATCGGGATGCCCGCGAACCACCCTGGCGCCCAACCGGTGAGCTGCCATCGTGGCAGCAGACCCTTGCGCAGGAACGTATCGATGTAGTGGTGCGATCCCATGTCCCCGCCCGCGGCGGTGGTGCGGGACAGGATAAGGTTCAGGTGCAGGATCTTTACGAGGACGACGTAGATGGCGACGAACCCGATCACCGTGAGAACCCGGTGCACCAGCGTCGCCCGGGCATGGGCCGCTGCGAGCCCTTTCTGTCGCGGCTGCTGCCGTGGGGCTGCGATCGTTGCCAAGCCTGCTCCTCGAGACTCGAAAGGTTTGTGCCTATGAAAGCAGGAACGGCGTGGTAATGCCGCCGTCGGTCGCATCCCACGCGGCAGGCACGCTCCCTCCGTGGGCTGGGGCGTGGCTCCCCGCTGGCGACCTCTCGCTCGCGGGCGACCGGACCGCGACGGTGTCGTTCGACCGGGAGGGCCGCTGCCGGCTGCTGCTGGTGCTCGATCGCGAGATCGACGAGGACGACGTGAGCGCCCTGGAGGAGGCAGCCGACGCCCTGCCATACCTCCAGCTCGGCGACCTGGAGGACGGCGCGGGCTACCCGGCGCGCCACGCCGACGCGTTCGCCCTGCCGCAGCCGTTGCCGGGCCTCGCCTTCAACTCCAGCGCGCAGGTCGAGCTGGTCGCCCGGCCGGGCGGCCGCCACCTGCCAGGCCGCATCGGCAGCTTCGGCCTGCCCACCCGGACCATCTTCGTCCCGGTCGAGGACGAGGCGGCACCTGAGGCTGACGCGGAGGGGAAGGCGGAGGCGCCGCCGACCTCGGCCGCGGCGGTTGAGACGGCCCCGGCGGTCGCCCCGGTGGAGCGGGCCCTCGCGGAGGTCGGGCGGCGGCTGCGGGCGCTGACCGGCCTCGAGGGCACGACCCTGTGCCTGATCGCGCTCGGCGTCGTCCTGGCCGGGTTCGTGGTGGTGTTCGTACGCCAGACGTGGGGCCTCCACCAGCACTTCGGCACCTACGGTTTCGACCTCGGCATCTACGACCAGGGCACATGGCTGCTGTCCCGGCTGCGCAGCCCGTTCGTCACCGTGCGCGGTCTCAACCTGCTCGGCGAGCACGCCTCCTACATCCTCATCCTGGTCGCGCCGCTGTACCGGCTCTGGGCCGACCCGCGGCTGCTGCTCCTGCTCCAAGTGGTCGCCCTGGCGGTCCCCGCGGTGGTCGTCTACCGCCTCGGCACGCGGCACCTCGGCAACCCGGCGGCCGGGCTTGCCGTGTCCGTCGCCTACCTCGCCTTTCCGGCGATGCAGTGGGCGCTCACCTGGCAGTTCCATCCCGAGACCCTGGCCGCCGCGTTCCTCGCCCTGGCCGCGCTCGACGCCGACGAGCGGCGCCCACGGCGCATGGCCGTCTGGCTCGGCCTCGCCCTGCTGTGCAGGGAGGACGTCGGCCTGATGGTCGCCGGGTTCGGAGGACTGCTGATGCTCACCGGCCGGCGGGACGTCGGGCGGCGCGTGGTGATCGCCGGCCTGGCCTGGTGGGTGCTCGCCACCTTCCTGTTCATCCCGTGGGCCAACGGCCGCCAGACCAACCTCTTCGAGCTGAACTACGGCATCAAGGGGGCGGGGCCGATCGCGCTGCTGCGGGCCCTGCCGACCATGACCGGCCGGGCGCTTGCCACGGCGCTGTCCAATCAGGGCATCGTCTATCTGCTGCTCGTGATGGTGCCGCTGCTCGGGCTGCCGCTGCTCGCGCCACGGGCGCTGCTGCCGGTGGCGCCCGCGCTCTTCCTCAACCTGGCGGCTGTCCCGCCCGAGCAGCACCAGATCCGCTACCAGTACCTGGCCACCTCGGCGGTGTTCCTGGCCCTCGCCGCGGTCGCGGGCCTGCAGGTCGTGGCCATCCGGCGCCGCGCGCTGTTCGCGCCCGCGCTGATCGCGCTGGTGGTGGTCGCCGTCGGCATGGACCAGCGCTACGGGCCGGCTCCCTGGTCGAGGGACCCGGTCGTCGGCATGGCCTCGGCCGCGGACGCCCCCCGGCAGCAGGCGCTCGCGCTGATCCCGCCGGACGCGCCGGTCAGCGCCCAGTTCAACCTGGTCCCGCACCTCACCAACCGCACCAGGATCTACGAGTTCCCGAACCCGTTCCGCGCGGCGAACTGGGGGCTCGACGGCGACGCCCACCCTGCCGAGGACCAGCAAGCACTGCGCTACGTGATCGTGGACCGCAGCCTGCTCGACAAGGACCAGCAGGCCCTCTTCCAGGACCTTCAGGCCAGCCCGGACTGGAAGATCAAGTTCGACTCGAGCGGCGTCGTGCTGCTCGAGCGCCGCGGCAGCCCTGGACCGCCGCCATGACCACGCTGAGCATCGTCTTTCCCTGCTTCGACGAGGCCGAGCGCCTGCCGCACACCTTCGAGCGCTACCTGGCGCACTTCCCGGCCGACCCGGCGGCGATCGAGTTCGTGGTCGTCGACGACGGCTCCAGCGACGACACGTTCGCGGTCGCCGAGCAGATCGCCGCCCGCGACCGGCGGGTGCGGGTGCTGCGCGCCGCGTCCAACCATGGCAAGGGCTTCGCAGTCCGCACCGGCGTGCTCGCCGCCAGAGGCGATTGGGTGATCTTCACCGACGCGGACGGCTCCTACGGGCCTGACGAGGTCGAGCAGGTGGTGCGCGCGCTCGAGCAGGCGCCGGTGGCGATCGGCGTCCGCCCTGCCGTCGGGCGACGTGAGGCCGTCCAAAGGACCGCAGCACCCGCCGAGGGCGCCCGAGGTGCCGATGCCGAGGGCACCGGAGCCTCGGCCGGGGTCCAGGGCGCAGGACTGCGCCGCCTGGCCAGCCGGGTCTTCAACCTCGCCATGCGACTGGAGCTCGGCCTGCCCTTCCACGACACCCAGTGCGGCCTGAAGGGCTTCCGGCGCGAGGTGGCCGCGGACCTGTTCGGGCGCAGCCGCCTCGACGGCTTCGCCTTCGACGCGGAGATCCTGCTCCTCGCCAAGCGGCTCGGCTACGAGGTGGCCGAGGTGCCGGTACAGCCCACCGATCGTGACGGCAGCAAGGTCCGGCTGTCAGTGGACGCGCTGCGGATGCTCAGGGAGGTGTGGTCGGTCCGGCGGGCAGCCGCACGGGGCGCCTACGACCAGGTCGGCGGTCAGACCCGGCTCCGCGACCACGCCGGCTGACGCTCGCCGCCGGCCGGTGCCGCCGCGACCCGGTCGGGCGCCATGAACACCCAGCGCTTGTAGCTCGTGAAGCGGAACAGCATGCCCAGCACCAGGCCACCGAACTGGGCGATGTTGAACCACAGCACGCCGTCCTTGCCCAACGGCACCCGCACCAGCCAGATGCAGGCCAGCGCGATCACCAGGCCGACCCCGTTGAGCAGGAAGAACAGTGTGTACTCGCGGGCGATGCCGGTGCGGGCGCGATGCCGGAAGGTCCAGTACCGGTTCATGAAGTACGCGGAGGTCGCCGCGACGACCACCGAGAGCGTCTTGGCGAGGTACTGGTTGGTGTGGAGGCCGACGTGGAGGGCGTTGGCCAGTCCAAAGTCGAGGACGGTGTTGAAGGCGCCGACGATGCCGAACTTGGTGAGCTCGTGGACGAGATGCCGCCAGCGCTGGTAGAGGCCCATCACAAGGCTCATGCGGCAGCACCGGCCCGCGCCGGCGTCACCGAGGGCATCGGCACGCTGTCCATCAGGTCGACGAGATCGGGCAGATTGGATCGCAACGAAAGCTCCTGAAGCAGGACGGGTTCTTAACCCTAGCGTATGCAACCAGGTAGAGAAGTGGCGCCGGATCACGAATCGGCATCGGTCCCGGCGGCAAAGCTCATCGGGTCAGTAAACCAGAGATGAGGCCAGACGTCCCATCCCGGCATCTCCGTCCCCCTCTGTCCCCTCTTGTCCCCTCCTTGTCTTTATCGGAGGCTCGGCCCTCAGCCGGGCGCACCGGAGCCGGGTGCGCCGGAGCCGGCGCCCGCGCTCGGTGCCGCGGCCTGGGAGCGCCGCCGCCAGGCCGCCCAGGCGGCGAGCACCGCCACGGTGAGCAGCGTGCCGGCCACGCCGAACCGGTCCCACCCATCGGAGCGGAACTCGAGTGCAACCCTGCTCGACCCCGCCGGCAACGGGACCGTCAGCAAGCCGTCCCGCGACCGTCCAGGCCGGACCGGCAACCCGTCCACGGTGGCATGCCACTTGGGCGACCACGCAACCGCGGCCATGGCCACCGCCGGCCGGTCGCTCCGCACCAGCGCCACCACCTGCTCCGGGCGCACCTCGAGCATGCTCACCTCGGCCTGGCCGCCCGTGCTGAGCAGCGACCCCACCGCCGGGAACCCCGGCTTTGGCAGCACGGCCAGCACCGCCATCGGCTCCTGCCGCCACAGGAGCCGGAAGCGCGGCGAGGACAGCATCGCGAAGGCCGCCTGGTCGTAGGTCACCGCGACGTGGCTGACGCCCAGGCGCAGCAGCTCATCGGCTGCCTGGTCAGGAGGCTGGCCGGTCATACGGTCCGGCTCGTAGTCCGGACCGGGCGTGGTCGACGACTCCACGTTGAAGATGTTCAGCGTGTCACGCCCCGACGCCCACGCCAGCCAGAAATCCGGGTGGGAGACACCGGTGGTGGTCAGCTCCCGCGGGAAGTCACGCTGCGTCGCGAACCGCGCCCCGACCGGGACGACCACAGACAGCTCGGTCGCCAAGGCCTGGAGCTGCGGAGTCGGCGCCTGCTGCCGCACCACGCCGCGGACCGAGCCGCTGGCGACCACCAGCGCCACCGCACAGCCAAGCGCCGCGGCCTCCCCCAGCCAGCGCCACAGCCGGCCCCGGGTGACCTGGGCTATCCGGCCGAGCAGCGCGGCCAGCGGCAGCACCGCGATCACCCCGACATACCCCAGACCGCGGTTCATCAGCTGGAGGCTGACCAGGTTGCTCGGGTCCCACCGCAGGAACAGGTCGGCGATCACCAGGTACAGGAGCGGCGCGGCCACCAGCCCCAGCGCCCAGCGCCGGCCCTGGACCACCCGCCACACCCCGAACAGCCATCCCACCAAGACGAACCAGACGATCCCGCGCTGGAACAGCACCGTCTCGTGGAAGATCTGCCCAAGGCGCTCGAGCAGTGTGGGGTTCGGCCAGGAGGTGAGGATGCCGCGCAGGTCCCGGTGAGCCAACGAGGGCACCAGCCAGAACGACGCCAGCCCCGCCGCCAGCCCCGCCGCCGCAGCCAGGCGCCCCACCAGGCGCGCCGACAGCCGGTCGGTGATCAGGTAGGTCGGCAGGACGATCAGCAGGAACGGGACCAGGATCACCGCGGCGATGGCATGGGTGATGAACATGGCGGCCATGGCCGCCCCGGCGAACAGCACCCAGCCGGTCCTCGGGTCGGCCACCACCCGCAGGATCCCGCCGAACGCCAGGCAGAAGAACACCCCGCCGAGCTGGTTCGGGATCAGGCCGGAACCGAAGGTGCCTGGCAGTCCCACGCCGCCGAACGGGCTCGACACGCACAGCGAGAGGATCGCCGCCAGCCCCGCGGCCCGCGGGTCCAGGTCGAACGACCGCGCCAGGAAGGCCACGCTGAGCGGCAGCGCGACCACGGCCAGCACCGCCGCGACCTTGAACGCCCCGGCGACGGAGACCAGCCCGAGGCCCAGCGAGTGGACCAGCGCGACGAGCCAGGTGAACCCCGGGCCGTAGAAGAGGAACTGCTGGTAACCCAGGCCGAACTGCGGCTGCCAGCCGTCCAGGCGCGGCAGCAGCTCGCGGATGCTGAACTCGGCCCGCACCAGGTGGGCCATGGTGTCGTCGCCCACAGGCTGCCCCGGCCCCCACAGGCCCGCCAGCATCCACAGGGCGAGGGCGACCGCCGCCATCAGGCTCGCCGCAACGGCGATCCGTGGCACGCGCCGTCGAGCCTGGACGGCCCCCTCCGCCGCCTCGGGTGCCTCGGGTGCCTCGGACCCGGGCCTTCCCCGCGCCGCGGCCAGGTCGCCACGCGGCGCCGGCGGGGCCTTGGATCCTGTCGGCGCCGGACGGTCGGTCATGGACGTGGCTCCCCCGAGCTGAATCGCGCGGACGGCACGACCATAAGCAACCTCCGGACGGCAGAGCAACCGCAACCGCCCAACCCGCACCGCGCACCGCCTACGCCGGGCCGCCACCGGCCCGTTCGGCGGCGCGGCGGCGCAGCTCGGCGGCCACGAACTGGTCGAGCTCGCCGTCGAGCACAGCATTCACGTTGCCGGTCTCGATCCCAGTGCGATGGTCCTTGACCATCTGGTAGGGATGCAGGACGTAGGAGCGGATCTGGTTGCCGAAAGCGATCTCCCCCCGCTCGCCGCGCAGCGCCGCGAGCTGCTGCTCCCGCTCCTTCCGCGCCCGTTCGGCCAAACGCGCAGCGAGAATCTTCAGCGCAATGGTCTTGTTGGCGAGCTGGGACCGCTCGTTCTGCACCGCGACAACGATCCCGGTCGGCAGATGGGTGATGCGCACCGCCGAATCGGTGGTGTTGACCCCCTGGCCCCCCGGCCCCGACGAGCGGAAGATGTCGATCCGCAGATCGCCCTCGTCGATCTCCGGGGCGTCCTCGTCCTCAAGCACCGGAATCACGTCGACCGCCGCGAACGAGGTATGCCGCCGCCTCGCCTGATCGAACGGAGAGATCCGCACCAGCCGGTGAGTACCCGCCTCAGCCGACAGCAGGCCGTAGGCCCGCGGACCCTCAACCGTCACGGTCACCGACTTGATACCGGCCTCGTCGCCCTCCTGGTAGTCGTTGACCGTGACCTTGAAGCCGCGCCGCTCCGCCCACCGGGTCATCATGCGCCAGAGCATCTCGGCCCAATCCTGCGACTCCGTACCGCCCGCTCCCGGATGGATCGTGGCGATCGCGTCCCGGTCGTCATGCTCACCGCTCAGCAGCGCCAGAATCTCGAGGTCCTCGATCTCCCTACCGAGCGCCGCAAGGCCCTGGCGGACCTCCAACGCCGAGGCGTCGTCGTCCTCCTCCAGCGCCAGCCCGTTCAGCGTCTCGAGGTCGGAGAGCTGCCGCGACAGCCGCTCGACCTCACCGATGTCCCCCTCGACCGCCGCCAGACGACGCATGACCCTGCGAGCGCGGTCGGCGTCTCCCCACAGGTCCGGCGCCGACGCCTGCTCCCGCAGCGTGCCCAGCTCACGCCGCTTGGCGTCCAGGTCAAAGGAACTCCTTAGCGTCCGCGAGGCGCCTGGCCAGCGCCGCGAGCTCCGGGGCATGATCGGTCGGCATCGTCTTCCAGCGCTCCTGCCATCACTCGAACCTGACGTGCGGTACAACAACCCTCCCATCCTACCGGCCGCGGACCCCCCTCTCACACGTCCAGCCAGCACCCCGCCCGTCGCTCACTCAAGCCACCACCTCAGCCGTCGCGGTCGCGCGGCCACCGATCACCGGTGCCACCAAGTGCAGAAGCCGCAGGAACGCCACCGGAGCGACAGCTCGCAGCTCCACCGTCACCCGCGGCCCACCACGCGATCCCAGGCGCCCAGAAGGCCGACCCACCCGGACCGCGGCGACCGACACCCCCTCGACCCCCGAGTCACCAGCCACGTCGTCCAGGTAGCGCCGCACAGTCGCCGCAGCCTGCCCCTCCGCCAGCTCGATCCGACGGCCGTCGCTGGCGTAGAAGGCCCGCAGGTCGATCTCGCTCGCCGCGGCGATCGCCGCCCCGTCCGCCAGGTTGTTCAGCGCCCGGTGCCCCAGAAACCAGTTGGAAGCGTCCCATCCCAGCCCCAGCACCATCAGGACGAGCACGACCAGGCCGATCAGGAAGACCACCATCTGACCCTCCTCGTGGCGTACGGCCACACACCCCCCGGCCCTCCCCCGACCGCCACCCACGCCAGCCGCCGTCACGGGCCCAGCCCCCGGTAGCGGTCCACACGGGTGTGATGCGTGGCCCCCACCTGGAAGTCCGGGCCGGCGATCGCGCCAACGAATGGCACACGAGCGACCGGAACCCGATAGGTCACCACCACGGTCACCTCCGTCCCCGGACCAAGCGCCCCAGCGCAACCGGACGGCACCCCAGCCGGGCAACCCGCCCGCAGCGCAAGGTGAGCCCGCGGGTCCCCCGCGGCATAGCCGAAGTTGCGCATGACGTCCCCGAAGGCGACGTCCGCCCGCCCAAGCGCCTCGGCGGGGTCCGAAGCCGTCACGTACACCCGGCCAACCTCGCGGGCCGCCGTCGAGACCGCCAGCAACGCCCGTTGCACATCGGCCATGATCGCAATCGCGTAGACCAGCGGGACGACCAACGCCAGAAAAACGGCCACGAACTCCACCGCGGCCGCCCCCCGCTCCCCGGCATCCGCAGCCGGTTCCCCGCGCCCGTCGATCCGCCGAAAGGGCGGCGACCCGCCCCGCGAGCCCGTCGGGCCACCCGCCCAGCCTCTCCGGCGCGCTTCATCGGCCCAGCCGTGCAACACCCTGGCGCAGCAACTCCTCCTTGTGCATGGACGCGCCCATGCTGACCTCCAGCCCAGGGACGACCGGCAGGAAAGACGGCAACACACCCTCGGCGCGCACCACCACAAGGCCACCCTCCATCTCCCCATGCACCAACACCTCACCGGCGACCCGCTCACCCAGCGACTGGCGCAGCAGCTCGCGCACCGCCCGCTCACCGTCCGCGACCGTCCGACCCCCAGCCGCGGCCACCCGAGCGCCCTCCGAGAGCGAGCCCATGACCACGTTCCGCTCGTACAGGAACAGAGCGAGCTGCGCGACGGCCAGCGCCACAACCAGAGCCAGCGGCATGACCAGCGCGAACTCAACCACCGCGGAACCCCTGCCACGACCGTCGCCCACCACGACGTCACGACCCGAAGCGCAGGCCGACCAGGAAACGGCTGAGAATGTCCTGCAACGCGCTGCTGGCCATGCCCCAGATCATCATGACCAGAGCAACCGTCATGGCGGTCACCAGAACCCAACCGGGCACGTCGCCCCGCTCGTCCTTCGAGCAGGCCAGCAGCCGGGCGACCAGAGCAACGCACCGCAGGCGAGCGCCGCCGCGGCGGCGCATCGCCGCCCGCCCTGATCGAGGCCCGGCGCCGATGCATGCCGGGCTTCTTCGGTGGTGGATCGTGGACACCGATCCTGCCTCCCTCCACTGTCATCCCCTCGGCCATCGGACTCCACTCAACGAGCAATCTGGGACAGGGTGAAAAATCCCGGATATAGCACAAACAGGACGATCACCGGCAAAACCAAGAACACAACGGGCACAAGCATCAGCACCTCCTTCCTGCCACCCAGCTCGATCAGCTCCCGCCTGCGCTGCTCGCGGATATCGGCGGCCTGCGCCCTGAGGACGTCGGCCAGCGGCGTGCCGCGCTCCACCGCAACGACAAGGCCGTCGACGAAACGAACCACCTGAGGGACTGGCACTCGGGCCGCGAGCCGCTCCATCGCGGCTGTGAACGGCATCCCGGCCCGCAGGTCGGCCAGGACGAGCTCGAACTCGCGGCTCAGTTCCCCGCGGGCGCGCATGACCGCCCGCTCGATCGCGGCACGGGGCGCTTCACCAGCGGTGACCGCCAGGCAGATCAGGTCCGCGAGCGTCGGAAGCTCACCCAGCATGCGTCCCTGACGGCGGTCGACCTGCTCGGTGAGCCACCAGTCACGGCCGAGCACACCGGCGAGCAGGCCGAAGGCCGCGCCACCGAGCACCACGATCGCAGGCGGTCGCCGGCCCGCCAGAAGCGGCAGCAGCACCGCACCCAGTGTCGCCGCTCCGAATCCGCCGAGGCCCCACAGGACCTGCTCCGCCCGGAAGCGTGGGAGGCTGTCGTGGAGCCCGGCGTGGCGGAGGCGGCGTGCCACCCCTGCCGAGCCGCCCAGCAAGCGCTCAGCGATCCGAGCGCCTTCGTCGAAGACCGGCCGTAGTAGTCGCTCCAGCGCAGGGAACGGCGTGAGCGGCGGCTGCTCCTCGTGCAGCAGGGAGGTGCGCTGTGGCTCGAGCCCGCGCAGGTAGGGGTCGAGGCGGGCGAGGAGACTCGGCCGCCGCAGCCGCGGCCCCGCGGAGGTGATCAGGGCCAGCCCGATCACCAGCGTCAGGCTGACGAGGGCGGCGGTTACCTGACTCATCGATCGATCCTCATCGCAGGACCCGGTCCTCGGACGGGAGACGGCCGATCAGCAGCATGAGCCGGTAGCCGGCGGTCGCCATGGCCGCTCCAACGGCGAGTACGACGGCGCCGCCGGCGCCGCGGTAGGCGGCCAGGGTCTCTGGCTTGGTGGCGAGCAGCAGGAGCACGATCCAGGGCGTTGCGAAGGACATGCGGGCGGCCACGAGCACCCAGCTCTGGCGCGCCTCGAGCTCCTTTCGGACGCGGTGCTCGTCTCGCAGGAAGCCGGAGAGCGTCCGTAGGATGCGGCCGAGCTCACTGCCGCCCACCTCGCGAGCCACCCGCAGCGCCTCCACGACCCGATCGGCCGTGGGGTCGGCCAGCTCGGCCTTGAGGAGGTCCAGCGAGTGCCCGAAGCGACCGCTGGCGTGATGGGCCACGGCGAAGCGGGCAAAGGGCTCACGGAGCGGCTGCGGTCCACGCTCGGCCAGGGCGGCCACCGCCTCGGGCAGTGACAGACCTGCGCGTACCGCCGACACCAGGTGATCGATCGCATCAGGCCAGAGCTCGCGCAGTTCCCCTGCACGACGCCGCTGGCGGGCTCGTAGCGCCAGCACGGGCAGGTATCCGGCGAGCACCGAGAAGGCGATCGCGAGCCAGACGGAGCCGGTCATGATCACGAGCGAGAGACCAGCGAGCAGCCCGAGTCCAAGGCACAAGGCCAGCAGCTGGCCGGCCGAGGCGCCGCCCACGCCGGCCTGTGCCATCCAGTCACGCAGCCGCTCCGTCCGGTGGCGGACGCGGCGTGGGCGGTCCTTGCCCGTTGCGCCCAGCACGATCAGCACGACGCCCGCAGCGAGGAGGCTCGGGATCAGCACCAGCGCCGGGTCGGTCATCGGAGGCTCCTCCCTTCGACCGCGGCGTGCGGGCCTGGATTCATCCGCACAGCACCGCCCCCACGTCCAAGCCTGCGGCGAGGTAGCGCTCCTCGTGCGACGGGTAGTGCCCGGTCCACAGAAGCCGGTCCTCCAGCCGCCGGAAGATGGGCGTCGCCTCGATCTGGCCCTCCTCGACCCGACCCGGCACGGCCAGGATCTCTTCGACCCGTCGCCGGCCGTGGCCGTCGACGCGCAAGAACACGATCAGGTCGATCGTGGCCGCGACGGTCGGCACGATGAATCGGTGCGACACGTTCTCTCCCGCCAGCAGCGGCAGAGTGGTCAGCTTGATCAGGGCCTCCCTGGCGGAGTTGGCGTGGAGCGAGGTCATTCCCGGAATGCCGCTGTTCAGAGCGATGAGCAGGTCGAGGCATTCCTCTTGGCGAACCTCTCCGACGATCAGACGGTTGGGGCGCATGCGTAGGGCTTCCTTGATGAGCCGCCGTAGCCGGATCTCGCCCTCGCCTTCGAGGTTCGGTTGCCTGGTCTGCATCGCCACCACATCGGGTAGCTCGACCCTCAATTCGAAGACCTCTTCGCAGGTGATCACGCGTTCACGGGCCGGGATGGCGGTAGCGAGGGAGCTGAGCAGGGTGGTCTTCCCGGCCTGGGTCGCTCCCGGCACTCCGAGCGCATGGGAAACACCCGAAGCAGCATCAGCACACCCCCGATTGCGAATCACCGGCGGCTTCAGGGTCATCGACCGCCTACAGCGGCGCCTGCATGACCGCGCCCATGCCCTGGGGTGCGCTGACCTTGGCAGCTACCTGGCGACACGCAGCCACCACGACGCGGATGTGGCGCAGCTAGCCAGCGAGCTCGACACCACCATTGAGGTCATCGGCCGCCTGCTCGCCCAGGCGGGCCACGGCCGACCCCCACGGCCGACCCACAGCGCTCACCAGCGCCGCCACGCTACCGACCAGCGCCTCACCAGTCGCGCCGTCCAGCTTGGCTTCACCGACCTGCCGGCCTACCTGGCCGACCGGGTGGCGCAACAGGCATGGTCGCTGGCGCAGATCGCCAGCGAGCTGGGCATCAACGAAAAGACCGTCAGGGACCGGCTGGACCGCTGTGAGCTGCGCCGCCGCCGCCACACCCCTGCACAGCGCGACGGCAGCCAGCTGGCGGCGGCGCGGCTCCGGGCGCGCGCGCAGGCGCGGCGGGCGGCTCGGCGGGCCGAGCTTGGGTTCGCGGACCTGGAGGCCTACCTGCGGGTGCGGCGCCTTGAGCAGGGCTGGCCGA
>WNGF01009401.1_pt1 | contig 23393 bp, 23 predicted proteins | sample 5400641 | NCBI WGS metagenome assembly WNGF01 (sample SAMN13153371, study PRJNA577476) | soil metagenome | isolation source: 80 cm soil or saprolite under grassland replicate 2 | place: USA:California | collected 2016-06-15 | reverse complement strand
TGAGGCGTGCGCGGCCGGATAGTCGCGGTCGATGCCGCAGCCGAGCACGGCGACGGTGTGTCCTTGCGCGTCGAGCGCGCCTCGGTGCGCCTCCCCGTCGATGCCGCGCGCCATGCCGCTGACCACGACGACTCCGGCGGCGGCAAGCTCACGACCCAGCATGCGCGCGACCTGCGCGCCGTAGGGCGAGCAGGCCCGCGCGCCGACGATCGCCACGGCGGGTCGCGTCAGCAGATCCGGTTCGCTCGCGCCGCGTAGGTAGAGGCGGGCCGGTGGGTCGTGGATCGCGCGCAGCAGCGGCGGCAGGTCGCGCCTGCGCAGGATGGTCACGCCGCAAGCCCGGACGGCGGGCGATAGGCAAGCGCCTCCGCGACATGATCCGGCTGCACGGACTCGCTCTCCGCCAGCGCGGCGATCGTCCTCGCGACTCCGGCAACCTTCGCGCGTCCGCGACCGGACAGGGGCAGGCGCTCGACCGCGCGTGTCAGCAGGGCGTCGGCCTCGGGCGTTCGCCGCGGCCGTGCTTCGGCCAACAGCAGCCTCGCCGCGCAGACGCGGGCACGCACCGCCTCCGAGCCCTCGGAAGGCGCGGCCGCGAGCTCGGTCGCCCGCGGGCGCGGCACGGTCACGACCAGATCGAAGCGGTCGAGCAGCGCCCGCGAGAGCTTGTCGCGGTAGCGAGCCAGCCGCTGCGCGGAGCACGAGCACTGCGCACCCGGATCGCCTCGTGCTCCGCAGGGGCAGAGGTTCATCGTCCCGACGAGCTGGAACCTCGCCGGGAAGTGAACGCTCCCGGCCGCGCGAGCGACGACGATCTCGCCGTCCTCGAGCGGCTGACGCAGCGCTTCGAGAGCTGGTCGCTGGAACTCCGCCAGCTCGTCCAGCAGGAGGACGCCCCGATGGGCCAGGCTCGCCTCGCCGGGGCGGAGCCGCGGGCCGCCGCCCACGATTGCGGCGGTCGAGGCGCTGTGATGCGGGGCACGGAACGGCGGGTAGCCGATCAACGGATGCTCTGGGTCGACGAGCCCGGCGACCGAGTGGATCCGCGTCACCTCGAGGGCCTGCTCCTCCTCGAGCGGCGGCAGGATCCCGGGCAGCCGGCGGGCAAGCATCGTCTTGCCGGTCCCCGGCGGACCGCCCAGCAGCAGGTTGTGGCGTCCGGCGGCAGCAATCTCCAGCGCGCGGCGCGCGCGCTCCTGTCCGCGAACGTCGGCCAGATCGTGCACACGTCCGCGCGCCCGTCCGTTGGCCGGGGCCCACGGCGGCGGCTCGGCCTCACCGCGCAGGTACGCGACGGCCTCGGCCAGATGGCGTACGGGGATCGGCTCGATGCCCGCGAGCGCCGCCTCCCCGCAGGCCTCCGGCGCACAGAGGATCTTCGCCAGTCCCCAGCGGCGCGCGCCCTCGGCGACCGCAAGCGCGCCGCCGACCCGTCGCACGCGTCCGTCGAGCGCCAGTTCGCCGCACGACGCGTGTTCGTCGAGCCGCGATCGGGGGATCTGGCCTGATGCCGCAAGCATCGCAAGCGCGATCGGGAGGTCGAAACCGGAGCCTTCCTTCTTGAGCTCGGCCGGTGCGAGATTGACCGTCGAGCGGTTCCCCGGCCAGGCGAGCTCCGCGGACTTGATTCCGCTCCGAACGCGCTGCTTCGCCTCCTGGCAGGCGCGGTCGACGAGGCCCACGATCGTGAACGACGGCACGCCACTCTGGACGTGAGCCTCCACTTCCACACGCCGCGGCTCGAGGCCGACGAGGGCAAAGGTGACCGCGCGCGCGAGCACGCTTCGAAACTACGTCGGAGACTGCGGCTCGTCTGTGCCGGTTCTGTGCCTAACTTGAGACCCTCGGCGACGTATGGACTGATGATGGTGCCGCGCGCAACGCTCATCACCGCGATTGCCGCCTTCGTCCTCGTGGGTTCGAGCGGTGCGGCACATCGTGCGCCCGAGTCGCGACGACGTCGCTCGTCACGGCGGGGCCGGTCGTCCTCCACGAGGCCGCGGTCTCGAGCGGCTGCTGCCGCGATGTCGCGATCGCTGGCCGACGCGTCGCGTGGAGCGACGGGCGCGACATCGTCGTCTACGACAGGCTCGTGCGCCGGACCTCGTACAGCACGCGCATCGGTCCCGAGGGCATCGATGTCGACCTGGGCTTCGATCTCCAGCGCGATGGGAAGCTCGCCGTCTCCTATCGTCTCGTCGAGTTCGCGCGAGCCGGTCCAGCGACCATCGCCTGGCGCTCGCTCTCGTCAACGCGCCTTCATCTCCTGAACCTCCGCGCGCGCGACACCCGTCTCGTAATCGCTGGCAACCGAATCGCTTTTGAACGCTATGTGACTGGGAAGAGCGGCGCCCTCGTCGTTACCGATCTCGCGGGCCGTGCGCGCACGATCGCGCGCTTTGCCCCGCCCACGCGCCTACGCGACTTCGACTTCGACGGGCGGCGTGTCACGTGGGCCTCCGACCGCGTCACACGCACGCGCACGGACTGCCCGCCGCCCGGACAGGGACGGCCGTGCGTTCAACGCGAGAGCGGCATGACGACGATCTGGCTTCGGGCGTTCCCGTCAGGGAAGCCTGAGGTCCTCGCGCGACTGCCCTTCGTGGACACGATCGCTCGCCCCTAGAGGCGAGCGACGAGGACGTCTTCGAAGAACTCGCCCGCGCGCCGGCCGGTGCGGCGGTTGACGTGGCGGCGCAGGCGTTCTTCGAGGCGTAGACCGGCGCGTTCGAGGATCTCGGGATAGAGATCGCGACGGTCGTTGACGACGATCACGATCGGTGCCCCGCGGCGCAGCGATGGCCTCGTGTTGACGAGCACGTCGACGATTCCGTCCGCGTACGCTGCGAGCGCGGCGCGTGACGTTCCCGCCGCCGCCGCCCCCACCTCGAGCTCGCGGCGATCGTCGAGCTCGAGCAGCTCGTACGCGTACCGGTGCTGCTCGTGGTAGTCGATCAGCCCCGGATAGGGCGGCGAGGTGAGGATCCCGTCGAAGCGTCGCCCGTACCCGACCGTGCGGGCGTCATCGTGCAGGACCTCGGCAGTGCGCCCTCGAGCGCGGACGCGGTCGAACTCGTGGACGCGCCTGATCGTGTCGAGTGCGTACCGCCGCAGGAATTGCCGCGCCGTCGTCACGGGACGACACGTGCGACGGTGCTTGTGGCACCAGTAGTCGCCGCGCTGGGGCGCGGTCGGGGCTTCGAGGTCGAAGTGGGTCGTCAAGCGCGCGGAGCGCGCCGCGCGCGAGAGCACGACCCGCACCACGTCGGCGTGCTCGTAGTCGTCCACGAGTGCGCCGAAGAAGAGAAGCTCCCCGAGTGCGGGCGCCGCGTACCACCGGCGGAGGTACGCCTTGCTCGTGCGACCTCCTCCCTCGAAGCCGTCGAGCCGCCGGAGCGCGTCACGGAGATCGTGCTCGAGCGCGAAGAGGTTGTAGCGCGCCGTCTTGACGCGCATGAGCAGGCAGTTGAACGCGGCCACCTCGACGGCCGTGGCGTCGAGCCCGCTCTCCAGCGCCTGCACGGCCGTCGTCCCGGAACCGGCGAACGGATCGAGCACACGCCGGCCGGGCGCGAAGTAGCGGGCGAGAAGCTCCTCGACGAGTTGTGGGATGAACTTGCCGAGGTACGGGTGAAGCCGGTGGACGTGCTTGGTGCGCTCACGCTCCGGCAGGTCACGTTCCGACCACGAGAGGGCCAGGTCGATGTCGGCGTAGAGGACGTCCTGAGTCGGGGCCACCCGCGCCTGTTCGACGCGGGCGTCAGAAAGCCTCGGGCACCCGCTGCAGGCGGCGACCCCGGACCGCCATTACCTCGAATGAGATCAGCAGGCCACCCGCCTCGGGATGAGCCGCCAACCAGCTCTCCGCGGCACGGCGGAGCCGCCGCTGCTTCTCCGCGTCCACCATCTCGAGTGGGTCCCCGAACCCCGCGCCGGCCTTCTCCTTCACCTCGCAGAAGATGAGCCGGCTACCGCGCCGCGCGACGACGTCGAGCTCATGACCGCCGGCCCACGCGTTCTTCGCCAGGATGCGATAGCCGTGCAGGCGGTACCACCAAACCGTGCGACGCTCGGCGCGCAGCCCTCTCCGCGGCATACCTCCAGGCTACGCGCCGAGTCGTCGCGGCAGAGTCACGGATTGCGCACCGAACTCAGCACGCGGAACTTCTTCGTGTCGAGAACAGCGAGGGGCTTCGTGCCCGGGCCGTACCCGACGACGAGGCGACCCTCCCCCTGCATCCGCAGCCTTACACCTCCAAAATCGAGCCGCTGCCAACTCTGCGGAAGATCGATGCAGACGGCGTACGCCTTGCGCGTGTCGAGCGAGTGAACGAACGGACGCGCGCCGCCTCCGTACAAGGTGAACGCCCACCGGTGGTCTTTCGAGCTTGCGCGAGCGAGCGGAACGCCGTACATCACGCTCTGCCATCTGCGCTTGTCCGTCACCATCTTCCTGAGGAGACGGCCGGCGCTGAGGTCGTAGGCGCGAACGCGATACCTCAGCGCGTCCTGTGCCGACACGTGCTCGATCAGGTACAGCATCCGGCCGTCGGGCGAGAGCGCGTCGAACGAGAAGTCTCCCTGCAGCTTCGGCAGGCTTCGCACCCTGAGGCGCGGCAGGTCGATGACCGCGAACGAGCTGGTGCGCCGCACCTGCGCGGTCCTCGCCTGACTGAGCACGAGCGTGCGGCCGTCGGCGGAGATGCCGTCGGTCGTCCCGTCGTATGCGACCTTCGGGAGGCCGAGATTGCCGCGGACGGCCACATAACGCAGCACCTGGCCCGTGCTGCGGCTGATCGCCTCCACCACAGTGTCTCCACCTGTTGGAATCGCGACGTAGCGCACGTCCGCGCGAACCAAACCTCGGCCGCCCTGCGCGACGCCGGGATCGGGTCCGGCAGCGAGCGCGGAAGTGGGTCCCAGCGCCGTGCACACGAGCACGAGCGCGGCCACACCTAGCCCTCGCCTGCCCATGATTGCCTCCTTCGTAGGTTGTGCGACCTCTACACCGCTCAGGCCGGAGAGGATCCCACCGCCTTCCTATCCCCTCGCCGCGCCTAGGACGCGGAAGGTCTTCGTATCGATGACGGCGAGCGGCCTTCCGCCCGGAAGATGGCGGACGACGAGCTTGGCGTCAGGCCGCACGCTCAGCCGCAGTCCGAAGAGGTCGAGCTTCTGCCATCTCCGCGGGAGATCGATGCAGACCGCGTTCGCGCGCTGCGTGTCGAGCGCGTGCACGAACGGATGCCTGTTTCCGCCGTAGAGCGTGTAGGCCCAGCGGCCGTCCTTCGCGCTCGCACGCGAGACCGGTACCCCCTGCATGACGCTTTGCCAGCGCGTCTTGTCCGTCACCATTCTGGCGAGCAGGCGCCGCGCCCCGATGTCGTACGCACGCACGCGGTACCTCGAGGTGTCCTGCGCCGAGACGTGCTCGACCAGATAGAGCATTCGCCCATCCCGCGACAGCGCGTCGAAGGAGAAGTCCCCGCGCAGGCGGATGGTGCTCCGCAGCCGGAAGCGGCGGACGTCTACCACCGCGAAGGAGCTGCTCGGCCGCAGCGGCGCGCTCGTAGCGACATCCCCGAGCACCAGGGTTCGCCCGTCCCGGGCAAGCCCGTCCGTCGTCCCGTCGAAGGCTACCTGCGGAATGCCGTAGTTCCCCGGAAGCGTCACCCAACGAAGAACGCGCCCGTTCCGTCTGCCGATCGCCTCCACGACGGTCCCGTCGCCCGTGGGGATCGCAACGTAACGCAGCTTCCCGCGTGCCACTCCATCCCACCCTTGCGCTACTCCGGGGCTCGGCCCGCCGTCTCCGAGGGCCGTCGCGGCTCCGGTCGCCGCGGCCAGGAGCCCCACCGCGGCCAGGCTGAACACTCGTCTACGCATGGTTCCCTCCCGTCGTCGCTCTGCGGCCTATACGCCGCGCGGCCCCGGGAGGTCCCGTTCAGTCTTGCTTGGACAGTGCCGCCAGCTCCTCCTCGCTCAGGTAACAGAGCGCCTGAAAGGAGCGGCGATGGATGCGAGAGGGGCCGTGCTTCCGCACGGTGGCGGAGTGGCCCGGCGTGATGTAGCCGACGTGCGAGGAGAAGCCGTACTGGGGGCGGTCGGCCCCAGCCGGAAGCCGTCGACGAGGCAAGCTTCCGCGGGCGGGCAGAGGGCGTGCAGGATCTCCCGCATCGCCGCGAGGTTGGAGCGATGGAGCCCGTTCCGGTCGATCTCACCGTGCGGGATGACCCGGACGACCACCTGCTCGGCAGAGGCCATGACGGCGCGGAAGAGGTTCTCGCGGCGGTCGGGCGAGCACTGCTTCGAGTCGTTCAGGAGTCCCAGGGGACGCACCTTGTGATCGCGGAGCGACCCGTAGTCGAGCAGGACTCCGGCGACAACCAGTGGGCCCGCCAGCGATCCCCGCCCCGCCTCGTCGGCTCCCGCGACGAAGCGCGCGCCGAGCTTGCGGTCGAACCTCAGGAGCTTCTGGCCGGTGCGGAGCGCCACGGCCGCGAGGATAGCCGTCTACTCGGTGGTCTCTTCGGACGCCTCTTCGGAAACGTCGCTCTCTGCGACCTCGACCGGCTCGGCCGTCCGCGCGCCGCGCGCGCCGTCCTGCCGCAGTTCCCGCACGCGGGCCTTCCGCCCGACCTTGCCACGCAGGTAGTAGAGCTTCGCTCGGTTGACGTCGCCGACCGCGGCGACCTCGATGCGCTCGATCTTCGGCGAATGCAGCGGAAACGTCCGCTCGACGCCCACGCCGAACGACTGCTTCCGGACGGTGAAGGTCTCACGGGCCCCGGCACCCTGGCGCTTCAGGACGATCCCCTCGAAGACCTGGATGCGATGCCGCTGGCCCTCGATCACCTTGAAATGGACGCGGACGGTGTCCCCCGCCTTGAACTGCGGAAGGTCGCCGCGTATCTGCGCGCGCTCGAGTGTCTCGATCACCTTGCTCATAGGAAGACGGCCCGTAGGCCGCCGCGGAATGCTAGCGCAAGTCGATCCGCTCGACCCAAGCCCACGCGGGAGCCGGAAGGTAGTGCAAGCGAAGCCGCACTACCTGGAGGCCGGACTCACGCGGGCGGGGACGCTTCAGCGCGGCCGCCCGCGCGGTCGGACCCTCTGCCCAGCTGCAAAGAGCGCACGGGCTGCGCCCGTGCGCGTTTCCCGCGAAGCGGCGTGCCCGAAAACCGCGCGAAAGCGCAGCTTTCGCGCGGTTAGTGAAACGAGATGCGACTCGGTGGCCAGTAGGTGGCGAACACCTTGCCGATGAGGTTCTTGCGCGGGACGAGGCCCCAGCGGCGCGAGTCGCAGGAGGAGCTCCTGTTGTCGCCCATCATCAGGTAGAAGCCCTTCGGAATGCGGTTCGAGGTGTAGTGCGGCGGGATGTCGACCAGGCCGAGGGTCTGGTGGTCGCGCCGCTCCGACCGGATGTAGGGCTCGAACAGCCGACGGCCGTTGATGAAGACGTAGCCGGCCCGTTCTTCCCAGACCTCCCCCGGAAGGCCGATCAGCCGTTTGACGAACGTTCCCTCCGAGCCACACTCCTGCTTTGCCAGCGGAGGCGTCTTGAAGACGACGATCTCGCCTCGTTTCGGATCGCGGAAGTGGTAGATGAAACGGTTCGCCAGCACGCGATCTGACGTGCTCGCCTCGCAGCCCGGCGCGGGGCGGGCGCAATGCAGCGTGGGCTCCATCGACGAGGACGGGATCCTGTACGGGTTCACGACCCAGGCCTTGATCGCGAGAACGATCGCGACCGCGCCCGCGATCGTGACCACCCAGTCGATCGCGACCCGCCACCCGTGCGGCAGATTCGGGAAGAGGCGTTCGATCGGATTACGCGGCTTCTTCTGGGGCACCCTCGGCCCGGCGCCGTCACGCTCGGCGTCGTAGCGGGCGCGCTGTTCCGGATCGCGGAGCACCTCGTAGGCGTCCCTGAGCTCGCGCCACGCGCCGTCCTGGTAGCCCCGCTCGAGTGTGACGCGCCGATACGCAGCCTCGATCGCCTGCGGCGACGCGTCGGAGCGCACGCCGAGGACCGCGTAGTGGTCGCTCACAGAACTGTCCGCCGCCGGCTCTGTTCTCGGCGCCATTCGTCGATCTTTCCGTGGTCGCCGGAGAGCAGGACGTCCGGCACGCGCCAGCCGCGGAACTCGGGCGGCCGGGTGTAGTGGGGATACTCGAACCCGCCCTCCAGCTCGGCGGAGAAGCTTTCGAACGCGCCGGATTCCTCCCGGATCGCTCCCGGCAACCGGCGCGCAATCGCGTCGAGGAGGACCATCGCCGGCAGGTCGCCGTTCGAGAGGACGTACGGGCCGATCGAGATGGCATCCGACGCGAGGTGCTGGACGACGCGCTCGTCGAAACCCTCGAAACGGGCGGAGAGCAGCGTCAGCCGCTCCTCGGCCGCGAGTTCCTCGACGACCTCCTGCGTCAGCTGCCGGCCCTGCGGCGTCAGCGCGACGACGCGGTGGTCCGGCGCGCCGCCGTAGACCGCGTCGAGCGCCGCGGCGACGACGTCCACGCGCAGCACCATGCCAGCGCCGCCGCCGTAGGGTTCGTCGTCTACCTGTGCGGCCCCGAGCGGCGTCGTGTCGCGGTACGAGAACAGCCGCAGCTCGAGCTCGGTGCCGAGCACGGTCGCGACGGGACGCTGCTCGGTCAGCCAGGCGAAGGCATGCGGAACGAGGGTGAAGACGTCGAGTTGCACGGGCGAGCGGCCCAGAGTACCCGGGGGCTCGAGAAAAGGGGCGCGAGACACAGCCATTCGAGCCACGCCCCAAACTGCTGGGCTCAGACCCAGGCCTTTCGGGGCGTGACTTCGTTGGCCGTGACGTTCGTGCCGAATGTGTGTCAAGTGGACTCTGGCGAGCCTGAGAAGCCGGTCGCAACCACGATGCGGCCGCGTTCGAAGTCGACCTCTCGGACGCAGTCTTCGACCATCGGCAGCGCGAGGCCGGAATCAAGCTCGAGCACGTCGTTCGCCACGCCCGGCGCCACGTCGGTCACGGTGCCGAGCGGTCGGCCGCCTTCTTCCTCGACGCGGAGACCGACGAGCTGGAAGACGTAGTACTCCCCCTCGCCGGCCGGAGCGAGCGCGTCGCGCCGAACCTCGAGCGCTGCACCGCGTGGCACACGCCGGTTGAGACGGATGACCGGACGCCCACGGGCCTGCTTCGCGGCGACCACCTTCGCCGGCTCGCCCTCGACGAGCAGCTGCGCTCCGACTTCGAAGCGTGCCGGCTCGTCGCTCGCGTCCTCGACGACGAACGAGCCGTCCAGCCCGTGTGACTTGCCGACGCGGCCGACGACGACGGTTGGCGACCCGGCCGGTGGTGTTGCCGCGTCGCTCACGCGCGAAAAGCGAGCGAGGCAAGGACGCAGGGCGCGCCCGTGCCCGACGACACGGGCGCGGCTGAGGACGCGGCACCGCGAAGTCTTTGCAGCCGTGAGCGGCCGGGAGGCACCGCCGGCCGGGCCGCCCTAGGCGCGTTCACGCGAGATCTTCTCGAAGAACTCGGTCGCTTCCTCGGGAGTTAGCTCGGGCCACTCCTCCGGCCAGCCGCTGCCGGCAATGTCTGCGGGTTCGTACTCCGTGCGGCGAAACTCGACGTCAGGTCCAAGCAGCGCCCAGTACGCGCCCGGTTGGCGCTCGTACGGCATGCCGACGCTGCCTGAGTTCACGAGTCGGACGTCGCCGATACGCCGGTCGAACTGCATATGCGTATGGCCGCACACAACCACGGGCGTTTCGATCCCGGTCAGCGCTTCCCGCCAGCGCTCCTCCGGACTGATCCGTGTGAGCAACTCCTCGTCGCTGCGAGGCGTCGCGTGGCAAAAGAGGACGGCGCCCAACCCGTCGACGACGACGGACTCCGTCTCGGGCAGGTGCCGGAGAAATCGCAACTGCTCACCGGAGAGGCGCGCCCTGACCCACTCCATCACCTCCGGCGGCGGACCCCCCTCGCGGCGAGGCTTCGGCGGCTCCGTCAGCTCGCGGTCCGCATTGCCTCGGATGAACCGCACGCGATCGCCACACGCTCTCAGCCGTTCGAGCGTCTCCGAGGGCCAGGGGCCGGCCACGGCGTCGCCGCCGACCAGGATCAGGTCCGCGTCGACTTCAGCGAGCACGGCATCGAGCGCCGGCAGATTTCCGTGGACGTCGTAGAGGGCGGCGACCCGCGTGGCTCTGCCGGCTCCGTTAATGGAGGCCCGGGTCGCGAGCGCCAAGCCAGGCAATGGCGCTCGCGCCTGCGACGCTCGCGAGAGCGCTCGGGCTAGAGAGCCCGAGCGCGACTGAGGACGCCGCATGGCGCAGCGTGATCGCGGGCCGGGCGCCGCTGAACGGGGCCGGTAGAGCCACCTAATCCACGATCTCGAGCTGCACGCGTCGCTGCTCCCGCGCGCCGCCCGCGCGCACGATCGTGCGCAACGCCCGGGCGATGCGACCCTGCCGCCCGATCACCTTGCCGAGATCGTCCTGCGCGACGTGGAGCCGCAGGAGCACGGCGTCGTCTTCGTCGACGCGCTCGACGCGCACGGCATCCGGCTCGTCGACGAGCTGGCGCGCCAGGTACTCGAGCAGCTCGGTCATGCTAGTTGCGGGCCACGCTAGGCGAGATTCTTCACCTTCAGGAGCTTCTGCACCGCCTCGGAGGGCAGCGCGCCCTTGCCGAGCCAGTCCTTCACCTTCTCCTCGTCGAACTCGATCAACGAGGGATCGTGCTGTGGGTTGTAGCGGCCCACGATCTCGATGAACTTGCCGTCACGCGGCGAGCGCGAGTCGGCCACCACGACGCGGTAGACGGGGTTCTTCTTCGACCCGACGCGCGTCAACCTCATCCGTACAGCCAACGAATTACCTCCGTGTCTTCGATCGCTTCTTCCGCTTGTTCGACTTCGTCGCCTTGCGGCGAGTCTGCTGCTGCGCCGGCGCGGCCTGTCCCGTCAGCGCGCCCAGATCCGGCAACTTCCCCTTGCTCATTCCCTTCATGAGCTTTTCCATCTCCCTGCGTGCCTCGATCAGCCGGTTGACCGCCTCGACGGTCGTGCCCGATCCGTGCGCGATTCGCTTGCGGCGCGACCCGTCGATCACGCGTGGCAGCGCGCGCTCCTGCGGCGTCATCGAGAGGATGATCGCTTCGACGCGCGCGAACTGCTTCTCGTCGACCTGATCGAGACCCTCGAGCTGCTTGCCGATGCCGGGGATCAGCTTCAAGAGGCCCTGGACCGATCCCATCCTGCGCATCATCCGGTAGGTCTTCAGGAAGTCGTCGAAGCTGAACCGGCCCTTGAGCATGCGGGCCTCGAGCTCCTTCTGCTCGTCCTCCTCCACGGCTTGCTCCGCGCGCTCGATCAGCGTCAGCACGTCGCCCATGCCGAGGATGCGCGAGGCCATCCGGTCCGGATGGAAGTACTCCAGCTGATCGAGCTTCTCCCCGACGGAGATGAGCTTGATCGGTCGGCCCGTGACGGCCTTCACCGAGAGCGCCGCGCCGCCGCGCGCGTCGCCGTCGAGCTTCGTCATCAGGACGCCGTCGAACGCGACGCGCTCCTGGAACGCGAGCGCCACGTTCACCGCCTCCTGTCCCGTCATGGCGTCGAGCACGAGCAGGACATTCGCCGGCTTCGCCTCGTCACGAACGCGCTCGAGCTCGTCCATCAGCTCCTCGTCGACATGCAGGCGGCCGGCGGTGTCCAGGATGACCGTGTCTACCCCGTCCTCGGCGAGTCGGCCGATGCCGTTGTGGACGACCGTCACCGCGTCCGAATCGTCCTCGCGATAAACGGGAACCTGAATCTGCCTGCCGAGCTGCTCGAGCTGGTCGATCGCGGCGGGTCGTTGAAGGTCGGCGGCGACGAGCCCCGGCTTCCGTCCCTCCTTGCGCAGGAGCAGCGAAAGCTTGGCCGCAGCCGTTGTCTTCCCGGACCCCTGCAGACCCGCGAGCAGGATCACGGTCGGCGGGCGACCCGTGAACGCAAGCTTCGAGCTGCCTGCACCCATCAGCGCCGTGAGCTCCTCGTGGACGGCCTTCACCACCTGCTGGCCCGGCGTCAGGCTCTTCAGCACCTCCTGGCCGAGCGCGCGCTCGCGCACCTGCGCCACGAACTGCTTCACGACCTCGAAGTTGACGTCGGCCTCGAGCAGCGCGAGCCGGATCTCGCGCATCGCGCGGGAGATGGCCTCCTCGTCGAGCTTGCCGCGCCCGCGGAGATCGCCGAGCGCGCTCTGGAGCCGGTCTGACAGGGCGTCGAACATGGCCGCTCAGTGTACTTACGGCCTTTCCTACGCCAGACTTCGGGGGTGACCGAGGATCGTTCCGAGCGCAAGCTGGCCACCGTCCTTTTCGCCGACCTCGCCGGCTCGACGGCCCTCGCCGATGAGCAGGATCCGGAACGCACGCGTGCACGGCTAGAGCGCTTCTACGACGCGATGACCGCGGAGATCGAGGCGGCCGGCGGGACGATCGAGAAGTTCGCTGGCGACGCGGTGATGGCCGCCTTCGGCGCGCCGGAGGCGCTCGAGGACCACGCAGAGCGCGCGCTTCACACCGCACTCTCGATGCAGCGGCGCCTGGACACCGTGTTCGAGGGCGGCCTCTCGTTACGGATCGGTGTCAACACGGGCGAGGTAGTCGTCGGGCGCCCGCGCGAAGGTAGCTCGTTCGTCAGCGGCGATGCCGTCAATGTCGCCGCACGCTTGGAGCAGGCGGCCGAGCCGGGAGAGATCCTCGCGGGCGAGCGCACCGTCGCCGCAGCGCGCGGCGCGTTCGAGTTCGGTGACCCCGGCACCGTCGAGGCGAAAGGGAAGACCGGCGGCGTGCAGTGCAGACGCGTGGTCCGTGCGTTGTCGCTCATGCGTACGCGGGGAGTCGGTGGGCTCGCGCGCTCATTCGTCGGGCGCGACGAGGAGCTCAAGCGGCTCCACGGCGCCTACCGCCGTGCTGCCGAGCGATCGAGCCCGGTGCTCGTGACGGTCCTCGGCGACGCCGGCGTCGGGAAGACACGCCTGATGCGCGAGCTCTGGGAGCGGCTCGGAGACGAACAGCCGGAGCCAGTGCGGCGGACGGGCCGCTGTCTCGCCTATGGGCAGGGCATCACATACTGGCCGCTTGCCGAAGTTCTGAAGGAGCACCTCTGGATCCTCGAGAGCGATCCACCGGAGCAGGTGCGGCATCGACTCGGAGATCGCGAGATCCTGGGACTCACCCTCGGACTCGATCTGGCCGGCGACTTGCATCCGCTCGCCGCGCGCGATCGCCTGCACGCGGAATGGGTCGCCTTCCTGTCGGAGCTTACGGCGGACCGGCCGGTCGTCGTCCTCGTCGAAGACGTCCACTGGGCCGAAGACCCGCTCCTCGACCTGCTCGAGCGCCTGGCGCGCGACGTGCGCGGCCCGCTCGTTCTCCTCGTCACTGCCCGGCCCGATTTCACCGACGGGCGCGGTGCCTGGACCGGCCGCATCGACAGCGAGACGGTCTGGCTCGACCCGTTACCCGCCGAGGCCGCCGCTTCACTCGTCGACTCGTTGCTCGCGGGCGACCTGCCCTCGCGCGTGCGTGAGCTCGTCGTCGAGCGTGCAGAGGGCAACCCGTTCTTCGTCGAGGAACTCCTCGGCAGCCTCATCGACGCGGGCGTCCTCGAGCGCGCAAACGGGACCTGGCGCGTCGGCGAGTTGCCCCCGGGCTTCGAGATCCCGGATTCGGTTCAGGCCGTGCTGGCTGCTCGTATCGATCTGCTCGGCGAGGCGGAGAAGGCCGCGCTGCAGGCGGCAGCCGTGATCGGTCGCGTCTTCTGGACCGGTCCGGTGTACGAGCTCGTCGAGGGTCTCGAGCCGGACCTGCACGTCCTCGAGAGCCGCGATCTGATCCGGCAGCGTTCCGGCTCGTCGCTCGAGGGCGAGGTCGAATACGTGTTCAAGCACGCACTGACACGCGAGGTTGCCTACGCGGGGCTGACAAAGGCGCGACGCGCGCGGCTCCACGCACAATTCGCGGGTTGGATCGAGCGCCTCGGCGAGGGGCGGGACGAGCACGCACCGCTCCTTGCGCACCACTACGCGGAGGCGGTGCGACCCGAGGATGCAGACCTCTGCTGGGGCGAAGACGAGGAGGAGCTCGCCCGTCTGCGAACACAGGCGATCCACTGGTTACGCCGCAGCGCGGAGCTGGCCCTGCGGCGCTATGACCTCGACGAGACGGTCGGGCAGCTCGAGCGAGCGCTCGAGCTGGAGCCGAACGCGGTGGAAAGGGCCGAGCTGTGGCGCGAGCTCGGACGCGCGCATGCGCTCGCGTACGACGGCGAGCGGTTTTGGACGGCGATGGAGAAGTCGCTCGAGACGTGCTTCGACCGCGCTACGTGCGCCGCCAGCTACGCGGAGCTCGCGTACCAGACGGCGAGCCGGGCCGGAATGTGGAAGACCGCTCCCGATCGCGGGCTTGTGGACGGCTGGATCGCGAAGGCGCTCGAGCTGAGCGAGCCGGAGACCGCTGCGCGCGCGAAGGGGCTGATCGCGAAGGCTTACTGGGACCGCGAGCCTGCGGAGCGGGAGGCGCGAGAAGCGAGCGCGCTCGCCGAGCGCCTCGGCGATCCCGAGCTGCGGGTCAGCGCCTGGGCCGCGCGGGCGAGCACGGCCGCGGCGGGCGGCAGGTACTCCGACGCGCTGACATGGGCGCAGCGTCCGTTCGAGCTTGTCGACGAGCTCCAGGATCCCGAGCTCGCGTCGGAAGTCCACTACACGCCGATCCCACCGGCGATGGCACTCGGCCGCTTCCGGGAAGCCCGCCGGCTGGCGCGCCGCTACGACGAGGAATCAATCCCGCTCACGCCGCACCACCGTGTCCACGGCATCGGCGTGCGCGTCGAGGTGGAGGAGTTGCTCGCCGGTTGGGACGAGATCCTGGCTCTCCGGTCACGAGCGCGCGAGGCAATCGGTGAGAACCTCGATACGCCGTGCGTCCGGAACCCGCGGACACTGCTCGTCTGTGCGGTTGCCGCCGAAGCCGCCGGCGACGCGAACGAGGCGCGGCGGCTCGAGCAGGAGGCAGAGGCCCTTTGGATGGAAGGGTATCCGGTGCTGCTCGACCCGCCTCGCATCCGACTTTCCCTGCTGCGCGGCGAGCTCGACCGTGTCGAGCAGCTGCTCGGAGACGAGACCGTGCGCCATTTCCCCGGCTTCTGGTTCGTCTTCTCCGCGCGCACGGTCCGGCTGGACGCGCTGGCCGCGATCCACGACCTCGAGCGCGTCGAGGAAGAGGCGGCGCCGTTCATGGGGTCGAAGACGTCCATCGAGCCGTTCGCACTTCGCGCACTCGGAATCGTGCGCGAGGACGAAGATCTGCTGGCCCGGGCGGACGAGGGTTTCCGCGCGCTCAAGCTCGACTGGCACGCTCGGCAGACGGACGAGCTGCGCCGATTTCGGAAGCTCGCCGCCGGGTAGCGATTCGCGTGGCCAGAACGCGCCAACGCGCGAAGCGCGGTGCCCGCCGCTCTCCTTGCTCTCGCTCGGCATCCTCGGCGTCCAGGCCGACGAGCTGATCCGAAAGGACGCGACGGCCGGCGAGAAGGCGATGTTCAAGCGAGTCCGCGCAGCGCTCGGCTAGGCGCTTCGCAAACAGAGTCCTACACTCAAGGCATGGCTGTAAGCCGGAAAACGGTCACCGTCCTGTTCGCCGACGTCGCCGAATCCACTCTGCTCGGGGAGCGACTCGACCCCGAGTCCCTGCGACGCGTGATGTCGCGCTACTTCGAGCGCATGCGCGAGGTGCTGGAGCGCCACGGCGGCACGGTGGAGAAGTTCATCGGCGACGCTGTCATGGCCGTCTTCGGAATGCCAGAGCTGCACGAGGATGACGCGCTGCGCGCGGTGCGGGCCGCGACCGAGCTCCGGCAGGCTCTCGCAAGCCTAAACGAGGAGCTCGAGCGCGAGCTCGGAGTCCGGATCGGTATCCGCGTAGGCGTCAACACCGGCGAGGTCGTCGCCGGCGACGGAAGCAGCGGACATATGCTCGTCACCGGCGATCCCGTCAACGTCGCGAAGCGGCTCGAGGAGGCCGCGCGGACCGGCGAGATCCTCGTGGGCGAGACGACGCGGCAACTCGTGGAGAACGCCACCGTGCTCGAGCCGCGCGAGGACTTCACGGTGAAGGGAAAGGCGGAACCGATCGTTGCCTGGAACGCACTGGCAGTCATCGAGGGCGCGCCGGCGTATGCACGGCGGCTCGACGCCCCCCTTGTCGGCCGCGAGGAGGAGCTGCAGGCGCTGCATGAGGCGTTCAATGCCGCCGTCGCGGAGCGCTCTTGCCGGCTTTTCACGATTGTCGGCCCGGCAGGCATCGGAAAATCGAGGCTCGCCGCGGAGCTGTGTGCCGCGGTGCGCGACCAGGCGCGAGTCCTCACGGCCCCCTGCCTACCGTATGGAGACGGGATCACCTTCTGGCCGCTGCTGCGGATCATTGGGCTGCTGGGCAGCGACGAGGGAGTGCGCGACATCCTCGCCGGCGTCGAGGACGCCGAGCTCATCGAAGACCGCGTGCTTGGCGCTGTCGGCCTGACGCCGACGACCGCGCCGGGAGGCGAGGTGTTCTGGGCTGTCAGGCGCCTCCTCGAGGAGCTAGCCCGCGAGCAGCCTCTCGTGATCGTGCTCGAGGACATCCACTGGGCTGAGCCGAAGCTGCTCGACCTCCTCGAGTACCTCGCCGGATGGACGGACGACGCGCCGATCGTGCTCCTCTGCCTCGCGCGTCCGGACCTACTCGATGAGCGTCCGGGCTGGTTGATGTCCCAAAGTAGTACGGGGCTCCTGCTCGGCCCGCTCACGGAGGCGGAGTCGGAGGCGCTGCTCGAAGAGATTGGGCGCGAGTGGCCGCTCGACACTGCAGCGCGTGCACGGATCACTGAGGCAGCTGAGGGGAACCCCCTCTATGTAGAGCAGATGGCGGCGATGCTCGCCGAGGGAGCGACCCTTGAGGCGATTCCGCCGTCCATTCACGCACTGCTAGCTGCGCGGCTCGACCGACTCCCGGTGGAAGAGCGCGCGGTGCTCGAGCGCGCCGCCGTCGCGGGAAAGGAGATGCCGCGTACGCGGGCATCCCGAAAGAATTGCGCGCACAGCTGCATGAACGGTTTGCCGACTGGGCGGCTCGCACGAGTGCAGGTCGCGCGGGCGACCTCGACGAGATCGTCGGCTACCACTACGAGCAGGCATTTCGGTATCGAGAGCAGCTCGGTCCGCTCGACGACCACGCGCGCGAGCTGGCTGGTCGTGGAGGCGAGCTCCTCGGCGGCGCCGGTCGACGAGCGTATGCACGCGACGACATGCCCGCGGCGCTCACGCTCCTGGACCGAGCGGTCGCCCTCCTGACCGAGCAGGATCCAGCCACGCTCGAGCTCGTCCGAGAGCTCAGCATGGCGTTGTGGTGGGCCGGAGAGGTTGCGCGGGCGGAGGCGTTGCTCAACGGTCTGATCGAGGTCGCTGCCGCGACGGGCGATCGACGGCAGGAGTGGTCCGGGCTGATCGAGCGCGCCGCCCGGAAGAACATCTCCGGCGTCCAGGCGGACGCCGACGAGCTGCTCCAGGTGTCACAGGAAGCAATCGGCGTCTTCGAAGAGCTCGGCGACGATGCTGGGCTTGCGCGCGCATGGCGGCGCGTCGCCTACGCGCATCAGATGCGATCGCGCTTCGGCCCGGCTGAACAAGCAGGGGAGAGGGCGCTCGTTCACGCCCGTCGCGCGGGAGATCGGCACGAAGAGGCGCGGATCGTGGACAGCGTCTGCACGAGTCTCCTCTTTGGACCCGCGCCGGCCCCCGAGGCGATCGAGCGCTGCGCGCAGATGTACGAATGGGCCGGCGGCAGCCGCGTGATGGAGGCGAACATCGGAATCTCGCTCGCAGGCCTGAAGGCGATGCGTGGCGAGTTCGACGAAGCCAGGGCGCTCGCCGGGGCCGCTAGGAAGACGTACGACGAGCTGGGGCTCCGCCTCGCAGTCGCCGGGCTCACGCAGGTCTCCGGACCGCTCGAGGCGCTTGCCGGGGACCTCGATGCCGCAGAACGAGAGCTACGCCAGGGTATGGAGATCCTCAAAACGGTCGGCTCGACCGCCTATCAGGCTGCCCTGCTTGCCGAGGTCCTCTATCAGCGAGACTGTCACGAGGAAGCCGACGCCCTCGTTGCCATCACCGAGGCCGAGGCAGCGGCCGACAACATCGCAGCGCAGGTCACGTGGCGCGGTGTTCGAGCGAAGCTCAGCCGCGTTGCCGAGCTTGCGCGTGAGGGCGTTGCCATTGCGGATCGCACCGACGACCTCAACCTGCGTGCCGCCGCGCTCGCGAATCTGGCGGAGGTCCTGCGACTGACGGATGCGCCGGACGACGGGGCCGAGGCGCTACGACGCGCCGTCGAGCTCTACGAACAGAAGGGGAACGTCGTCGCAAGCAGTCGAGCGTCGTCGCTCCTGTCGGCGGCGGTGCGCTAGCCGTGCCGGCCGCAGGGCGTTATCGTCCTCTTGTTTCCGAACGAAGGAGAGACGATGCCACACGTAATCGGTGAGGCTGCACCGAGGGTCGTGGAACAAGGCGCCGAGCCGCGCCCGCACCACGAGGGGTGGGACGACGCGTTGGATGATGCGCTCGACAAGGCGAAGAAGATCGGCTTCGCCGGTCAGACCGTGAATGTGCAATTCAGCGCCGAGATCAAGCCGAATCCATCACAGGTTCAGAAGTACATCGTGACTCTCTCGTAGGCCCTGTCAAAGGGGGATGCATGGCGGAGGTAGCGAAGGTCATCACGATCATCGGCTCGTCGCCCGAGAGCTTCGCCAAGGCCGCAGACGCGGCGGTTCAGGAGGCTGCGAAGACGCTGCGCGGGATCACGGGCGCGGACGTCGTCTCGATGAGTGCGGTGGTGGAGAACGACCGCATCAGCGAGTACCGCACGACCGTCAACATCGCGTTCGCCGTCGAGCGTTAGCTAGGACTCGAGCACGCGCTTCAGGGTGCCGAGCGCTCCGACCTGTGAGCGCATCGAGCGCGCCACCATCGGCGCCAACAGCTTCTGCGGTCCGCGGAGGTTCGCGGCGAGCGAGAACGTGACCCGAGTGCCGCCGCCCGCATCCTCGAAGCGGTAGACGCCTTCCGGCTGGACCGGTCCGCCGAGCGTTCGGAAGGCGATGTGTGAGTTCTCCTCGTAGGCGGTCACTTCGAAGTCGGCGGGGATGCGACGGCCCATCGGCCCTTTGACGCCATGCCGATACACCGCCCCCTGCCCTTCGCCGGAGGCGCGCTTGATGTCGAGGACACCCGGCCGCCACTTGACGTCGTTCTCGTGGTTCGCGACGAAGGCGAAGACCTCGGAACGAGGCTTGTTGACGACCACGCTGTTCTCGGCGGATGGCACGGCCGCGAGACTAACCCGCGAGGAGAGCGCGCGCGAAGTCGTCCGGGTCGAACGGCCTCAGATCGTCGAGCTGCTCGCCGACCCCGATCAGCTTGACCGGCAACCCCAGTTCGTGAGCGATCGTAGCCGCGCCTGCTGGAGGCCGTTCTGTCCCGTCGTCGCGTCGACGACGAGGAGCGTTTCATGGGGCGCGCCCTCGAGCTTGGCCTCGATCACTCGGCGTACCTTCGCCAGCTCCTGCATCAGGTTCGCCTGGGTATGCAGGCGACCTGCGGTGTCGACGATCACGACGTCTCGGCCATCGCGCGTCGCGGTTTCGATCGCGTCGTAGGCGACTGAGGCGGGGTCCGCCCCGCGTTCGCCGCCGACGAACTCTGCCCGCGCTCGATCGGCCCAGATCTCGAGCTGCTCCTCCGCCGCTGCGCGAAACGTGTCGGCAGCGGCGAGCACGACGGAGTGGTCGTGCTGCCGAAGGCGCTCGGCGAGCTTCCCGATCGTCGTCGTCTTCCCGGTGCCGTTGACGCCGACCACGAGGAGAACACTTGGGTTCGCCTTCACCTCCAGCGTCCCCGGCTCGCCGAACAGCGTGGCGATCTCATCCGCGAGCGCTGAGTTGAGATCGGTCAAATCGTCACGCGTCTCCAGGCGCTGGACGAGCTCGGCGGTAGCGCGGACGCCGACGTCGGCGCGGATGAGCGCCTCCTCGAGACGCTCCCAGGCCGCGTCGTCGCCGGGATCGAACGCCGCGGACGCGAGCTCGGCCGTCAACGCGCGTCGGCTCTTCGAGAGCGAGTCGCGCAGCCTGGAGAAGAGTCCCGCGCGCTGCTCGTCCGGCTCGGGCTGCGCGTTCTCTTCACCGAGCAGCTCTGACCACGATCGTGCCATGACGCCGAACGCTAGCCACAGTCACAAAGGAGCGCCGTTAGTGCAGCCGAAGGCGCACTAACGGCGAGCCGGACTTACGCGGGCGGGGACGCGAAGCGCCACCGCCCGCGCGACGCCGAACGGTCGCCAACCGGCCCAAACGTCCTCCAGTTGCAGTCGCTACGCGACTGCAACTGCGTCTCGAGGCAATCGCCTCGAGACGATCTGCGAGACGCCGTCGGCGCCCATCGTCACGCCGTAGAGGATGTCGGCCGCTTCCATCGTCCTCTTCTGGTGCGTGATGACGATGAACTGCGCGCGGTCGGAGTAACGGCGCAGAAGCTCGACGAAGCGGCCGATGTTCGTGTCGTCGAGGGCGGCCTCGACCTCGTCGAGCAGATAGAACGGACACGGCCGCGCGAGGAAGAGCGCGAACAGGAACGAGATCGCGCCGAGCGCCTTCTCGCCCCCGGACAGCAGCGACAGCCGCGTTACCTTCTTGCCCGCGGGACGCAGCTCGACCTCGATCCCGGGTGGCTCGTCTTCGTCCTCGGACTCCGTCAGACGGAGTCGGCCCTCGCCGCCCGGAAAGAGTGTCGATGCAACCTCGGCGAAGTTGTCCTGGACTGTCGCGAACGTTTGCGCGAAGCGATCCTCGACCGTGCGGGCGAGATCGTCGCGCAGCGTCTCGAGCTCCGCGAGGCTCTGTTCGAGATCGGCGCGCTGCGTGGAGAGCTCGACGAGGCGCTCCTTCTCCTGGTCGTACTCCTGTTTGGCGAGCGGATTGACCTGCCCGAGGGACTCGCGGCGGCGTTCGAGGCGTTCGATCCTGTCGGCCAGCTCGTCGCGGCTGTCCCCTTCGGCCGGATCGGCGCCGGCGGCGTCGAGCCGCCGCCGCGCTTCGTCGGCCTCTGCCTCGATCCGGGCGCGCTCGACGTCGACCGCACTCAACCGTTCGCCCGCTTCCGCGGCGGCGCGCCGAGCGTCGACCTCCTCGGCGCCCAGCCGTCGCAGCTCTTCCGCGAGCGCGCCGGTGCGCGTCGTGCCCGCGTCCGCGCGCGCGCGAAGCGGCGCCTCGAAGCGATCGTCGGCGATGCCGTCGAGCGCCTCGACGAGCTGTGCCGCGAGCCGGGCGAGCGCGACGGTCATGGGATCGCGGGCCGCGGTGTATGCGTCGGCCGGGATCGGTGCGGCAACTCGCGCCTCCAGGTCTTCGACCTCGGCGGCCAGCGAGCGCCGTCGCGCCTCCAGCTCCAGCCAGACGGCCTCCGCCGTCTCGCCCGCGAACCACAGCTCGCCGCGCTGAGGGTCGTAGCCGAATCCTTCCGGAGTCACGGCCGGCACCTGCGTGGACAGGAGCTGCTCCTTCGGCACGACGGGAAGCTCGCGGACCAGCTCGGCGGGATCTCGCGTGAGGACGACTACGCTGCCGAGTCCCGCGGCGCGCGCCCGCTCTGCGAGGCCGAGCGCGGCGCGCACGTCAGCCGCGACGAGCGCCGAGCCACGGTGACCGAGCGCAGCGGCCACAGCACGCTCACGACCGGGCTCCACCTCCAGCAGCGAGAGCGCGAGCCTTTCGCCCTCCTCGGCGAGGGCGCGTGCCGCCGGCGGGAGTCCTTCGCGCTCGGCGAGCGCGCGCTCGAGCGCCTGCAGGCGCTCGCGTGCGAGGCGCGCCTCCTCCCGGAGCGTCTCGCGCTCCGCACGGACGCGCGCGTCGAGTACGCGCCGCGGCCGCGAGAGCTCGGCGCGGAGCCGTTCGAGCAGCGCCTCCACGCTCTCGCGGCGCAACTCGAGCCGCTCCCGCGCGCTGCGCAGGCGGTAGAGCGTCGCGGTCGCCTCCTCGCGCCGGCCGGCCGCATCGGCCAACTCCTCCTCCGCGCGGCGGCGTTCCTCGAGCAGGGCGTCGAGACGACCGTCCGCGTGCTTGCGTGCCAGGACGGCGGCGGTGCGTCGGCCTTCGCCGTCTTCGAGCCGTTCGCGCAGCGCGGCGAGGTCGAGCTCGGCAACGCGCGCCTGCAGCGACGCGATCTCGCCGCGCAATTTCTCCGCTCGTTCCGCGGCAGTCGCCTGGAGCGCGAGCGGCCGCAGCCGCTTCTTCACCTCCGCCTCGACGTCTCGTGCACGCTCGACCTGAATCGCGACGCGCGCCAGTTTCAGCTCGGCGCGGTGCTTGCGCCGCTTGAAGCGACCGAGCCCCGCGGCTTCCTCGAGCAGCCCGCGCCGCTCCTCCGGCTTGGAGGCGAGGATCTCCTCGACGCGCCCCTGCCCGATGATCGAGTGCATCCCGCCGCCGAGGCCGAGGTCGGCGAGCAGCTCGACCAGATCGATGCGGCGAACGGCGGTACGGTTGAGGAGGTACTGCCCCTCGCCGCCGCGGTGGAGCCGCCGCGCCACGGACAGCTCGGAGTACGGGAGCGGGCCGTCCCCGTCCACGTTGTCGAACAGGAGCTCGACCTCGCAAAAGTCCTCGCCGGGGCGACCGCCGCCGCCGGCGAACAGCACGTCGTCCGGCTTCTCGGCGCGCAGTTCCGAGGGCGCGAGCGACCCCGCCGCCCAGACGATCCCGTCGGCCACGTTGGACTTGCCGGAGCCGTTCGGCCCGACGACCACGGCGACGCCCGGCTCGAGGCGTACCTCGACCGGGTCAGGGAACGACTTGAAGCCGCGCAGCTTGATTGCGCGCAAGTGCATGCGCGGGGGAGGCTAGCTGGAAGCGCGGACGGCTAGTCCGGAAGTCCCAGGCGGCGCCGGAGTTCCTCTTTCGTGGTCCTGCCCTGCTCGAGCCAGCGCTCGCGCGCGCTAGGCGGCGGGCACCTCGACGCCGAGTCTGACGAGCGCTTCCTTCGCAGCCTCCTGCTCGGCGGCCTTCTTCGATTCGCCGGCGCCGACGCCGAGTTGCTCCCCGTCGATGACCGCCGCACAGGTGAAGCGCCTGTCGTGCGGCGGTCCCTCGACCTCCAGCACGGTGTAGGTGACCGACTGGGCGCGGCGTGCAAGCGCTTCCTGCAGTTCGGTCTTGAAGTCGACGTGACTCGTGAGGGCGTAGTCGATGCGGGTGCTGAACGCCTTCACGATCGGCTGCTCGATCTTCTCGAAGCCGTGCTCGAGGAAGAGTGCCGCGAGGGCGGCCTCGAGCAGCGC
>WNGF01002972.1_pt1 | contig 23393 bp, 13 predicted proteins | sample 5400641 | NCBI WGS metagenome assembly WNGF01 (sample SAMN13153371, study PRJNA577476) | soil metagenome | isolation source: 80 cm soil or saprolite under grassland replicate 2 | place: USA:California | collected 2016-06-15 | reverse complement strand
GAGGACCGGCACCGCGGCCAGGTACAGCACCCGCCAGGAGATTCCGTTTGGGTGCAGGATCGTGCCGTAAAGGATGGCCGACCACCCGCTGCCCACGGCGGAGAGCATCGCCAGCCAGCCGAAGCCGAAACCGCGCGCCGCCGCCGGCAGCTCCTCGGCGATCACCGTCCATACCAGCACCGTCTCCACGCCCAGGAAGAACCTTGCGATCACCTGGCAGGTGGCGAAGGTAGCGATGGACGGTGCCAGGGCCGTGGTGAAGGTGGCGAGCGTGTAGCCGGAGATCGAGACCAGCAGCAGGTGACGCCGCCCTGCCCGGTCCGCTTTTCTGGCAAGCAGAACGGCCGGCAGCGCCCCCAGGTAGAGCAGCGCCACCCACAGCGAAGCTGTCCCCTGCGAGAGGTGGTAGCTGGCCCGTAGCTGGGGCAGGGCCACGATCACGATGTTGAAGCCGTAGCCCTCGAAGAAACTGGCCGCCCCCAAAAGCCAAAGGAGCTGCCAGTGCCGTGCGTCGAGGAGAGCCGACGGGCGGGAAACGGACATCACTGCTCCGCCGCACCGCCGGGCAGGGGCGCGAGGCGACGGCCAAGAAGGCGGTGGATGCGGAGCGCCTCGGCGGGAAGCAGGCTCGGGTCGGCCAGGCGCCGGGCGGCCACCGCGGGCTGCCACGGCCGGATGGCGGCTGGTCCTGCCTGGGCGAGGAACACGTGGGCAAAAAGAGCCTGGCCGGCCCGGCCGACGAGGCGCTGGCGGGGCGGCCCGGGGATAGCCGATGTCCGCAGCAGCAGCCAGGTGTGGGCCAGGTCGGCCTCGGCCGGGCCGCGCACGGCTCCTTCCCAGTCGATCAGTACAGGCCCGTCGGGCGAGAGGATCACGTTGTTGGGGTGCAGGTCGAGATGCAGGAGCGAGCCGCCAGGGCCGAACGGAGCCGCTAGCGCTGGCAGCGGGGGTACGGCGTGGACGGCCTGGTGCAGCATCGCGAGGGTGGCGGCATTGCGGGCCAGGCTGGCCGGGTGCCGGGTGAGCTCGGAAAGCATGGTCGGACCCGTAGCACGGCTCATCACCAGATCGGTGCCCCGGGCCGAGAACACCTCAGGAAAGCGCACGCCGTGGGCTCGGGCGTGCCGCATGACCTCAGCTTCGAACTCGGCGGACCGGGCGGGGTCGCGGAAGCGACGCAGCACCCGGCCATCGCCCAGGTCATAGACGTCGTTCCAGCGGCCCTTCGCCAGCAGCGTCCCCGGCACGCTCACCGGGCTTCCCCGGCGTCCCTGGGTAACTTGGGCGCCAGAGCGAACATGGCCGGGGCGGTCCGGGACTCCCGTCGTGGGTTGATGCTGACCCGCTCAGCGGGGAGCAGGCCCCCGGCTTCCTCGGCCCAGCCCGCGGTGGCCTCGGCCACCCGCAGGCCGTACAGCACAGTCAAGCGAGCGTACGCAGCGTAGGGGGCGGCCGGCAGGGCGGCCAGGAACGAGCGGTACTCGTCCTGGCGAGCCTGCGCGTCGGCGCGGATATCCGCTAGCAGCCTGGCGGTGCGATCGGGTGACTGGCGGTGGCCGAAGAGGACCTTGAGCAGGAACGGCAGGCGGAACTGGTATGCTTCCAGCTCGGCGCCGTCCAGCCATCCGTCGAGCTGCTCCTCACCGGCAGGCGTCAGGCGGAACACTCGCTTGTCGGGGAAGCGCTCCTGGGGAACCGCTGTCCCGTCGATTGAACACTTAGCTCCTGACCAGCCGACCAGGACTGGTGCGCAACGGCGGTTCGCGTGCGTCAAAGCGCACCGAAAGCCGCAACAGAGCGTGCTGGACCAGCCGGATCGCCTCCGGGGGAGTCTCATTCGGTGGCGTTCCACGTTTCAAATCTCCGGAAGCAGTACAGCAGCGGCACGTCTTGCCTGCAGGTCACATTGCTGACCTCGCCAAAAACCACCGTGTGATCTCCCACGGTTGTGGAGCTGGTAATTCTGCATTCCGCCACGGAATGCGCGTCTTGCACGAGGTACGGCAGTTGCAGCGCGCCGCTCGCCTCCCAGCAGACGTGGTCGAAGCGGTCGGCCAGTCCCGACGCGAGCACCGATGCGGCACGACGGCCGCGGTCGTGCAACAGGTTGACAGCGAAGGCGCCTTTCGAGCGCAGGGCTGCGAGCGTCCCGCTGTCATTCCGCACGCAGATCAGCAGCGTAGGCGGCTCGAGAGTGACGCTGCACAGTGACGAGCACGTGAAGCCAAAGGGCTGGCCCCGCTGGTCCGTCGATGTCACCACCGCGACTCCAGAAGGAAAAGAACTCATGAAATCCCGGTAACCCGCTTGCCGCACTCTCAGTCGCATCTCTGATGCATCGTTCTGCCTCATGCAGGCGGCCGTTTACGTTCACTAGCCACTTATCTGCCCTGCAGTCTCGATCCGCGCAGCTGGAGCTAGTGGATATGCCGAAGGTACTCGTATGCGCTTGGCAGCTTCCCGACCAGGCGGGCTGCCTGGTCAGCGACGTTCGTGAACTCCGCCCGGGCGCTCCGGGAATCGATCATCGACAATGCTGGGCGCGCCGTCCTGGGCTGGTAACCGAGACCTATGGCCATGACTATCCACGAATAAGACTCGAATCCATGGTAATGAGGATAGATGCCCGCGTCGTCAGGCAGGATCGTCTGCCAGCATGAAAGCCGACTCGCCAGCTCCCCAGGGGTCTCACGTGTCTTGGTTGCCTTCCAGTACGGGGTGTCTTCGCGCGCCGCAGCCCGGTAGTGCAGGACCAGGAACTCTTTGACGCCGTCAATGACCTGTGCCACCCGCTCGTTGTAGGTCCGCGCCAGCGCAGGATTCCAGCTCTTATCGGGAAAGAGCTTCACCAGCTGCTCGATTCCGTGCTGAATGAAGAAAATCCCAGTTGACTCCAACGGCTCTACGAAACCGCTTGACAATCCGATCGCCACGCAGTTCTTGACCCACGAGTTCCTCGACCTGCCGATCCGCATCCGGATGTGGTTCGCCCGCAGCTCATCCTGGCCGGGTGCCGCAAACGAGCGCAAGGTCGCTTCAGCTTCCTCTGGCGTGCAGAACTCGTCAGAATAGACATATCCGCATCCGTTGCGGCCGTAGAGCGGGATGGTCCAGATCCACCCCGCGTCGGCTGCGGTGGCGGTTGTGTAGGGCTTGATACCGACCTGCTCGACGTTGGTCGGCACGCGCAAGGCTACCGCGCGGTTGTTCGGCAGAACGTTTTGGAACGAGATGAATGGCTCGGCCAGAGTCTGGTTGAGTAGCAGCCCGCGAAAGCCTGTGCAGTCGACGAACAGCTCGCCATGGAGTTCGCCGCCCAGCCTCGTCACAAGATGGCTGATCCAGCCGCGCTCGTCCTGCCTGACCTCCACGACGTCGTCCACGACGTGCCTGACGCCGAGCCCCGCGGCGCGGCTCGCCAGGAAAAACGCGAGCCGGTCCGCGTCGAAGTGATAGGCGTAGGGAAACTGTGCCCGCTGATCACTCAGCGTGGACCTGCCCACGACGTCATCAATCGCGGAGACGAACAGCGAGCCGTCGAGCAGCCTGGGGCAACGCTTTGCCTCGCAAAGGGCGGGTGTCAGGAAAGCCGAGCGGTCGAAGCTGTCGGCCGTCCCGTCGAGGCTCAGCCACCAGTCGGCCAGCGAGAAGCCATCTACCACGCGCAGCCGCTCGAACGGGTGATAGAAGTAACTGCCGGGCTCGCGCCAGTTCTCGAACCGGATGGCAAGCTTGTAGGACGCCGAGCAATGGGGCATCCAGTCCTCTTCCTCGAGGCCTAGATAGTCGAAGAAGTGCCGGACCGTACTGAAAGTGGCCTCGCCTACGCCAATGGTTCCGACTTTGGATGACTCAACAACGGTAATGGAGATGCGGTCGCCGAATGCGGCCTGCAGATAATTCGCGGTCATCCAGCCGGCAGTGCCGCCGCCTACGATTATCACTTCCTGTATCATGTATCCTCTATTCTTTCCATAAAGTAACCGTCGCGCCATGCCGGCCGGTAACGAAGCCGCGAGAAGGAACAGCCATGTCGACGGTGCGCCGAATGGTTCACGGTGCGGCACGCGAATGCCTCCGGCTTAAAAGACTGCCGCACGCGCCGCACGGGGTTGCAGCGGTAGCCGACGAATGAATGCTCGAATCCCAGCGAGATCAGTTAACCCATGCCGGTGCTCCTGCTGCTTTAGTGACTTGATTGTTCGGCGTGGCGCGACGGATCGCCTCACGCAGCATGCCGAGACCCTCGGCCAGGTCTGCAGCTGTAATGATTAGCGGCGGCATCAACTTTATGGCATCGCGCTTGAATCCGCTGGTTTCGACCAGGAGACCACGCTCGAAGGCGCTAGCGCAGATTTCGCGTGCCAATTTTGCCTCATGGAAAGCGATGCCCCAAGCCATGCCGCGGCCGCGAACCTCGCGGATCGTGCCGTCGCATTCAAGCGCGATCTCTCGCACGGCACGCTCGACCTGCTTGCTCTTATCGAGGATCTTCTTCTCGAACGTCCCGTCCCGCCAGAAATCCAGCGCGGCGACCGCGGTCACGAAGGCTAGGTTTGGCCCGCGGAACGTGCCGCTGTGCTCGCCTGGCTCCCAGATATCAAGTTCTGGCCGGAACAAGGTAAGGGCGAGCGGGATCCCGTATCCACTCAGCGATTTTGATAGGCATACTATGTCGGGATAGATTCCGCCATGCTCGAAGCTGAAGAAGGGCCCGGTTCGGCCGCAGCCCATCTGGACATCATCCACTATCAGCAGCATCTTATGGCTCTTGCAGAGCCTGGCCAGGCCGTGCAGCCAGTCAGGACTCGCTACGTACATGCCGCCCTCGCCCTGCACCGTTTCCACGATCACCGCGGCCGGGGTATCGCGGCCGCTATCCTCGAGCAAGCGTTGGAGCAGGAGCAGACGATGCGCCTCGCCATCGTGATCGTGGTCGTACGGCACCACAACAGCGTCGCCAGCACGTGCGCCAGGCACGTTCGCCGGATGCCCCGTCAATGCGAGTGCCCCGAGCGTCATGCCGTGGAACCCGTTGGTGAAGCTGATAACGGTTTGGCGGCCAGTAAATTTTCTCGCCAGCTTGAGTGCGGCCTCGACGGCTGTAGTGCCCGCTGGGCCTGGAAACTGTACTCTGTACTCAAGCCCGCGTGGCGATAGGATATTTTGCCTAAAGACTTGAAGGAACTGCCGTTTCGCGGTCGTGTACATGTCAAGACTGTGCGCGATTGAGTCTTCCTGTACATATCGCAGCAGAGCCTCTTTCAGGTGCGGGTGGTTGTGGCCGTAGTTGAGAACTCCAGCACCGGAAAAGAAGTCTAAATAATCACGGCCACGCTCGTCATAAACATAGCTGCCCTTTGCTTTCGAGAATACAGTTGGCCACCGACGACAGTAGTTGCGTACCTCGGATTCGAGTTCTTCGAATACCTTGGTGTCGGCCACGGTGCGACTCCTTGAATTAAATTGGCTCGGCCAAATCCGACCCGCGTCACGGCCTCGCTGCCGCGACATTTTGTAGCATAGTGGTCTTAACTATGCAAGGGGCTCGGCGGCAGCCATGCTGGACTTGGCTAACGGCGCTGATAATAACCCGGCTGATATCGAACCCATAAGCAGCAGTTCGGGGGCAGCACCGTTAACCCGGCAGCGGCTAGCCCGCGCACGATGACGGCGGCCGCGGGGGCGGATCATGGACTTGTGCCCGCAATGGTCAGACCGCATGATTGCCTCAGCGACTGGTTTCGTCGCAAGCACCGTGACTGCGGGGCATCGATGTCTAACTGGTGAGAAGCAGCAGTTGGACGCCCCGCATAGGCTGCGGCGGGAGTGCCGGGCCGGTCAATGGCGGAGCTCGCGGAGCCTCGGCCATGCAGGCTCTCCGGCTGGGCCCGGCGTTCCGTGCTAATAAGCGCGGTCGCCCCCGTTGCGAATGCTGGCCTCGTATCAGATACTTCGGAAATGCGGCAAGCAACTTATCGAGAATGTTCCGGCCCACTGCCTGAGCAGGGTTGCGGATACAGCGAAAGCGCGCGCACGGGGGGTGGTAAGAACTCACTGACCGTCTCGAGCAGCAGCAGCCGCGTGTTCTCTCGAGAACGGAATCATGACCGGTGTCGCTCCGTTCTTCAATGGCCACGGCGCAGTACGGAGTTGCAGATAGCGTTTAACGGCCACATGATACCGGTCCCCGGCGTGACGCGTATCAGGCCGACCGCCTGACATGGGCAGGCTGCTCCGCCACCGGGATGCGCGGGTCTACCTAGCAGGCCAGGCTCTGTCGCTGATTGGCGACAATTCGCTCTGGCTGGCCATGGGTATTTACGTCAAGATCCTAACTGGCAGTAGTAGCGCCGCGGGGCTGACGTTCTTCGCGTACATCTGCGGATTGCTGCTCGTGCCGGTCGGCGGCCTGGTTGCGGATAGGGTCCGCCGGCGGCCTTTGCTGATCGCAGCGAACCTCGTCACCGGCGCAGTGGTCTGCACGCTGTTGCTGGCCCACGGACGCGGTCAGCTCTGGCTGATTTATCTGGTGCTGTTCGTGTACGGGGCTGCGGGCGGGATGATCGCATCCGCGCAGACCGCCCTGCTCGCTGTCATGCTGCCCCAGGATCTGCTCGGCGAGGCGAATTCGCTGCTGGTGGTGGCCGAGGTTGGCCTGCGGGTTGCCACGCCGGTGATTGGCGCCGGCCTACTGGCCTGGGTCGGGCCGAAACCGGTGATCTTGCTTGACGTGGGAACCTTTCTCGGGTCCGCGCTCGCGGTGCTCGCGCTCCGGCTGCGCGAGCCGAGGCCGGAGCGGTCCGCCGCGCCCTGGCGTACCGAACTCACCGCTGGACTCCGCCACGTCGGCCATACCACCGCGCTGCGGCGGCTGCTGATCTCAGCGGTAGGCGCACTGCTTGTGTTCGGCTTCTTCAGGACCGTGCCGTTCGCGGTGGTCGGCCAGGGACTGCACCGATCGCCCCAATTTCTCGGCGTCCTTGAGTCCGTTATGGGGGCTGGGGCGTTGGCCGGCGGGTCGCTGGCCGCACCGATAATGCGCCGAACCAGTGAACGCGCGTTGGTGGGCGTCGCCCTGACCTCCGGCGCGCTGGGATGTCTGCTGCTGGTTTCCACCTGGCTGCCCATGGTGCTGATCGCGATGGTCCTTGTGGGTGCCTGCTTCGTGTGGGTCGACGTGGCCGTCTACACCCTTATCCAGCGCCGCACCCCAAAGGAACTGATCGGCCGCGTGGACGCTGCGCTGACCATGGCGGCAATGATCCCGCAGGCCATGTCCATCGCGCTCGGCGCAGCGCTGATCGCGGTGGTGGACTATCGATTCTTGCTGCTCGCCATGGCGGTGGCGTTCCTCCTTTCCGCCGTGCAGATGGTCGGATGGGCTGATCCGGACACGGAAGCGAAGCCTGGTGCGGCCCAGGTCCCGCTAGGAGCTGACCTCAGGTCAGATTGACTGACCTCAGGTCAGATTGACTGGCCGACCAACGAGTGCAAGATGGCCCATTGAAAACAACCAAACACAACGATATAAATCACAGCTCCCCGTCAGGGTGAAGTTTCTGTGACCCCTGTTTGCTTACGGGCATGCGCGATTAAATTTTCGCGACCTGCTGCGGAATCCTTCCTTCGACCCGCGTCTATTTGGCCTGCGTCTACTTGACCTCGTGCTGCTGTTCTGTAAGACTCGCGTTGCTTATCCGGACATTCGGCTCCAACAGGCTAGTCCTGTTCGGCGATGACAATTGCTGGCTGCAGGATTACAGATCAAGAGCCAATTCTCCTGGCGCCTAATTTGGTCTGCAGGGACGACGCCACACGACATGGTGAGTTGCCCGGATTGGAGTGGAAGCAGATTCACCTTCATAACCGCCCAGCCCCCGAGGAAGGGTCGTGAACGGAACACAGACAGCTCCGACGGCATCCGGATGGCCGCAGGACTGGAAAGGCACCGCAGCCACACCGATCAGCGTTGATGAGGCCTTCAACGGCTATCTGGCAGCCCAGATCGTCTTCGCCCTCGACCGCCTGGGCCTGCTCGACCAACTGCTGGAGCTTGGCGAAGTCGATGTGCGGGAGTTCGCCGCGCGCAGCGGTGCGGACCACCGCATGCTGCATGAACTGCTGCGCGCGGCTGAGACATGCGGATACGTCGCGGTGCGGGAGGGGCTCGCCGCTCTCACCCTGGCCGGCCGGGAGATGGCACGCGTGCGCGGCTACTTCACCTGGGCGGTCGGTGGATACACGGAGCTTTTCGCCAACATCGCCGACATAGCCACCGGGAAACGCCGATTCAACCATGACGTGCTCCGCAACGAAGCCATGGTCGCCCTGGGCTCGGCCCAAAACGACCAGGCGCAATTGGCCGACACCCTCGACGGCGTGCTGGCCGATCTGGACTTTACGACGATCGCCGATCTCGGTAGCGGCATTTCTGCGCGGGTGTGCCGGGTGGCCGCCAGCCGGGAGGGCGTGCGCGGCGTCGGGCTCGACATCAGCGCGTCCGCCAATCGCCTAGCCGCGGAGACGATCCGGCGGGCAGGCCTCAACGGACGGGTCACGGCCCTGCACAGGGACATCCTCGACCTGGTCAGCGGCAGGGAGCACGACGCCGTCCTCCACGAGGTGGACGCGGTGATGAGTTTTTTCCTGATGCACGACCTGCTGGCGGACCCGAATACCAGGCCGCAAGTGCTGCCCAGGCTGCGCGAGGTATTTCCGAAGGCGCACACCTTCATCCTCGCCGACACCATGCTCCGGCCAGCCGACGCCGCCGGGGCGACCCTTCCCGTCTTCTCGGTGGGTTACGAACTCGCCCACGCAATCATGGGCGTGCCGCTGCACACCCAGGATGCGTACGAGGCTCTGTTCGCCCAGGCAGGCATGTGTATCCGGCAGGTGATTCCCTTCGGCACGCCGCACTCCTGGCTCTATGTACTCGAAGCGGATTGAGGTAAACGTGGGCAAGCCGCAAGACGGTCAAGGAGTGGCCCGGGGCATGCAGGTCCGCACGGACCTGCCCATCCTGGCGTCAGTGGCGGGACATCACTCACCGGTCCCCTTCTACCTGACCGCTGATATGTTCGACGGGGTCCCGGTGCAAATCGCCGGCGGCGAGATAAGCCGTCTGGTGGGCAGGCCTGTGGCTGACCAGCACCACCACGAGGTACCGGAGATCTACTTCCTCATCTCGCCGAACCCCGGCGGTGCGCGGATCACCGTCACGGTCGGCGGAGAAAGCCAGGAGCTGGCCTCCCCGGCACTCTGCTACGTGCCTGCTGGAGCTGACCACAGCTTCCTCACTCTGGAGGCCGAGCCTGGCAGCTACTGCCTCGGCGTACTGCTAGGGAGCGGCACATGAGCCCCACCTCGGTTGCTGACGACCTGATCCGCCTGCATCTGAGCGAGAGCCCCTACGGCGCCAGCGCGTCGGCCCTTACGGCGGCGCACAGTGCGCTCGACAGAATCTCGCTGTACCCCGACCCTGCGCGCCAGCAGCTCATAGCGGCCATCGCCGCGGCGTATGGGGTAGCCGATGAGCAGATAGCGGTAGGCAATGGAAGCGACGAGCTAGTGCTGCTGTCCAGCCTGGCCGTGGGAGACGTCGGCAGGCCCGGGCTGGTCACCGCCGGGACTTTCCCGGGCTACCACACGTGCCTGGAACGGACCCGCCGCGGCAGCCTGTCCGTCCCGCTCGACGGGACGGCCATCAACGTACCAGCGTTCACCGACGCCATGTCCCGCGTCGGCATCGCATATGTCTGCAACCCGCACAACCCGAGCGGGGGTGCACTGCCGCGTGAGCAATTCGACGGCTTGGTCCACGCGGCCGCCAGCACCGGGGTACCGCTGGTCGTCGACGAGGCGTATCTGGAGTTCGCTCCGCCGGACACGCCGCAGGTTCGCGACTACCTCTCCAGCGGGGCCCCACTGCTCGCACTACGCACCTTCTCCAAAGCCTACGGGCTGGCCTCGTTGCGGATCGGTTACGCCATAGGCTCCGCCGAGCTGGTGACCCAGCTGCGGTCAGCCCAGGAGACCATGCCGTTCAGTGCCAACAGGATCGCGCAGGCGGCGGCAGCTGCGGCACTAGCCGACGGTGACTTCATCGCCGACGTCAGGGCCGCCAACGCTGAGCGCCGCGCCTGGTTCACCGCCGAGTTGGCGCGCCGTAGCCGCAGGCACCTGCCGTCCGTGACGAACTTCGTCGCCGTGGCGGTCGACGATTCCGCATCCGCCGAGCGATTGCTCGCACGGGAGCACGGCATCCTCGTACGCGACGCGCGCCGCTTCTGTTTCCCAGGCTTCCTGCGCATCTCCCTAGGTGAGCGTGAACATCTGCGGTGCTGCCTGGACGCCCTTCAGGAAATCGACGACCAGTCACGGTCTTGGCTTCGGCTCGCCCGACGCCGCGGAACTCCTGGCCGCGCTCCACAAAGAGAGCGGACAGTAGTGACTGGACGTGGACTGGATCAAGGGCATGCAAAACATTAGCGACATCGCTCAGGACCTGGCGCGGTGGAGCAGGGATGGCCAGGTCCAATTCACGGGCCAGCCAGATGATCAAGTGAAGGCCCGGGACCGGGAGGGACGGCAGGTTCGGCCTGCCCTGCTGCCTGTACCGCGTCCGGAACGCGTTCCGTTGTCGTTCGCGCAGCGGCGGTTGTGGTTTCTCGGCGAGCTGGAGGGGCCGAGCGCCACCTACAACATCTCATTGATCCTGCACCTGACGGGAACTCTGGACCGGGATGCTCTGCCGGGTGCGCTGAATGATGTAGTGAGTCGGCACGAGAGTCTGCGCACGTTGTTTCCGGCGCGCAATGGTGAGCCATCCCAGTTGATCCTGCCTCCCGACGACGCGGTCGTGAGCGTGGCGTGGAGCGATGTTGATGCCGGTGCGCTGCCGGAACGGGTCGCGCAGACATGCACGTACGCCTTTGACCTGGCTAACGAGCTTCCCATCCGGGCCGCCGTGTTCTCGAACGGCCCGGACGAGCATGTACTACTCCTGCTGATGCACCGCATCGCGTGTGACGACTGGTCTAAAGTGCCGCTCGGCCGGGACCTGACCTCCGCGTATGCCGCCCGTTCCGCCGGGGCGGCCGCGGCGTGGGGCAAGCTGGCGGCCCAGTACGCGGACTATACGCTGTGGCAGCGGGAAGTGCTCGGTGCCGATGACGACCCTGACAGTGTCATGGCCCGGCAATCGGCCTTCTGGCGAAAGGCCCTGGCGGACCTACCCGAAGAGCTGACCCTGCCCACCGACAGGCCCCGCCCAGCGGCCGCCAGCTACCGCGGGCAGACATGGGACTTCTCCGTCAGCGCCGAGGTACACGCCGGGCTGTTGGCGTTGGCCCGCCAAGCAGGCGTAACCCCGTTCATGGTACTGCAGGCTGCCCTGGCCGCGTTGCTTACCCGGCTCGGAGCAGGGACCGATATCCCGCTTGGCACCATTATCGCCGGGCGCAGCGATCAGGCTCTTGCCGACTCGATCGGCTGCTTCGTCAACACCCTGGTGCTGCGCACTGACACCTCGTCGGATCCCACCTTCCGCGCGTTGCTGACAAGAGTCCGCGAGACTGACCTTGCCGCGTCCCACCATCGGGACCTGCCTTTTGAACGGCTAGTGGAGATCCTCAACCCCGCCCATTCCCCGGCCCGCCACCCACTGTTCCAGGTCACGCTCGCCCTCGGCGATGACGCGGAAGCCAACTTCGATATGCCAGCGTTGCGGATCCGAGAACTACGGGGCGGCGCGGAGACGGTCATGTTCGACCTGTCTTTCGGCCTGCGGGAGCGGTTCGCCGCGGACGGCACTCCGGCAGGACTGGGCGGTGCGCTTGAGTTCTCCTCTGACCTGTTCGACCGGGCTACGGCCGGACTCCTGGCGCAACGGTTTGTGCGAGTGCTGGCGGCGGTGGTCGACGACCCCGGTCTACCGCTGAGCCACCTCGACATCCTTATTCCCGAAGAGCGCCACCACCTGCTCGTGGAATGGAATCGCACGACTGCGGAACCGGCCTTGCCCGACGTCGTCGGGCGCATCTGGGAACTGGCCGTCACCTGTCCGGATAAGGTAGCCGCCCTTGACTGCTTGGGTGAGTCGACCTATGCGGAGCTGGCGACCCGGGCCAGCGTCCTAGCGAGGCAGCTGAAGGCGCATGGGATTTGTCGCGGAGAGGTGATCGCCGTCTTGGCCCCCCGGGGCACGGGCCTGATCACTGGCCTGCTTGGCGCATTGGCCGCGGGAGCCGCCTACCTGCCGCTGGACAGCCGGTCACCCGCGTCCCGTAGCGCCGCGATGCTCGCCGACGCGGGGGTGCGCCTCCTGCTCCTTGAACCAGGCCAGCGCAACCTGGCGAGACACATCACGGCGGCACTGGGTCAGCCGCTGAAGACCATCCTGCTGAGCGGCCAAGCCGACCTGGCCCGCGACCTATGGCCGCCAGCCAGCGGCCCGGAAGACCTGGCGTACGTCATCTTCACGTCCGGCTCCACCGGCCGCCCGAAGGGCGCGATGGTGACTCATCGGGGTTTGCGCAATCACCTGATCGCGATGGTGGAGGAGCTGGAACTGTCACCCCGCGACCGCGTCGCGTTCACCGCGCCGCTGACCTTCGACATTTCGATATGGCAGATGCTGGCCGCCCTGCTGGCCGGCGGCCAAGTGCACGCCGTGCAGGAGGATACCGCGAAGGATCCGCAGGCGCTGTTCACGCAGGTATCCAAGAATGGCATCTCGGTACTGCAGATCGTGCCGTCGTTGCTGTGCGCGGCCCTGAACGCGTGGCACGCGGGAACGCCGGTTCCGCCGCTGCCCGGCCTCCGCTGGCTGATCGTCACCGGCGAGGCGGCACCAGCTGATCTGTGCGGGCGGTGGCTGGCCCGATTCCCTAACATCCCAGTGGTCAACGCCTACGGCCCCGCCGAGTGCGCCGATGACGTCACCCTGGCTGTCATCACGGCCGCGGCGCAGGTCACCGGCAATCGGGTCAGCATTGGCCGTCCGGTAAGGAACATCAGACTGTACGTGCTGGACGAGACACTGTCGCCGGTTCCGATGGGGGTCGTGGGCGAACTCTGCGTGACTGGTGCCGGCGTGGGCCGGGGCTACCTGCGTCAACCTGGGCTGACAGCGGAGCGATTTGTCGCTTGTCCCTTCGGGACGCCAGGCGAGCGGATGTACCGGACCGGGGATCTGGTGCGCTGGCGCGTGGATGGCCAGCTGGAGTTCACGGGCCGGACTGATGATCAGGTGAAAGTCCGGGGTTTCCGTGTCGAGCTGGGTGAGGTCGAGGCGGCGTTGTCCCGGCAACCCGGCGTCGCCCAGGCGGTCGCTGCGGTGCGCGATGATTGCCCAAAGGGCGGGCGGCTGGTGGGATACGTGACGGCGTCGCATGGCCAGGCCGTTGATCCGTTGGCGGTGCGCGGCGGAGTGGCGCGGAGCCTGCCGGACTACATGGTGCCCGCCACGGTGGTGGTGCTGGAGGCGCTGCCGCTGACGCCCAACGGGAAAATGGACAGGCGCGCGCTGCCGGCCCCCGATTTCGGTGAGATGGCCGGCCAGGGTATCCCGCGTAACCCGCGCGAGGAGATCATGTGCGGGATCTTCGCCGAGGCGCTGGGGATGGAGCGGGTCGGGACGGAGGACAGCTTCTTCGACCTCGGCGGAGACAGCATCATGGCGATGCAGGTGGTGACGCGCGCCCGGCAGGCGGGTGTCCGTTTCACGCTGCGGGATGTGTTCCAGCGCATGACCGTGGCAGCGCTGGCGCTGGCGGCGGAGGATCTCACGGCTGCGCGCGCGGAACCCGTCGGTGCTGGCGTCGGAGTCGTGCCGCGGACTCCCATCATCAGCTGGTTACTCGGCACCGGTAGCCGGATTGGTGATCTCCATCAGTCAATACTGGTTCGCGTCCCAGCGAATTTGACCGAACCGGATCTCGTCGCCGCGGTACAGGCGGTGGCCGATCATCATGACGCGCTGCGGATGCGGTTGTCCTGGCCGGGCCAGCGGGACGCATGGAGACTGGAGATAGTTCCTCCTTCAGGCGCTGTCCGGGGGTGCGTGCGGCGGGTAGACGTCAGTGACGTGGACCCGCGGGACTGGCAGGCGATGCTGGCCCGGCAGGCTGGGGCCGCGGTGGGAAGGCTCGATCCCCAGGCCGCGGTGATGCTGCAGGCGGTGTGGTTTGATGCCGGTCGACGGCGCGCCGGGCATCTGCTGCTGGTGCTGCACCGCCTGGTGGTCGACGCGGCGTCCTGGCGGATCCTGCTACCCGATCTGCGGGCGGCCTGGGAGGCCGCTCAGGCGGGCGGGGCGTGCCGGCTTGGCCCGCGCGGCACGTCGTTCCGGCGATGGGCGCAGTTGCTGGCCGAGCAGACCAGCCGCCCTGCTGTGCGGGCGGAACTGCCGTTGTGGGCGCAGGTGCTGCAGGCCCCGGACCCGCTGCTGGCGGAGCGGCCAGTTGATCCGGCCAGGGATACGGGCGGCAGGGTCGAGTCGCTTGCCCTGACCCTGCCGACCTCGGTTACCGGCCCGCTGCTCAGCCGACTACCTGCGCTTTATCACGCCGAGTTCACTGATGTGCTGCTGACCGCGTTCGTGCTCGCGGTGGCCCGCTGGCGAGGGCAGCGGGGTGGGGCTGCCGCGTCCTCGGTGGGTAACGGGGTCCTGCTGGAGTTGGCGGGACATGGCCGGGAGGCTGACGAGGTTGCCGCAGGGCTGGATTTGTCGCGCACGGTGGGCTTTTTCACCAGCGTGTTTCCTGTCTGGCTGGATCCCGGGACCCTCGACTGGGAGCAGGTGCGTTGCGGCGGGCCCCAGCTGGGGCAGGCGCTCAAGCGGGTCAAAGAGCAGCTCCGCGCGCTGCCTGGCAAGGGGCTTGGCTATGGCGTCTTGCGCTACCTCGATCCCGGGACCGCGGCCGCGCTGGCTGGCCTGGGCCAACCCCAGATCGGGTTCAGCTATATAGGCCGGTTCGAGGCACCGGCCGGGCCGGACTGGGCACCGGTATCGGACATGACCGATCTCGCCGGATATGGCGACGGTTGCCCTCCGGCGGTGCATCCCATAGCTGCCAATGCGGTGATTCATGACCGGCCTGGCGGGCCAGAGCTGACCATGTGCTGGTCCTTCGCGGGCGGCTTGTTCAGCCCGGATGAGATCAGTGAGCTGGCCCGGTTGTGGTCCAATGCGCTGGAAGCACTAGCGGAGCACGCAAACCGGCCCGACGCGGGCGGCCTGACGCCGTCAGATCTACTGGTGCCCTTGCCGCAGGCGGCAATCGATCGGCTGGAGGCGGCAAACCCCGGCCTGGCCGACATCTTGCCGCTGTCTCCGCTGCAGCGGGGTTTCCTGTTTCATGCCCTCGACGACGCTGATGTTTACGTCATCCAGATGATCTTCGAAATGACGGGACCGCTACGTCCGCGGCTGCTTAGGGCCGCCGTCCGTGCCATGATGCGGTGTCATCCTCATCTGGCGGCGGGGTTTCACCACGATGACCTCGACGCGCCGGTCCAGCTAATTCCCGGCGAGCCGGACCTGCCGTGGCAGGAGATTGACCTAGCCGGGCTGGATCCCACGGTCAGGGAACGGCGGCTAGCGCAGATTCTTGCCGAAGAGCATGATCGCCGCCACGATCCCGGCCGGCCGCCGCTGCTGCGGGCCAGCCTTATCCGGCTGGCTGATGACCAACACCATCTGGTCATCAGCGTGCATCACATCCTGATGGACGGCTGGTCACAGACGATCTTCGCCCGGGAACTGGCCAGTCTGTATTCCTCGGGCGGGAACCCTGAGGCGCTGACCGAGGTTCCGTCGTACCGTGACTACCTGGCCTGGCTGGAAAGGCAGGACCGGGCAGCCGCACGCCAAGCCTGGCAGCAAGCCCTGGCCGGGCTGGAGCAGCCGACCCGAATCGCCGCCACCACGACCGATGCCATGGCCGGGCCGCCGGTCCGGCCCGAGGCGATCAGCCTGGAGATCCCTGAGGCACTCACCCAGGCCCTGGCCGGGCAGGCGCGCGGTCACGGCCTGACGCTCAACACCCTCGTCCAGGGCGCCTGGGCCATCCTGCTCGGCCAGCTGAGCGGGAGTGATGACGTGGTATTCGGTACCACCATCGTCGTGCGGCCACCTGACCTGCCCGGCAGCGACCACATGGTCGGCCTGCTGATCAATACCTTGCCGCTGCGCGTTCGGCTGCGGCCTCGCGACACGCTGACGGCCATGCTGGCCCAGACCCAGGACCAGCAGACGACACTAATCAGCCACCGGCCGCTGGACCTGACCGAGATCCAGCACCTGGCCGGACTAGGCCAGTTGTTCGACACCGTCACCGTGTTCCAGGGCTATCCCACCGACCGCGGCAGTTTCACGCCCGCTGCAGGGCTCCGGATCACGGACATCAGTCCCCATGGGACCGTGCATTACCCTCTTGGCCTGGAGGCTGTACCCGGTACACGCCTACTCCTGAGGCTGAGCTACCGGCCTGACCTGTTCGGAGCCGACGGTGCCCGGCAGCTGCTGGACCGGCTGGCACGCGTTCTGGCGGCGGTCGCTGCCGATCCTGATGTCCGGCTCGCGGACCTGGATCTGCTGGATGAGGCTGAGCGCGGCCGGGTTCTCGGTGATTGGAATGACACTGCCCGGCCGGTGTCGGCAGAGCTGGTGCCGGATTTGTTCCAGGCGCGGGTTGCGTGGGCGCCGGATGCGACGGCCCTTGTGTGTGAGGACGTGTCGCTTTCGTATGCGGAGCTGAATGCCCGGGCGAACCAGCTAGCACATTACCTGATCAGCCGGGGCGCGGGACCCGAGCAGGTGGTGGCGCTGGCGTTGCCGCGGTCGGCCGAGATGGTGGTGGGGCTGCTGGCGGTACTGAAGGCAGGCGCTGCCTACCTGCCGGTTGACCCCGAATACCCGCCGGAACGAGTCGGGCTGATGCTCCGCGACGCGGCACCGGTGCTGATGGTTACCACCGGTGAGGTCGCTGCCGGGCTGCCGCGGAACGAAACGGGTCGGCTCGTGCTGATCGACGAGCCCGCTGTTCGTGATGTCTTGGCCGCTGGCCCTGCCGGGGATGTCACCGACGCCGACAGGACGCACGCGCTCTCAGCGGCCAGTCCGGCGTATGTGATCTACACGTCTGGCTCCACCGGCACGCCGAAGGGCGTCACGGTGACCCATGCCGGGATCCGGAACGTGGCGGCTGCTCAGCTGGAGCAGCTGAAGGTAGGCGGCGGCAGCCGGGTCCTGCAGCTGGCATCGCCGAGTTTCGACGTCTCGGTCTGGGAGGCATGCCTGGCGCTGGGTGCGGGGGCGGCGCTCGTCCAAGCCCCGCCAGGGAAGCTGGTGGGGGGGAATCTGTCGGCCTTCGTCGCCCGGCAGGGCATCACGCATCTGAGCCTGCCGCCGACTGTCGCGGCCACGTTGTCGCCTGATGCGCTGCCGAACGTCGAATTCATCGCGGTCGGCGGTGAGGCGTGTCCGGAAGAGCTGGTGGCGCGGTGGTCTGTGGGTCGGCGGATGGCGAACGGTTACGGACCGACGGAGACCACGATGGTCGCCACAGTGAGTCAGCCGCTGATCCCGGCGGCCGGGCCGGTACCGATTGGCGGGCCGATCCTCAATATGCGGGTGTATGTGCTGGATGGGTTCTTGCGGCCACAGCCGCCTGGGGTGATCGGGGAGTTGTATGTGGCGGGTGCTGGCCTGGCGCGGGGGTACCTGGGGCGGCCGGGGCTGACGGCAGAGCGGTTTGTCGGGTGCCCGTTCGGGTCGGCTGGTGAGCGGATGTACCGGACGGGGGATCTGGGGCGCTGGCGCGGTGATGGCCAGCTGGAGTTCGCGGGCCGGGTGGATGATCAGGTGAAGATCCGCGGGTTCCGGATCGAGCTGGGTGAGGTGGCGGCGGCGCTGTCCCGTCAGGCCGGGGTGGCGCAGGCGGTCGCGGTAGCGCGGCAGGACGGGCCGGCAGGCACGCGGCTGGTGGGGTATGTGACATCGGCGCCCGGCCAGGCCGCTGACCCTGCGGCGGTGCGCGCGGGGGTGGCCAGCAGCCTGCCGGACCATATGGTCCCAGCGGCGGTGGTGGTGCTGGAGGCGCTGCCGGTGACGTCGCGCGGGAAGGTGGACCGGCGTGCGCTGCCGGCCCCGGATTTCGCCGCGATGGCTGGCAGCGGCATTCCGCGCAGCCCGCGGGAGAAGATTTTGTGCGAGATATTCGCCGAGGTGCTCGGGATAGAGCGGGTCGGGACCGGGGACAGCTTCTTCGACCTTGGCGGTGACTCGCTGCTGGTGACACGTCTGGCCAGCCGTATGCGGTCGGTGCTGGGCGTGGAGATCCCGATCCGCGCCGCGTTCGAGGCTCCTACGGTGGCCACGCTTGCCCAACGGCTCTCGGACGCAGCACCTGCCCGGCCCCGGCTGGCGCCGATGAGACGTAACAGGGAGACGGTGTGATGTCCCTTAAAGCAGGCTCTTATAGTCCGGGCAGAAATGTCTACGGCCATTGCCCTGCCCACCTTCCCTGCATTCTCCGGCCGCTGATCAGCAGATCACACCAACACAATTTAAAGCAGCGCTGCCGGGTCTTGCGATGTGCAGCCGTGCAGGCGATGATGAATCAAAAGACGATGATGAATCAAAGACTACTTAATAACCGTCTTGATAATGCGGATATAACTCATCGGCAGGAGCAGATCGCATGATCCCGTTGTCATTCCAGCAGCGCGGGCTCTGGTTTATAAACCAGCTGGAGGGACCGAGCCCCACGTATAACGTTCCAGTCGTCATCCGGCTGTCGGGTCGGCTGAACCGGAATGCGCTGGAAGCAGCACTGCGCGATCTGGTCGGCCGGCATGAGGCATTGCGGACAGTGTTCCGCGATCGGGACGGTGTTCCGTACCAGCTAATCCTTGACACCGCGGACGCGGACGTCCACCTGAACATCGAGCAGGTCACCGAGGCGGGCCTGATGCAGGCGGTGGACGCCGCGGGACGGTATGCGTTCGATCTCGCGGGCGAAATGCCGTTCCGCGCCTGGCTGTTTGCGCTCGGGCCGGACCAGCATGTCCTGGCGCTGCTGATGCATCACATCGTTACCGATGGATGGTCGATGGGACCGCTGATCCGTGACCTGACGGCGGCATACGCGGCGCGCTGCCGGGGCGCCGCACCGGACTGGGCCAGCCTGCCGGTTCAGTACGCGGATTACACGTTGTGGCAGCGTGACCTGCTCGGCAGCGAGGATGACCCGGACAGCGTCGCGTCGCGTCAACTCGCGTACTGGCGGGAGACGCTGCGCGGCCTGCCAGAGGAGCTCAGGCTGCCCACAGACCGGCCGCGCCGGCCAGTGCCGAGTTACCAGGGCGACGTGGTGACGCTGGATCTCGGCAGTGCGACCTACCGCGATCTGAGTACCCTCGCCCGGGGGAACCAGGCGACCTTGTACATGGCTCTGCAGGCCGCGCTGGCGGTCTTGCTGACCAGGCTGGGCGCGGGGACTGACATCCCGGTCGGCGTGCCGCTGGCCGGGCGCACCGATGACGCGCTCAACGAGCTGATCGGGTACTTCATCAACACCGTGGTGGTGCGTATCGACACCTCCGGTGATCCCAGCTTCCGGGATCTGCTGGCGCGGGTCCGCACGGCCAACCTGGGTGCTTATGAAAATCAGGATCTCCCGTTTGAGCGGCTGGTGGAACTGCTGAACCCGGTCCGGTCACCGGCACGCAACCCGCTGTTCCAGGTCATGCTCGGGTTTGAGGCTAGGGCCGAGATCAGCCTGGACGAGATCAGCCTGGATCTGCCGGGGCTGAGCGCGACCCTGCTGGATACCCACTCGGGCCGGGCCATGTTCGACCTGAACATCGACCTCTTCGAACGATCGGGAACCGTCGTAGGCGGCCTTGCGTACGCTGCTGACCTGTTCGACCGCGGCACGGCAGAGGCGCTGACGGCTCGCCTGGTTCGCGTGCTCAAGGCCGTCTCCAGGGACCCAGACCAGGCGATCAGCCAGATCGACGTCCTGCTGCCGCAGGAGCGTCATCAGCTTCTCAAGGTATGGAACCAGACCGCGGAGCCGGTACCGCCGGATACGCTGCCCAGGCTCTTGGAAGCTCAGGTCGCCCGGGCACCGGACGCTCCCGCGGTGGTAGCCGGTGATGTCACGCTGAGCTACGCGCAGCTGAACGCCCGCGCCAACCAGATGGCGCATTACCTGATCAGCCGGGGAGCGGGACCCGAGCAGGTGGTGGCGCTGGCGTTGCCCCGGACAGCGGAGATGGTGATAGCGCTCCTGGCCGTACTGAAGGCGGGGGCCGCCTACCTGCCGGTCGACCCGGACTACCCGCCGGAGCGGGTCGACTCCATGCTCGTCGGTGCAGATCCGATATGTCTCATCACCGACAGCGCAGTACTGCCAGGGTCCCGGATCAGCGCGCACCTGCTCGTGCTGGACGACCCCGCGGTGAGGCGGGAACTGGAAAGCATGCCTAGCTGGGATCTGTCCACCGCCGAGCGCGGCACGCCGCTACGGCTGGACAATATCGCTTACCTCATCTACACATCCGGCTCTACCGGGGAGCCCAAGCCCATTGTCGTCAGCCACCGGAGCCTGGCGAACTATCTATCGTGGACTCTCGACGCCTTCCACGCGTTGACCGGCACGACTCTCCTTCATACGTCGATATCTTTCGATTTCACGATAACCACGTTTCTTTCGCCGCTTGTCGCAGGTGGGTGCGTGCGCATCGCGAATGAGACCCCCGACGGGCGGACAGAGCTTCGCAGCGAGGACATCACCGGGTGCACCTTCCTGAAGATCACGCCCAGCCATCTACCGCTCATCCGTGCCTTGCCGGGCGGGCCTGCGCCATCGGCGCAGCTGATGTTCTGCGGTGAACCGCTGACCGTGGCCGCAGTGACGGAATGGCAGCAACTCCATCCAGACGTTCAGGTTTTCAGCGCGTACGGTCCCACCGAGGCCACGGTCGAGTGCACCTGGTATCAGGTCGATCCACCGGGTCAGTTGTTGTCAGGGCTGGTGCCACTTGGCCGTCAGATAAAGAACACGCAGACCTATATTCTCGATGAGCTGCTGCGTCCGATGCCGGTCGGGGTAATTGGCGAGCTGTATGTGGCGGGGCACGGGGTCGCGCGGGGGATTCTTGGCCGACCGGGGATGACCGCGGAGCGGTTCGTGGCCTGTCCGTTCGGACCTCCTGGGGAGCGGATGTACCGCTCGGGGGATCTGGGACGCTGGCGGACCGATGGCCAGATCGAGTCTGCGGGCCGGATAGATGACCAGGTGAAGGTGCGAGGCTACCGGGTCGAGCCTGGTGAGGTCGAGGCCGCCCTGGTCCAGCATGCGCGTGTGGCGCAGGCGGCGGTAGTCGCGCGGGCGGACCACGGCAAGGATAACCAGCTTGTGGCCTATGTCGTACCTTCGGCTGACGGCGAGGTGCACGTGGCTGACCTGCGGTCCCATCTGGCGGCCACCCTGCCCAGCTACATGGTCCCTGCAGCGTTCGTCATGCTCGGCAGCCTGCCACTGACCAGGAACGGGAAGGTGGACCGGCAAGCGCTGCCCGCACCCGACTTCCTCGCCACGACGTCGGACGATTCTGGTCCGCGCACGCCGCAGGAAAAGATGTTGTGTGACCTGTTCGCCGATCTCCTTGGCCTACCCAGGGTGGGAATCCACACCAGCTTCTTCGACCTCGGCGGGCATTCGCTCCTCGCCGCACGGCTGATTTTCCGGCTAAGGGAAGAGCTGGACAGCGAGGTCACAGTCGCAATGGTGTTCGCCCATCCATCCGTCGCAGAACTGTCACGAGCTATCATGGCCGGGCCGGAATCCGCGCCCGAGGCCGAAACCGCTGCAACACTCGACGGCCTGCTCGCGACGATGGGCGGTGAAGAGCCCGTCACAGAGAAGCTTCGGAATCTGTCGTCCGCTGAGCTGAGCAGAAGCCTTGCCGGCCCGGACGGACGTTCGAACCGACACATCCTCCTGACCGGCTCAACAGGATACTTCGGGGCCTTCCTGCTCGATGAGCTGCTTAATCAGACAGATGCCCATATCTCCTGCCTGGTCCGGGCCGACGACGAGAGCCGCGGGCTTGATCGGATCAGGGAAAACCTATCGCGATTCGACCGGTGGAACCCAGCCGCAGCAACGCGCATTTCAGCCATTCCGGGTGATCTGACACAACCGCTGCTTGACCTGAGCGAAGCCGAATTCACCCGCCTGGCGAGTACCGTGGAGGCCATTTATCACTGTGCCGCTGAAGTGAATCTCTTGCATACATTCGAAACTGTCCGGGCGGCGAATATTGACAGCACTCGGGAGATCATAAGGCTCGCCGTGACGTCAAGGGCGAAGAGCCTGCAGTATATCTCCACAGACGCAAGTCTTGATGACAATTTCCAAACCTCGGGTCCTGGCTACCTCTTGAGCAAGCGGCTTGCTGAGCTACTGATCTTGAAGGCGAGGGAAGGTGGTCTGCCGGCATCGGTATACCGGATGCCTCGGCTGTCTCTGGACTCACGCACCGCCCAGGGAAATCCTCGGGATATCGCGCTCAGGCTCCTGCAAGTCGTCCTGCAGGCAGGTATGGCACCCGACATTGACTTCAAGGAGATGTGGATTCCGGTAGATGAGGCTGCGCGGCTTGTGATCGCAACGAGTCTAAGCCGCCCTGACGGTGGCCCATTCTCTGTCGTGACACCCGAGACTAATTCATGGCGCAGTGCGCTGGAAGTAGTCAAGAACTCGGGTTTCGACATAGCTATCAATCCGACCGCCGTGTGGGTGGATTGCCTGAGAGCGGGTGGCTCCGCGGAGCATGAGGTGGTGCTCAGCGTCCTTGCTGGCGGTCTAGACCTGGGGGCGACGAACTCCGAGCCCGTCGTGGTGTTCGAGGACCCGGCCAGTTTTGGCGGCCAGATAATGGGCCCCCACATTGACGCATCCACCCTGCGCCGGTACCTCTTCAACTCGGCTCGTCGTACCGCCGGAGCGCCTCGATAGCCCGGCACCCGGGCACGATCCTATTCACGAAAAGGAGCGATCCGTGACGAAAAATCCCTTCGAGGACGAGAACGGCACATATTACGCGCTCATCAATGACGAGGGGCAGTATTCACTGTGGCCAGCCTTCGCCGATGTGCCAGCCGGCTGGACGATAGTGCACAAAAAAGGAACCCGCAAAGAGTGCCTTGATTTTGTCGAACAGAAGTGGACTGATATGCGGCCCAAGAGCCTGATCAGGCAAATGGGCGAGTAGGAGCGGCTCGTGCGGGCGGAATCCCGCCTTTGGAGAGCAGCGCGTTATCGCGTTCTGGGATGGTGGAGGAACCGATGGATACCCTAGCGAGAAAGGGG
>WNGF01007706.1_pt1 | contig 23394 bp, 25 predicted proteins | sample 5400641 | NCBI WGS metagenome assembly WNGF01 (sample SAMN13153371, study PRJNA577476) | soil metagenome | isolation source: 80 cm soil or saprolite under grassland replicate 2 | place: USA:California | collected 2016-06-15 | reverse complement strand
AGTTGTTACTGAAAAGAAAATCGGGCGGGTACAAGACCCGCCCTACAAGTTTGCTCAAGAGCGGCCGTGATATCGCTATCTGATTTTCTCGTCCTTTTCGATTAGACCGTCGCGAATGGAAATCACGCGATGCGCGCGGGCGGCGATGTCGTGTTCGTGCGTGACAACGATGATCGTGTTTCCTTCTCCGTGCAAGCGCTCAAAGAGATCCATGATCTCCATGCTGGTGTGCGTGTCAAGGGCTCCGGTTGGTTCGTCGGCGAGAAGAATTGAAGGATGGTTGACCAGGGCTCGAGCGATGGCCACGCGCTGACGTTGTCCTCCAGATAGTTCATTGGGACGGTGTGTTATGCGGTCGGTCAGATCAACTGCTGCGAGTGCCTGTTTGGCCATCTCATGCCGCTGAGAGGATCCGATGCCGCCGTAGATCAGGGGCAGTTCCACGTTGTGAAGCGCCGTAGCTCGAGCGAGCAGATTGAAGGTCTGAAAAACAAACCCTACTTCCTGATTGCGTATACGCGCCAGCTCGTCGTCGTCCATTTCCGAAACATTCTTATCGTTAAGCCAGTACTCGCCCTTGCTCGGCGTGTCGAGACAGCCGATCAGATTCATCAGCGTCGACTTCCCCGAGCCCGAAGGTCCGATGATCGCAATGTACTCGCCCCTGGGAATGTCAAAGGAGACGCCATGAAGCGCATGCACTTGTTCGGAGCCCATCTGGTAGGTTTTCCAGATCCCGCGCATCGAGATCAGCGCGTTGGCGTCGTGGGGTTTAATCGCCTGCGGCTCAGCCGGCAAAATTGTCGGCTCTGGTGGTGATACGAGTGTCGCGTCGCTCATTAGCTGCCCTCGTTTGCATTGGCGTTAGCGCCCGCTTTGCGTTCCTGGCGCTTCACAGACATGCCATCCTTAAGCGTCTTCAAGACGCGGCTCGGACCTCTAACAATTTCCATGTTCGGCTTCACTCCGCTCGTGACTTCAATATCGGCTTCGCCCGTGATCCCGGTGGTTACTTCGATAAACCTGACCTTGTTTCCTTCCAGCAGGTAAACTCCCTTGATGCTCTTGGGCTTTTCGCCGGATATTGGCGTCGGTGCCGCGCCGGCAGCCGTGGGAGATGGCACCGGAGGTGCTTTCTCAACAATTGCTTCGAGCGGTACGGCAATCACATTGTTTTTGGTCTTGGTGGTAATGGTTGCCGTGGCGCTCATTCCCGGGCGCAGCCCATTGCGAATCTCATCTGGCATGTCGCGCAGCTCAACGGTAACTTTGAATTCCTTCGCTTCCTGAACGTTGACGCGATTCGACAGACCACCCTGAGTGTCTGACTTTGAAACCGCCAGCGGATTTTTTTGCGTGACCACGGCGACAATTTCCTTTTCGCCAAGGGCGTCAACTTTGACTTTTGCCTGTTGCCCTACTTCGACGTTGGAAATCTCCGTTTCGTCCACATTGACTTCCACATTGATGGTAGACATGTCGGCAATCGTCATCAGCGGCGTTGTAGACAAACCGGCCACGGCATATTCACCGACGCGCGTAGGAATGTCGGCGACTACGCCGTTGAGCGGGGAAAGCTGGGTGGCTTTTGAGCGTTGACTCGACGACCCGCGGAGCAAAGCTTGCTGCTGGCTGGCGCGCATTTCGGACGACTTGATTCCCGTCCTGGCTTCCTGAACCGCGATCTTTTGTTGGTTGGCTCTTTCCATCGCCTCCTTGACAGCGATTCGCTGCGATTCCAGATTTGCCTTTGCTGTCTGCAAGGCAATCTTCGCCTGATCGAAACGATCGCGCGCCGCATCGTATTCGGAGCGCGAAGCAACGCCCGCCTCAATGAGCTCGCTGTTGCGTTTCAGTTCGCGTTGGGCAGTATTTAAATCTACCTGAGCGCGATCCACTGAGGTTTGTAAGGAGACCAACTGCTGGCGAGCCGAGGCCACTGACGACTCGGCAACCACCAAGCCCTGTTGGGCATTAGCTACAGCATTACGGGCGCTCTGAATGTCGTTAATTGCTTGCTGTGCCGCCGCCCACTGCGCTTCCTGGCTTGACTGAAGCTGGGTCGGATCGACGCGTACGAGTGGCTTGCCTTTTACCACCTGATCGCCGGGATTTACATAAATTTCTTCGATTCGCCCAGGTACCTCACTCGTAAGTTTAATGTAACGGACCGGTCGCACCTCGCCGGAGGCTGTTACGGTCTGGCGTAGCTCAGATTTGACCTCCAACTTGACCGTGGTTACTTCAGGCTCATCTTTGCGGCTGGCTAATACGCTGATGATTATTATTATTAGTAGTAGGGTGACGGCCGAGACGCCGATAATGATCTTTTTCTTCCGGTTCAAAGCCATAACTTGTTCCTTAGTTCGGGGGTTAACTTATTAATTCTGCACGAAAACACTCGGATTTTGAAGCCGAACTGGTTCGAGTAACTCTTACGTCAAAAAACCGTAAACAGTTTCAATAAAGGCAGGAAGCAGGCGCAGGAGGCAGGCGCACGAATCACGACTTCTTCACCCTCGCCTGCTGTCAATTGCGACTGGTCAAAGCGTAACGCGATATCGTGCCGCCTGCTCCTGCCGTCTGCTCCTGAATTAGCGTTTCAATAAAGGCAGGAAGCAGGCGCAGGAGGCAGGCGCCCGAATCACGACTTCGTTCACCCTCGCTTGCAGTCAATTGCGACTGGTCAAAGCGTAATGCGTTATCGTGCAGCCAACTCCTGCCGCCTGCTCCTGCCGTCTGCTCCTGAATTAGCGACGTTGGCTAGTCGAATACTTTCGCGCTAGAATGACCCGCCGTTGCTGAACTCCGTTTCAGCACAGAAATTGAGAATTTATCGCGGATTGGGTGCGGTTCGCAAACTTCCAAAAATCATGATTACTTGTGACAGATGTAAATCCTCCAACCTCGATGGCGGGCAGTATTGTGATGAATGTGGCGCGCCGCTACGGCCTAATTCGTCGTCCGGGTCTGGGCCAAACGTTTCAGGCATGAACATATTTAGAGCTGAACCTGAGGGAAATAATGGTTCCCATTCGCCGGCTGAAATACCACAGCCTGAAGTCGCTGCGGGCAAAGAAGGTGGGCCTGCAGTAAATCTTTCGTCCTCGCTGGGTGCCAGCGATAAGCCGCACGCGAGGCTGGTTATTGAGCGCGGCAAATCTGTGGGTAAACAATTCATGCTGAGTTCCGCCGAATCAAATATCGGTCGCTGGGATGCTGACGGAGGCATTTTCCCCGACGTGGATTTGGATTCCGACGATCCGGAAGCGAAGGTCTCGCGGCGTCACGCTCGCATTGTGTTGAGCGACGGGAAACATTTGCTGGAGGATTTGGGGTCTACCAACGGCACGTTTGTAAATCGTGGAAAGAGGCTGCCGCCAGGAACTCGTCATACACTAAACGACGGCGACGAAATTATTGTCGGTAAGACTTTTTTGCGCTTTCACGTGGTCAAGTAATCTCGTTGGGGCGCTAATGTCTATCGTTCAAATGGCGGCCAGGAATTGAGCCACCTCGATTTGGTTTTACTAATATATGGCTGAGTGTCTCAAATGCGGTACGACAACGGTACCGGGTGAAACTTTCTGCAGTAACTGTGGAACGAAGAACCCCGTGGCGCCAGAGGAGTCTTCCGCTGCCTCCGGTAATGCTGGCGAAGATAGCGGAGAAAGCAGTGGCCCAGCCATTGCCATGTCGCCGGAACCCACCGAAATACCAGATAGCGAGGCGGCCAAGGGATCCGCCGGCAGCCAACACGATGTTGTTTCATCAGATTCCCTGGGCGGCAGCAGTACCGGCGAAGTGCCGGAGCCGGGCAAACACACAGTTAAGAAGGGTAATACCGGCGGCCATCAACCGACTGTCAAACAACTCGATCCGGGCAACGTCTTAAACTCCCGTTATGAGATCGTGCGCCGAATTGGCGGCGGTGGCATGGGAGCCGTATACCTGGCCAAAGATCGAAATCTGGGCGACGCGCCACGTGCCGTGAAAGAAATGGTTGAGGCGCACCTTGATCCGGCACAGCATGAAAAAGCGATTGGAGACTTCAAAAGAGAATCTTTGCTGCTCACCTCACTTGAACATCCGTCCATTCCTACCATCTACGATTATTTTTACGACGAATCGCTCGCACGGTTCTATCTGGTGATGAAGTTTATCTCCGGCGAAGACTGTCGCCGACTGGGGGATGCAAGCTGCGGACGTGCTTGAGTATCTACACAGCCGGCCCAAGCCCATCATTTATCGCGATCTCAAACCGGCGAATTTAATGATTGACGGCAATAGCGGTCGCGTGATGTTGATCGACTTTGGAATAGCGCGCTGGGTGAAGCAGGAAGAGAAGGGCGTTACCGCCGTGGGCACGATGGGCTACGCGCCGCCGGAATTATTTGGCGGACGAGTCGAGCCGCGGTCTGACGTCTACAGTTTGGGTGCTACTTTGTTTCATCTGTTAACCGGTTCTGACCCGCAGGATAATCCGCTATTGATCTTCGACTTCCAAAAGAATCCGCGCCCCCGTCAGATAGCACCCTCTATATCGACGGAGATGGAACAGATTCTGATGCGATCGGTCGAATATAAACTGGAAGATCGTTTCGCTTCCGCCGGAGCGATGCGCGATGCCCTGGCGATACATCTTGAAAAATTAATGTCGGGACACGTCACCTATGGAGCTGCGGCAACGCAGGTAGGTGGCGAGACCGTGCAAGTGCAAACCGTCTATTGCGGTTTTTGCGGCGGACGAATCGCCGCGGACGATATCTTTTGCGCACATTGTGGCGCGCGTCAACCAATGGCTGGGCTTGGAGCGAGTGCAACTTTGAAAGCTGCGCGCCCGACGGCCAAACTGGTAGTAGCAGGAACAACTGAATTGGACGCTTCCTTTGTCTTACAGAAAGACAACAACCTCCTCGGTCGGACCGATCCACATTCCAATGTTTTTCCGGAGGTCGATCTTTCTCGCTTCGACCCGGAAACGAAGGTCTCTCGCCGTCACGCCAGAATTTGGCGCGAAGGTGAGACATTTCTCGTTGAGGACCTGGGCTCGGTTAATGGAACTGTAATCAACGATTCGGTAAGACTTGCGCCACGACAGCCGCGGGTCCTGGACAGCGGAGACAAACTGCGCCTGGGCGAAACAACGCTTCATTTTCTTTTGGGATAGTTTTGGTCAGTGGTCTGTGGTTAGTTGTACTTCGCGGTCTTTGGACTTAGGTCTTTGGTCTTTGATTTTAGTTTGGATTAGCAGCAAAGATGCAAGGGTCGAGACTGCAGATAAAAAAAGCCAAAGACCAAAGACCCAAGGCCAAAGACCGTAGCGCAACTGACAACTGACCACCAACAAATCAATGACCGCCAGAGTAGAGACAGCACCACCCCGAGCAAAGTTGCAGCCGCGCCCAGTAATCCAGAGTTCCGCGAGGTTTCGCGCGCCGTTCGCTTTAAGATGTGGCGCGATCTTGATCGATTACATCCTCCTGGTGGGGATCGTGGCCTTTAGTACATTGGTCAGCCGGTTGTTGGGCGGCGGCGCGCGCTCGGCAGGCGACTCATCGGAAACCATTGGAATAATTCTGGCGATCGTTGTTGCGGTGTTGAATCTCGGGGTTCTGCCCGGGTTGGCAGGCGTAACCATCGGCAAGTGGGCAGCCGGCTTGCGCATTCTGCGAGGCGATGGCAGTGAAATCGGAGTTGGACGGGCTTTTCTTCGTCACTTCGTGGGTTATCCGGTTTCTTTTGTCACCCTGGGATTGGGATTTCTGGCCGCTGCACTCACACTGCGTGGACGCGGGCTGCACGATTTGCTCGCCAACACGATTGTCGTGCGTGAAGGACGAATAGTGACTGTTAGAGAACCTCGAGTTTAACGAACGGAGATCTCTTCGAAATTAGAAAGACATGCCTGAGCTAATAGTGAAATATCCCGACCGCGCGCCGGACCGGTTTCCGCTGGGACGACTGCGAATTACTCTCGGCCGCTCTGCTCGCAACGACTTGTGTATTCCCGATCCCTTTGCCTCGCGCGTACATGCCGAAGTGCGCCGCGAAGGCGAGGAATATTTGCTGCAAGACCTCGGGTCCGCAAACGGAACGCTTTACAACGGTGGCACGGTCGAGGGTACCGTGCCTCTAACTGCCGGCGGTCGCATACAAATCGGCGAAACTGAAATTGTTTTTGACGATGGCACCTATCACTCGAGCATGGGTGCCACAATGATCACCGATAACTCGTCTACTTCGCTGCCTGAAGCAACCATCGCCCTGGCTTCCGGTGACCGGACTACGTCGGGTTTACTTGAAGCGATTGAGGACGCTCGCAAAAAGCCGGATGAGCGCGTGGTCGCGCGGGTAGCTCGCGAAGGCGATTTGCTCGCGCTGATTAGCAAAGTGGGTATCACGCTGCTGAGTTCATCAACGCTCGAGCAGACTCTGGAACAGATTGTCTCGCTGGTATTCGAAGCCGTTCCGGCAGATCGTTGCCTGCTCATGATGCGCGACGAGCACAATGAAGAATTGCGAGTAGCCGTGGCGCGTTTGCGCGATCGCGTTGGTGAGGTTGGAGAAATACGCGTCAGCCGCAACGTGATGGATGAGGTTGTTATCCGAGGCAGGTCAGTGCTGACGTCGGACGCGCAACACGATCCGCGCTTTGCCAGCGGCACCGTTGTATTGCAGGGTGTGAGGTCAGTGCTCGCTGTTCCGCTGGGAGTTTCAGAGAAAGTGTTCGGCATCATTTACGCCGATTCACCGATCGCTGAAGGAAGGTTTACCGAGGACCACCTCAAGGTGTTAACCACTCTGGCATCCGTGGCGGCCATTCGCGTCGAGAACGCGCGCCTGGTTGAAGCGCGATTTCAGCAGGAGCGCCTCGAGCGCGAGCTGCAACTTGCCATGGAGATCCAGCAGCGCTTTCAGCCAACAGCGCCGCCGGTCGTGCCCGGTTACGAATTTCAGGGCATCAGTTTTCCCTGTTATGAAATCGGCGGAGACTATTACGATTTCATTCAGCGCGAGGATGGCCGTTTGGTTATCGCGTTGGGAGACGTCTCAGGCAAAGGCACCGCCGCCGCGCTGCTGATGTCGTCCCTGCATGCGGCGATTCATGCGCAGACGGGCTCGCATGACACGCTGGTACAAACAATCTCGGCCGTTAATCGTTATCTCGCCGAGAACATTCCGCCGAATCGCTTCGTCACACTTTTTTATGCCGAGCTCGATCCCGAATCAGGCGCCCTCTCTTTTCTTAACGCGGGTCACAATCCACCGCTTATTGTTCACGCCGCGGGCACTGTGGAGCAGTTGGCTTCAGGCGGTTTGCCCTTGGGAATCAAGGCCGATGCCGACTACCGCGAAGGTCGCACACATTTACAACTGGGCGACGTGCTGGTCATTTATTCCGATGGCGTGACGGAGGCGGCTAGTCCGAACGGAGAGGAATTTGGACCAACCAGACTCTACGAAGTAGTTTCACGAAACGTCGATGCTTCGGCAGCCGGAATTCGCGATCGCATCGAGTCGGCGCTGACCAAATTCTCTCAGGGCACTCAGGCGGCTGACGACATCACACTCGTTATCGTCAAGCGCCAGGCAGAAACCAGGCAGCTTTCGATAAGCGGCGCCGCCGGCCTCAATCTCTAACCCTTGAGTGCTAGCAAATGAGCGGGGGCAAGCCCGCCTTCCCAACCTGAGAGATCCCTCGTCTTGGTGGGTAGTCTTGTCTTGAAAGACTTTCGCCCAAGCAATCTAAAGTCATCTGCAATCAGCTCGTGGTCGGGAAGGCGGGCTTGCCCCCGCTGCGACAAATATAATTCAAACACGCACCTGGGGCGTTGCCCCCAGAAGGCTATTACATGTCGCGCCTTCGGCGCTTTCCAAAATCTAGTCATTCGGCTTTCCGGACAGCAACGCGTCGCAAGGAAGTGTTTGCGGCCCGCTCTCATTGCAGATTGCGAAAGATGCGCCCGGATACATCGTCACCCCCGCAAACTCGCCTTTGGCGTTGATGATGTAGAAGTTGATTCCGAAGTTTGGATTGACTTTGCTGTTCAGCAGCCGCTTCTCGATCGTGTTTCCCTTGATGCGCCGGAGCGCTTCCATGCCCGCGTCTTTCGGATGGCGGCCGTGACGCATTTCCTCGACAATCAGAAACGAACAGAGATTGTAAAGATTCGATTCACCACGGCCGGTTGAACCGGCAGCGCCGACCGCCCCGTCAACATAAAGTCCCGCGCCAAGAATCGGTGAATCGCCGACGCGACCCGGGATTTTCCAGGCCAATCCGCTGGTCGTAGTCACGCCGCAAATTTCACCTTTCGAGTTGAGGCCGTCGCAATTGATCGTGCCGTAGTAATGTTCGCGATCGATCAGACCTTCTTCCACCATCTTCAATCCTTCTCGACGCCAAACCTGCGCGCGCGCTTTCGGATCGAGGTAGTGAGCGGGATCGGTCCGGCGCTTCCACTCGAACCAGAGCTCGCGCGAATGATCCGTGTTTAGATCGTCTTCAATCTTGAAACCCATGTTGCGCGCGAAAGTTTGTGCGCCCTTTCCGACCAGTAGATGATGATCGGTACTCTCCAGCACCGCCTTAGCCACCAGTGAAGGAGTGCGCACACCCTCGAGCGCGGCCACTGCGCCGGCGCGTTTTTTCGGCCCGTGCATACACGATGAGTCCAGCTGCACTACGCCGTCTGCATTGGGTAAACCGCCGTAACCGACGCTATCGTCGAGCGGATCAAGCTCCACAATGTTCACGCCGGCAATCACAGCATCAAGCACATCTGCACCTTGCGTGATCATCGTAAACGCCTTTTGCACGGCCGTTACATTCCCATTGTGTTTGAACTTATTCCCATTCGCCGAAGAAATAACGATTGGTTTGGCAGGACTTTGCACCAGGATGTTTGGAAACTGGAGCACTGAAGATTTGGTGCCGGCCAGTGTAAGTCCGGCAACGGCGCCGGTACGCATGAAGTCGCGGCGTTTGATTGTCTTAGTCATGGATTTTCTCTCGAGGCGTTCGGAGTTTAGAGTACAAGCTTTAGCTTCATTTTTTAAGATTAGACCAAACCGCAAAGAGCGCAGAGCTCAAGCAGTTCAGAGTTCAAACTTTAGTTTGGCTTTTGCCATGACTATACATCCCACTTCTTACCATAGTCCAGAATCGGATACTTCAACCAGATTCGCTCGGCTTCCTCCAGGCCCACTTTCTCCAAATACTGTCGAGCGCTGGACCAGGGCCAATCCGACCAACGCTTCACATAACCGTGATGGACGGGATTGTGGTGGACATAATTGAGGCTGGCCCAGAAGTGTCGTTCGGACTTCATGGGTTTTTCGAAACAGTTGTGCCAGACCTTGCGTCCGCGACGGTCATCGGCCCGGTTCCATTCAAAAGATGAGCGGCCATGGAACTGACCAATTGTGTTTCGCAGATCTTTGATACGCTCGGTTCTTACAAGCACATGGTAATGATTTGGAAGTATGCACCATGCGTATATACGTGAACAAAAGTTATCGCAAATCCTTAGAACCTCTGCCTCGCACTCGGTCATTCGTTCCGGATCTTTACCAATGACTGGAACATGTGCGTAACATGAAGAGGAGATTAGATACTGCCTCGCTATGTTGAAATCGAGGTGTGGTGGACTATGCCACGGGAGACCGCGTGCCTTTCGAAGTTCAAGTATTTTCTTCCTGTCGCCCTCTGTCATCTTTCGCCAGTAGTACACAGCGAATATGTATTAACTCGGCAGACGAAAGACAAGCTACACCGTGAGGGCCTGAGCCTTGGGAGACTGCTAGATGCCTTGTATTTGTCAAAAGCGATGCCTCAGAAAAGGACAAACTAAAGTTTGAACTCTGAACTGCTAGCGCTTATCGCAAACTTTCCTTAATTCTCTCCGCCGTCTTTGGGCCAATGCCATCAACGAGATCAAGCCCTCCGCCGGCGACAAACTTCTTAAGGTCATTGCGGGATGAAACTTTGAATTTCTGATGAAGCATAGCCGCCGTTTTGGGGCCTATGCCCGGAATCTCCAACAAGTCGAGCACCGTCTCTGGCGTTTCTGTAATGATTCGTTCCCACGCGTTAAAGGTGCCGCGATCGAATAGTTCTATTATCTTACCGGCGATTGCTTTGCCCACTCCGGGGATCGCCTGCAAACCCGCGACACCTTCCTCGGCGGCAATCTGCTGTAAAGGCTTGGGCCAGGTTTCGATTGCTTCGGCTGCATTTCGATATGACCGCAATCTAAACGGATCGTCGCCGCGAATATCCATGAGGGCGGCCAGGCGGTAGAATCTTCGCGCAATTGATTCGTTGTCCACTCTGTTATTCCGAATAACGAAGGGTGTGTCGAAACTGTGTAAACGGGAATACGTAGTCTACGTCGAGACTAATGGCGAAATCAAAGAACACAAATCATAAACTGGCAGAAGACCCGTGTTATGCTGCATTAAAATTCCAATCGGGAGGCCGCGAAATGAACTCAGCAAGAAGACGATGGCTAGTGGGCTTCTCCAGCCTCGGCGCCGGAGCAATCTTGATCGGCTGTAACAAACCCGGAACTTCCGAGTCAAACGAACCAAGGGTCGAAGAGGAAGGCGAAGAAGCCGAAGTTACGGCCACTGAGGACCTGATGCGCGAACACGGCATACTCCGCCGCACCTTGCTCGTGTATCAGGAAACAGCAACCAGGCTGAGCGGTAACGCTTCGATCCCGCCGGAGCCGCTGCAGAAAGCCGCTAAACTGTTTCGCGTCTTTGGCGAGGAGTATCACGAAAAGAAACTTGAAGAAACTTACATTTTTCCGGCCGTCAAGAAAGCTGGTGGAGAAGCGGCGGGCTACGCTGATGTTTTGATCGCTCAACACCAGCGCGGCCGCGAGATAACCGGCTTTATTCTCGCCGCCACTACGGGCCCGAAATTGTCTGCAACCAACCTTAAATCATTTGTTGCGGCGCTCGAATCCATGGTGCGCATGTATGAGCATCATGCTGCGATTGAAGATACCGTTGTGTTTCCTGCCTGGAAGGAGACTCTCAATTCACAACAGCTCGATGAAATGAATGAAAAGTTTGAGGAGATCGAACACCAGCAGTTTGGCGAAGACGGTTTTGAGGATGCCTTGAAACAGATCGCAGAAATCGAACAGAGTTTAGGCTTGAGCGACCTGGCGCAGTTTACCGCACCGGTCCCGCCAACTACGGGATGACAAGTTGTTTACGGTGGCAGCAACTCATCGAGAGACTTGAGCAGGTCCCGTCCGCGCAAACCGGGTTGTTTCTTCTTCGTTTGCCCAAGGGAAATAATCTTCGCGTCAGGATCGATCAAGACAAATGCTTTGCATTACGCCACGAACATTGTGCCGGTGCCGCTATCGGTGAAAATCTCTGTGAGCAGGGCATTGCGCGTAGTACCGCTGAGAATGTGAGCACTGTGCACGCCGCGCCGGAGTAGTGCGGTAATACTCTGAAGCTTGGGAATCATTCCGCCCGTTGCCGTACCATCATTGATCATCGCTTCCGCTTCATCCGCTGTAAGTCGCGAGAGCTTCGTGTCAGGCTCACCTGGACGCAGGTAGATGCCGTCAACGTCGGATAGCAGAATCAGCTTTTCTGCTTTCAACTGCGCGGCAATTTCTGCGGCTATCGTGTCGGCATTGATATTGAAGACCGTGCCTTCGGCGTCCGCCCCCAGCGAAGAGATGACCGGCAGATAGCCCTGGTCAAGCAACACAGTCAACAGGCGTGAATTGATTTCCACCACGTCGCCAACGTGGCCGAAGTCGATTTGAGAACGTTCGCCGGTTTCGCGATTCAAGATCTCTTTAGGCGGTCTTCGTTTCGCGTGCACGATGTTGCCATCAACTCCCGAAAGGCCCACCGCTTCAATTCCTCGATTACGCAGGGCAGCAAGGATGTCGGTATTTATTTTTCCCGCGAAAATCATCTTGGCCATTTCCAACGTCGCATCGTCAGTAACGCGCCGGCCTTCAATGACTGTCTGCTCGACCCCCATCCGCGATGCGAGTTCGCTCAATTGTTTTCCACCGCCGTGGACGACGCAAATTCGTATGCCGACCTGGTGCAACAAGGCCAGCTCTTCCGCCAACGAGCTTAAGTTTTCCCGATCTTCAGTGGCCTTTCCGGAAAGCTTAACGACAAAGGTCTGACCCTGGAAACGTTGGATATAGGGCAGCGCCTCGCGCAACAAATCGAGACGCAACTGATTGCCGACTTCGTAGGTGTTAGTCATCTCTTTTTGGGCCGCGGATCAACGCGGATATTCGCGGCTCAGATCAACATGAATCGGGAACGTATTTGCTCATATCCGTGTTATCCGCGTTTATCCGCGGCTATGCTTCTTTCGCCAGCAGACTTGCCATGATGGCTTTCTGCACGTGCAAACGATTCTCGGCTTCATCAATCACAACCGAAGCCGGCGAATCAATAACGCCGTCAGTGACGATCACATTGCGTCGTACTGGCAAGCAATGCATGAAGATCGCCTGACCTCTTGATGCCTTCGTGCGCGCCATTTTTTCTTCATCGACAATCCACTTCGCTCGATGCTGTGCGCGCGCCGCAACGTCTCTCTCCGGTGCTCCATAAAACTGCTTCGCGCCCCAGCTCTTCGCATAAATAACATCGGCGCCCGCGAAAGCTTCATCGATATCGTTGGTGACTGCCATACTGCCTCCTGCCGCAGCGGCCTGCTTCCCCACCAGCTCCAACAACTCTTCATCAAGCTCGTATCCGTCCGGATGCACGAGCACCAGTTCATGGCCCATCTGGGCCGCCGCCAATGCGAAGCTGTTTGGCACGGCCATCGGCAACGGTTTTGGATGCCAGGCCCAGGTCAGCACCACGCGCTTCGCTTGCGCGCCAAGTTTTTCGCGTATTGTCATCATATCTGCCATAGCCTGGCAGGGATGATGCATTGCCGATTCGAGATTAATGATTGGCACCTTGGAATGTTTCGCGAATGCCTCGAGCACCGGATCGCTGCGCTCTTCTTCCCAATTCTTAAGCGCGGCAAAAGTGCGGACGCCGATCGCCGAACAATAACGAGCCAATACGCGCACAAACTCCGCGACGTGCTCAGTCTTATCACCATCCATCGTTACGCCGTCGCGATGTTCGAGCGTCCAACTCGAGCCGCCGGGTTCAAGGACGACAGCGTTACCGCCAAGTTCGTAAACACCGACTTGCATTGACGCACGCGTGCGTAAGCTGGGATTGAAGAAAACGAGGGCTACAGACTTGCCGGCCAGTGGCTTCGCTCCATTCGAGCCATCCTTGAAGTGCAACGCCGACTCGATCAGCCTCGTCATTTCATTCCGTGAATAGTCGGTCGTAGTAAGAAAGTTTCTCATCTTGCGAGCGCGGCAAGCAGTTCAGAGTTCAACCTTCAGGGTGCTGATTAATTAGCTTTTGGCCTCGAAAAGAATGTCTTGCTCAGACCATACAAACTGATCAGCAACCAAAACGCCTCCATAAAAAACGCTGATAAATTGAAACGAAAGCGAAGCGACATGATCACCAATATCGCGCCGACCGTATTCAACAACAGATAGCTAATCGCCGAACTGGACAGTTTCTCGAGTTGCAAGAGTAGGTAAGCAATTATCATCAGCAACACACCGACATTGCCGACCAGATCAAACCAACTGTAATCCAAAATCATGCCTCCCGGTGCGAACGCGACTTCACGATCGGCGACACAAGTTCACGAGACTTCATTCGTTAACATTTTGAGGGCTCCCACTAACAGATCGACTTCCTTGCGCTTCAAACACAACGGTGGCAATAGTCTTAGCACGTTAGGATCGCTTGAAGTCCCGGTGATGATCTTCCGCTCTAGGAGTGCTTTGTGAATCGGCGCTGCTTTATCGTGAAACTCAAGTCCGAGCAGGAAGCCGCGACCGCGCACAGAAACGATTCGAGGTACTTTCTCCAGACTGTGGCGCAGATACCCTTCAACCGTCCTAACATTATCCAGCATCCGGTCATTCTCGATCGCTTCCAGAGTTGCGGTCACAGCGGCCATCGCTATCATTCCGCCGCCAAATGTCGTTCCCAGATCGTTCTCCCTGATGTTCGCACTAATCTTTTCGGTTACCAGACAAGCGCCGACCGGAATGCCGCTGCCAAGCGCTTTTGCCAGAGTGATGATGTCCGGAACAATGCCCGCCCCGGCTTCGCTACCAGAAAAAAACCACTCGCCCGTCCGGCCCACGCCTGTTTGTACTTCGTCGTAGATCAAGACGATTCGGCGCTCGTCGCAGAGTTCCCGCAGCGCCCGATAGAATTCTGGATCCGCCGTGCGAACGCCGGCCATCGACTGAATTGGCTCAAGCATAATGGCCGCTACAGTCTTGTCTGCCAGCGCGCGCACGGATTCAATGTTGCCAAATTCGGCTTCCAGATGGCCCGGCACATTAGGTTTACCAAGCTCACGATATTTGCCAAGAAAAGTCGCGCTGATCGCATCGGCAGTGCGCCCGTGAAAGCCGCCGGAGAAGCTGATGATGTTTTCGTGGCCCGTCGTCATGCGCGCCATACGCATCGCATTCTCGTTCGCTTCTGTTCCTGAATTACAAAAGAAAGCTTTCGTCAGTTCGGATGGCGCAATTGAAATGAGCTTCTCGGCTGCTAGTGCGCGGGCTTCCGAGTAGACAAGGTTCGAATAAAACAAAAGCTTCTCGGCTTGCTTCTGAATTGCCGCAACAACATGTGGATGGGAATGACCTGTGCCCGCGACAGCGTGTCCGCCATAAAGATCCAGGTATTTCTCGCCCTCGCTGGTGTAGAGCCAAACACCCTCGCCCCGCTCGGCGACGATCGGCATTTTCTTATAAGTTGCCAGTTGATAGCGCTCTTCCGAGTCTCTGACTCCTTCAAGTTGTACAGCTTGTGCTTTCATAAAAAATCAAACCTTGTGTAGCGTCAGGGTTAGGAAGGGTGGCTTGCCCCCGCTTGTCCGGCACAATAGACAACTGCGAAAAAGCACGGCGGGGTAAACCCACCTTCCCGACCTGGAGACAACTCGGCTTGCACATTTCTTTCGGTCATGGGTTAGTCCCAGCCAACATCAGTCCCGTCGTCTCATCCAAACCAAACATCAGGTTCATGTTCTGCACGGCCTGGCCGGCGGCGCCTTTCACCAGATTATCGATGGCCGAAAAGACAACTACCTGATTCCCGCGGGTCGCAAAACCGAGATCGCAGAAGTTTGTCGTCTTAACCCAATTGATGTCGGGGGAACCTTTGACCAGTCGAACAAAAAAAGAGTCTCGATAAAATTCTGCAAAGATTGATCGCAATTGTTCTTCGGTCAGATCCTGTTTTGCCTCGACGTATATCGAAGAGAAGATACCTCGTGAAACAGGCAGGGAATGCGTCATAAAAACCAATTCGCTATTCCAGTCGCCTACGCTTTCGAGTTCCTGTTCGATCTCCGGCACGTGTTGATGCGTAAAAGGCTTGTAAGCATAGAACGAATTCATACGCTGCGGGTGATGGGTGTTCGCAGCGGCCTTCGCCCCTGATCCTGAAGAGCCCGTTTTGGTGTCGACAATCACCCGCCCACTGACCAACCCATTCCCAACCAGCGGCGCGAGGCCGAGGATGGTGGCGGTGGCAAAGCAACCGGGATTAGCAATAAAGCGGGCTCCTCGAATAGCCTCGCGATTTGTTTCCGTTAAGCCGTAAACAAATTCACCCTGCGATTTCATCGCCGTGTGTGGGCGGCCGTAGTGTCGTTCGAAAACGGCCTGGTCACGCAGGCGAAAGTCGCCTGACAAATCGATGACCTTCACCTTCTCAGGCAGATGCGGCACCAGATCCATCGACTGCCCGTGCGGCAACGCCAGAAAGATGCAGTCAAGATCATCGAGCTCAGATCCGTCTTCAGTGGCCGAGCGAAAAACCAGATCAGTCAATCCCAGAAGATTTTTGTGAACTTCGCTGACACATTTACCGGCCTGTTCATTCGCCGTAACAAAAGTGATCTCAGTGTTCGGGTGAAATAAGAGGAGACGCAGCAACTCCGAGCCGCCATATCCTGAGCCGCCAAAGATGGCCACGCGGAGTCTCGAGTTTCGGGTTTCGGGTTTCGAGTTCACTATACTAAAAGCCCTCTCCAACTGGGTCTCGCTGTTCTCAAGGTTAGCATGCTGTTCAGTTATCGAGCCGAACTCGAAACTCGAAACTCGAAACCCGAAACCTTATGACCGAGTAGCTCAAACAACCGCTCGCCGTTCCGCCGCGCATTCGCCGCCGGCACGCCAAACTCCATCTCAATAAAATCCTGCCCCATTTGCGAGTCGGTTACCGAGCCGGCAATCACGTCGATCTCGATTCCGCGGCGGCGCAACAACTCTATTCCGCCCCAGGCGCCGACATAGTCCGACGCGCAGAAGACGATCCCGGCAGTCGCGTCCCGGAGTTCCATGTCTGCAAAAACCGTCGCAACGGAGTATCCGCCCAGCAGACCGTCGCCCAGTTCGATCACAATCAGGTCAGGCGAGCTTTCGTTCAGACGTGAAATAATTGTCTTAGCAACGTCAGCAAGGTTCGTAGCGCCAACAGTCGAAGGCAAGCCACAATCAAGAAAACTTGCGATTGCGATCGCTCCGTGGTCCGCCATGTTAAGTGTGTCTCGCAAGCAGGCGATGCCGGAAAGTTTGGCTCCGGCCACCCGCAAGCCGGCCCGGGTAGCCTGCTTGATCAGTTCAGTGGCGGCATAGGTCTTGCCGCTGTTCATGCATGTGCCGGCGATGATCACCAGAGGGGCAGTTTCACCCAGGCTTGTCTGCGGCGGAAGTGCGGCAACTTCCAATCACGCCACCCATGTTAAGCAAGTGCAATTGATCGCCGGCGTTGACGCTTGCCGGCACATCTCCCACGAAACCTTTCAACGCGCGGCGCCGGCCGAGGACGCCGATGAGCACATCGCCGGGATTAATTTTTGCGAGCCTACCCGTTGGTAGCTCGAGCATGTTGTAAGTAGCGCTGTCAGTCAGCGTGCGCACTACGATGACATCGCCCGCTTGCGGCGCGGTTGCAGCGGGAACCACCGCAACAGTCCGGCTGAGGTTTAGCGGAGAAGTTGCGGAACCGATCTTGTCAGCATCGATAATGTTCATTTCTGTTTTCATCTCTTCGCCTCACTTGAATTGGCTGGGGCAATGCCACCTTCCTAACCTGAGAGATTCCCTGAGTTGAGCCCTTTCTGCTGGGCCAGCCTCTCAATCTAATCCGACTGCCCAACTTAGATCAGCTCATGGTTGGGAAGGGCGGCTTGCCCCCGCCCCGTCTGGCCCACCTCGCAATCTCAGCCGCAACGCATTCAGCTTGATGAAGCCTTCGGCGTCGCGCTGGTTGTAAACCGTGTCCGCCTCAAAGGTCGCCACCTTTTCGTCGTAAAGCGAATATGGCGAACGACGGCCGACAACGATCACGTTGCCACGAAAAAGTTTTAGGCGCACATCTCCGGTGACTTTCGTTTGCGTCTCGTCCACCATCTTTCGCATCAGTTCAAATTCCGGAGCGAACCAGAATCCGTAATAAACGCTCTCGGCAAACTTCACGCCCAATGAATCGCGCAAGTGCATCACTTCCCGGTCGAGTGTTATCGATTCCAACGCCCTATGCGCCACCTGAAGAATGGTCACTCCGGGAGTTTCGTAAACGCCGCGCGATTTCATGCCGACGAAGCGGTTTTCCACCAGATCAACTCGGCCGATGCCGTGTTCCCCGCCCAACTTGTTTAGACTCTCAAGCAAGGCTACCGCCCCGATTTTATTTCCGTTGATTCCCACCGGTTCACCATGTTCGAAAGACAGCTCGACATATTCCGTTTCCGCTTTCGCATTCTCGGGTGAGCGCGTCAGTTGAAAAATATCCTCAGGCGGTTCGGCCCACGGATCTTCCAGAATTCCACCCTCGTAAGATATGTGCATCAGGTTGCGATCGGTGGAATAAGGTTTTTCCTGGGTCGCCGTGATTGGGATTTTGTGATCCTTTGAGTATGAGATTAAGTCGCTGCGGCCCTTAAACTCCCATTCGCGCCAGGGAGCGATCACTTTGATGTCCGGCTGCAGCGCATAATAAGTCAACTCAAATCGCACTTGATCGTTTCCCTTGCCGGTAGCGCCATGGGCGACAGCATCAGCACTTTCCCGGCGCGCGATCTCGATCTGGCGCTTTGCAATGATCGGCCGGGCAAGAGAAGTACCGAGGAGGTAAACACCCTCGTAAACCGCGTTAGCCTTAACAGCAGTCCACACATATTCACGCACAAACTCTTCGCGCAGGTCTTCGACGTACAATTTTGCAGCGCCAGTCGCCAACGCTTTCTCTTCAAGACCGCTAAGCTCTTCGCCCTGGCCCACATCAGCGCAATAACAAATTACCTCGCAGCCATAGCGCTCTTTCAGCCAGCGCAGCATTACTGACGTGTCGAGCCCACCGGAATAGGCCAAAACGATCTTTTTGATTTTTTCTGTCACCGTAGCTTCCTTCGTTAAATCTGGAGTCTATAGTCTGGAGTCTACAGTCTGGAGTCTACAGTCTGGAGTCCACAGTCTGGAGTCTACAGTCTGGAGTCCACAGTCTGGAGTCTACAGTCTGGAGTCTACAGTCTGGAGTCTACAGTCTGGAGTCGAGTCCACAGTCTGGAGTCCACAGTCTGGAGTCCACAGTCTGGAGTCCACAGTCTGGAGTCCACAGTCTGGAGTCCACAGTCTGGAGTCCACAGTCTGGAGTCCACAGTCTGGAGTCCACAGTCGGGGCTTGAACTAACCCGAGCTCCGGGTTCTTCTATAACTCTAGACTCCAGACTGCGGACTCTAGACTCCAGACTGCGGACTCTAGACTGTAGACTCCAGACTGCGGACTCTAGACTCCAGACTGCGGACTCTAGACTCCAGACTGCGGACTCTAGACTCCAGACTGCGGACTCTAGACTCCAGACTGCGGACTCCAGACTTTCTTATCCAAACAACTCCCAAATCTCTTTCATCGCCACGCGTTGTGCTTTCGAATCGCGAACAGCAATGAAGATCGTATCCTCCCCGGCTAAAGTTCCTACAATTTCCGAAATAGCGGCACCATCAATCTCCACGGCAACCGCGGAAGCGAGTCCAGGTTCCGTTCGGGCTATGACGAGGTTATCGCCGGACAAGTCGAGGCTCAGCAGCCCGCGCGCAGCGGCCCCGTTTGATTTAGGCACGGCGTAGTGGCCTCGATGCTTTACAATTCCCAGTTCTTCCAGATCGCGCGAAAGACTGGATTGCGTCGCCGGAATGCCGGCGCGTTCGAGAGAGTCGCGGAGCTCTGCCTGCGTGGCAAAAGGCTTAGCTCTAATGAGACTCAGGAGTCGCTTTTGTCTTAGATTCTTAGGCATTCTGTGTTTGCTATGCATTTTACTTGCATAACCAATGCATAGATGCATAAACTAACAGCGGAGAGGGCTGGCGTCAAGCGAAACGAAGGGCATCGGGAGTGATGGATGACTGAAGGCAAGAACTTGTGGGGCGGCCGATTTACCGGGAGCGCGAATCCCTCGTTTGCGAAGTTCAATAACTCCTTCGCATTTGATCGAAGGTTGTTTGAGGTAGATATTCGCGCCAGTGTCGCCCATTGCAACGGACTGGTCTCCGCTGGAGTGCTTAGCCGGGAAGAAGGCGACAGGATCAACGGGGGGTTGCAAACAGTACTTAATCGTGGTCACGCAGGCAGCGGCTACTTTGATGAAATCAGTTCTGAAGATATTCACTCCTTCGTTGAAACGCGGCTGGTGGAGACGATCGGAGATGCGGGACGTAAGCTGCACACCGGCCGGAGCCGCAATGATCAAGTTGCCACTGATCTGCGCTTATGGTTAAGAGAAGCGATCGATCAACTCTTGAGTCAGGCGCGGTCAACTCAGGAAGCGCTCCTGGATTTCGCCGAGGTGATACCGGGCGCAGTGCTTCCGGGTTACACCCATCTGCAGCGAGCGCAGCCCATACTGTTGGCACACTGGTGTCTTGCTTACTTTGAAATGCTTGTCCGCGATTGCGACCGTCTCGAGGGTACGCGGAAACGGGTCAACGTATTGCCGCTCGGTTCCGCGGCCCTGGCCGGGACTTCCTTTCCTATTGATCGCGAAGCTGTAGCTACTGAGCTGGGATTTGATAGCGTCTCGCGCAACAGCGTAGACGCGGTCAGCGATCGCGATTTCTGTGTCGAGTTTGTCAGCGCCTGCTCCCTCATCATGGTTCACCTGTCGCGACTCGCTGAGGAAGTCATCCTTTATGCGACCAGCGAGTTTGGTTTCTTTGAGCTGAGTGACGCCGTGGCCACCGGGTCGAGCCTGATGCCGCAAAAAAAGAATCCTGATTCGATGGAACTCGTGCGCGGCAAGGCCGGACGGGTGTTTGCCCATAACGTGTCGTTGCTCACCATGCTGAAGGGTTTGCCGCTCGCTTACAACAAAGATATGCAGGAGGACAAGGAAGCAGTCTTCGATTCATTTGATACGACCCAAGCTTGCCTGGAGGTGTCGGCATTGGTCCTCCGAAACACAACACTGAATGAAGAGCGAATGCGCGTGGCAGCCTCACAAGGAATGATGAACGCTACGGAACTTGCCGATTATCTGGTTCGGAAGGGCGTGACCTTTCGCGAGGCGCATGAGATGGTGGGACGAATCGTGGTCAGGGCAATCGAGAGAGACGTCGAATTGGGCGAGCTTTCGTTGGACGAACTCCGCTCGTTCTCAAGTGAGATTGAAAATGATGTGTATGCCGCTCTCACGCTGGAGAAGACACTTGCCACAAAATCAGTCGCCGGCGGCACAGCGCCGGAACGCGTGGCCAAAGCTCTGGCTGCTGCTCGCAAATCTCTGAAAGGCTAGGACTGCCTCGAATCAGGTTGGACCGATTTTACAGGAGGCTTTTTATGGTTTCTCGCTTGCCAATACTCAAAACCGCCCTGGTTATCACCGTTCTTTTGGCGGTTGCGGTGCTTTCGGCCGGACAGGATGCCGGTGTCTCAACAGCCAAGAAGCCTTATGCTCGGACCGGTTACGAGGTTACGTTTTCGGGAACCATAACACTCACAGGCAAGCGACCAAAGCCTCTCAACATCGACACATCAGCCGATCCGGTTTGTTACGATATTAATCCGTACCCCACAACCGAGTGGGTGGTGGGCAACGAAGGGAAGCTTGCAAATGTTTTTATTTACGTTAAGAGTGAAACGCTCGAGACATACGCGTTCGAGCAACCAACTTCACCAGTGATTGTTGAGCATAAAGGCTGCGGCTACGTACCTCATGTGCTTGGGATGCGAGTCGGACAACCGCTGATGATCCTCAACAGCGATCCGACTGTTCACAACACTCATGCAATTCCGAAGAGCAATGTTGAGTGGAATCAGTCGCAACCTCCGGGCGCGCCGCCACTAACCAAAAGCTTTAACCAAAGCGAGGTTTTCATACCACTCAGAGACAACCAACACCCTTGGGAGAAGGCGTATGTTGGGGTGTTCGATCATCCATTCTTCGCGATTAGTGACGAGTTTGGTAACTACCGAATAGAAGGTTTACCGCCGGGGCAGTACGTGGTAATTGCATGGCACGAGCGCTTTGGTGAGAAGAGAGTCGAAATCACCTTTGTCCCCCGTGAAGTGAGGGACATCAGTTTCAACTTTGACGCCGAGAGTGATCCACGGAAATAAACCGATAAGCATTTATTTGTTGGGACCAGCTTCCGGTTGAATCGTTTCCTCGTAAATGTATTGCCGGTCCTCAAGTTTCAGGATGACGGCTGGTTTCACGGCGTTGCGATCGCGGTCCATACTGATTATTCCGGTCACCCCTGGAAAGTCTCTGGTTTCGGCGAGCGCATCGCGCAACTTTGGTCCTTCGGTTGTTCCTGCCCTTTGAATCGCTTCCGCGAGAAATCTGAGCGCATCATAAGCAAGCGCCGCATGCGCATCGGGCGTGAGATTGCTATATCGCTGGCGGTAAGCGTGTATGAAGTTTTGAATTGTTTCTGATGGGTCATCGGCTGAGTAGTGATTGGAGATATAAGAACCATTCAGGGCATCTCCGCCAAGTTCCCAGAGCTCCGGGGCATCCCACCCATCGGCCCCAAGCAACGGCACAGTCAAACCAAGCTGGCGCGCTTGTTTGGCAATAATCGCCACATCACCGTAATAGCCCGGAATGTAAATCGCGTCTGGGTTTGCAGCTTTAATGAGACTCAACTGCCCGCGATAGTCAGCATCGCCCTGCGCATAAGACTGTTTGGCGACAATCTGGCCGTCGAGTTTGGCGAAACTAAACTCAAAAAATTCGGTGAGGCCGCGGCTGTACGGTGAATTGAAGTCGACCATGATGGCTGCCTTCTTCGTCTTCAAAGTATTGGCCGCGAACTTAGCCATCACTTCGCCCTGGAATGCGTCAATGAAGCAGGCACGAAAAATGTAATCGCCGACTTGCGTCACGGCGGGGTTGGTTGAAGACGGCGCGATTAACGGTACGTGTGCCGACTGGGCCTTGGGAGCAGCTGCCAGGCTGTTTCCAGACGCCCCGGCGCCAATGATTGCGACAACTTTATCCCTGCCGATTAACTTGCCCGTTAACCGCGACGACGCCTCCGGACTCCCTTTATCATCTTCTATGACGACGTCGATTTTGTGTCCATTGATGCCGCCCGCCTGATTGATTTGGTCTGCGGCCAGCAACACGCCATTCATTGCCGACTGGCCGAAGTTAAACGTGGGACCGGAAAGATCGCCAAAGAATCCGATCCTGATCAGCGAATGGTCCGAAGCATTTTCTTGTGGTCGTGCACATGAGGGTGCGAAGGTTGTTGCTACCAGCAAGGTCAGGAGAATTAAGCAACTTCGAAGTGGGCTGACGCCGAGTGAAGCTCGGGTTAATGTTTGCGGTTGACGCTCGGCAAAAACTGGATGACTGAGGTTTCTTAATCTACTCGCCAAGGTAGGCTTCCTTAATCCTGGGATCCTCGGCGAGTTCCGCGGACGGTCCCTCCATCACGATTCTGCCAGTCTCCAGCACATAGGCGCGATCGGAGTGCTTCAAGGCAGCGTGCGCATTTTGTTCTACCAGCAGGATAGTCGTTCCCTTACTCTTAATATCATCGATCGCTTCGAAAATGGTATGGACCACAAGCGGCGCCAATCCCAGCGACGGTTCGTCTAGGAGCAATAGGCGCGGCTGTGACATGAGCGCCCGGCCGATGGCGAGCATTTGTTGCTCACCGCCCGAAAGCGTCCCGGCCTTCTGCGACTCGCGTTCCTTCAAACGGGGAAACATCTGAAAGGCTCGCTCCATCTCCGCGGCAATCGCCCGTTTGTCTTTCTTGA
>WNGF01004498.1_pt1 | contig 23395 bp, 22 predicted proteins | sample 5400641 | NCBI WGS metagenome assembly WNGF01 (sample SAMN13153371, study PRJNA577476) | soil metagenome | isolation source: 80 cm soil or saprolite under grassland replicate 2 | place: USA:California | collected 2016-06-15 | reverse complement strand
CGACTTCAACGTCGACTTCAACGTCCGGTTCACCGAGGAGCAGCAGCGCGAGGGCGGCATCGAATACAACTACCGGCCCGAGGCGGCGTCGCAGTTACGCGGCGGCGAGAAGCCCGAGATACCCTCGCGCGCGACACCCGACGGGGCCACGACGTTCGCTGCCATGTCCGGCACCGACGTGGCCACGTACACGCGCGAGAGGCCGGGCATGAGCGCGTTCGCGCTCGAGGACGGCATCGTCTACCACGCCTATTCCACCTATGCGCGCGGACTGGACGGCCTCTGGGGCATGTACCAGTGGCTCGACCGCGCACCCAAGGGGCGGAACGAGACGGGCGTCTGGTGGCGCCGCCACGACGAGTACGACAAGCGCTGAGCGACGTCGTGGGTTTTGGTATCTCGGCGCTGCTCTTCGCTGCCAGCACGGCGGTAACGATCGTCTGGTGCGCGTCCATGTCGGCGATGGGGTTGGCGATGATGCTGCCGTCCCTGGTCCCCATGCTATGGCGCTACCGCCAGGCCGTTGGCAGGGCAGGCGAGACGCGGCTGGGTCGGCTGACTGTGCTCGTGGGCGCGGGTTACTTCTTCGTCTGGACCGTGTTCGGAAGGGCCGCTTTTCCGCTGGGCGTCGCGCAGCCGTTGCTGTGCCGGTCTGATGGCGATCCTTTTGGTCATCGGGGTCATGGACCTTCGATGGCTGTCGTGGCGGCGGCCATCACCGTCGAGCGCCTCGCACCGGCCGGTGAGCGCGTCTCGCGAGCCATCGGGGCCGTCGTCGTCGGGGCAGGGTTATTTCTGATCTCGCGATCGACGGGTAGGTCTAATACCGCTGGAGGTGAGGGCAGGTGGGAACGCGTCGCCGTGACCACCCAGACTTCACCCAATGCCTTGAGCGGGATCGCCGTCAGAGCGGCGTCACACGCTCTTGGACGACCCCTCGGGCGGATCGCAGGCCACGGTGCCCATGTCCGCGGGAACGGAGAGCTCCAGGAGCTCCAGGTCTCTTGACGCCGCCGTCTCGTTGTGCCGCATGCCGCCCGGGATGTAGAGCGACTCGCCCGACTGGATACGCAGTTTCTGGCCGTCCTCGAACTCCAGGTCAACCCATCCACTGAGCATGTACACGAACTGGCCCTCGCAGACGTGGTAGTGCCACCCCGTCGGCTGCGTCATCCCCTCGGCCCCGATCGTTACCTGGGCGCGGATCTTCCCGCTGCTCGCGGCCGTGACGCCGAGGTCGCGGTACTTAAAGAAGGAGCGCCGGCCCGCCACCAGGGGGGCCGTGGTCGGCGTCGCGTACGCCAGCTTGCCCGGGGGGTTCACGGCTGCCGGCTGTCCGATCGGCGTGCTCGCGTCGTTCATCATGGAGACCTCCTCTGAGCTCGTACCGCCAATGCTATCCGATCCACGCGCAGATTGAAGTCCTCCGGTAGTGTTTCCCGGCATGGAGCGCGAGCCGGCGTCGAGCATTGCCGGGTCGGTGTCGAACAGCGAGAGCCAGGCGTGGGGGAACGCGGCCGCCGAGAGCCCGATGACCTCGGTGAGACCCGCCGCGATCCCGGCGCCGATCCAGGCCGCGCGCAGCGTGCGGTCGCGCTGGCCGGCGCCGATGTTGGTGCCCACCATGGCGACGAGCGGGCCACCGAGGCCGAACACGAGCGTCGACCCGGATCATCACCGACTCCTTCGGCAGTCGATCGAGATACGCACCGCGCGTCTTCAGGAGTCCGACCGATGTCACGCGAACTCCACGAGCTGTCTCGCGGGATGTCCGACCAGTGCGCGGTAGACACGCAGATAGTCCTGCACCATTCGCTCGACGGTGAAGCGCCGGGCGAAGCTCTCGCGGCATCGGCGACGGTCGATCAGTGGGAGGCGGGAGACGCTCGCGGTCATCTCCTCGAGCGTCTCGCAGACGAATCCCGTGACGCCGTCTTCGATGATTTCCGGGATCGATCCACGTTGATACGCGATGACCGGTGTCCCGCAGGCCAGCGCCTCGATCAGCACGAGACCGAACGGCTCGGGCCAGTCGTACGGCGCCACGAGGGCGCAGGCGTTGCCGAGGAAGTCGTCCTTCTCGGCATCCGTGATCTCGCCAACGAATTCCACCAGTGGATGCGAGAGCAGCGGCTCGACGACCGTCGCGAAGTAGGCGCGGTCCGCCGGGTCCACCTTGGCCGCTATGCGGAGCGGCATGCCCACGCGCTTTGCCAGCTCGATCGCGTGGTCCGGCCGCTTCTCCGCCGCCAGTCGCCCGACGAAGGCCAGGTACGCGCCGCGGCCGGGGTGGAACGCATACAGGTCGGCCGGCAGGCCATGGTGAATGGTGGCGAGCCAGTTGGCGTCGAGAATGGGTCCACGCTGCGTGTCCGAGATCGAGACCAGCCCGGTCTCCGCGAACTCACGGAACACGGGCCAGAGCTCGGGCAGATCGAGTCTTCCGTGGAGTGTCGTCAGCATCGGCGTGCCGCAGCGCCGGGCCAGCGGAAATCCCAGAAAGTCGACGTGCGAATGAATCACGTCGAACCGCGGCGCCGATCCGAAGGCGCGCTCGAGCTGGTGAATCAACGGCGCATCGCGATTCAGGATCCCCGCGTCGGAGCGCAGCGCCCGGGGGCAGACGGATTCGAGCGTGCCGGCCGTCGTGGAGTCGCCGCTCGCGAAGAGCGTGACGTCGTGTCCGAGGCGCACCAGCTCTTCGGTGATATACGAGACGACCCGCTCCGTCCCACCATAGCGCGCGGGTGGAATGCTCTCCGTCAGTGGGGCGACCTGAGCGATCCTCATACCATTGTTCCTCCTGATGCCGAGAGGGAAGGCATATAACCAGCAGGATCGTTGCCAGCGGCACCAAGGCTGCCCCTCTGACGGCTCTAACTTCCGACGCCTTGGCCACGCCCTCGGTGACTCCGAAGCCGTTGGCTGTGCCCGGCGGGACGAGCGTTACAGGCCGCCGGGTGTTCCTTCTCGGAGAGGCCTCACGGAGTGAGCTGGCGCTGGTGCGCCGCCTTGCTCATGGCCTCACCCAGCGCCGCCGCGGGCGAAACGCCGGCCCTCTCGGCGTGCTTCGCCACCATCCAGAACAGGCCGCCGGCGAGCGCAACGAGGATCGCCGTCCCGACCCACTGCCGGATCCTCGATCTCCAGGCCATGGTTCACGCCCTCGTTCGGCTCTCTCGACCACGCCGCTCGCTGAAGATTTGACAACCGGTGTTCTCCGTTCACGACGAGCACCGCCACGGTGTAGCTGGGACCCTACGTCAGGAGGGTTCGATCGCAACCATTGACCGGGAAACACGGTGGCCGACGCGGTCATCACAAGATTAGATCCAGGCGTCGCGCGCGACGCGCCGGGAAGGAGAAAGTGAGCCTGGATGTCGATGACCGCTGGCGGCGTGGAATGAACGCGAGGACGCTCCGCTGGAGCATGTCCTTGACGCCTTTCCTGCCTCGGCCCCCCGTCATGGGTCGCTAGACCTGGGCAAAGCCGCCGTCCACGAACAATTCCGTCCCCGTGACGTAGCTGCTGTCGTCGGACGCGAGAAACACCACGGCCTTGGCGATCTCGGCGGGGGTACCGAAGCGGCCGAGCGGGATGCTGTTGGAAATCATCTTCGCGCGTTGCTGGCCATTTTCCGAGGACGCCAGCAGGTCGTTCAGCCCGGGCGTGTCGATGGAGCCAGGGCTCACGGCGTTCACACGAATGCGGCGAGCCTTCAAGTCCGTCGTCCATGTCCGCGCGAAGGAACGGACGGCGGCTTTGGTGGCGCTATACACACTGTTCGACGAGAACCCCTTGCTGGCGACGATGGAGGCATTCAGGATGATCGAGGCACCGTCCGGCATCAGGGGAAGCGCCTTCTGCACCGTGAAGAGAAGGCCCTTCACGTTGATGCCGAAGATCGCGTCATAGTGCTCCTCGGTGATCTTGCCGAGGGGAGCGTACGTCGCAACCCCGGCGTTCGCGAACACGATATCGAGCCTGCCCTTCTCCCGCTCGATCCGTGCGAAGAGGCGATCGAGATCGCCGAGGTTCGCCACGTCGCCCTGGACGCCGGTGACGTGTCGTCCGATCTCCTTGACCGCCGCCGCCAGCTCCGCGTCACGGCGCCCCGTGATGAAGACGTGGGCGCCTTCGTTCACGAACTCCTTCGCCGTCGCCAGGCCGATCCCGCTATTGCCACCCGTCACGAGGGCAGTCTTTCCTTCGAGCCTACCCATGTCTACCTCCTCGGTTGTCCGCCGATGACGTCATGCATCGTCGGCGTAGGCAGCCTTGCGATCCCTGTCCGGAATCCGGGCACGTTGAGCCATGTGTCGTCTCCTCCGTCTGGCTCCTGCTGGCTCTTGGGATGTCGGTCGACGGCACGGCGTTTCAGCCGCGGATGACGACGCCCTCCAACAATATGTGGATGCATATAACTAGCCGACCGATGGGCGGGACGGCGGCGACAAGAGGCGGCCGCCCGTCGGTCCGACCTGCTAGATTGGTTGTTCAGGACAACGACACGATGAGCCCGCCGCCGTGGGCGAGGGGAACGGGTTCCATGGCCAGGCTGACGGAGTACACGAGCTACGCGGACGCGCACCGCCACTTCTCGTCCGCGGCGCTGTGGGAGCTGTTCGACGGCGACCGGCGGGCGCTGAACATCGCCCACGAGTGCGTCGACCGCTGGGCGGACACCGGGCACGTCGCGGTGCGCGTCGCCCACGCGGATGGCCGAGACGAGGCCCTCACCTTCGCCGAGCTCTCCGCGTGGTCCTCGCGGTTCGCTCACTGGCTCGCGGCCCGCGGCGTCGCGCCCGGCGACCGCGTGGCGATCATGCTCGACCCGTCGCTCGCGTTCTACGCCGGCCTGTTCGGTGCCATCAAGCGCGGCGCCATCGCCGTGCCGCTCTTCACGCTGTTCGGCCCCGACGGTGTGCGGCTGCGGGTCGAGGACTGCACGCCGCGGCTGCTTCTGACGAACGCCGAGAAGGCGGACACCGCGCGCGGCTTCGCCGGCGTCGACCTCGTGGTGACGAACGACGCGCTGCTGGCGGAGATCGCGCGGCACCCGGCGCGCTGGACGGTGGACAGCGCGCCCGACGACCTCGCCGTCTTCCAGTACACCTCGGGCACCACGCGCGAGCTGCCGGCCGCGGTCCGCCACACGCATCGCGCCATCGTCGTCGTGATGGTCGCCGCGCTGTACGGCACCGGCCTCCGGCCCGGCGACGTCTTCTTCTGTCCGTCCTCGCCCGCGTGGGGGCACGGCCTGTGGCACGGCACGCTCGCGCCGCTGGCTCTCGGCGTGACGACGGGCACGATGGCCGGGAAGTTCGACGCGATCCGTCTCCTTCAGGGACTTCAGGATTACGGCATCACCAACCTCTCCGCGGCCGCCACGCATTACCGGATGATGAAGAGCTCGGGCCGGGTCGCGAGCTATCGCTACGCGATCCGCAAGCTGTCGTTCACCGGTGAGCCGATCGACAGCGCCACGCGGGTGTTCGTCGAGGACACCCTGCGCGTGCCGGTGTGCAGCATGTACGGCACGACGGAGGTCGGGGTGATCCTCGCCGATTATCCGGGAGCGCCGGACCACGTGGTCAAGCCGGGCGCGCTCGGCAAGCCGGTGCCGGGGGTGCGCGTGGAGGTGCAGGGAGCGGACGGTCAGCCGTGCGCCCATGATCAGATCGGCGAGATCAAGGTGTGGCGGCGCGGCGAGTGGTTCGCGACGAAGGACCGCGGCTGGGTCGACGCGGAGGGCTACTACTACCACGCGGGCCGCGCGGACGACGTGATCATCTCCGCGGGCTGGACCATGAGCGCCGTCGAGATCGAGGACGTCTTGCTCGAGCACGCCGACGTGAGCGAGGCCGCCGTGATCGGCGTCGCCGACGCGCTGCGCGGCCAGGTCGTGAAGGCGTTCATCGTGAGCCCGCGCCGCGGCGACGAGGCGTTCGCGCGCGAGCTGCAGGAGTTCACGCGCGCCCGGCTCAGCCGGCACGAGTACCCCCGCCACGTCGCGTTCGTGTCCGGGCTGCCCAAGACGCCGGCGGGCAAGGTCAACCGGAAGGCCCTGCGCGACGCGGAGCTCGCGGCGCCATCGGCCGCCGGCCAGGAGACGACGACGCATGCCACGTGAGGACAAGGCGGCGCTGTTCCCGAAGATCACCGAGCAGGGCCTCGAGGACCTGCGCAAGCGCATCGGCGTCAAGATCACCGACACGCTGGAGCCGTGGTGCCACGAGGCGACGCGCGACGGCATCCGCCACTACGCGCACGGCATCGGCGACGACAACCCGCTCTGGTGCGATCCCGGTTACGCGGCCCGCACCCGCTGGGGTGGGATCATCGCGCCGCCGAGCTTCCTCTTCGCCACGAGCCGGATCATCTCGGGCTACGTCGGCGGGCTGCCGGGCGTGCACGCGATGTGGGCGGGCGCGGACTGGCGCTGGCACCTGCCGGTGCGCCGCAACGACGCGATCATGACGGAGGCGTGGCTGACGGAGCTGATCGAGCGCCAGACCACGTTCGCCGGCCGCTCGATCCAGCAGGTCTACCACGTCGACTTCCACAACCAGCGCGGCGAGCTCGTCGCCGACGCCGAGAGCTGGTGCTTCCGCACCGATCGCGACCTGGCGCGCGAGGAAGGCACGAAGTACAGGGGGGTGAAGGCGAGGGCGCCGAAGCGGTATACGGACGAGGAGCTCGCCGAGACGTACCGGCTGTACGCGAACGAGGAGGTGCGCGGCGCGACCCCGCGCCACTGGGAAGACGTCCGCGAGGGCGAGCGGCTGCCGACGATGGCGAAGGGCCCGATGACGGTGACCGGCTTCATCGCGTACGCGCAGGGCTGGGGCGGGCTCTACATCCGCGCGAACAAGCTCGCGTGGAAGATGATCCACCGCCACGCCGGGCTCGGCATCAAGAACCGCTTCGGTATCCCCGACTGCCCCGAGCGCGTGCACTGGGAGGACGAGTTCGCGACGATGGTCGGCGCGCCGGGCGCGTACGACTACGGCCCCGAGCGGTGCTCCTGGCTGACGCACCACCTCACGAACTGGATGGGCGACGACGGGCTCCTGCGTCGCGCGCAGTCGAAGATCCGCCGCCACAACCCCGAGGGCGACACGCTCCGGATCGACGGCACGGTCGTGCGCAAGTTCGTCGAGAACGGCCGGCACCTCGTCGAGATCGCGCAGGAGGCTCGCCAGCAGGACGGCGAGCTGTCGATCGCCGGCAGCGGCATCGTGGAGCTGCCGGCACGGGGATAGCCGGCTTCAGACCCGGCCGCGTATGGCACACTGACTGGATGCCTGAGAACCTCGAGACGCGCGCCCTGCTCGACGAGCTGCGCATCGATCGCCGTCCCCGCCGCCCGCGCCGGCGCCGTGGTCTCCTCGCGCTGATCGCGGTGGCGGTGCTCGCCGGCGGCGGCGCGGTCTGGTACACCATGGCCCAGCCCGGCCGGCCCACGGTCCGGACGGCGGTGGCCCGCGCCACCACCGACGCGGCGGTCGCCTCCTCGGTGCTCGACGCGAGCGGCTACGTCACCGCGAGGCGGCAGGCCACGGTCTCCGCCAAGATCACGGGCAAGGTCGTGGAGGTCCTGATCGAGGAGGGGATGCGCGTCGAAGAGGGCGCCGTCCTCGCCCGGCTCGACGACTCCGAGGCCCGGGCCCAGCTCGTGCTGGCGGGGGCCGAGCTGGCAGCGGCCCGTTCCGCGCTCGGTGAGATCCGCGCGCTGCTCGAGCAGACCGAGCGGGACTACGACCGTCACCGCCGGCTCTACGAGCGCGAGCTCGTCGCCGCCCAGTCGCTCGATGCCGCCCTCGCGCAGCGCGACAGCCTGCGCGCCCGGCTCCTGAACGCGCAGGAGCGCATCAAGGTGGCCGAGCAGTCGGTGCGCGTCGCCGAGGTCAACCTCGACAACACCGTGATCCGGGCGCCCTTCGCGGGCATCGTGGTGGCCAAGGCCGCGCAGCCCGGCGAGATGATCTCGCCGATCTCGGCCGGGGGCGGCTTCACGCGCACGGGCATCGGCACGGTGGTCGACATGGACTCGCTGGAGATCCAGGTGGACGTCAACGAGGCGTTCATCAACCGGGTGACGCCCGGCCAGCCCGTCGAGGCCACGCTCAACGCCTACCCCGACTGGAAGATCCCCGGCTCCGTCATCGCCATCATCCCGACCGCCGACCGCGGCAAGGCGACGGTGAAGGTGCGCATTGCGATCAAGCAGAAGGATCCGCGCATCGTCCCCGACATGGGGGTGCGCGTCGCGTTCCTGGGCGCACAACCGGCCCGCGCCGCGCAGGGGCCGGCCGCCGTGCTCGTGCCGGCGAGCGCGATTCGCCCCGAGGGCGGCCAGGGCATCGTCTTCGTCTATGCCAACGAGCGGGTCCAACGTCGCCCCGTCACCCTCGGCGGCGAGTCGGCCGGTCAGCGCCAGGTGCTGAGCGGCCTGCGGGACGGCGAGCGGGTCGTCCTGTCGCCACCGCCGTCCCTCGCCGATGGCGACGCGGTTCGCCTCGCCGACAGCGGCCGGTGACGCGGTCGGACCCATGAGCGCGCTGGTCGAGATCCGCGGCGTCAGGAAGGTCTACCGCCGCGGCGGCGAGACGATCGAGGTGCTCCATGGCGTGGACCTCGACATCGAGCGCGGCGAGTTCATGGCCCTCATGGGCCCGTCCGGCTCGGGCAAGACCACATTGCTCAACCTGATCGGCGGCCTGGATCGGCCGACGGGCGGCGCCATCGTCGTGGACGGCGAGCGCATCGACCGGCTCGGCGGCGGCGCCCTCGCCGCGTGGCGGGCGGCGAGCGTCGGGTTCGTGTTCCAGTTCTACAACCTGCTGCCGGTGCTCTCCGCCCAGATGAACGTCGAGCTGCCGCTGCTCCTGACGGATCTCCCCGCCTCGGAGCGGCGGCGACGCGCCCGCATCGCGCTGGCGCTGGTCGGGCTCCTCGACCGCGCGCGCCATCGGCCGCGCGAGCTGTCGGGCGGGCAAGAGCAGCGCGTCGCCATCGCGCGCGCGATCGTCTCGGATCCGACGCTGCTGGTCTGCGACGAGCCCACGGGCGATCTCGACCGTGGGACCGCCGCCGAGATCCTCGAGCTGCTGCGGACGCTGAACCGCGACCACGGCAAGACCATCGTCATGGTGACCCACGATCCCAAGGCCGCCGAGTACGCGAGTCGCCGCCTCCACCTGGACAAGGGCACACTGGCGCCCGAGCACGGCGCGCCCTGAGCCCGCGCCCATGAGATATGTCCCGCTCGTCTGGGCCGGGATCTTCCGCAAGAAGACCCGCACCGTGCTCACCCTCCTGTCGGTCGTGGTGGCCTTCCTCCTCTTCGGGCTCCTGCAGGCGGTGACCATCGCCTTCGAGTCGGGCGCGGACACGGCCGACGCCAAGCGACTGCTCACCACGGCGCGCTACTCGATCATCGAGCCGCTGCCGATGGGCCACCTCCGCCGGATCGAGCAGGTGCCGGGCGTGGTCGGGGCCGCTTCCGCCGACTGGTTCGGCGCCAGGTACCAGAACGAGAGCAACGCCTTCCCCGTCTTCGCGGTCGACCCGAAGCGCTATCTCGACATGTACCCGGAGTTCGAGATCCGCCCCGAGCAGCGGGAGGCGTTCACGGGGACGCGTACCGGCGCGGTGGCCGGGCGGCGGCTCGTGCACCGCTATGGCTGGAAGCTCGGGCAGCGGCTTCCGATCGCGTCGGAGATCCACACGAAGGCGGACGGCAGCCTCACGTGGGAGTTCGACCTGGTCGGCATCCTCGATGCCGAGGACCCGGCGGTGCGCGGCAACACCGACCTCGTGCTGATCAACGCGGCCTACTTCGACGAGGCACGCCAGTTCGGAAAGGGCAAGACGGGCTGGTACATCGTCCGGATCGCCGATCCGGCCGAGGCGCGGCCGATCGCGGCCGCCATCGACCGTCTCTTCGCGAACTCGCCGGACGAGACCAAGACGCAGCCCGAGAAGGAGTTCGCCATCGGCTTCGCCAGACAGATCGGCGACATCGGCGCGCTGGTGAGGCGGATCCTGCTCGCCGTGTTCTTCACGATCCTGCTCCTCACCGGCAACACCATGATGCAGTCGATCCGCGAACGGATCCCCGAGCTGGCGATCCTGAAGACGCTCGGCTTCTCCGACGTGAAGGTCACGACCCTCGTGCTCGCCGAGGCCCTGGCCCTGATCGTCCTCGGCGCCGGGCTCGGCATGGGGCTCGCCGCCACGGTGATGCCCGCGGTGAACGGCGCCACCGGGGGGCGCTTTCCGCCGCTCTTCATGAGCCCGCTCACCTGGGTCGGCGGCCTCGGTCTCGCCCTCGTCCTGGGTTTCGCCATCGGCCTCCCGCCCGCGCTCCGCGTGAGTCGCCTGCGCATCGTGGACGCCCTGGCCGGCCACCGGTAGCGCCGGATGCGGAGCCTGACCCGGATCGCCCACGTCACGGCGGTGAATCTCCTGACGATCCCGCAGCGGCTCGGCACGTCGCTGGTGATCGTGATCGGCATCGCCGGCGTCGTCGGCGTGCTGGTGGCCGTCCTCGCCATGGCCGAGGGATTCCGTCACACGTTGGCCGCCACCGGACGGCTCGATCGGGTCATCGTGCTCCGCGCGGGCTCGGACTCCGAGCTCTCCAGCGGGATCCCGCGAGAGCAGGTGACGCTGCTGCTGAACCTGCCCGGCGTGCGGCGGGACGCCCAGAGCCGCCCGCTCGCCTCCGCCGAGGTGAACGTGATGGTGGAGCTGCCCGGACGAGCGAGCCCCGAGCCCAACAACGTGCCGTTCCGCGGGGTGCAGCCAGCGGCATTCGCCATCCGTGACGAGATCCGCATCGTGGAGGGCCGGCGCTTCGCGCGCGGCGTGCGCGAGGTCGTGGTCGGGCGGAAGGCGGCCCGGCAGTTCGCGGGGCTCGAGGTCGGCTCGCGCATCGCGTTCCGCGACAGCGACTGGGTCGTGGTCGGCACCTTCGAGAGCGGCGGGGACGTCCACGAGTCCGAGATCTGGGCGGACGCCGAGGTGGCCATGCCGGCGTTCCGTCGCGAGACGTACCAGTCGGTCACCGCCACGCTGGCCGACGGAACCGACGCGGGAGTGGAGGCTCTCCGCGAGCTCGTGCGCCGCGATCGCCGCCTCGCCGTCAACGTCCTTCGCGAGCCCGAGTACTACGCCAAGCAGGCGACGATCCTGGCCAACCTGATCGGCGTGCTCGGCTACACGGTGGCCGCGTTCATGGCCGTCGGCGCGCTCTTCGGCGCGCTCAACTGCATGTACTCGGCGATCGCGAGCCGGCAGGTCGAGATCGCCACCCTCCGCGCGATCGGCTTCGGCGGAGCCCCGGTGGTCGTCTCGGTCATGATCGAGGCGCTCCTGCTGGCCCTCCTGGGCGGGACGATCGGCGGCGGGCTGGCGTGGGCGTACTACGACGGCGCCACGCTGTCGACGCTCAACTTCAGCACCTTCTCGCAGGTCGCCTTCGATTTTCGCGTCACCCCTGCGCTCCTGGCCCAGGGCTTCCTGTGGGCGCTCGCCATCGGCGCGGCCGGCGGCCTGCCGCCGGCCATTCGCGCCGCGCGTGTGCCCGTGACCACCGCGCTGCGCACGCCCTGAGAGAGGGAAGGTTCCCGCTCAGGCCGGAATGGCCGAGGGCGCCTGCGCCTGGGGCTCCGTCGACGCGGATGGCTGATGCACCGACAGGCAGGCCGTGATCGTCTGATGGACCGGTGTCGGGATGCGATGGGCGAGGCCTCGCCGGACGACCGCCCCGCTCAGCGCCTCCACCTCGAGCCGACGCCCGTCCTCGAGGTCGCGGGCCATCGATGATCGCCACTGCGGCGGTAGCGTCGCGGCCTGCTCGATGACGGAGTCCACGGCGTCTTTGTGAAGGGGGGCCCCGGTCGCCTCGGCGACGGCCACGATCTCCGCGCACGACGCGGTGAGGAGCGTGCGGCCTTCGGGACTGGCCAGGAGGGCGCCGATGCCGGATCGGGCGAGCGCCGTGATGCCGCCGACGCCGGTGATGAACAGGAACTTCCCCCACAGCACGCGCCGGATGTCGGAAGAGACCTCGGGAAGGATCCCGCTCCGCTGGAATGCGCCGGCGATGCGCTGGATGCGGTCGGTCGTCTCTCCGCCGAGCTCGCCGAGGACGACCTTGCCGGGGCCGCCGGTGCGAAGAATCACCCCGGGCCCGACGAGCTGGAGGGCGACGTAGACGGCGCCGGCGACGACGGCCTCGGCACCGACGACGGACGCGATCGCGTCGCCGTTGTCGATCCCGTTCTGGAACGTGAGCACCGACGTATCCGGGCCCATCAGCGGCCGCAGCGCGCGCGCCGCCGCCTCCGTATCGTACGACTTCACGCAGAAGAGGACGAGATCGACGGGACCGGCGCTCTTCGTGTCGGCGACCGCGGTGACGGGGAACGTGGACTCCCCCTCCGGGGTTCGCACCGTGAGGCCACGTCGTTGCATCGCCTCCAGATGCGCGCCGCGCGCGATGAACGCGACGTCGTGGCCCCCCTTGGCGAGGAGCGCGCCGTAGTACCCACCGATCCCGCCCGATCCGAGCACCGCGATGCGCATGCTAGGACAGTCGCGCGTTCACGATGCCCTGCACCACGGCCCTGGGCGCCGCGCCGATGATCCGGTCGACGACCGCGCCCTCCTTGACGAACAGGATCGTGGGGATCGACCGGATCTCGTAGCGGGCCGCCAGCCCGGGGTGCTCGTCGATGTTGACCTTCATCAGCGTCACCCCGTCCGAGGCCTCGGCCACCTCCTCGAGGACCGGCGCGATCGCCCGGCACGGGCCGCACCACTCGGCCCAGAAGTCGACCATCACGAGCCCCGGGGTGGCCACCAGCGTCTCGTCGAAATTCTGCTCGGTGAGTTGGGTCGTGTCGACCATTCCGTGATCCTGATTGCGGCTCATGGCTCGGCTCCTCCTTGCTCGCTAGGATGCCGGCCGGAGGCGTCGAGATTCGCCGATCAATGTAGGCGCATGTATTGGAAGATATCTGCTACCCTGACGTCCATGCCACGAGTCGACCCTCCGACGACCGGACCGGACCGCGAGCGGCTGTCGCCCTGTGTCTGCAACACGCTGCGCATGGTCACCCGCGCGGTGACGCAGCTCTACGACGATGTCCTGCGGCCGAGCGGCCTCCGGGTGACGCAATTCAGCATTCTCGCGAGCATCGCGCGCCTGGGCGAGGCGAGCCTGAAGCAGCTCGAGGACGCCCTCGCCATCGACCAGACGACCCTGACGCGCAGCCTCAACCTCCTGGAGCGCGATGGGGTCATCGAGCGTGCCTCGCACCCCGACGGGCGGATCAAGGCGATGCGGCTCACCGCGAGGGGGAGGCGCGCCCTGGGCGTCGCGGGGCCTCTCTGGGCCCGGGCGCAAGACAAGGTCCTTCGCGAATTCGGGACACAGGCCTGGGTCGACGCGCAGCGGCGGCTGGCCCACCTGCTTCGGGTCGCCGTCAAGAAGCGACGGCTGGCGCGGGAACGGCTCGGCCGACGAAGTCAGTGATGGCCGGAATCACCTGGGTATAACCGTGCCGCAGGACCACGGGGCTGCCCTTGCCAGTGATCCGGTAGTGCAACCGAACGGCGTTGACTTCGGCGAAGCGCTCCACGACGGGGCCGAGCGATGTCATCTGGGCGTTGCTTTCTCCCCGTCGTTCCACTGCGCGTCGGTGAGGCTCCAGCCGCCCCCGAGCGCCCTGTAGAGCCGGACGTGGGTCAGCAGCCGGTTGCGGCGGATCTGGGCCAGCGTGTTCTGCGCGGGAAAGAGCTGCTGCTGAGCCTCGAGCACCTCGAAGTAGCTGGCGAGCCCGTGTTGATAGCGATCCATCGCCCGCTCGACGGCCTCGGCGAGCGCCTTCACGGCGCTGTCCTGCCCCGTCTCGGCCTCGCTCAGCTTGCCGAGCGCGGTGAGGGCGTCCGAGACCTCCCGGAGCGCATTGAGCACCGCGTACTCGTACTGGAGCTTCGCCTGCTCCCACTGGGCGATGGACGCCCGGTAGTACCCGAGGGTCCGGCCCGCGTTGAAGAGCGGGCCACTGACCATCCCGGCGACCGCCCAGATCGTGGCGCTGCCCCCCGTGAGAGCGGAGATCTCGGGGCTGGCGGTGCCGAAGAGCGCGGTCAGGCTCAGCTTCGGGAAGAACTCGGCCTTGGCGATGCCGATGCGCGCATTGGCGGCGACGAGCTGCTGCTCGGCCTGGCGGAGGTCGGGACGGCGCTCGAGCAGCGCCGAGGGCAACCCGGCCGGCACCGCCGGCACCACGGGCTGGTCGTACATCGGCGTGCCGCGGGGAATCGGCCCGGGGGGCTGGCCGAGGAGAACGCCGATCTGATTCTCCTTGGCGACGATGTCGCTCTCGAGCTGCGGGATGGTCGCCTGGGCTTCGCCGAGGGCCCCCTGGGCCCGCGCCGTCTCGAGCTTCGAGGCGGCGCCCTGCTGGAAGCGATCGAGGAACAGGTTGTACGTGCGCTGGTAGGCCTCCGTGCTGTCCCGCGCGATCTGCAGGCGCACGTCGAGCGCCAGCAGCTCGAAATACGCCTGCGCGAGATCGCTGACCAGCGACAGCCACACGCCGCGCCGGCCGTCCTCGGTGGCCAGCAGGGAAGCCAGTGCGGCCTCGTTCGAGCGACGGATGCGGCCCCAGATGTCGAGCTCCCACGACGCGTTGAGCGTGCCGTAAAACAGGCTGCTCGTGGTCGGGGCCTGCCCGCCGGGCAATCCGAGGGCGCCGGCCCTGGCGTTGCTCCGCGCGGCGCCCGCCCCGTAATCGAGCGACGGGTAGAAGTCGGCGCGCGCGACGCCGAGAAGGGCCCGGGCCTCCTGCACGCGCGCGGTCGCGATCTTGATGTCGTAGTTGCGGCGCAAGGCTTCCTCGATCAGGTACTTCAACATGGGATCCTGGAAGACGTCCCACCAGGGCGCGTCGGCGAGCGACGAGGCCTCCCCCGTGGCCTGGCCGCGAAACGTCGCCGGCTCGACCACCGGCGGGCGCTTGTAGTCCGGTCCGAGCGCGCAGCCGCTGAGGACCGCGGCCGCGACGATGCCGCCGACGATCCGTCCGCTCGCAGAGCGCCTCACGAGTGCCGTCCGTCGGCCGTCGGACCGTCGGCCGAACCGCCGTGGATCGGCGCCAGCGCCGCCTCGGGTGGGGCCGTGGGCGCCGGCGTGCGGCGGAACCGCTCACTCACGTAGAACGTGACGGGGATGATGAAGATGGCGACGAGCGTCGCCGCGAGCATGCCGCCGATGACCGTCGTGCCCAGGATCTGCCGCGAGTGCGCGCCGGCCCCCTTCGAGATCACGAGGGGCAGGACGCCGAGGATGAACGCGAACGCGGTCATGAGGATGGGGCGCAGCCGGACCCGCGCCCCGGCCAGCGCGGCGTCGACGAGCGAGGCGCCGTGCTCGCGCTCCTCCTTCGAGAACTCGACGATGAGAATGGCGTTCTTGGCGGCCAGGCCGATCACCATGACCAAGCCGATCTGGGAGAACACGTCCAGCTCGAAGCGGCCGAGCCAGAGCGCCCCCACGGCGCCGAGGACCGCGATGGGGGTGCCGAGCAGAACGCCGAACGGCAGCGTCCAGCTCTCGTACTGGGCGGCGAGAAGGAGGAACACCACGAGCAGCGAGAATCCGAAGACCGCGGAGGGCGGGATGCCCGCGGCCGCCGCCTTTTCCTGGAACGACATCCCCATGTAGTCGAAGCCCATCTCGCGGGGCATGGTCTCCGCGAAGACTTCCTCGAGCGCCCGCATGCCCTGGCGGGTGCTGACCCCGGGGGCGAGCTGCCCGCTGATCTGCGCGGCCCGGAACTCGTTGAACCGGATCGTGAACTCGGGACCGTTGATCTGCTTCATCGTGACCAGCGTCGACAGCGGCACCGGCTGTCCGGCAGCGTTGCGCACGTAGAACTGGCCGACGTTCTCGGCCCGCGTCCGGAAGTCGCCCTCGGACTGCACGTACACCTGCCAGACCCGCCCGTACTGGTTGAAGTAGTTCACGAACGCGCCGCCCAGGAACGCCTGGAGTGTCTGGTAGACCGAGGCGAGGCTGATGCCCTGCTTGAGGGCCTTGTCCCGATCGACCTCCGCGAAGAGCTGCGGAACGCTCGGCAGCAGGGTGGTGAAGAGTCGAGCGAACTCCGGACGCTTGCGCGCCGCGGCGAGGAACTTGTCGGTGTTGTCGGCCAGGAACGCGGGGTCCTTGCCCGCGCGGTCTTCCAGCACGAAGGTGACGCCGCCGGACGTCCCGATGCCGGGGATGGCGGGCGGCGAGAACGCGAAGGCCTGAGCCTCGGGCACGCTCGCCAGCCGCCGGTTCAGGTCCCTGATCATGGCCTCCGCGGTGAGGCCCTTCTTGTCCCGCTCGTCCCAGTCGTCCAGCGTGATGAAGTAGAACGAGTTGTAGGTCGTCGTCACGAGGCTCAGCAGGCTGAAGCCCGCCACCCCCGTGTAGTGCTTGATCCCCGGCGTCGCCTTGAAGATGGCATCGAGCTTGTCGTTGACCGCCGCCGTGCGCTGCAGCGAGGCGGCGAGGGGGAGCTGGACGTTGACGTAGAAAAAGCCCTGGTCCTCGTCGGGGACGAAGCCGCCGGGCAGGCGGGAGCCGATGAGGCCCGCGAAGATCGCGGCGACGAGCAGGAGGCTCATGGAGACGGCGGCCTTGCGGATCAGGTGGCCGCAGGCGCCGACGTAGCCGTTGGTCGCGCGGGCGAACCAGCGGTTGAACCCGCGGAAGAACGCGCCCAGCGGGCCGCGCATCTCCCGCCGGGGCCGCAGGAGCAGCGCCGAGAGCGCGGGGCTCAGCGTCAGCGCATTGAACGCCGAGATGAGGACCGAGACGGCGATCGTCACCGCGAACTGCTGGTACATGCGCCCCGTGATGCCGGGGATGAACGCCGTCGGCACGAACACGGCGGCCAGGATCAGCGCGATCGCCACCACCGGGCCGGAGACTTGCTCCATCGCCTTGAAGGCGGCCTCCCGCGGCGAGAGCCCCTGCTCGATGTGGTGCTCGACCGCCTCGACCACCACGATCGCGTCGTCCACCACGAGGCCGATGGCCAGCACGAGCCCGAACAGCGACAGGGTGTTGATCGAGAAGCCGAGGAGCGGGAAGACCATGAAGGCGCCGATCAGCGCCACCGGCACCGCCAGCAGCGGGATCAGGGTGGCCCGGAACCCCTGGAGGAAGATGAAGACCACGATCACCACGAGGATCAGCGCTTCGACCAGCGTCTTGACGATCTCCCGGATCCCGGCGCTCACCGCCAGCGTCGTGTCGAGCGACGTCACGTAGTCGAGGTCGCTGGGGAACCGCGCCTTGGTCTCCTCCATCAGCTTCGTCGCGGCCTTCATGGCGTCGATGGCGTTCGACCCGGGGAGCTGGTAGATGGCGACGAGGGCCGCGGGGCGCCCGTTCAGGCGGCCCTGTCGGATGTAGGATTGCGCGCCGAGCTCCACGCGGGCCACGTCCTTCACCCGGACGAGGGCGCCGTCGGGCCTCGCCCGGACCACGACGTTCTCGAAATCGGCGACGCTCGCCAGGCGGCCCTGCGCCAGCACCGTGTAGGTGAACTCCTGGCCCGGAGGCACCGGGTCGGCCCCCACCTGACCGGCGGGGTTGACGGTGTTCTGCGCTTGCAGCGCGCTTGCGATCTCGCTCACCGTGATGTCGAGCTTCGCCAGTGTGTCGGGATTGACCCAGAGCCGGATGGCGTACTGCGCCGCCCCGAAGATCTGCACCTGGCCGATGCCGGGCACGCGGGTCATCGGGTCGTTGATGTTGACGTACGCGTAGTTGGCCAGGAACAGGGCGTCGTAGGTGCCCTTCGGGGAGTACAGCACGAAGAGCCCCAGGGGGCTCGTCACGGACTTCGTGACGGACACGCCCTGGTTGACCACGTCGGGCGGCAGCTGGGACTGGGCCTGCGAGTAGCGGAGGTTGGCGAGCACCTGGTCGGTGCTCGGGTCGGTGGTGATGTCGAAGTCGACCCGCAGCTGCATCTGGCTGCCGGCGGCCTGGTCATGGCGATGAGCCCGATGATCACCATGAGGATCGAGATGACCATCGCGACGACGGGCCGGTTGATGAAGAATCGGGCCATCGCCGGCCTACTTCGCGGGGCCGGGCGTGGAGGGTGGGCTGGCCTCGACCCGGACCTTCTGGCCGGCGCGCGCCCGATCGACGCCCTCGACGACGACCCGCTCGCCGGGCTTCAACCCCTGCGCGACGATCCACAGCGAGCCCACCCGCGCGTCGACCTTGACCGTGCGGATGTCGACCGTGTCGTCGGTCCCGACCACCGCGACCTGATGGACGCCCTGCAGATCCTGGACGGCCCGCTGGGGCACGAGGAGCGCGTTCTTCTTCACCTCGACGACGGCCCGGACCTTGGCGTACTGGCCGGGGCGCAGCACGTTTCCAGGATTCGGAAAGACGCCGCGCGCCAACACGGTGCCGGTGGTCACGTCGACCTGACGATCGAGGACGTCGGCTCTCCCGCGCGAGCCGTAGACACTGCTGTCAGCGAGGATGAGCTCCAGCTCGATGTTCCGGCGCGCACGTGGGTCGGCGTCCCATCGCCGGAACACGGCGAGGGCCCGCTGCTCGCTGATGGGGAACTGCGCGTAGATCGGATCGACCTGCGAGACGGTGGTCAACAGCGTGGGGTCGTTCGGGCCCACGAAATCCCCGATGTTCGCGACGCGGAACCCGGCGATCCCGTCGATCGGCGACGTGATCCTCGTGTAGCCGAGGTTGAGCCGGGCGTCCGCGAGGGCTGCGCGAGCGGCGGCGATATTCGCCTGCTGAGTCTTCACGTCGGCGTGCGCCTTCTCGAGCGCCGCCTGTGCCTGGCTCACGCTGGCCTGCGCGTTCCGCACCGCGGCGCGCGCGGCCGCCACCGTGGCCAGATTCGCGAGATTGCTCTGCACCGCGTTGTCGAGCTCCTGCTGGCTGACCGAGCCCCGCTCGGCGAGCGGCGTGTAACGGGCGACGTCGAGCTCCGTCTGACGCTGCGTGGCCTCGGCGCGCTTGACCTGGGCCTCGTCCTGGACGACCCGGGCCATGGCCTGCTCGACCTGCGCCCGGCTCGCGCTCACCTGCGCCTCGGCCTGGCTCAGCTGCGATTCCGCCAGGCGGAGCTTGGCGTCGGCCTGGTCGACGGCGGTCTGAAACGGCCGCGGATCGACCTGGAACAGGAGGTCGCCCGTCTTGACCAGCGCGCCTTCCTTGTAGTTCTGGCTCACGAGGTACCCGCTGACCCGGGCGCGGATCTGAGCGTTGATGTATCCGACCAGCGTCCCCACCCACTCCGAAACGATCGGCACGTCCTTTTCGACCACGGGCTCGACCCGGACCGCAGGCGGGGGCGGCCCGGCGGAGCCGGACGTGTCGCGACAGCCACCGGCCAGCGCCGCGATCACCACGACAAGCACGTATGCTCGCCCGCGCATCGTCACGCTGACCCCTTTCATCGCTTCCGCACCATAGGCGGTCGCGACCCGATACGTCGTTGCTCCAGGCTGATTCGTTCTGAAGAGTCCTGGATCGCCCCGTACGGCGCGAGGGCCGCTCCACCGAGGCCCTCGACGACGTCATGCTCGATGATCTCTACTCCGGCGGAGCCGGCCTGTCCACCCTCCAGATCTCGTGAACCGGGGCCGCGCGTAGCGGTCTTGAGATGCCGCGACCGCGGAACCGGGTTCGTCGCTCCGTCACGACCGTTGGGGGCTCGTCACCCGTGCCGGAAAGCCCATGCCTCGATGAAGGCGAGCAGATCGTGAAGTCGGTCTCCGAGAAGGCCTTGATGCTCTCGTAGGCGTTCTTCAGACCGGCCGCCCCGTCTGCGCTCATCGTCGCGTTCGTCGTCGTGATCTCGACCTCGGCGTGGGCTCAGGGGCATGTGCAGGTCGACGGCACGGTGCAGTGGCTCACCGGGGAGACGTTGATGATCCTGTCGGACACGCCGGGCCCGACGGCCTACATCATCGTCGGTCAGGCCCTGTTGCCCGTGCCGGGACCGCGTCCGACGGTCGGCGTCGATGTGAGTCAGCTCTCGCAAAGCGAGTACGCATTCATGAGGCCGGGGGAGCGCGTGACCGTTTTCGGAACGCTGACGAGTGACGGCCGCCGGGTGATCGCGACCTCGATACTTCGCGGGTCGGGCGCGCTGACGCCTTGACCGAATGGGGGGGCCCGAGCGGGCCCCCCAAGCCCCCCGTTCGCTCGGGACGCCCCGGCGGAACCGTGGCGTCCCTCGACCCCAAGCGGGGTCGGGGCCGCGCCTGGCGAAAGCGGGCGTGCTATTCTCCGCTCATGACGACGCCAGCGCCGGATCGCCGTCGGTGACGGACTCGGCCGCGGCCAGCGATCCCTCCGCGCTGATCGAGGCGTACTTCGCCGCGGGCTACACCGACGGCTTGCCGGTCGTTCCCCCCACCGAGAAGTCCATCGCCGCCGCGCTCGCGGCGGCCGGACTGCGCGCCGAGGAACCCCTCGGCGAGATTCCGAGCCGCAACACGCGCGTCACCGCCGAGAAGGCCGCGATCAACGCGGTGATGGCCGGCTGCCGGCCGGAGTACTTTCCCGTCGTCGTCGCCGCGATCCGCGGGCTCTGCCGGCCCGAGTTCGCGTATCACGGGCCGGCGAGCAGCACCGGCGGATCGGCGATGGTGCTGATCGTCAACGGACCCATCGCGCGCGCGATCGGCATCAACGCGGGCAACAATCTCTTCGGCCAGGGCCACCGTCCGAACGCCACGATCGGGCGCGCCGTCCGGCTGGTGATGATGAACGTGATGAACACGCGGCCCGGCCTCCTCGATCGAGCCACCCTCGGCACGCCCGGCAAGTACAGCTTCTGCTTCGCCGAGAACGAGGACGATCATCCCTGGGAGCCGCTGCACGTGACGCGCGGGTTCGCCGCTCACGACAGCACGGTCACCGTCTACGCGTCCAACAGCCTCTGCCAGGCCTACAACCAGCTCGCGGCCACGCCCGAGCCGCTGCTCCTCTGTCTCGCCGACGCGCTGGCCAACCTCAGCACCCCCAACCTCAAGGGATTCAACGAGAGCCTCGTGGTCCTCGCCGGCGAGCATACGGACGTGCTGCGCCGCAACGGCTGGAGCCGGCGCGACGCGCAGCAGTTCCTGGTCGAGCACGCGAGCCAGCGCGTGGCCGATCTCAAGCGCGGGGGGCGCTTGCCGGGCGAGGTCACGGCGGACGACGAGACGGCGGAGCGCCGCGTGTTCGAGGCCCCCGAGGACATCCTGCTCGTGTGCGCGGGAGGGCGGGCCGGCGCCTGGTCGGCGTGCTTGCCGGGCTGGGGCAAGAAGTGGACACGGAGCGTGACGGTGCACGTGGAGGGTCCCCGATGAAGATCTTCGATCCGACGGCCGCGGCGAGCACGCGCCCACTCGGCCTGGCGCCGACGCCGCCGCGCCTGGACGGGGCCCGGCTGGCCCTCGTCGAGAACACGAAGTTCAACTCCGAGACGCTGCTCCGGAAGCTCGCCGAGCGCCTGGGGCGGAAGTACGGGACCACGCTCAGCGTCGTCCATCGCAAGCGCTCGCCGAGTCACGAGATCGAGGACGGGGTGATTCCCGCGCTCCGCCGCCAGGCCGACCTGGTGATCTCCGGGATCGGCGACTGAGGGTCGTGCAGCTCGAGCAGTGTGCTCGACGCGATCCTGATGGAGCGAGCGGGGACGCCGGCGATCGGCATCGTGACCGAGCCGTTTCGCCCGACCGGGGAGGCGATGACGGCGGCATGGGGCATGCCGGGGTATCCGTTCCTCGAGACGCCGCATCCGATCGCCAACCTCGGCGACAAGGACTTGGATGAGCGGGCCGATCGATTGCTGGAGGCGGTGGAGACGTTGCTGAGCCGGCGCGCGCCCTGAGGGCCGGATCAAGGAGGACATCATGAAGGATGGATTGCGGTTCGTCGATTGCGACATGCACATCATGGAGCCGCCGGATCTCTTCGACCGGTATCTCGACCCGGCGTTCAAGCACCGCGTGAGCACGCCGGTCGGCGCCGACGGTCGTCCCACGCGCGGCCTGTCCGGCATGATCTACATCGACGGACTGCCCACCTCGGATTCCGACGTCCAGCAGTACCGCAAGCGCCGCCGTCCCGGCCCCACCAACAGCACGCAGCCGCTGTCGGGCTCGCGGCTGGCCGACACGGGCCGGCTCGACTTCGCCATCGAGCGCAAGTACAACGGCGAGGCCCAGGTGATGGGGATGGTCATGGAAGGGGTGGACATCGCCGTCCTCTACCCGACGACGGGCTTGAGCCTCATCGCCCGCGACGATCTCGATCCGCAGCTCTCGCTGGCGCTGTGCCAGGCCTACAACAACTGGATCCACGAGTTCTGCGGGCACAGCCCGGAGCGGCTCAAGTTCGTGGCGATGCTGCCCGTGCACGACGTGCACCTGGCCTGCCGTGAGCTCGTGCGCTGCGTGCGCGAGCTCGGCGCCGTCGGATCCTTCGTGCGGCCCAATCTCGTGAACGGGCGCTACTGGCACTCGAACTACTGGGATCCGCTCTACACGCTGCACGAAGAGCTGGGCGTGACCTGGGGGTTCCACGAGGGCTCGGGCGCGCTCTATTCCCACATGAACGTGCTGTACGGCGAGAATCGCTTCTACCGGCACGTGGCCAGCCACTGGATCGAGATGCAGCAGGCGTTGATCGCGATGATCATCGGCGGCGTCTTCGAGTTCCATCCCAAGCTCCGGGTCGGGTTCCTCGAGGCCCAGAACTCGTGGGCGCCGGGGATCCTCTCGCGTATCGAGTGGGACTATCCGCAGTACCGCGACTCGCACGCGCCCTATCTGACGCTGACGCCCCGGGAGTACTTCCGCCGCAATCTCGGAAAATCTGCTGAAGAACGTCCCGCGGGAGATCGCCGCGCAGATCCTGATGGGCGGCGCGCACCTCTACGCGTTCACCGAGGCCGACTTCAAGAAGGCCGACGCCGCCGCGGCCGCCGACCCCATCACCGCCGGGATGCCTCGCCGGTAGGGAAGGATTGCCGATAGACCCGATCGAGCGCCAGCTCGATCGCGACGCGAACAGGGGGGCTTGGGGGGTGCGTCTCGCACCCCCCATCTTCATAATCCGTCTCGCACCCCCCATCTTTTTAATCCTCGCGCTGGCCGCCTGCGCGACGTCGTCGCGCGCCGTCCAGGGCTTCAGATGGGATCGCGCGCAGACGACCGAGGAAGTCTTCGAGCACGACCGGCACCATTGCCTGCGCGGCGCGACCCGGAGCGGTGTCATCGTCGGCCGCCCCCAGGTCGACACCGAACGATTCGCCGCCTGCATGGCGATGCGTG
>WNGF01006482.1_pt1 | contig 23410 bp, 18 predicted proteins | sample 5400641 | NCBI WGS metagenome assembly WNGF01 (sample SAMN13153371, study PRJNA577476) | soil metagenome | isolation source: 80 cm soil or saprolite under grassland replicate 2 | place: USA:California | collected 2016-06-15 | reverse complement strand
GCAGCAGCCGACCCCGGTCGGCGGGGCTGACCGCGCGCCAGGCCGGGTATGCTGCCGCGGCCCGTGCGACCGCCCGGTCGGCCTCCTCGGCGCCGGCCAACGGAACGCTGTCGACGACCTGCCCGGTGGCCGGGTTGACCACGTCGTGCTTCACCGCATCTCCTTCGCCGTCGGGCCCTGCGCCGTCGGGCCCTGTGCCGTCGGGCCCTGTGCCGTCGGGCCCTGCGCCGCCGGACCCTGCCCCGCCGGACCCTGCGCCGCCTGGGCGGGCGTCCCGCCGGCCGCGCCGACCAGGGCACCGAACAGCCGGCCGTCGGGCACACCATCCGCTCCTCCGGGTGCCACTGCACGCCCAGCACCAGCCGGTGACCCTGGTGCTCGATCGCCTCCACGGTCCCGTCCTCCGCCCACGCGGCCGGCAGCAGGCCGGCGCCGAGCCGGCGCACCGCCTGGTGGTGGTAGCAGGCCACGGTCATCTCGGTGCCAAGTATCCCGGCCAGCCTGCTGGCCGGCCGGATCCGCACCCGGCTCGACCCGAACACCCCCGGCGCCGGCTGGTGCCCGTGGTCGCCGACCACCTCAGGCAGGTGCTGGCGCAGCGTTCCGCCGCAGGCGACGTTGAGCAGTTGCATGCCGCGGCAGATGGCCAGCACCGGCAGGTCGCGGTCCAGCGCGGCCCGCAGCAGGGCCAGCTCCCAGGCGTCCCGGTCCTGCCGGCTGACCGTGCTGGCGTGCGGGTCCTCGCCGTAGCGGTGCGGCTCGACATCCGCGCCGCCGGCCAGCACCAGCGCGTCCAGCGCGCTCACCGCCTCCACCGCGCCGGCCGGCACCGGGGGAAGCAGCACCGGCACCCCGCCCGCCGCGGCAACACTGTCCACATAGGACCGAGGCAGCACGGCGGCCGGCCGTTCCCAGACCATCCAGCGGGCCGGCTCGAGGTACGTGGTCACCCCGACCACCGGGCATGCACCGTTCACTCAGCCACCTCGTCGCTGGCGCGCAGCGCCGTACCGGACCCGCCCCCGCGGCGGGCCCTCGCGAAGCGATCGCCGCCGCCAGGCGGCCGTTCTGGACCCGACCCCGCGGCGGGCTGGCGCGCAGCGCCGCCCGCGTACCTATCACAGCCGCTCGAACCCGCGGTACCGCTCCCAGTCGGTCACCGCGGCGTCGTACGCCTCGACCTCCACCCGGGCCGCGTTCAGGTAGTGCTCGACCACCTCGACCCCGAACGCCGCCTCGGCCACCTTGCTGTCCGCGAGCAGCGCCGCCGCGTCCCGCAGGGTGTGCGGCACCCTCGGCTTGTCGGTGGCGTAGGCGTTCCCGGTCAGCGCCGGCTCCAGGGCAAGCTCCTGCTCGACGCCGTGCAGCCCGGCGGCCACCATCGCCGCCACCGCCAGGTACGGGTTGACGTCGCCGCCGGGGACACGGTTCTCCACCCGCAGCGACTCGCCGTGCCCGACCACCCGCAGCGCGCAGGTTCGGTTGTCCCGCCCCCACGCCACCGCGGTCGGCGCGAAACTGCCGGCCACGAACCGCTTGTAGGAGTTGATGTTCGGCGCGAACAGCAGGGTCAGCTCCCGCAGGCAGGCGAGCTGGCCGGCCAGGAAGTGCTCCATCAGCGGGGAGAAGCCGTGCTCGCCGCCGCCCGCGAGCACCGGCTCGCCGGCCTCGGAGCGCACGCTGAGGTGAACGTGGCAGGAGTTGCCCTCGCGCTGGTCGTACTTGGCCATGAACGTCAGGCTCATGCCAAGCTCGGCGGCGATCTCCTTCGCCCCGGTCTTGTACACCACGTGGTTGTCGCAGGTGGACAGTGCCTCGGCGTACCGGAAGGCGATCTCGTGCTGACCGAGGTTGCACTCCCCCTTGGCCGACTCGACGTACAGGCCGGCGCCGGTCATATCGGCCCGGATCCGGCGCAGCAGCGGCTCGATCCGCGCGGTGCCGAGCAGCGAGTAGTCCACGTTGTACTGGTTGGCCGGCTCCAGGTCGCGGTACCCCCTGCGCCACGCCTGCTCGTAGGCGTCGCGGAACACCATGAACTCCAGCTCCGTGCCGACGTACGCCCGCAGGCCGCGCTCGGCCAGCCGGTCGAGCTGGCGGCGCAGCACCTGCCGGGGCGAGGCGACCACCGGCTCGCCGCCCTCCCAGACCAGGTCGCACAGCACCAGCGCGGTGCCCGGCTGCCACGGGATCCGGCGCAGCGTCGTCAGGTCCGGCCGGAGCCCGAAGTCGCCGTACCCCTGCTCCCAGGACGACATCCGGTAACCGTCCACTGTGGACATCTCCACATCCACGGCGAGCAGGTAGTTGCATGCCTCGGCGCCGTGCGGCACCACCTCCTCCAGGAAGTACCGGGCCGAGCAGCGCTTGCCCTGCAGCCGGCCCTGCATGTCGGTCAGCGCGACGAGCACCGTGTCGATCTCGCCGCGCTCGAAGATCACGCGAAGGTCGTCCAGCGACAGCATCACACCGCCCCAAGCTCACGCTCGATGGCGGCCAGCTCCTCCGGACTGCCCTGCACCTTCGGCCCGATGAACCAGCGGTGGGCCGAGACCAGCCACCACACGCCGGCGAAGCCGAGCACGACCAGCACCGCGATGGGCGTGTAGTTGAAGTTGGTCCGGGTCACCGGGCTGGCCTGCGGCAGCATGAACAGCACGGTGATGAAGCACACCCAGGCCACCGCGGCGATGCCGATCGGCCGGCTCCACCGGCCCAGGTGCCACGGCCCGCGGCGGAACCGCTCACCCTGGCGCAGCCGCAGGAACGTCGGCAGCACGTAGGCGATGTACAGCCCGATCACCGCGATCGAGGTCACCGCGGCGTAGGCGGCGGTGTTCCACAGGTACGGCAGGCCGAGCACGAACGCGCCGGCCGCACCCAGCCAGACCGCGTTGGTGGGCGTGCGGGTGCGCTTGTTCACCCGGTGCCAGAACGAGGAGAACGGCAGCGCGCCGTCCCGGGAGAACGCGTAGATCATCCGGGAGTTGGCGGTCACCGAGGACATGCCGCAGAAGAACTGCGCGCCGATCACGATCAGCAGCAGCAGCTTGCCGCCGGTGGAGCCGATCGCGTCGATGAAGATCTGCGCCGGCGGGACACCGGTGGCCGAGCCGAGCGCGCCCTCGTAGCTCTGGATCGCGAACGTCACGCCGATGAGCAGCGCCCAGCCGGCGACCAGCGAGACGAGGATGGACATCACGATGCCGCGCGGGCCGGTGCGGGCGGCGTCGTGCGTCTCCTCGGTCATGTGCGCGCTGGCGTCGTACCCGGTGAAGGTGTACTGCGCGAGCAGCAGGCCGAGCAGCGCCACGTACAGCCCGGACGTCCAGCCGGTGTTGTTCACGAAGTGGCCGAAGACGAACGACGCCGACTGGTGGTGGTCGGGCAGGAACGCCAGCGCGGCGACGATGATCGCCACGCCGAACACGTGCCACCACACGCTGATGTCGTTGAGCAGCGCAACCAGCCTGACCCCGAATGTGTTCAGCAGGCCGTGCAGCACCAGGACGATGCCGAACAGCAGGATGGTGTGCGGCCGGGTGGCCGAGAACCCGAACTGCAGGTCCAGGAAGGCGTTGAGGAAGAACGCGGCGCCGAAGTCGATGCCGGCGGTCACCGCCACCTGGCCGAGGAAGTTGAACCAGCCGGTGAACCAGGACCAGGCCGCGCCGTTGGACGGCGCCAGCTTGGCCGCCCAGTAGTACAGGCCGCCCGCGGTGGGGAAGCTGGAGCAGACCTCCGCCATGGCCAGGCCGACCAGCAACGTCATCAGGCCGACGAACGGCCAGCCCCAGACGATGACTGCCGGGCCGCCGGTGTTCATCCCGAAGGCGTACAGCGTCAGGCAGCCGGACAGGATCGAGATGATCGTGAACGACACGGCGAAGTTGGAGAAACCCGACATGCTGCGGGACAGCTCCTGGGCGTAGCCCATCTCGTGCAGGCGCTTCTCGTCGTGCGTCAGCGGGGCGGGTGGGGTGCCTTCGGCCAGCGGCTTGTCGATCGTCACGAACGCCTCCCGACCTAATTGGGCTAAGGACAGTCCATTTGCCAAAGTGGGCCACGGGCGGCCGGGGAGTGTCAAGAGCCGGTCAATCCCCCGGTTGTCCCGGACCGGCGCTCACCCCCGGACCGGCGCCCGGACCCGACCGGCGCTCGGACCCGGACCGGCGCCCGGACCCGGACCGGCGCCCGGACCCGGACCGGCGCTCAGACCCGGACCGGCGCTCAGACCCGGACCGGCGCTCAGGCCAGGAACCCGCGCAGCAGCGCCGCCGTGCCGTCCAGGTGCTCGCGGGCGACCCGCCGGGTGCGCTCGGCGTCGCCGGCCAGGATCGCGGCCACCACCGCGCGGTGCTGCTCGGTGGAATGATCCAGGTTGGGCTGCAACAGCGGGATCGCGTCCAGCAGCGAGTTGATGCGCATCCGCACGTCGGCCACCATCGAGGCCAGCGAGGTGGAACCGGACAGCTCTGCGATGGCCAGGTGCAGCCGCGAGTCCATCTGCCGGAACTCGGCCAGCCCCGCCCGCTCGGAGTCGGCCAGCCGCTGCTGCAGCAGGGCCCGCTCGGGCTCGGTCAGCGACCGCCGGGCCGCCATCTCGGCGGCGCCCACCTCCAGCACCTCCCGCACGGTCAGCACGTCGCCCAGCGTCGGCCCCATGTCCGCGACCAGTCGGCGCAACGCCTCGGCGCCGCCGCCCGCCGCCTGGCCCGGCCGGTAGGTGATGAACGTGCCACCGGCACGGCCCCGCCGCGACTCCACGTACCCGGCCTGCTGCAGCGACCTGATCGCCTCCCGCAGCGTCACCCGGCTGACCGACAGCCGCAGCGCCAGGTCCCGCTCGGCCGGCAGCCGCTCGCCGTAGGTGACCACGCCGAGCTTGATCGCCTGCAGGATGCGCTCGACCGCCTCCTCGAACGCGTTGCCGGAACGCACCGGGCGGAACACCGCCTCCTGCGCGACCGACGGCCCGTTCTCCACCACTGAACGATAGATCCTCGCGACTGCGCCGCCCGGTTCCTGCCAGGCTGCGCTGCGCGGGCGATCATCCCATCACTGCCCGCAGGCGTACCGTGTCGCATGCGAGTGATACCCGCCGAAGCGCTGGACAGGCCTCCGCACCGGACGCTATACATCGGATGTCTGTCGAGGGAACGGGTGGTATGAGGTGGCGCGGATCGTGGCGTTGGACGTGGTCGACGTTCGTTTTCCCACCTCGCGTGAACTGGACGGCTCCGACGCCATGAACCCGGACCCGGACTACTCGGCCGCCTACGCCGTGCTGCGGACCGACGACGGTCCGGACGGGCACGGCCTGGTGTTCACCATCGGCCGCGGCAACGACGTGCAGGTGGCGGCGATCCACGCGCTGGCGCCCGGCGTGGTCGGCCGCCAGGTGCCCGAGGACGCGGCCGCGCTCGCGGCGCTCTCGGCCGATCTGGTCGGCGACTCCCAGCTCCGCTGGCTCGGTCCGGAGAAGGGCGTCATGCACATGGCGATCGGTGCCGTGGTGAACGCCGGGTGGGATCTCGCCGCCCGGCGGGCCGGCCTGCCGGTGTGGCGGTTCCTGGCCGGGATGACGCCGGAGGAGATCGTCGGGCTGGTGGACTTCCGCTACCTGACCGACACACTGACGCCGGAGCAGGCGCTGGCCATCCTGCGCGTGGCCGAGCCGGGTCGGGCGGCCCGGACCGCGGCGCTGCTCGCCCAGGGTTACCCGGGCTACTCCAGCTCACCCGGCTGGATCGGGTACTCCGACGAGCGGGTGGTGCTGCTGGCCAAGCAGGCGCTGGACGCCGGCTTCGACATGATCAAGCTCAAGGTCGGGCTCAACCTGGAGGACGACCTGCGCCGGCTGCAGGTGGTCCGCGACAACATCGGGTACGGGGTGCGGATCGCGGTGGACGCCAACCAGCGCTGGGACCTCGGCGCGGCGGTGGCCTGGACCAGGGCGATGGCGCCGTACCAGCCGTACTGGGTCGAGGAGCCGACCAGCCCGGACGACGTGCTGGCGCACGCGGAGATTGCCCGGGCGGTGGCGCCGATCGCGGTGGCCGCCGGGGAGCACGTGCACAACCGGGTGGTGTTCAAGCAACTGCTGCAGGCAGGTGGGATCTCGGTGGTGCAACTCGACGCCTGCCGGGTCGGCGGCGTGAACGAGAACGTCGCGATCCTGCTGCTGGCCGCGAAGTTCGGGGTGCCGGTCTGCCCGCACGCCGGCGGGGTCGGCCTGTGTGAGATGGTGCGGCACCTTGCGATGTTCGACTACCTGGCCGTGTCGGGTACCTGCGACCGGCGGACCATCGAGTGGGTGGACCACCTGCACGAGCACTTCGAGGACCCCGCGGTGGTCCGCAACGGCCGGTACGTCGCCTCGACCGCGCCCGGCTTCTCCACCCGGATGTGGCCGGAGTCGGTGCGGCGGTACCGGTACCCGGACGGCCCGGAGTGGGCAGGAGGCGGCAGTTGACCGAGCGCGCGGACGACCCGCGGGACTTCGCCGGGCTGGTCGCCGTCGTCACCGGCGCCTCCTCGGGCATCGGCCTGGCCACCGCGCGGCTGCTGGCGCGGCGCGGCGCGCAGGTGGCCGGCCTGGACCTGGTGGCCGCACCGGACGGCGGCGCGGACGGCCTCGCGCTCGCGGTCAAGTGCGACGTGGCCGACGACGGGTCGGTACGGGCCGCGGTGGCCGAGGTGGTCGACCGGTTCGGCCGGCTGGACGTGCTGGTCAACAACGCCGGCATCGGCGCGCAGGGCGATGTCGCGGCGAACGACGACGACGAGTGGCACCGGGTGTTCGACGTGAACGTGGTCGGCATGGTGCGGGTCGCCCGGGCCTCGCTGCCGCACCTGCGCGCCGCCCCGGCCGCCGCGGTGGTGAACACCTGCTCGATCGCGGCCACCGCCGGGCTGCCGCGGCGCGCGCTGTACTCGGCCACCAAGGGGGCGGTCCTGTCGCTCACCCTGGCGATGGCCGCCGACCACATCGCGGACGGCATCCGGGTCAACTGCGTGAACCCCGGCACCGCGGACACCCCGTGGATCGCCCGGCTGCTCGCCCAGGCCGCCGACCCCGGGGCGGAGCTGGCGGCGCTGCAGGCCCGGCAGCCGATGGGCCGGCTGGTGGCCGCCGACGAGGTGGCCAACGCGATCGCCTACCTGGCCAGCCCGCTGTCCGGCTCGACCACCGGGACGGTGCTGGCGGTCGACGGCGGCATGCACGGGCTCCGGGTGCGATGAGCCCCCGAAGACGACGGCGAGTGAGCATCGCAGCGAGGAACGAGCGAGGAGCGGAGCGAGCCGGAGTCGAGCAATGAGCCCCGAAGACGACGTGCGAGTGAGCATCGCAGCGAGGAACGAGCGAGGAGCGGAGCGAGCCGGAGTCGAGCAATGAGCCCGGCGCTGGGTAGGTCCGCGGTGCGGGTCAGCCCGCTCGGCTTCGGCGGCGCCCCGATCGGCAACCTGTTCACGGCGGTGTCCGACGAGGACGCCGCGGCCGCGGTGCAGGCGGCCTGGGACGGCGGCGTGCGGTACTTCGACACCGCGCCGCACTACGGCCTTGGGCTGTCCGAAGGCCGGCTGGGCGACGCGCTGCGGGACCGGCCGCGCGAGTCGTACGCGCTGGCCACCAAGGTCGGCCGGCTGCTGGCGCCGTCCCCGGACGCGCCGGGGGACAACCTGGCGGACGGGTTCGCGGTGCCGGCTAGCCACCGCCGCGTGTGGGACTTCAGCCGGGACGGCGTGCTGCGGTCGCTGGCGTCCTCGCTGGAGCGGCTCAAGCTGGACCGGGTGGACGTGCTGCTGCTGCACGACCCGGACGAGCACTGGGAGCAGGCGGTGTCCGAGGGCTACCCGGCGCTGGCCGAGCTGCGGGCCTGCGGGGTGGTCGGCGCGATCGGGGTCGGGATGAACCAGAGCGCGATGCTGACCCGGTTCGTCCAGGAGACCGACCTGGACCTGGTGCTTGTGGCCGGCCGGTACACGCTGCTGGAGCAGTCGGCGGTGGAGGATCTGCTGCCCGCCTGTGCGCGGCGGGGCGTCTCGGTGGTGGCCGCCGGGGTGTTCAACTCCGGACTGCTCGCCACCGCCGCGCCGGGGACCACCTACAACTACGTGCCCGCGACGCCGCAGGTACGGGACCGGGCCGGCCGGATCGCCGCGGTGTGCGCCCGGCACGGGGTGCCGCTGCCGGCCGCCGCGCTGCGGTTCCCGCTCGGGCACCCGGCCGTGGTGTCCGTTCTGGTGGGGGTGCGGTCCGCGGCGGAGATGAACCAGCATCTCGCCGCGCTCGCCGCGCCCCCGCCGCCGGCCGAGCTGTGGGACGAGCTGCGCGCCGAGGGGCTGCTGGTCGCCGGAGCGCCGGCCCCATAGGCGGCGAGGGAGGCGGGTGAGCGCCATCAGGGTCGACGCGCACCACCACGTGTGGGACCTGGCCGTCCGCGACCAGGAGTGGATCACCGGCGAGGCGATGGCGCCGATCCGCCGCAGCTTCGGGGTGCCCGACCTCGCCCCGGAGGCCGCCGCGGCCGGCATCGACGCGACCGTTGTGGTACAGACCGTGACCGTCGCCGCCGAGACGCCCGAGCTGCTGGCCCTGGCCGAGGCGCACGACCTGGTCGGTGCCGTGGTCGGCTGGGTGGACCTGGCCGGGCCGTCGGTGCGGGAGGACCTGGCCGCGCTGGCCGGCGGGCCGGGCGGCCGGTGGCTGCGCGGGATCCGGCACCAGGTGCAGGGCGAGCCGGACCCGCGGTGGCTGTGCCGGCCGGAGGTGCGCCGCGGGCTGTCCGCCGTCGGCGCCGCCGGCCTGGTGTACGAGCTGCTCACGCTGCCGCACCAGTTGCCGGCGGCGGTGGACACCGTTGCAGCGATGCCCGACGTCCGGTTCGTGCTGGACCACTGCTCCAAGCCGCCGGTCGCCTCCGGGGAGCTCGAGCCGTGGGCCACCCGGTTGCGGCGGCTGGCCCGGCACGACAACGTGGTGTGCAAGCTGTCCGGACTGGTCACCGAGGCGGACTGGGCGTCCTGGACCGTCTCGGACCTGGCGCCGTACGTCGACGTCGTGCTGGCCGCGTTCGGTCCGGACCGGCTGGCCTTCGGGTCGGACTGGCCGGTCTGCCTGCTCGCCGCCGGGTACGCCGAGGTGGTTGCCGCCGCCGAGCAGCTCACCGCCGGCCTGTCCGCCGCCGAGCAGGCCGCGGTCTTCGGCGGCACCGCCCGGCGGGTCTACCGCCTCGCGAGCAGTCAGACGATCTGATGCAGCCACTGCTCCACGCCGGCGACGTGCACGGTCGCCCAGGCGCGGGCGACGTCCGGCTGCCGGCTGGCCAGTGCGTCCACGATGGACCGGTGCTCGGCCACCGTCCGGGACGCGGCCTTCTGCTCGGTGATGCCGCGCCAGATGCGGGCCCGCGCGGTCGGCCCGGACAGGCTGGCCAGCAGGTTGGCCAGGTAGAGGTTGCCGGACGCCCTGGCGATCCGACCGTGGAACTCCATGTCGGTGCTGACCAGCTCCTCGATGTCCTGCGACTCGGCGGCCAGGTCGCACAGCGCCGACAGCGCGGCGATCTCCTCCTCGGAGATGCGGGTGGCGGCCATCGCGGTGGCGGCCGGCTCCAGGATGCGCCGCACCTCCAGCACCTCGAGCACGGTGTCGTCGTGGTGGAAGTCGACCACGAACGACAGCGCCTCCAGCAGGTCGCCGGCCCGCAGCCCGGTCACGTACGTCCCGTCGCCCTGCCGGACGTCCAGCACCCGGATCAGGGACAGCGCCTTGACCGCCTCGCGCAGCGAGTTGCGTGACAGGCCCAGCCGGTCGGCCAGGTCAGCCTCGCGCGGCAGCCGGTCGCCGGGCTTCAGCTCGCCTGAGACGATCATCTCCTTGATGCGCACGATCGCCTCGTCGGTGACGGCCACGGATCCCTCCCCAAGACATCCGATGGATGATCCAGTATGCGTCACCGACGGGCAGGCCGACATACATCCCATGAATCAAGTGTCAGTAGGCGAGACGGGCCTAGCCACTGCGTCGAACTAGGAGTATACATCCGATCTAATGGCCGTCAGGGGCGGTCTTGCCGACGATGACGAAAGAGTTGGGACCGTGAACAGGATCTTGGCGCTCGGGGCGGTGGCGCTGGCGGCCGCTACCGGGCTCACCGCGTGCTCGACGAAAGACACGAGCCAGGGTAGTGGTGCGAAGGAGATCACGTTCCTCACCTTCGAGACTCCCAACCTCACGCCACAGTACTGGGACGCCGCCATCAAGCGGGTGACCGACAAGTACCCCGACATCAAGGTGAAGAAGCTGGTCTCACCGGACCAGGACCGCACCACCTACGCCAAGCAGCTTCTCACCTCCGGCCAGTTCCCGGACGTGATGATCGCCGTGTCGCCGGCCGGGTTCGCCGAGGCCGGCAACCTGTACGCCTGGAGTCCCGCCGAGCTGACCGACTTCGAGTTCCCGAGCAACGGTGCGATCAAGGGCAAGGTCTACCAGCTCCCGGCCAACACCCAGACCATCCCGGTCGTGTACTACAACAAGAGCCTGTTCAGCCAGGCCAGCCTGTCCGGCCCGCCGAAGACCTACGCCGAGCTGTTGGACGACGCGGCCAAGCTGAAGGCCAGGAACATCACCCCGTTCGTGGTCGGCGGCGGCCACGACGCGCTCGGCCCGACGTTCGCCGGCATCCTCGCCACCGACGTGTACGCGAAGAACCCGAACTGGATGCACGACCGGCGCGACGGCAAGGTCAAGTTCGCCGACCCGGACTTCCAGAAGGCCGCCGGCAAGCTGGCCGACCTGGCCGCCAAGGGCTACATCAACAAGCGCGACCTGTCCCGCGACTACGCCGCCACCCAGCAGGCGTTCCTGGACGGCAAGGGCGCGATGTACGCGATGGGCAACTGGTTCGCGGCCGCGGCCGACAGCCCGCAGACCAAGCCCAAGTTCGACATCGGCCAGTTCAACTGGCCCGCCGACGACGGCTCGATGGTGGTGCCCGCGTTCACCGGCGGCGGCCTGCTGGTGAGCGCCACCGCCAAGAACCTGGACGCGGCGAAGAAGTTCGCGCTGGCCTTCCAGCTCGACAAGGGCAACCTGGACAACTCGACGAAGTCCGACGGCCTGTTCCCGGCGATCAAGGGCTACACCCCGCCGGCCGACACCGGCGCCGCGTTCAAGGCCGGCTACGAGCTGTTCCACCAGGCGGTGGCGGCGCACGCCGTGGTGCCCGCGTTCGGGTTCGAGGCCGGCGACGACGGCATGCTGCCGGGCGTGGTCGAGAAGTGGGTCTCCGCCGCCGCGGACCTGATCACCGGCAAGCCGGTCGCTCAGGTGTGCCGGTCGCTGGACACCGAGTGGGACAAGGCCTCCTAGCCAGCGGACCCTGATGACAGCCGACCTCGCGGCACCCACCAGGCCGCCGCCGCTGCGCCACCCCCCGGCGCGGCGGCGGCGGCGCAGGCTGTGGCCGCGGCTGACCCACTTCGCCGGTTTCGCCGGGCCCGGCGTGCTGGTGTACGTCTGCTTCGTGCTGGCGCCGATCGTGGTCAGCGTCGGCTACAGCCTGACCAACTACAACCCCTTCAACCCGCCGACGAAGTACGTCGGGCTGCGCAACTACCGGCTGCTGTTCACCGACACCGAGTTCCTCACGTCGCTGCGGGTCACCACGATCCTGACCCTGATCGTGGTGATCGTGCCGAACGTGCTCGGCCTCGGGATCGCGCTGATGCTGGATCGGCGCGGCTGGCTCTACAACGCGCTGCGCAGCGTGTTCTTCATCCCGGTGGTGCTCAGCTCGGTCGTGGTCAGCGTGATCTGGACCCGGCTGCTGGACAACGACGGGCTGCTCAACCAGACGCTGCGCGGCCTCGGGGTGGACAACCCGCCCGGCTGGCTGTCGGATCCGAAGTACGCGCTGTACTCGGTGGGCGCGATCCTGTCCTGGCAGATGCTCGGGCTGTGCGTGGTGGTCTACCTGGCCGGCCTGCAGGGCGTCCCGGCGGAGTTGCACGAGGCCGCCGCGATCGACGGGGCCGGCCCGATCCTGCGGTTCCGGATGGTCACCTGGCCGCTGCTGGCGCCCGCGCTGACCATCAACACCGTGGTGCTGCTGATCTCCGGCTTCAAGGTGTTCGACCACATCCAGGTGATCACCCACGGCGGCCCCGGAACGGGAACCACGGCCACCATCGCGTTCAACGTGCTGCAGACCGGCTTCGTGGCCAACCGCCGCGGCTACGCCTCGGCGATGGCGGTCCTCATGCTGGTGATCATCGCGGTGGTGTCCGGCATTGCGCTCAAGCTGTTGCAGCGGCGGGAGGTGGAGCTGTGATGGGTACGCGGGCGGCGCTCCGCGCGCCCGCCGCCCGGCTGAGTCCAGAACGCCACATGAGCCACCTGGCGCAGGTGAGCCGCCCCGGGGCGTGTCACGGTGAGTAGGTACGCGAAGGGCGCTGGCGCGGCACACAGCCAGGTCGGGGTGGGCCGGTCGGCGGTGCCGTGGCTGCGGCCACTGGTTGCGACCGCGGTCTCGATGCTGTTCTTCGTCCCGCTGTACGTCGTCTGCGTGAACGTGATCAAGCAGGGCGACGAGATCTCGCGGCGGCCCGCGGCGCTGCCGATCCCGCCGACGCTGGACAACCTCAAGGCGGTGCTCACCCGTCCCGACCAGCTCTTCTGGGCCAGCCTGACCAACAGCATCGTGGTCACCGTCGTCTCGATCCTGGTGCTCACGGTGCTGTCCGCGATGCTGGGCCACTACCTGGCCCGCAGCCGCAGCCGCTGGACCCGGTGGCTCACCCTGCTGCTGCTGTGCGGCCTGATGATCCCGCCGCAGGTGATCCTGATGCCGGTCGTGCAGGTGCTCCGGCTCACCCACCTGATGACCACCATCCAGGGGCTGGTGCTGTTCAACGTCGGCTACTACGTCCCCTTCGGGGTGTTCGTGTTCACCGGCTTCGTCCGCACCATCCCGCTGGAACTGGAGGAGTCGGCCACCATCGACGGGGCCAGCCGGTTCCAGGTGTTCTGGCGGATCGTGTTCCCGCTGCTGCGCCCGGCCACCGCGAGCGTGCTGATCTTCCTCGGGGTGTGGATCTGGAACGACTTCCTGGACCCGCTGATCATCCTCGGGCCGGGCCGCGGCACCACGGTCACCACCGGCATCTACCGCTCCATCGGGCAGTACCAGGCGAACTTCGGCGCCATGTTCGCGCTGATGTTCCTGGCCACGCTGCCGGTGCTGGTCTTCTACCTGGCGTTGCAGAAACACTTCGTGAAGGGCCTGACCGGAGGGGCGGTCAAGGGATGACGCCGGAGATGACCGGGTTCCAGCAGATCGCCGCCGTCCCGGTCGACCCTGAGCGCGGCCGGGTGTACGCGCACGGCTGGCAGAGTTGGAGCCCGACCACCAGCTACCCGGTCACCGGCACCGGGCACCGGCCGGCCCGGCCGGAGCTGCTGACGATGTGCTACCGGCCCGGCCGCCCGGCACCGGACCGCGGCTTCCAGGGCGAGGGCCTGCTGGCGGTCAGCCCGGGCCCCGGCGGGCCGGTGCGCCTGTTCGCCGCCCGGGACGGGCGGGCCGACGCGCCGTCGATCCGGGCCGCGCTGGCCGGCGGGCAACTGGTCGTGTGCGCCGACGACCCGGCCGCCGTCGTGGAGTCCACAGTGGACGGTCCGGTCGAGAGGGCGCTGGCCGGCTGGGCGGACGGGTTCGCCGGCCACGCCGAGGTCGGCCCGCTGCGGCCGGCGCCGACGGTGTGGTGCTCGTGGTACCAGTACTACACCCGCGTCACCGAGGCCGACATGCTGGAGAACCTGGACGCCATCGGGGCGCAGGACCTGCCGGTGGACGTGGTGCAGATCGACGACGGCTGGCAGGCCGGGATCGGGGACTGGCTGGAGCTGTCCGCCCGCTTCGAGTCGCTCGCCGGCCTGGTGGCCCGGATCCGGGGCGCCGGGCGGCGGGCCGGGATATGGATCGCTCCGTTCCTGGCCGGCGCCCGCAGCAGGCTGGCCACGGAGCACCCGGACTGGCTGCTGCCGGGCGCGGACGCCGGCCACAACTGGGACCAGGACCTGTACGCCCTCGACGTCACCCACCCCGGCGCGACGGCGTACCTGCGGGATGTCTTCCAGGCGCTGCGCGGCGACGGCATCGACTACTTCAAGATCGACTTCTGCTACGCCGGTGCGCTCGAGCGGGCCGACGGCCTGCCCCCGCTGGCGGCGTACCGGCAGGGGCTGGCGCTGATCCGGAACGCGATCGGGCCGGAGGCGTTCCTGCTCGGCAGCGGCGCGCCGATACTGCCCAGCGTCGGGCTGGTGGACGCGATGCGGGTCTCGCCCGACATCGACCCGGCGGTGGAGCCGGCCGACGGCGACCTGTCCCGCCCGTCGCAGCGCGCGGCCACGCTGTCCACGGTTGGCCGCGCCTGGCAGCACGGCCGGTTCTGGGTGAACGACCCGGACTGCCTGATCGTCCGGCCGGCCGTGGCCGAGCGGGAGCGGTGGGCCGAGACCGTCGAGCGGTACGGCGGGCTCCGCGCGTCCTCCGACCGCATCGCCGACCTGGACACCTGGGGCCTGGACACCACCCACCGACTGCTCGGCTCGGTGCCGGCCCCCGAGCCGTTCCCGACCTGACCGCCCTCCTCCGCCGCGGACTCGCGACCATCGCTGTAGTGGGCGCCGACCTGCGCCGCCTTGGACTGGTCCCGGTCGTCCGGCCAGCGGGCGTCGTTGATCGTCGCCGAGAAACCCCGGTCCCAACCGCCACAACTCCGCGACGATCACAATCCGGACCGGACCGGCTAGCCGTCACCCCCGACGGTGATCGTCGCCGGTTTCGCACGGTCAGGACCGCCACACCTCGGCGACGATCACCGGGCTGAGCGGCGTCCCCCCCGGCCGGGCAGCCCGCAGCCAGCCAGCCCGTCAAGCCGGCCAGCCCGGCAAGCGCTCCTGTTGGCCCAGCACACCGACCCCTTGGAGTCGATCAGCTAGACGGTGATCCGGTCCAGGTCAGGGGCGAACGCGGTGTCGTTGAAGAGCCGGACCGTGTTCGAGCCGGCGTTCAACGACACCGTAAGGGTGGCGCTGACCGGGGTATTGAAGTCGACACCGGTCAGCGCCACAGATTGTGCGGTACCGCCGTTCACACTCACCGAGAACGACCGGGTGCCGTTCACCCCGCCGAACACAGTCAGCGTTCGCGACCCGGCGGCGGCGGCGGTCACCGTGATGGTGACGTCGTTCGCGCTGCCGTTGCCGATGAACCGCACCTTCGCACCGCCCGAGCAGGCCGAGCAGGCGGCCACCACCGCCGTCCCGCCGAGCGCCCCGTCCTCGCCCTCATAGGATGCCACCGCTGGCGGCGCCTGGACCACCTGCAGGTAGTCCACGTTGGGGCCGCCGTTGGAGGTGGTCGCGGTCGCCCGGACCGTGTTCGACCCGGCGGCCAGCGGCACGGTGAACGTCGAGTCGGCCCAGGTGTCCCAGTTGCCGGTGCCGTTGAAGGCCCGCCCCGCCGAGACGACGGAGCCGTTCACGCTGATGTCCATCGGGCGGTTCGTGGTGGTGCCGTTGGCGTACCGGATCGTCACCGAGGTGTTGCCGGCCTGTGCGGCGTTCACCGTCCACTCGACGTAGCTGCCGGTCACGTTGGTGTAGTCGACGAACCCGGTGCCGGAGAAGCCGAGGTGGTTGTTGGCCACGGTGCCCTGCGAGATGGTCGCGTTCTCCGCCTCCAGCCGGATGCTGCTGCCGCCGGTGGGCGTGGCCCGGATCAGCCGGGTCTCACCCGGGCGCAGGGTGGCGCTGTAGGAGTTGGAGATCGTGCCCTGGCTGGCGCCCGACCACAGGTTGGTGACATCGGCGCTGCCACTGAAGCCGACCTGCGACCAGCTCACGCTGACCGTCGAGCTGCCCGTGGTGGCGGTGTTGAACAGGGCCACGATGTAGTCGCCGTTCGCCTCGCGCTTGCGCCACACCTGGTTGCTGCCGCTGTTGACGATGCGGGACGCGGCGACCCCGTCCTGGTTCACCCCGATCAGCCGGTCGTTGGTCAGCATGGCCAGGTCGGTGGAGGTCAGCGCCGTCAGGTCGGTGCCGAGCAGCAGCGGCGAGGCCGCCATCGCCCACAGGGTGAACACCGACCGGCGCTGGTCCGCGTTCAGCCCGACCTGGTCGCCGTTGCCGATCTCCAGTGAGTCCAGGTCGTTCCAGCCGCCCGGGCCGGCGTACGGCTGCCAGGCCGCGGCCGAGCCGAACCGGCTGAACACGTGCGACCAGTCGGTCAGCGGGTACCCGCTGCCGTTCGGGCCGGGGCCGCAGTAGCACTCCACGTCGCCCTGGGTGCGCCAACTGTTGGCGAGCTGCCGCCAGGTGGTCGCGTCGGCGATGGGCAGGTTGTTGGACAGCGCGTAGTTGATCGGCCGGCCGGTCTGCCGCAGCGCGGTGTCCCACGCCTGCACGTCCGGGATGTCGGAGGAGCCGACGCCGTCGATCTTCAGGTAGTCCACGCCCCAGGACGCGAACTGGTTCGCCCACGAGTTCACGAACTCCTGCGCACCCGGCTTGCTGTAGTCGATGAAGTACATGTTGTGGCAGTTGTAGTTCTTCTCGGTCCGGGTGGTGTCGGCGATGTCCTGGGCGTGGAGGGACGTGCCGGCGATCGGGGTGTTCAGGGTGACCGCGTTCTTGGCGATGCCCGGCGTCACGTAGAACCCGAACTTCAGCCCCTTCCCGTGGACGTAGTCGGCCAGCGCCCTGATGCCGGACGGGAACTTCGCGGTGTCCACCACCCAGCGGCCGTTGCCGTCCACCACGAACCCTTCTGCGTCGCACTTCTGCCAGAAGTCGTCGAGGTTGACGTAGACGAAGCCGTGCGCGGCCAGCCCGCTGCTGACCATGGCGTCGGCCTGCGCCTTGATCTTCGCCTCGCTGGGCCAGCGGCGGACGAAGCTCCAACTGCTCCAGCCCATCGCCGGCCGGATGGACAGCCCGTTGTTCGAGGCGACCGCGGGCGGTGCGGTGGCCACCCCGGTGGCCACCGCGGTGACCGCGCCGGTCAGGCCGACCGCGGTGGCCGCCAGCACGGCGAGGAATCGTCGTGACATGGGTCCTCCCGGACTCATCTGCCGCCGCTACCCGACGTCCAGGTAGTCGAAGTTGGGGTTGCCGTTGGCCGTGGTGGCGGTGAACCGGATCGCGTTCGTCCCGGCCGCCAGGGTCACGGTGAACGTCTGGCTCGCCCAGGTGTCCCAGTTGCCGGTGCTGCCGAACGAGCGCCCCGCCGAGACCACGGTCCCGTTCACGCTGACGTCCGCCGGCCGACTGGTGGTGGTGCCGTTGGCGTACCGGATGGTCACCGGGACGCTGCCGGCCTGCGCCGCGGTGACGCTGAACTCCGTCCAGCTACCCGCCACGTTGTCCCCGTTCACGAAGCCGGTGCCGGAGAAGCCGAGGTGGTTGGACTCCACCACGCCCTGCGAGATCGTCGCGTTCTCCGCCTCGTACCGGACCGGTGCCGGCCCGCCACCGGCGTAGCTGCCGCCGATCCACGCCTCGTCCACCCGCAGCCGCTTGAACCGCGTCGTGTCGGTGGACGCCGCCCAGGTGCTGTCCACCTGCAGCCGCACGAACCGCGCGCTCGTGGACGGCACGTCGATGAACTGCACCCCGCGGTGGCTGGGCAGCGACCCGGTCTTGATCGCGCTGCCCCAGGTGCTGCCGTCGTTGCTGACGAACACCTTGTAGGCGTTGATACGGGCGGACTGCTCGGTGGACGAGCGGGGGTAGCTCACCGAGTCCTCGCGCTGGTTGATCCCGATGTAGCGGATGGTCTTCGCCGAACCGAGGTCGAAGGTCAGCGAGGCCGGCAGCGTCTTGTTGCTGTCCCAGTAGGTGAGGTAGTTGCTGTCGCCGGCGGCCGACCCGGGGTGGGTGCTGGTCGAGACGCTGGCGCTCACGGTGACGCCGGAGTAGATGCCCTGCCGGCCGGCCGAGACCACCTTGAAGACGGTGTCGTACGGGTCCCATGTGGACAGTCCAGACAGGGTGAGGGTGCCGCCCGCCTGGCTGAAACTCACCGCCGCGCCGGTGCGCAGGTTGGTCACGCTGCTGATCCGGTAGCCGTTGTCGCGCACCCGGAGCGTGCTGGTTGACGGCGGGGTGATCACGTGGATGTAGTGCAGGTCGGGGTTGGTCTTGCTGATCGTGGTCACGCCGTGCGCGCCGTCGTTCCAGAACCCGGGTTTCAGGCCGCCGTACATGTAGCCGCCGCCCTCGGTGCCGCCCAGCGACTCCCAGATCGCCGCCAGGTAGGTGTTGGCGAAGTTGTTGAACGACTCCTGGTTGGACGGGAAGCGGCCGTTCACCTGGGCGGTCTCCGCCATCAGCGCCTTGATCGAGGATCCGGCGTTGGTGATCAGCCGGCCGAGGGTGAGCCGCCGGTCCACGGTCGGGTTGGTGCCGTCGTACCACCAGGCCCCGCTGGACGGCAGCTTGAAGTCCGCCTCCACCAGCCGCGGCTGCGCGGTGTAGGTGGCCTGCGGGTAGTCGTACGACGGCGTCATGCCGGTCTTCTGCTCGTTGCTGATCATGTCCATGACCGGCGTGTCTTCGTTGTTGTTGCTGATCGTGTAGTTCGGCCGCTGCTGGTAGATCTGCCCGTAGAGGTTGTGGTCGATCCAGTACTGGTTGTCGTTGTCGATCCAGAACCCGCCCAGGTTCGGGTACCGGGCCATGACCTCGAAGAAGTTGTCGTAGCTGAACTCGCCGAAGCCGTCCCGGGTGGTCAGGTCGACCGAGTGGCCCTTGTAGGCCGAGTATGCCGCGGAGTTCAGCCAGTCCCCGGAGGTCAGCCCCTCGTTGTGCCACTGCGGGTCGTCGGTCATGTAGAGGATGACCCGCAGACCCTGGTTGCCGGCCGCGGTGATCAACTCGCCGAGGAAGTCGCGGCTGGTACGGCAGCTACCCGGGATGGCCGACGGCCACGGGCGGGCGTAGCCGAGGCGGCTGTGGAAGGTGGCCAGGACCAGGTACTGCAGGTGCAGCTTCTGCGCCTCGGTGACCCAGTAGTCCGGGGTCCAGCCGCCGTCGGTGACGTCCCGCTCCCAGGCGCTGCAACTGGTGTGCTGCGGGAAGGTGCGCTCGCCCCAGTGCAGGAACAGGCCGCCGACCGAACTGCGCAGGAACGCCTGCCGCGGGTTCTGCAGGTCCGCCCGCGCGGGGTTCACCAACGACATCGTGAGAACCAGGGAGAACGCCGCGATGACCGCCGCGGCGAGCCGGCGAACGCGTCGCCGGTGGGGAAGCGGACTGGCCATGTGCCCTGCTCCATCTCAGCCGATCTGGATGTGGTCCAGGTTGGGGCCGCCGTTCGAGGTCGTGGCGGTGGCCCGGATCGTGTTGGTGCCGCCGTTCAGCGGGACGTTGAGCGTCGAGGTGGCCCAGATGTCCCATGAGCCGGTGCCGTTGAACGCCCGGCCGGCCGCCACCACGGCGCCGTTGACCCGGATGTCCATCGGCCGGTTGGTGGTGGTGCCGTTGGCGTACCGGATGCCGAGCACGCCGGTGCCCGCCGCCGCGGCGTTGACCGTCCACTCCACGTAGCTGCCGACCACGTTGGTCATGTCGACGAAGCCGGTGCCGGTGAAGCCGGTGTGGTTGGTGGCCACGGTGCCCTGCGAGATCCGCGCGTTCTCCGCCTCGTACCGGGTGGGGCTGCCGACCTGCTGGTAGGCGCGCATGTTGCGCAGCAGCAGGTAGCAGTCCTGCAGCGAGCCCGAGGTGTCGCCGAGCGAGCGGTAGATGCCCCACTTCGGCCGCACCCGGATGTCCAGCCAGGTGTCCAGGCTGCCGCGCCGCACGTCCACCGCGGTGGTCGCGCCGTCGTGGACGGCCCAGCGCACCCAGCCGTCGGTGTCGCCGATCCTCATCTCGAACTCGATGTCGATCCACTTGTTCTGCAGCGGCACCAGGTCGGCGGAGCCGATCACCACGCCGGAGTTCTCCACGTTGAGCTCGATCTTCTGGATGCCGCTGTACCGGCGCAGCGAGGTGGTGAGGATCGGCAGCGTGCCGGTGCCCGGCTGCTTCATCTGCATGATGTGGGTGAAGGTGGTGGTGGCCTTCAGCGAGGTCGGGATGAACATCGAGTAGGTGATCCGCCAGATCTGGCCGAACAGCATCTCCAGGTACGGCCCGCCCGCCGGGGTGCGCATGCCGGTGACCTCCTGGCGCTGCCGGTCGGTCATCGTGTCGCGGTCCACCAGGTGCATGTTGAACCGGTAGTGGTCGGTCTCCACGAAGATGTGCGGCTGGCCGGCCGGGTGCGAGTCGGCCCGGTCGTCCTCGATCGTCTCGAAGGCGGGCAGGCCGTCGGTGGCCGCGTCGGGCCACCACTTCGGCTGCCAGACCGCGGCCGCCAGCGCGGAGACGTCCATCGGGGTCACGGCCGGCTGCCGGGGGCTCGCGGCGGCGTGCCGCGCGGCGAGGGGCGTGCCGGCGATCAGCGCGCCGCCCGCGGCGGCGCCGGTCGTACGCAGGAAATCCCGCCGGGTTGGCATCGGGACGCTCCAGGGGGTTAGGGGTGCAGCGGCCGCGCGGGCGGGAGGGGCCCTGCCCGCGCGGCCGCCCGACTCAGGTGATGGTGACGCGGAAGATCCGGTCCGAGCCGTCGGCCGCGCCGCCGTTGTTGTCGCAGTTGGTGGTGCTCAGCCACATCTGGTCGGCGCCGGGCACCTTGATGACGGTGCGCAGCCGGCCGAAGGAGCCGACGTAGAACGCCGACGGGGTGCCGGTGGTCTCGCCGGACAGCAGCGGGATCCGCCACAGCCGCTCACCGCGCAGCGCGGCCATGTAGACCACGTCCCGGACGATGGCGACCGCGGACGGCGACGCGACGCTGACCGACCAGGTGCGCTTGGGGTTGGTCATGCCGGAGACGCTGCAGGTGCCCTCACAGGTCGGCCAGCCGTAGTTCAGCCCGGGCTTGATCAGGTTGAGCTCGTCCGCCGTGCTGTTGCCGAACTCGGCCTCCCACAGCCGTCCCTGGGAGTCCCAGGCGATGCCCTGCGGGTTGCGGTGACCGTAGCTGTAGATCAGCGTGCCGAACGGGTTCCCCGGGGCCGGCTGCCCCGTGGTGGTCATCCGCAGGATCTTGCCGTTCAGCGAGTTCCGGTCCTGCGCCAGGTCCGGCGTCTGCGCCTCGCCGGTGGTCGCGTACAGGAAGCCGTCCGGGCCGAAGGCCAGCCGCCCGCCGTTGTGGAAGCGGTTCTTCTTGATGCCCTGCACCAGGGTCGTGTAGCTGGACAGCGACGTGCCGTTGTAGGTCATCCGGACGATCCGGTTGCCCTCGGACGCGGTGTGCATGAAGTACACGAAGTGGTTGCTGTTCCAGTTCGGGTCGACCGCGGTGCCGAGCAGGCCGCCCTCGCCGTCGGTGGTCACCGCGTTCGGCACGGTGCCGACCTGGGTCTTCGAACCGGACAGGGTCACCTTGAACACCTTGAACGAGTCGCGCTCGGTGACCAGCGCGGTCTGGCCGTCGGGCAGCCAGGCCATGCCCCACGGGATCGTCCAGCCGGTCGAGATCTGGGTGATGCTCGACGGAACCCCGCCGCTGCACGATGCGGTGGTGAAGGTGACGGTGTTGCTCGGGGCGGAGGTGTTCAGCGCCGCGTCCCGGGCCACCACGACCAGGGAGAACGAGCTGTTGCAGGCCAGCCCGGTGACGTCGGTGGAGGTCGCCGGCGGGCTGCCGGTCACGGTCTGGTAGACCGTGGTGCCGCTGCGCACCTCGTAGGCGGTCACTCCCCGGTTGTCGGTGGACGCGGTCCAGGTCAGGTGTGCGCCGGTGGAGGAGACGTTGGAGACGGTCAGGCTGCCCGGTGCGGTCGGCGGCTGCGTGTCGCTGCTGGGCAGCGTGGTGCAGGTGGCCAGCGCGCTGCTCGGCGAGACGTTGCCGGCGGCGTCGCGGGCGAACACCGTCAGCCGGTACTGCGTGTTGGGCGTCAGCCCGGCGATGACCTTGGATGTCGCGGTGCCACCCGCCTCGGACAGTTTGTTGCCGTCGTTGTAGATGTCGTAGGCGAAGACGGCGACGTTGTCCGTGGACGCGCCCCAGTTCAGGGTCAGGTCGTTCTCGCCGATGTTGCTGCAGCTTGGCGCACCCGGGGTGGTCGGTGCCTGGGTGTCGGCCGCGGCACCCACGGTGAGCTTGTCCACGTTCGGGCCGCCGTTGGAGGTGGTCGCGGTGGCGCGGATCTTGTTGGTGCCGTTGATCAGGTCGCCGTTGACGGACAACGTCTGCCAGGTGTCCCAGGTGCCCGTGCCGGGGAACGTGAGGTTGGCGATCACGGTGCCGTTGACCGCGATGTCCATCGGACGGGCCGTCGTGGTGCCGTTGGCGAACCGGAAGGTCAGCCCCACGGTGGCGGCCGCCGTGGCGGGCACCGTCCACTCGACGTAGCTGCCGACCACGTTGGTGTAGTCGACGAAGCCGGTGCCGGTGAACCCGGTGTGGTTGGTGGCGATGGTGCCCTCGAAGATCGTCGCGTTCTCGGCCTGGTAGTCGGTGGACGGCGTGGCGACGTCGAACTCCAGCCAGTCCAGGTTCGGGTTGCCGTTCACGGTGGTCGCGGTCACCCGGATGGTGTTGGTGCCCGCGGTGACCGGCGTGGTCAGCGTGCTGCTCGCCCAGGTGTCCCAGGAGCCGGTGCCGTTGAATGCCCGGTTGGCCGACACGACCGTGCCGTTCACGCTGACGTCCGCCGGGCGGTTCGTGGTGGTGCCGTTGGCGTACCGGATCACGATCGTCGCTGTGCCGGACGCCACGGCGTTGACCGTCCACTCGACGTAGCTGCCGACGACGTTGTCGCCGTTCACGAAGCCGGTGCCCGAGAAGCCGAGGTGGTTGGACTCCACCACCCCCTGGAAGATCGTCGCGTTCTCCGCCTCGTACCGGGTCGCCGCGGCAGCCGGGATGGCGATCGCGACGAGGGTCGTCAGCGCGGCCACCCCCAGGGCCGCCACGGCGGCGACGGCACGCTGCCGGGTGCTCGCTAGCTTCATGGATCCTCCTGTCAGATCCAGGGGCAAGATCAGGAAAGGTCGGACGTATGCACGGTCATCCCACAAAACATGAGCACTGTCAACAGTTGGCGGCGTCCCCGTTCCGGCGGTTCCGGGGACCCACAATATGCGGAAAACTCGCGTGCATCATGGACGAACACCTGCCCCAGGGCGTATCCCTGTCCGTGGAGCTTCACCCGAAAGGTTCGATAGTGGGTCATCCGATCACTTGACCGTGGTCGGCCCCGATACGTAGGAGGTATGGGTGTTTCTTCTCCGACGACGTGTCGTGGTCGCGGCGGTGGCCGCGACGGGTCTGCT
>WNGF01003259.1_pt1 | contig 23415 bp, 19 predicted proteins | sample 5400641 | NCBI WGS metagenome assembly WNGF01 (sample SAMN13153371, study PRJNA577476) | soil metagenome | isolation source: 80 cm soil or saprolite under grassland replicate 2 | place: USA:California | collected 2016-06-15 | reverse complement strand
GACGAGCCGCCCGTCGGGCGCGGCCTTCGCGCGCGGCGAGCCAAAAGCGTCGATCGCGGTCGCGTTGTCGAGGAAGTAGACCTCCTTCAGCGAGCGATTCCAGAAGAGCTGCTCGTCCGCGCCGGCGTGCAGGCTGGCCGGCGTCTGCAAGAGCGTGACGCGGCCGAGGTGCGCGTGGTCGACCCAGCGCTTGTCAGGCGCCAGCAGCGCCGCGCGCACTGTCTTCTGGACGCCGCTGTCGAACGAGATCGCGCCGACCGACGCGGCCACCGCGGCGACGAGCGTCATCGCGACCGCGCAGCGGGCGAAGACCGGCCGGAAGCAGGTGGCGAGCGCCAGCCCCGCGGCGACAGAGGCCGCCACGGCGACGAGGAGCGAGCCGTCGCCCACCCCGATCCACTTCTCAAGCCGGAAGAGAGCCAGCAGGAACGGCGAGTCCTGCTTCGCGTCGCTGATCGTGTACCCCGAGAGCGGCACCCGGGCGGCCAGGGCGATCAGCCCGAGCGCGAACAACGCCACGAGCCGGGCACCGGGGCGGCCTCGCCGGAACCAGATCCAGAACGCGGGCAGGACGAGCGGCAGGAGCACCATCAGGTAGCGCTCCTGGAAGCGGTCGGAGCCGTTCGTCGCGTACAGCGCCGCCTCCGCGAACAGCGCCACGAGGACGCCGAGCGCGAGCGCCGCGAAAGCGGTGTCCTCGCGTGAGCGGTGCCGTGCGAGCGCAACCGCCAGCCCTGCAAGCGCCCCCGGAACGAGCGCGAACCCGACGGCATAGGCGAGCAGGAGCGCGTCGGTCCCGAGCCAGTGCCCGATCGCGACCGGCTTGACGCCGAGGTCCGCGACACCCGAGTAGTAGCCGAGCAGCCGCTTCGGCCCCGCGCCCATCACGATCCCGAGCGGCGCCGCGTAGAGAAGCAAGGAGAAGCGGAAGCGCCGCCCCAGGCCGCGCAGCGAGCCGCGCTCCACGACGAGCGCCGCGACCAGGAAGACGACCGGCAAGAAGACGTACTGGATCCGGGCGAAAGTGGCGAGCACAGCCAGAACGGCGAAGCCCGCCTGGTTCGCGCGTGTCGGCCGTGAGAGCGCGCAGACGCCCAGGTAGACGGCGCCGAGCACGAGCGGGTAGGCGATCGCGTCGGCCGTCACGAAGGAGACGTAGAAGAGGTCTGGGGAGGCGACGGTCAGGGCCGCCGCGGCCAGCGCAGGCCAGGCGCCGCCCCCCAGTCGGCGGAGGAGAAGGTAGGCCGGAATCGCCGCCAGCGACATCGCCATGGCGTTCTCCGCCTGCGTCAGCCGGTAGGCGACGTCGGGGTCGTGGAACAGCCAGAACGGCGCGGCGAGGATCGGCTCGAGCATCGCCGGGAAGTGGGCCGCGTGCCCGCGCAGGAGCGGGCGCCCGTTCTCCGCGAGCGAGCGGGCGATTCCCGAGTAGATGTATTCGTCCGGAAAGTAGGCCGGGGTGAGGTGCAGGAATGCTGCTGCGAAGCGGATACCGAAGCTGATCCCGACGATCCCGGCGAGGGCCAGGCGGACCGGGAACGCCGCCGTGCGCGCGACCGCCTGCGCGCGCGGGAGGGAAACGTCGACCGCCACGACGTGCGTATCGGCACGCGCCGGGCATCCCTTGAACGAGTGATACTTCGGCGATGGCCGTTGCACACGCCCGGGCCGCCGGGGTCGCCTGGGGGCGGGTGCGCGAGCCCGCCATGCGGGGGGCGCAGCTGCTCGCGGTCTCCGGATTCGCGCTTGCGCAGCCCCTGTTCGACATCCTCGGGAAGAACGCCGAATTCTTCGCCGTCCGCGGCTCGACGGCGGGCGAGATCCTGCTCTTCGCGCTCGTCGTCACGTTCGCCCCCGCGCTTGGGCTGCTCGCCCTGGAGCTCTCGGTAAGCCTTTTCAGCCCGACCGCCGCGCGCGTGCTCCACCACGTCTTCCTCGCCTTTCTCGGTGCGCTCTTCGGGGTGCAGGCGCTGAGGCGCGCTGGAATGGCCGATACGGCGGCGCTCGTCGCCGGAGCCGTCGTGATCGGGCTCGTGGTCGCGCTCGCGGCCTGGCGGCTCCGCCCGGCCCGCTCGTTCCTGACGCTGCTCTCCGCCGCTCCGATCGTGTTCCTGGCCCTCTTCCTACTGAATACCCCGGTCGAGAGGCTCATCTTCCAGAGCGGCGCACGAGCCGCGGCGATCCGGACCGAGGCCCGGACGCCCGTCGTCTTCTTGCTGTTCGACGAGTTCCCGGTCATCGACCTGCAGCAAGGCGACGGAACGATCGATGCCGGGCGCTTCCCGAACTTCGCGCGGCTCGCAGCGAGCTCGACCTGGTTCAGGAACACGACGACCATCTCGGCCTCGACCACCGTTGCAGTGCCGGCGATCCTGACGGGCCAGAGGCCGAAGAAGGGCGCGCTCCCCGTCTACCAGGACCACCCGGACAACCTCTTCACGCTCTTGGGACGGCGCTACCGCCTGCAGGTGACCGAGTCACAGACGCGCCTCTGCCCTCCTCGCCTGTGCAAGCGTTCTACGGGCGAGGCGGGCGACTCGTCGCTCTTCTCAGACGTCCGCACGGTGTACCTGCACCTCATCGCCCCACCGGCGCTCGAGGACCGGCTGCCGGCGATCGACGAGTCGTGGGGCAACTTCGGCGCGAGCTCCACCACTGCCGCCGGGGCGGGCGGCGGACACCCGCCGAAGGTCGACCTCAGCACCTTCTACCTCAGTCGTGTCCGCGACTTCCACCGCTTCGTCGCGTCGTTCCGGGCCCCGGCGCGCCGTCAGCCGACGCTCTACTTCCTGCACGTGCTGCTCCCGCACGCGCCGTGGCTGTACTTCCCGGACGGGACGGGCCGAGCGGTGGCGCGGACGAACGCGCCCGGACGCATCGGCGAGCGCTGGGTCGACCCGGCCCTCGCCGAGCAGGCGTGGCAGCGGCTCCTGCTCCAGACGGGCTACACGGACCGCCTGCTCGGCGTCTTCTTGCGGCGCCTTCATGCGACCGGCCTCTGGCGCAGGGCCCTCGTGATCGTCACCGCCGACCACGGCATCAGCTTCCGCGGCGGCGATCTCCGGCGCCGCCCGACGAGGACGAACCTCGCCGAGCTCGCATTCACGCCGCTCTTCGTCAAGCTCCCGGGCCAGGACCGCGGGCGCGTCGTCGACCGCCACGTCCAGACGCTGGACATCCTTCCGACGATCGCCGACGTGCTCGGGATCAGAATCCCGTGGCAGACGGATGGTTCCTCGGCGCTTGACCGGCGCGCCGGCTCGAGCCGCGTCGACGTGGCAGGGGTGTCGGCTCCGTACGCGGTCGCTCTTCGGCAGCGCCGCACGTCTCTCGAGCGGCAGCTCGCGCTCTTCGGGACCGGAACCTGGGGCGCTCGGCTCTCTGCCACCGGCCCGTACTGGACGCTCGTGGGGCGGCCGGTCGGCGAGCTGCAGGTCTTGGGCTCGCTTGCGGCGAAGGCGTCGGTCGATTCGTTGGGGAGCAAGCTCCTGCGCGCGCTTCCGAAGCGGATGCAGCTCGTTCCGTCGCCGCTCAGCGGGACGATCTCGGGGCTGCGCGCTGGGACGACGCTCGCGTTCGCGCTCAACGGTCGGATGGCCGCGTTGACGCAGGCCTACCGCGACCGCGGGGGCGGTCTGCGCTTCTCGGCGCTCGCGCCCGACTCGGCCTTCCGGCCGGGACGAAACACGCTGCGCGCGTTCGTTGTCTCCGGCCCGGTCTCGGCGCCGGCGCTACGCGAAGTGCGCGTCGCGCTCAGCTAGCGGCGTTCGCGCGCTCGTGCGGGACGAACAGACGGCAGTGCGGGCATTTGAACCCGCGTGGCTCGCCGGTCCCCGGGTCGGCCAGGAGCTCGGCCTCGAACTCCTTCTTGCAGTGCGGACATACCACGTCGAAGCGAGGCTGGGCGGCAGGCCGTCCCATAGAGCCAAGCTAGCAAGCGCCTGTTGAGTGCGGGCGTGTCAACCGAGGCCGTCGAGCCGCCGTCCGGCGTGGCCGACGATCTGCTCGGCCAGGCGCGTCTCCTCCTCGCCGAACTGCTTGCCGTTGGCGTAGACCTCGACGAGGCCCCAGCACTCGTTCGCCGTCCGCAGGCAAACCATCAGGAGCGACTCGAAGCCGAACTGCTCCAGGAGCTCCGCTTCGGTCGGCTCGGGCGCGGCCTCGAGCCGTGACACCGCCCGCGGCTCTCCGGTGGTCACGACCTTCAGGGTGAGCGGGTAGTCGGAGATCAGGTATTCGTGGGCGATCTCCAGCGTGCCCTTGCCGCGCGTGACCGCGACCAGGCTGATTAGCAGGTCACCGACGATGCGCGAGATGGTGCACGCCTGCGCGTCCAGTGCCGCCATGAGCTCGCGGCCGGTCGCCTCGAGCAGTCCTTGCACGGTTGGCTCGCGCTCCAGGCCTGCCATGGCCCAATCCTAGGAGGGTTTGGCGGAACCTCGCTCGTCGTCGGGGTGCGATGGCCGTTCCGAGGCAAGGACGCAGGGAGTGCCCGTAGTGGTTAGCTACGGGCACGACTGAGGACGCAGCCTCGGGGCGGACAGCGCGGTGCCGACGGCACAGACTAGGTTTCGTCAAGCCCTCCTTAAAAGCGCCGAATGCGGGCTTCGGTGCCGATCACGATCAGCGGGCGGCTTTCCAGGCGCAGCCAGTGGAGCGTGACGAGGAGCTGCGAGAGGGGGAGGCTGACGCAACCGAGGGTTGCGCGGCCCGTGCTCGCGTGCAGGAAGATGCCGGAGCCGCGGCCCCGGACGATCGGATTGCGGTTGTAGGCGATCACCGCGAGATGCCGGTAGGCGGTCGGGGAGCGCGACATGTCCTCGCTCGTCACCCGGAACGGCGGCTTCGATCCGCAGCGGACGTGCCTGAAGCGGTTGTACCAGCGCGAGCGCACGTCCTCGACCCACCAGTCGCCGCAGACGACCCGGTGATAGCTGTAGCGGACGCTGGGGTTCGTGGCGACCCCGTACATGGTCGGTAGGAAGCCGAACGCGCCGGCGGGCGTCGTGCGGTCGCCCTCGCGCTTGCGCTCGGAGGTGCCGCGCTGCCCGAGCCACGCCGTCCATTTGCCCGCGGCCGGGTACCAGCAGGAACCCCTCTTCCGCCAGAGCCGGAGCGAGCCTTGCGTGGACCCCTGCTCTCGCGCGACGACCGTCACGAGCTGGATCGCCGCCCCGGTCGAAGCGAGCTCGTTGGCCAGTGTCGCGGGACAGGCAGCGGTTCGCGCGCCGCCGGCCGTGACCGCGGCGGTGCAGCACGAAAGAAAGGCGACGAGCGCGACCCACCTCATCTCACGTGCAGACTACGCGCTGATGAGGCTTCTCCTTCTCGCCGCGGTGGCGCTGCAGCCGCCGTTTTCCCATTCGGTCTCGCGCGTGACTGCGGCCCAGCTTCCCTACTCGTGGCATCGCGGCTGCCCCGTGGCTCCGGCGCAGCTGCGGCGGGTGCGGCTCTCCTACTGGGGGTTCGACCGTCGGGCGCACATGGGAGCGCTGGTCGTCAACGTCTCGGCGGTCGGGAACGTCGTGCGCGTCTTCCGGCGGCTCTACGGCGCGCGCTTTCCGCTTCGCCGGATCCGGCCGATCGACGCCTACCGCGCGGTCGACGAGCGCTCACTCGATGCGAACAACACGGCCGGCTTCAACTGCCGCTACGCAGTCGCACCCGGACCCAAACGCTGGTCGGTGCACGCGTACGGGCTCGCGATCGACGTGAACCCGGTGCAGAACCCGTACGTCGAGGGCCGCCGGATCCACCCGCGCGCGGGCCGTGCCTACCTAAACCGCTCGCGCGTCCGCCCGGGGATGGCCGTCCCGGGCGGAGTGCTGGTGCGCGCTTTCGCGTCAGCGGGCTGGAAATGGGGCGGCCGCTGGACCGGCTCGCCCGACTTCCAGCACTTTTCGAAAACCGGCGGCTAACCCGCCTTAGGGGCTGAGCCGGAACGGCGGGTATTCGTCCGTCACCAGCACGAACGCGTAGCCGAGCACCCGGTTCGTCCAGCGGAACACGCCGAGCACGAAGTCGAACAGGCCTCGCGGATAGCGCCCCGTGAAGAGGATCGCGAACCACGCGAAGATCACGCACAGGATCGCAGCCAGCCAAAGGAAGACGAGTACGATGTAGTGCGGGATCGCCAGCAGCCACTTCACGATCGGCAGCCAGCGGTTGAGGTCTTCGCGCACGTTCGGGTAGGGGAAGTCGAGCCTGACCGACTGCTGCTCGTCGGTCGACGGGTACTGGTCGTCCATCAGCGCGAGGTAGACGCAGATCCGGCTCGTGAACCGGGTCAGCTCGAGGTTCCAGTCGTACCACCAGCGCGGGTACTTCTCGCGGAAGACGATCATCAGCAGCGTCGACAGGACGACGATCCCACTCGTTGCGCCTCCGGCGACGATCGCCTCGCGGCCGGCGCCCCAGGCGTGACCGCCGATCGCGCCCGCCACGATCAGGATCGGGATCGCCGTGAAGATCCGGAAGGCGGTCGTCAGCCGGTCGAGCTCACGGTCCGGGTACGTGACGTCGAACTGGACGGGGTATGCGGGGGCACCTGCCTCCATGCGTCTACCTCCGGCGCTAGGGAACGTTGTCCGCCGAGCCTAACCCTCGCAGGAGGCGCGCCGCGATCCCGCGCAGCGTCCGACGCCCGTACGCGTGGTCGCCGCCGTGGTAGGTCAGGATCGCCACCGCCACACGCTCGTGCCCGCGGGTCAGGAGGGCGACCTGGTGGTCGACCCAGCCCGGGCTCTCGGTCCAGCCGCCCTTGAAGTAGAGGCGCCAGCCGGAGGGGCGGACGCGCGCGATCCCCCAGCGCTGAACCGGGGTGATCGTCCGCAGCAGCCGAAGCGCGTACCGCCGGTGGCGCTTGGCCGTGAGTGCGTCGATTCGCAGGAAGAAGCGGGCCTGATCGGCGGCATCGATCCGGCTCAGGCCCCAGTAGCCCGTTACGAGCGTGAACCGGCGCATGCGCGCGCGGCGGGCAACGTCGTAGACGCGTGCGCTGCCGACGATCGAGAGCACCTTGGAGGCGGCGTCGTTGTCAGAGTGGCGGATCATGGGCACGAGCAGCGCTCCGTCGGCCGGCCGCAGGCGCCTCCCGCGCACCGAGGGCGTGTCCAGGTAAGCGACGAGCAGCATCGCCTTGACGACGCTGGCCGACGGGAAGGTCGTCGTCCTGTGCCAGCCCCAGGAGCGCGTCCGGGTGCGAACGGCGAACGCGATCACGCCGTGCCGCTGGGCCGCGTAGCGCTCCGCCGCACAGACGTGCGGACGCCACGACCCCGAAGAGCCGGCGCCGAGCGCCGTTCCCGTCACGACGAGCGCCGCGACGAGCGCCAGCCTGCCCACGGCCATGACGCGCGTAGCTTACGACCCGCATCCGCACTCCGTAGGTAGTTGTCCGCAAGCAGGTTCGGGGCCGGTCCCGATGGCGCGCGGGAGGCTCGGCGGCAGCATCGACGTATGCAGGGTCGAGCGGGTCGTACAAGGGTTCTGATCGCCGGGGGTGGGGTCGCCGGGCTCGAGGCCACGCTGGCGCTGCGGGCGCTCGCGCCGGAGCTCGTCGAGATCGAGGTGCTCGCGCCGGAGGAGGACTTCACCTACCGGCCGCTCGCCGTAGCCGAGCCCTTCCTCGTCGGAGAGGTGCGGCGCTTCCCGCTGCGGTCGCTCGTGGAGGCCGCCGGTGCAACCCTGCGGCGGGGGAGCGTCACCGGTGTCGATCCCGGTCGCCGCGTAGTCCAAACCGAAGCCGAGGAGGTCCAGTACGACGCGCTCCTGCTTGCGCTCGGCGCGCGGGCGGTGGAGGCGGTCGCAGGCGCGCACACGTTCGGCGGCCCCAAGGATGCGCTTCGGTTCGCTGCTCTGCTCGAGCAGGCGCTCGACGGCGAGATCCACCGGATCGTCTTCGCCCTGCCGGCCGGAGTGACCTGGCCCTTGCCGCTCTACGAGCTCGCGCTGTTGACCGGGACGTACCTGACGGACAGGGGCGCGATGGGAGTCGAAGTCACCCTCGTGACGCCCGAAGAGACGCCGCTCGGAATCTTCGGAGCGACGGCGAGCGCCGCGATCCACGAGCTGCTCGACACGCGCCGGATCGGCCTGCGCAGCCACACCACGCCGCTCAGATTCGAAGAAGGTGTCCTGCAAGTGAAGCCCGAAGAGACGATCGAGGCCGACCGGGCCGTCGCCTTGCCGCGCCTGGTGGGGCCCGCGCTCGAAGGAATTCCAAAGAACGCGAATGGGTTCGTTCCGACGGACGCGCACGGCCGCGTTGGTTCCGAGGTCGACATCTACGCCGCCGGCGATCTGACGCAGTTCCCGCTCAAGCAGGGCGGGATCGCGACGCAACAGGCCGACGCGGCGGCTGCCGCGATCGCGGCGCAGGCTGGCGCGGACGTCGAGCTAGAGCCGTTCCGGCCCGTGCTCCGCGGCCTGCTGCTGACCGGAATGGTCTCGCGGTTCCTGCGCGCTGAGCCCGGAACGGCCAGCTCTGCCGTGGACACCGAGCCCCTCTGGTGGCCGCCCGCGAAGATCGTCGGCCGCTACCTCGCGCCGTTCCTGGCCGAGCACCTAGGCGTGTCCAACGAGCCGCCGCCGGCCGGCCGCGACGCGGTTCCGGTCGAGGTCGAGCTCTAGACGACCGCCGGCTGGGAGCGCGCTCCCGCGGCCTGACCTCGAGCTCCAGGTTGACGGGTGTGTCCAACGCGTTGCGGCTTTGCCGCATGCGGCGTGCGGAGCGGCGCGGATGCCGTAGCGACGGGCGATGAGCACTATGCGGCCATGCGCGCGACTTACGCAGTCGTCTGGAGAGAGGGGCACGAGCCCGCGGCCTCGGGGCGCCTCGAGGTCCGGCCGCGGAGCGTCGCTTTCACCGGCGCCGATCACGGGCGCGCCGTCGAGCGCGTCGTCCCGCTGGAGAGCCTGTGTGCGATCCGCGTCGGCCGCTCTCCTCGAGATCGGCTCGACGGGCGCTGCAGCCTCGTGCTCGAGCCCCGCGTAGGTGCGACCATTAGGGTTGCGAGCGTGGCTCAGCCCGGGATCGTGTCGGAGCTCGCCGAGCTTCTCGCGGGCCTGTATCTCGGCCGCCACGAGGCCCCGTGCCAGCTGCTCGTTGCCGTTCCGCTCAAGGAGGGCGCGCTCGAGGAAGCGCGGGAACTGATCGCGGACGGACCGCCGTTCGATCCCGAGGAGACGGTTCTCGAGCGGCACCGGGTGTTCCTGCTCGAGGACGAAGTGGTGTTCCTGTTCGAGTCCGGGCCGTCGGCGAAGAAGCTCGAAGACGCCCTCGCCCGCCCGGACCTCTGGCGCGGCGCCGGCGCGTGGCAGCACCTCATCGCAGGGCCGCCGCGGATTGCAGAGGCCGTCTATGCCTGGGACCGGGAGACGCCCGCGGACGGCAGGGACGAGAACAGCCTCTTCTTCGCAGCCACGCCTGGCCCTGGCGACAGCGAGGGCGGGGAGCTGTACGCGCCTTAGCGCTCTAGGCGTCGAGCTCCAGCAGCGCGCGGGTCGCCCTGGCCGCGACCAGATCCTCGCGGGCCCGGATGACGAAGACGCGCACGGCGCCGGGTCCGCCGATCTCCGTGTCCGGCCGGGCGGAGTCGTTGGCCGTCTCGTCGAGCTCGACGCCGACGGGACGAAGGCGCGCGCAGATCCCGCCGCGGACGCGGGCCGAGTTCTCGCCGATGCCGGCAGTGAAGACGAGCGCGTCGAGGCCGCCGAGAGCCGTCGCCATCGCGGCCACCGAGCCCGCGACCCGGTAGCAGAAGATGTCCAGCGCAAGCAGTGCGGCCTCGTCGTCCGACTGCTCGAGCTCACGAACGTCCGGCGAGCTGCCCGAGAGGCCCAGCAGGCCCGACTCGTGCTCGAGCGCGTGTTCCAACTCTTCCACCGTGAGCCCGTGCCGGAGGAGATGCAGAAGCGCACCGGGGTCGACTGAGCCGGCCCTCGTCGCCATCGGCACGCCTTCGAGCGGTGTGAAACCCATCGTCGTGTCGATCGAGCGGCCGTCCCGGACGGCCGTGACCGAGCAGCCGCCGCCGAGGTGGCAGACGACGAGCCGCGCGACCTGCACCTGCTCGCTCGCCCACTGCACGGAGAGACCCTGGAAGCCGTAGCGGCGGATCCCGAACGCGTCGCGGAGCCGGCGAGGGAGGGCGTACGTCACGGCCACGTCCGGGATCGTGGCGTGGAAGGCGGTGTCGAAGACGGCCACGTGGGCGACGTTCGGCAAGAGCCGCCTCGCCTCCGCTATCGCCCTCAGCGCCGGTGCGTTGTGCAGCGGCGCGAGCTCTGTCAGCTCCCCGAGCCGCCGCTCTACGTCGTCGTCGATCACGGTGGGCTCGCGCAGGTCGGCGCCGCCGTGGACGACGCGGTGGGCGACAGCCGCGACGCCGGCAGGCACCTCCGCGAGCGACTCGACCGCCTCCGCGGAGCCGTCCGGCGCGACGAGCGAGAGCTTCAGGCTCGTCGAGCCCGCGTTGACGACGAGAACCGAGCTCAGTAGGGCCAGACCCAGTCGCGGATCTCGGGATCGTCCTCGCCGTGCTCGCGCGTGTAGGCACGGGCGCGGAGGCGGCGATCCGACATCTCCTGGCGTAGCCGCCCGCGGGTCGTGGCCAGTCCGGGCACACGGTCGATCACGTCCATCACCAGGTGGAAGCGGTCGAGGTCGTTGAGCATGACCATGTCGAACGGCGTCGTTGTCGTGCCCTCCTCCTTGTAGCCGCGGACGTGCAGGTTGCGGTGGTTCCTCCGCCGGTAGGTGAGGCGGTGGATCAGCCACGGGTAGCCGTGGTAGGCGAAGACGACCGGGCGATCGGTCGTGAAGAGCGCGTCGAACTCGGCATCGGGAAGCCCGTGCGGGTGCTCGGCCTCCGGCTGCAGGCGCATCAGGTCGACGACGTTCACGACCCGGACCTTCAGCTCGGGGAGCCGCTCGCGGAGCAGAGCCGCCGCCGCGAGGGTTTCGAGCGTCGGGATGTCGCCGCAGCAGCCGAGCACAACGTCCGGAGGGCCCGACTCGTCGCTCGAGGCCCACTCCCAGATGCCGGCTCCACGGGTGCAGTGCACGATCGCGTCATCGACCCCGAGGTAGTTCAGGGCGGGCTGCTTTCCGGCGACGATCACGTTCACGTAGTCGCGGCTGCGCAGGCAGTGGTCGGCGACCGACAGGAGCGTGTTCGCGTCGGGCGGCAGGTAGACGCGAATGATCTCGGCCTTCTTGTTCACGACGTGGTCGATGAAACCGGGATCCTGGTGCGAGAAACCGTTGTGGTCCTGTCGCCAGACGTGCGAGCTGAGCAGGTAGTTGAGCGAGGCCAGCGGCCGTCGCCACGGGATGCCGCGCGTCACCTTGAGCCACTTCGCGTGCTGGTTGAACATCGAGTCGACGATGTGGATGAAGGCCTCGTAGCAGTTGAAGAGGCCGTGGCGGCCGGTCAGCAGGTAGCCCTCGAGCCAGCCCTGGCAGAGGTGCTCGGAGAGCACCTCCATTACGCGGCCCTCCGGCGCCAGGTCCTCGTCGGTCGGGAGCAGCTCGGCTTCCCAGACGCGCTTCGTCGCCGCAAAGACGTCAGAGAGCCTGTTCGAGGCCGTCTCGTCCGGCCCGAGGAGGCGGAAGTTGTCCGGGTTGCGCGCGATCACGTCGCGCAGGTAGCCGCCTAGCACGCGGGTGGCCTCGCTGAAGGTCGTCCCCGGTGTGGGCACATCGACGGCGTAGTCGCGGAAGTCGGGCAGGACGAGGTCGCGCAGGAGCTCTCCGCCATTGGCGTGTGGGTTGGCGCTCATCCGGCGTGTCCCGCGCGGCGCGAGCTCTTCGAGCTCCTGCACGAGGCGGCCGTCGCCGTCGAACAGCTCCTCGGGCCGGTAGCTCCGCAGCCATTCGTCGAGCAGCCGGAGGTGGTCCGGGTTCTCGCGGACGTCGGTCATCGGCACCTGGTGCGCGCGCCACGTGCCCTCGACCGGCAGGCCGTCCACTTCCTTCGGCCCGGTCCAGCCCTTGGGCGTGCGCAGGACGAGCATCGGCCAGCGCGGGCGCGCCGGCTCCGCCCCGTTTTCCCGCGCGGCCTCCTGGATGCGCGCGATCGCGTCCAGCGCCTCGTCGAGCGCTCCCGCCAGAGCCTGGTGCACCGGCTCCGGCTCGTCGCCGGCGACGAGCAGCGGCTGCCAGCCGTAGCCCTCGAGCAGCGAGACGAGCTCGTCCTCGGGGACGCGCGCCAACACGGTCGGGTTGGCAATCTTGTAGCCGTTGAGGTGCAGGACAGGCAGGACGGCGCCGTCCGTGCGGGGGTTCAGGAACTTGTTCCCGTGCCAGCTCGTGGCGAGCGGCCCCGTCTCGGCCTCGCCGTCGCCGACCACGCACGCGACCAGGAGGTCGGGGTTGTCGAAAGCCGCCCCGAAGGCGTGCGCGAGCGCGTACCCGAGCTCGCCGCCTTCGTGGATCGAGCCCGGTGTCTCCGGGGCAGCGTGGCTCGGGATCCCGCCGGGGAAGGAGAACTGCCGGACGAGGTGGCGCAGCCCGTCCTCGTCCAGGCCGACCTCGGGATAGAGCTCGCTGTACGTGCCCTCGAGGTAGGCGTTCGCGACGACGCCCGGGCCGCCGTGTCCCGGGCCGCAGACGTAGATCGCGTTCAGGTCGCGCGCCCGGATCGCCCGGTTCAGGTGCGCGTAGAGCAGGTTCAAGCCCGGAGTCGTTCCGAAGTGGCCGAGCAAGCGCGGCTTAACGTGCTCAGATCTGAGCGGCTCCCGCAGGAGCGGGTTGTCGAGCAGGTAGATCTGCCCAACAGAGAGGTAGTTCGCCGCGCGCCAGTACGCGTCGAGCAGCCGGAGCTCCTCGGCCGAGAGGGTCGTCGTCATCTCGCTCGTCTGCGTCACGGGCGCCTACGCTCGAAGATCACCAGCAGGCTGAGCCGCTCGTAGCCGACGAAGCGGTGCTCCGCACCGGCAGGGACGAACGTCGCGTGCCCCTCGCGCAGCTCGACACGCTCACCCTCGACCTCCAGCACCCCGCTGCCCTCGAGCACGACGTAGACCTCGTCGTCCTCGTGCGGCTGTTGCCGGTCCGGCTCGGGCGCGACCAACACGTAGACGCCGAGCTCGAGCCCCGGCGAGCGGTGGACGATCTCGTAGCCGCCCTTCCCGGAGGCGAGGCGGTCCTTGACGCCCGAGATGTCGAATGCGCGCGCAACGGGGAGGAGACTCTCCGATTCAGGACCGGTCATCGCGGGCGGCAGCCTAGCCCCCGGAGCCAAGGGCGATAGGCTGAACCGCGATGGACACGGTCCGTCCTAACGAGGACCGCCTGCGTGCGCTGGTGGAGGCCGGCGTCTCGATCAGCTCCGAGCTCTCGCTCGAGGGCTTGCTGCAGCGGCTTGTCGAGAAGGCCGCGGACCTGACGCGCGCAAGCTACGCCGCGCTCGGCGTGATCGATCGAAACGGCTCGGGCCTCGAGCGCTTCGTCACCACCGGCATCGATCCCGACACGTACAACGCGATCGGGGACCTGCCACGCGGCCGCGGGATCCTGGGTGCGCTGATCCGGGACGCCAAACCGCTTCGCCTGCACGATCTGACCGACGACCCGCGCTCGGCCGGCTTCCCGCGGAACCACCCGCCGATGCGCTCGTTTCTCGGCGTGCCGATCATGCTGCGTGGCGTCCCCTACGGAAACTTCTACTTGACCGAGAAGGCCGGCGGTGAAGACTTCTCGGAGGAAGACCAGGAGCTCGTGACCCTGCTCGCAAGCCAGGCGGCGGTCGCGGTCGAGAACGCGCGTCTCTACGAGGCTGCAACGAACTGGTCGCGGCAGCTCGAGTCGCTGAACGAAGTCGGCAACGCCCTCGCCACCGAGACTGAGCTGGAGCGGCTGCTCGACCTCGTCGCGCGGCGCCTGCGCGAGCTGCTCGACGCGCGGATCGTGACCGTCCTCCTGCCGGCCGGCGCCGACGAGCTGCGTTTCGTGGCGGTCGCGGGCGAGACCGGAGAGGATCTCGTCGGCGAGACCATCAGCCGCTCGGGCTCGAAGAGCGGCCGGGTGCTGGAGCGTGCGCACAGCGAGCGGGTCGATTCGGTCCTCGATGACCCGGACACCAACCCAGACGTCACTCGACTGCTCCAGGCTCGCACGGGCCTCTACGTTCCTCTGGTCGTCCGCGGACGTGCGATCGGCGTCCTCGCAGCGCACGACAAGCTCGGCGGCGACCCGCGCTTCTCGGATACCGACCTCCGACTCACGGAGACGTTCGCCACCCGCGCCGCCGTCGCCGTCGACCTATCCGAGCGGATCCAGCGTGATGCCCTCCGCCGCGTCGTGGACGCCCAGGAGCTCGAGCGGCGCCGGCTGTCGCGGGAGCTGCACGACGAGACCGGCCAGGCACTCACTTCGATCCTGCTCGGCTTGCGCAGCCTCGAGGACACGCTCGAGGGCAAGGAGTCGCGCGAAGCGACTGCGCGGCTGCGCGAGCTTGTCGTCGCGACGCTGCAGGACGTCCGCCGACTGGCTGTGGAGCTCCGTCCGAGCGCTCTCGACGACTTCGGGCTCGTGTCCGCCCTTGAGAATCTGGTCTCGACCTTCGGCGAGCAGACCGGGATCGAGATCGACTTCGGAGCCGCGCTCGGCGACGAACGGCTGCCGAGCGAAGTCGAGACCGCCCTTTACCGCATCGTCCAGGAGTCGCTGACGAACGTCGTCAAGCACGCGCAGGCCCGCCACGTGAGCATTGCGCTCACCAAGGCCGAGGGCTCGGTGAAGGCGGTGGTCGAGGACGACGGACAGGGCTTCGATCCCGAGCGGGCAGACGGCGGCTTCGGCCTCGTCGGGATGCAGGAGCGGCTGGCGCTGCTCGGCGGCCGGCTGCGGGTCGAATCGAGCCCGGAGTCAGGGACGACGATCGCAGCGGAAGTGCCGCTCGCGTGAGCGTCAAGGTCCTGATCGTCGACGACCACGCCGTCGTGCGGGCGGGGCTCAAGCTGCTGATCGACGCCGAGGAGGACCTCGAGGCGGCGGGGGAAGCGGGAAGCGCCCGGGATGCGATCTTCGAGGCGCGCTCGCTCAAGCCCGACGTCGTCCTGCTCGACGTGGTGATGCCCGACCAGAGCGGGCTCGAGATCGTGGCTCAGCTTCTACACGAGAACCCCGAGGCGAAGATCCTCGTCCTCTCGATGCAGGACGAGCCGAGCTACGTGCGCCAGGCGTTCGAGTCCGGGGCGAGCGGCTACGTGCTGAAGGAGGCCGCGGACGCCGAAGTCGTCGCGGCGATCCGGGAGGTCGCCGGGGGCGGACGCTACGTCCACCCGGAGCTCGGCGCGCGGCTCATCACCGCCGAAAGCGAGGAGCGCAGGCGGGCGGAGGAGGACCCGCTCTCGGAGCGCGAACGCGAGGTCCTGCGCCTGCTCGCCCTCGGCCACACGAACCAGGAGATCGCCAAACAGCTCTACATCTCGGTCCGCACGGCCGAGACGCACCGCGCGCACATCATGCAGAAGCTCCGCCTCTCGAGCCGGGCCGAGCTCGTCCGCTACGCGCTCGACCAGGGCCTGCTGGAGGAATGAAACGGGCCGCCCGGAGGCGGCCCGTTTCTTCGCGACGGGGAGGGAATCCGTCTACGCCTTCGCCGCGGCGTGCGGCTGAGGCTCCCGCTTGCGCAGGAAGCTGAGCGCCGTCTTCGGGCTCGCGAGGGCCCCGCCCAGGGCGAGGATCCCGAACCCGACCCCTGCGAGCAGCAGTGCGATTCCGATCACGATCCCGAACAGCGAGAGCTGCGTCGCCATGTAGCTCATGTTCAGGGCAGTGGTCAGCGCAGTCTCGGTGACCCAGAGGTTACGCCTGCCGTTGTCGACCGGCTGCTGGGTCTTCGGGTCGATGACCGCGTACTTCGGGTCGCTCGTTGCGCCCTGGCCGTCCGTGAACTTCGCCGGCGTGCCGGGCTTGGCGAGGAAGCGGCCCATCTGGGCGTAGGTCAGGCCGGAACTGGCCTCGAGCGCGTGAATCCGCATGTACCCGGCGAATGCTCGCGCTCGCTCGCCGTTGTCGATCTTCTTCCCGGCGACCGACATCTTCGGGATGCCGAGGTTGGCGAGGTTCAGGCCAGCCTTCTCGGCCTCGGCGGTGATCGCCGCCGGCGTCATGTCGGGAGACCCGACGATGAGCTCCTTCTTCAGGCTGGAGTTGACCGTAGAGCGGCCGCCCACGCCCATCACGATCGCCACGATGCCGAACGCGATCAGGACTGCGGCGGCCAGCACGCCTCCGAGTTCGAATACCTTGCGCATCACGTCCTCCTTCCCGTCGCGGCCGAGCGTCCTGTTCTCGATCGGCCTTCTCTCGCCCATGGTCGTGCCGTTCATGCTCTGCGCCATCCGGGGCGTTGCGGAACCTGGCTGCGGGAATTCCCGTACGCGAGTGCGACGGCGACCTGTTCGCCGCCGTACGCTGGCGCCGTGCGCGCGATGGTGCTCGACTCGCCCGGCCGGCCGCTGCGGGAGGCCGAGTTGCCCGAGCCGGAGCCGGGGCCGGCGCAGCTGCGTGTGCGTGTGGAGGCTTGCGGGGTCTGCCGGACCGACCTGCACGTGTTCGACGGTGAGCTCCCGAAGCCGAAGCTGCCGCTCGTGCTGGGTCACCAGATCGTCGGGACCGTCCACGCGGCCGGCGAGGGCGTCGAGATCGACATCGGAAAGCGCGTCGGCATCCCGTGGCTCGGCTGGACCGACGGCGAGTGCCGCTTCTGCCGGAGCGGGCGGGAGAATCTCTGCGAGCGCGCTCGCTTCACCGGCTACCACCTCGACGGCGGCTACGCCGAGGCGGCGGTCGCAGACGCGCGCTTCTGTCTGCGGCTGCCCGAGGAGTACGACGCGCTCCACGCGGCGCCGCTGCTCTGCGCCGGGCTGATCGGCTACCGGGCGCTTCGGCTCGCGGGGGACGCGGAACGGCTCGGCCTATACGGGTTCGGCGCCTCGGCGCACTTGATCGCGCAGGTGGCCCGCCACCAGGGTAGGCGAGTGTTCGCGTTCACCCGGCCGGGCGATTCCGAGGGCCAGGAGCTCGCGCGCTCGCTCGGAGCCGAGTGGGCGGGCGGCTCGGACGAGCTCCCGCCGGAACCGCTCGACGCGGCGCTGATCTTCGCCCCGGTCGGCGAGCTCGTGCCGCCGGCCTTGCGCGCCCTCGACCGCGGCGGCGTCGTCGTCTGCGCAGGAATCCACATGAGCGACATCCCGTCGTTCCCGTACGAGCTCCTGTGGGAGGAGCGGGTCGTCCGCTCGGTGGCCAACCTGACGAGACAGGACGGCGAGGAGTTCCTCGCGCTCGCTCCGAAGGTGCCCGTGGAGACGCACGTCGAGGAGTTCCGGCTCGAGGAGGCGAACGACGCGCTCGAGCGCCTGCGCGCCGGCCGCATCACCGGCGCGGCCGTGCTCGCGGTTACCTAGCGCTTCGGCGGCAGTGAGCGGGCAAACGACGCGCCGCGGTCCGCTCCCCGGCGGCCAGCGCCCGGACCTGGGAGGCGAGCTCTTCGTCGTAGGCCACGCGAGGTCGTATTAGGGTTTCCGCAATCGACAAGGAGGCTCTGATGGCGCTTGCACGTGCAGTGATGTTCGACGGTGTCGGCAAGGAGCGGTTGGATGAGATGACCCGCGACATGGACCAGGGGGAGCCGCCCGCCGACATCCCGGCTACCGAGGTCGTCGTGCTCCATGACGCTGACGCCGAGAAGGCCCTCGTCGTCGTCTTCTTCGACAGCGAAGACGACTACAGGCAGGGCGACGAGGTGCTGAGCGCGATGCCGGCCGGTGACACGCCGGGCCAGCGGACCTCGGTGACGAAGTACGACGTCGCCTTCCGCGGGAAGCCCTGACGAAGATCCGCGCCGCAGTGCTCGAGCGGTTCGGGCAGCCGCTCGAGGTTCAAGAGGTGGACCTCGCCGAGCCGAAAGCCGGCGAGGTCCTCGTCCGCCTGGTCGCGTGCGGCGTGTGCCACACCGACCTCTACACGGCGTCCGGTGCCGACCCGTCCGGCTATTCGCCGACGGTGCTCGGGCATGAGGGGGCGGGCGTCGTGGAGGCGGTCGGGGAAGGCGTTAGCTCCGTCGCCCCCGGCGACCACGTCGTGACGCTCTTCTCGCCCCAGTGCCGTGAGTGCGAGCACTGCCGCGACCCGCGCACGAACCTCTGCCTGGCGATCCGCGAGCAGCAGAACCAGGGCTACCTCCCGGACGGGACGACGCGCCTCTCGCGCGACGGCGAGCCGATCCGCCACTTCATGGGCACCTCGACCTTCGCCGAGCACACGGTCGTGCCGGAGATCGCGCTCGCGAACGTGAGCAAGGACGCGCCGCTCGACCGGGCCTGCCTGTTCGCGTGCGGGCTCTCGACCGGGCTCGGGGCGGCGATCAACACGGCGAAAGTGGAACCCGGATCGACCTGTGTCGTGTTCGGGGCCGGGATGGTCGGCCTCGGCGCGGTCGCGGGCTGTCGGCTCCAGGGTGCCGAGCGGATCGTCTGCGCCGACCTCTCCGCCGACCGGCTCGAGCTCGCGCGCGGCCAGGGCGCGACGCACACGCTGCAGGGCGGCCCCGACGCGGTGCAGGAGATCCTCGATCTGACCGGCGGCTTCGGGGCCGACTACACGTTCGAGGCGACCGGCAACGTCCAGGTGATGCGCCAGGCGGTCGAGTCGGCGCGCATGGGCTGGGGCCTCGCCACCGTCTGCGGCGTGGCCGGAAAAGGCGAGACGCTCGACGTCGTGCCGCGCTTCCTGATCACCGGCCGCCGCGTCGCGGGCTCGTCGTTCGGCGGCGTCAAGGGCCGCGACCAGGTGCCGCAGTTCGTCGAGCGCTGGCTCGCCGGGGAGATCGACGTCGAGCCGTTCGTCTCGCACAAGCTCACGCTGGACGAGGTCAACCGCGGCTTCGAGCTGATGGAGGCCCAGGACGGCATCCGCAGCGTGATCGACTTCGGCTAGTGACGCTCCCGCCGCAGCTCAACTTCATCACGCTCGCGTGCGCGGACGTCGAGCGGATGGCCGCCTTCTTCCGCGCGCTCGGCTGGCCGGAGGCTCCCGGCAGCGAGCCCGTCCACCGGGTCTTCCAGTGCACGAACGGCGTCGTGCTCGCGTTGTACGCCGCGGCGAACTACGAGCCGCACTTCGGCCCACGGGCCGAGGGCTTCCGCGGCAGCACGTTCGGCGTGAACGTTGCCAGCCCGGAAGAGGTCGACGCGGTCCACGCGGCGCTGCAAGGGGTGGAAGGCGCCGAGCTGCTGGAAGACCCGTTCGACTCCCCGCACGGCTTCCGTGGCTTCAGCTTCCGCGACCCGGAGGGAAACGTCTGGGACGTCGTCTGGAAGCGCGGCTCCGAGGTGTCGGCGGAAGGCGATCTCACCTGGTAACGCCGGCTTGGCGGTGCGCCGATTTCGGCGTATCGTCAACGACATGTCTGCGGCACGGCGCGACCGCGCGCCCCGGAAGAGCGCTTCGAACCGGGGCGTCTAGTTGACACCATGAACGTCGAGGTCGCCCTCGGCTCCGTCCTCGCGGGCTTCCGCGTCGAGCGGCTGCTCGGCAGCGGCGCGATGGGCGCCGTCTACCTCGCCGAGGACGTGCATCTGAAGCGCAAGGTCGCGGTCAAGGTGCTCTCGCACGAGCTCGCCGAGGACGAGCGTTTCCGGAGACGGTTCCTGGTCGAGTCGCAGCTCGCGGCCGGGCTCGAGCATCCGCACATCGTCCCCATCTACGGCGCAGGCGAGGTCGACGACCTGCTCTACCTCGCGATGAAGTACGTCGAGGGCTACGACCTGCGCGAGCTGATCGAGGCGACGGAGCGGGTCGGCGACGAGCGCGCGGTCAAGCTGCTGGTCCAGATCGGCGACGCGCTCGACACTGCTCACGGCCTCGGGCTGGTGCATCGCGACGTCAAGCCCGCGAACATCCTGATCGGCGCCGGGGAGGCGGAGCATGCGTACCTGTGCGACTTCGGCCTGGCGCGGCATGCCTCAACGGTCATGAGCCTCACGAGTGAGCGCGGCTTCATGGGCACGATCGCCTACGTCGCGCCCGAGCAGATCGAGAGCGGGGCCGTCGACGCACGTGCCGACGTCTACGCTCTCGGCTGCGTCCTGTTCGAGTGCCTGACGGGCGCGCCGCCGTTCGACCGGGACGGCGACCTCCAGGTGGTCTTTGCGCACCTGAAGGAGCCGCCGCCGCTCGTCACGAGCTTCCGGCCCGATCTTCCGGAAACGGTCGACGCGGTGATCCAGCGCGCGCTGGCGAAGGCCCCGGACGAGCGGTTCTCGACCTGCGGCGAGCTGCTCGGCGAGGCCGTCGAAGCGCTGAAGGTGAAGGCGCCTGCGGTGTCGCGCTCGCCCCGGCGCACGATCCCCGGCGTCCGGACGTTCATGATCGCCGACGTCCGCGGCTACACGCGGTACACCGCGGAACACGGCGACGAGGCTGCGGCCGAGCTCGCGACCTCGTTCGCGGAGATCGTGCGGCAGGTGGTCGAGGAGCGCTCGGGCCGGCTGATCGAGCTGCGTGGCGACGAGGCGCTCGTCGTCTTCGACTCGGCGCGCCAGGCGTTGCGCTCGGCCGTGGAGCTGCAAGCGCGCGTGACCGAAGCCGGGCTCCCGCGCGGCGTCGGGGTCGGCCTCGACGCGGGAGAGGCCGTGCCGGTCGCGGACGGCTACCGCGGCGGTGCCCTCAACCTCGCTGCGCGGCTCTGCTCCCTTGCCGGCCCCGGCGAGGTGCTCGCGACCGAGACCGTTCTCCAGGTCGCGCGCGCCGTCCCCGAGGTCACGTACGGCGAGCGCCGCAGCGAGCGCGTCAAGGGAATCGCGAAGGCGGTGACGGCGGTGGAGGTGTGGCCCGCGGACCGGCGAGCCCGGTTGTGGAGCGCGAAGCGCCTCCGGCGAGCCATACGACGAGAGCTCCGGACCCGGCGTGCCCGCGTCGCAGGTGCGCTCGTGCTCGCCGGAGGGGTCGCGGTCGGGCTGTTCCTCGCGCTCGCCGGCACCGGGTCCGCCGCGCATCGGATCGCCCCGAAGTCGATCGGGTTCGTCTCGGCCGCAGGCAAGCTCGAGGAGCAGCTCCCGGTCGGCGCCACGGGGACGCTTGGCAGGCTCGGTCACACGCTCTGGTTCGCGAACGGAGACGACAAGACCCTGGAGCGGATCGACGTCAGAACCCGGAAACTGGTTCACCCGTTCGTCCCTGTACAGGAAGGGATCAACGGCTTCACGGTCGGCCTCGGGGCTGTCTGGGCGGTCAGCGCGAGCGGGCCGGCGGTCCTGCGGATCGACCCGCACTACCTGACGGTGCAGCGAATCCGTCTCCCCGCGAAGAAGAGCGACATCGACTTCACCGCCCCCACCGAGGCGGTGATCGGCGCCGGGTCGGTCTGGGTGGCCGAGGCCAACAAGGTCTTCCGCATCGACCCCAAGGCGCGCCGCGTGGTCAAGGCGATCGGTGTCCCGCAGGCCGACATCCCGGCGTTCGGCGACGGCAGCCTCTGGGTCGCGAGCAGCAACACGTCCTCGATTCGCCAGATCGACCCGCGCCTGAACCAGGTCGTCAGAACGGTGCGCCTGCGGAACTGGATCAGCTCCATCGCGGTCGGCGGGGGCTTTGTCTGGGCCACCGTGGACCCCGACGACACGCTGTGGAAGATCGACCGGAACGGGACCATCGTCAAGACTCTGGACGTCGGGCACGGCTCCCACAGCGTGACGTGGTTCGACGGCGCCGCCTGGCTCGCGGCGAACGGCCGGCTCCAGCGTGTCGATCCGAACAGCGACGCGATCAAGAGCTTCGACATCGTCGACCGTCCGGAGGCGCTCGCGCCCGCGGGGAACGCTCTCTACGTCTCCACCGGCGAGAGCCCGCCGCGACTGGAACCGCTCCCCGCAGACGAGGTGGCGACGTTCAGCCTGGCCGAGAACTGGCTCGACGACATCGACCCGGCTCACGCCTGGCCGATCCCGTACCGGGCGCAGCTGGAGTATGCGACAGCTGCGCGGCTCCTGAACTACCCCGACGCGCCCGCGCCGGCCGGCTCGCGCCTCGTGCCGGAGGTGGCGGCCGCGATGCCGAGGGTCTCGGCCGACGGGCGCACGTACACCTTCCGCATCCGGCGCGGCTTCCGCTTCTCACCGCCGTCGAACCAGGAGGTCACGGCCGAGACCTTCAAGTACTCAATCGAGCGCGCGCTCTCGCCGGGGCTCGGGCCGGAGGCGCCGGGATCGAGCACATCGTCGGGGCGAAGGCGTTCCACGCCGGCCGTGCCGCGCACATCTCGGGCCTCGTCGCGCGCGGCGACGTGCTGCGCATCCGACTCGAGGCGCCGGCCGGCGATCTCCTCGCCCGCGTGTCGATGCCCTTCTTCGCGCCGGTGCCGATCGGGACGCCGATCGTCAACGGCGGCGTCTTTGATCCGATCCCCTCGGCCGGGCCCTACTACATCAAGGTGCGCTGGCTCGATGACCTGGTCGTCCTCGAGCGGAACCCCAACTACCACGGCTCGCGGCCGCACCGCCTGCAACGGATCGTCTACGACATCGGCAACAGCACGCACCGGACCGTGGGCCGAATCGAGAGCGGCGCGGCCGACTACACGGCCGACCTCCTGCACGAGGCGACCTTCGCGGCCGGAGGCCCGCTGGCAGCCAGGCTCGGCCGGCCTCGGCCCGGCGCGTCGCCGCGGCTGGTTCAGACCCCGCAACTGGGCGTGCGCTTCTTCCAGTTCAACACGGGGCGGGGCCCGTTCACCGACGTTCGGCTGCGCCGAGCCGTCAACTACGCGGTCGACCGCCGTGCGCTGGCGGCCGTGGAGGACGAGCGGCCGACGGGCTCCTTCCTGCCGACGGGGCTCGCGTCGGCGCCTCGGCATCACGTGTACCCGCTCTCGCCGAACCTCGCGCGTGCGCGGTCTCTGGCGCACGGCTTCCGCGGCACGGTCGTGCTCTACTCCTGCAACGAGCCGGGCTGCAACGCCGCCGCTCGCACCCTTCGCGCGAGTCTCACGCCGCTCGGCATCTCGCTGAAGGTCCGCCGGTTCGACGAGCCGTTCGACGAGGCGCTGAAGCCGGGCGCCGATTACGACCTGCTGCTCACACAGTGGTTCTACGACTGGCCCGACCCGAGCGACGGGCTGAACCTCTACCTTTCACCGAAAGGATCGGACTTCGCGCCGCCGTCCCTCCCGATTCCGGCGCGGTACCGGCGAGCCCTGGACCGGGCCGCCCTCCTGCAAGGCGGCGCGCGCGTGGACGCCTACCGGCGGCTCGCCGTGAAGATCGAACGAGAGGTCGCGCCGTTCGTGGCGTACTCGACGCCCGTCGTGCCGGAGCTCTTCTCTCGGCGCATCGGCTGCCGCGTCGAGCAGCCGGTCATCGCCGCCGTCGACATCGGCACGCTCTGCGTCGCGCAGAGCTGACCGC
>WNGF01009485.1_pt1 | contig 23422 bp, 18 predicted proteins | sample 5400641 | NCBI WGS metagenome assembly WNGF01 (sample SAMN13153371, study PRJNA577476) | soil metagenome | isolation source: 80 cm soil or saprolite under grassland replicate 2 | place: USA:California | collected 2016-06-15 | reverse complement strand
TGATGTTCGATCTCGGCGCGCTCTGGATGCCGATCAAATATCAGATCCCGATGCTGATCGTGATGTACAACAATCGCGCCTACTACAACGACTGGGCGCACCAGATTCACATGGCGCATCAGCGCGGCACCGATCCCGCTCGTGCTTATATTGGCATGGATCTCGAAGGCCCGCCGCCCGACTTCGCACATATTGCCAAAGGCATCGGCTGGTATGCCGAGGGACCGATCGAAGACCCGGCGGAAATCGGCCCGGCAGTAAGCCGCGCTGTCGCGCAAGTAAAAGCCGGCAAACCTGCACTTGTGGACGCCATCGTCTGGCGTCGCGGCGAAAACGCTTAGGAAAAAATTTAGCCACAGAGAGCACAAAGAACACAAAGAAAGAAATGTTATAGCCGCAAAGAACGTAAAGGTCGCAAAACCGGGCGGGCTCGAAACCCGTCCGATATATTATTTCCGTACTTTGCATTACTATACTTGAAGGTTTGCGCGGTTTGCGCAAATTCTCCCAACGGCGGTAGCTCATGAAAACGAGGATTTACTCGCGCCAAGTTGCCAAGACGCCAAGTTCGGAATCCTTTTTTTACCTTTGCGCCTTTGCGTCTTTGCGCGAGATATTCCAACTTTCGGTTGCGGCTCCGCCGCGTTAGGTTCTTTGCGGTTAAAATCTTAAGGAGGAAAATTTCATGGCAAAGCCAGCACCAAAAGCAGAGACCATAAAAAAATCGGACAAACGGTGGCAGTCCGACGTTATCGTCGACATGATCAAGCGCTACGATTTCGAGTACATCGCTCTCAATCCGGGCGCGAGCTATCGCGGCCTGCACGATTCGCTGGTCAATTACGGCGAGAATAACCCGCCGATGCTGCTCTGCCAGCACGAAAAGATCGCCGTGCAAATCGCCCACGGCTACGCCCGCGTCAAGGGTAAGCCGATGATCTCCATTGTGCATAACTTGGTCGGCTTGCTGCACGCGCCAATGGGCATTTACTACGCCTATCTCGATCGCGCGCCGGTCTTTATCATCGGCGCTACGGGTCCGATGGCCGAGCCCAAGCGCCGTCCGTTTATTGACTGGATCCACACTGCCAACGGTCAAGGCGAAGTGGTCCGCAATTTCGTCAAGTGGGATTACCAGCCGACGACGGTCGAGGGCGTCCCTGGCGCGTTCGCGCGTGCTTACTCAGTGATGATGAGCGCCCGCCAGGGACCGGTCTATATGGTTTACGATGCCGGCTTGCAGGAAGCGCAGTTGGAACATGATGTCGAGATGCCACCCCCTGGCGCAATCGACGTTCCGACAGCTCCGTCAGCGGATCCGGTCGCTTTGGAAAAAGCGGCGAACACTCTGGCCGGTGCTAATCGGGTCGCGATCATCGCCGACTTCGCGGCGCGCCCGCCACATGGCTGGAATCACATCGTCGAGCTGGCTGAAACCCTGGGCGCTTCGGTGTGGGACGTCGGCTCCCGGCTTAATTTTCCGAGTGATCATCCGCTCAACCTCACCATGGACCCTGACGGCTGCTACAAAGACGTCGACGTCGTGCTCACCCTCGACATCGCCGATTTCGAGAAACCGACCCACGTGCGCGACATCGCCACGCGCACTGTCGTCAGCAAAGTTTCTGCGAACGCAACCTGGATCGATATCGGCTTTACCGACATCGAGATTAGCAAATGGTCGATGGACTATGCTCGGCCGTTCTACGCGCAACAGCGCATGACGGCCGACCCCGTTACGACGACGCCGTTGCTGACGAAACTATTGAAGGAGAGAATTGCCAAGACTGCAGGACTCGCCGAGAAGATTGCCAAGCGCAAAGGAGAGATCGGCAAACGCCATGCGGAAAACCGCGCAAAGTGGAACAAGCAGGCCCAGGAGCAGTGGGACTCTAAGCCAATGACCGTGCCGCGCCTCGCGCTCGAAGTATGGGATGCGATCAAAGGCGAAGACTGGGTCCTCACCACAGGAGACTTGGGCAGCTGGGGCAAGAAGCTTTGGAACTTCGACCGGCCCTATTGCCACGCCGGACGCGAGCTTGGCACCGGCACGCAGATCGGATTGTCACTTGGCGCGGCGCTTGCCAACAAAGGAACGGGCCGGCTCGTCGTCGATTTGCAGCCCGACGGCGATCTCATGTTCGACGCCGGCGCGCTCTGGATCGCAGCCAAATACCAGATCCCGATGCTTGTCGTGATGTTCAACAATCGAGCGTACTACAATGACTGGAACCATCAGCTCGTGCTCGCCAGAACCCGCGGCACCGACCCCAACCGCGCGCATATCGGCATGGATCTCTACGGTCCGGATCCGGATTTCGCGGGTCTAGCGAAATCGATGGGCTGGTATAGCGAAGGCCCGTTCGAAAACGCCGACGATCTCAAAGGCGCGCTCAAACGCGCCATCGAGCAAGTCAAACAGGGTAAGCCCGCCCTCATCGACGCCGTCTGCGACCGCAGAAACCACGGGTAATTTCCTAAGTCCTTCCCCGCGCCGTAATTCAGCGCGGGGAAGTTTTATCAAGACTTCGAAACCGGCCAACTTAAACTGCGCAATCCTGACGCCGTGCCCGAGGATCGAGCGACTTCACCGCATCTGAAAGATTTCTTTCCAGAGTTTCTCATACTTTGGAAATTCCTTAATGTCATCGATCGTGAGGATGTAAGGTGCCGCGGGCCGGACCTTCTCAAGCGGCTCCACGTTCGGATGCGCCGACGTTTCTCCCCCCTGAGCCCAGGCTCGCTGGCCTTCTTCGCTAATCGCCCAACGCGCCCAAAGCAAGCCCGCGTTCGGGTGTGGCGCTCCTCGAAGGACGGACACCGCGCCACCGATTTCACCGACGCCCTCGGTCAGCAGCGACTGTATCGGCGCGCCTTTTTTCATGCGCGGCGGAAAATGGTGCGAATAGCAGGTGAAGCAGACGGGACGTTGACCCGCTACCAGGAACTCCACCAGCTGGGAATGTCCCTTGTGAAACTCGACCTGGGTAGCGGCAATTCTCTTGAATAATTCGACTGCCTTCTCATCACTGTTGTATTTGCGCTTGGCGAATCCGATCAGCATTTGAAAATCGCGCGCCTCGCCCATCAGGGTGTCTTTCCATTTCGGAGTGGCAAGGTCCTCGAAACTTTTAGGCTCGTCCCCTTTTTTCACCAGATTGGTATTCCATCCAGCGATATAAAATTGCGTATCGGTGGCTACCCAGAATTCGCTCTTCATGTTTGCCGGAAAGACCGCCGCTTCCGGCAAAGCCAATGGCGCAAGTAATTTTTGGTCGGTGATCTGCGCCATGTAAGCCAGCGATCCGCCGAATACATCCGCGAGCACCCGGCCGCCGCGCGCTTCCGCAAGTACACGCGCCAGCAGTTGATCCGGAGTCGCATCGATGTGGTTCACCGTCACGCCGGGAAATCTCTTCATGAATGCCGGCGGAATCACTTCTATGGCCCGATTAGAAAGAGGAGCGTACACCGTGATCTGTCCGCCTTCTTTCTTCGCCTTCTCGTAAAGCTGATCGACAGATTCGATTGCCGGAGCGCTGGCTGCGAAAACCGAGGACTCGTAGATGCAAGCAAAAATATAGAAAAACGTTGCCAATCCGATGCCATTCGATCGAGCCTTACGGGTCATGTGACGTCCTCCTTTTTCGCTCCTCTCCCTTACGATGAAGCTCATCTTCAGCGTCGCGTGTACTCTTGCTCGTTTTCCCGCGAAGCATTACCCAGTCAGGCAGTGTTTCGGCGCTTAGGCTGAGGCTCCTTTGTTGCTCACATACTGTTTTAATGACGGGCGCGCAAGCGCAATCGAGGGGTTACCATTGCCTCGCTGGGTATTCGACCCCGATGGTGTATTGTCGCAATGAACGCAACTGATACTTTTACTGCTGCGTTAGAGCAGAAAGTGTCCAGCTCAATTTGAGCTGTTCGACACGTGAAGTAATTGCAGCGTTTGTTTACGAGTAGCGGATATCGTCCTTAGCGTGTTCGGCGTACAAGTAGTCCCTGAATTCCCTCCGCTCAGGTAGTAGTAATCTCCCTGACACTTGATCGGCTGGGACTGAATGTCCCGCTTGAGCCGGTAGGCGAGGACGATGAGCGCCGTTTCTGGAAAATCCGGCGCGGCATACAGCGCTGCCGTCGCAGGAATTTTGGGGATGGCCTCCTCGACAAATTCCTCCTGATCGTTGCTGTCCTCCTTCACCGTGCGACTGATGGGTATCGCAGCCCCTAATGAAAAGTCGATCACGGCGATGACCACCGCGGCTGCGGCCCAACCTTGAATCCATATTCGCGGACTTCCCGGAGCCTTTTGTCGAGCATCCAAAAATGCCGCGCATTCACGCGCAGCGAGCAACGCTACCGCCGGATAAATCGGCAGCAGATATACGGCGCGTTGTCCGGCGGCGAATAAGAAAAACGCAAATATAGTCAACCACCAAGCGTGAAGAAAACGACCGAAGGAATCTTGTCGTTGCCCGCGAATCCACCGAACCGACGTGGATATCAGGACAAGGCTCCACGGAAACAGTTGGGTCATGAGCCAGATGGCTTGCGAGAAAGCATTTTTATGCGTGTGAAACGCCGCTGCGCCGAAGTATCGATCGATATTTTCATAGATGATCTGTTTGTGCCAAAAATCGACGCCGCCGCGCTGGTAGGCGGTCAGATACCAGCCAAAATCAATCGTGACCACCATCACGACCCAAGGCCATGAGAAAAATCTAAACAGCGTCGAAAGATCTCGCTCGAACACGAGAAAACAAAAAATCACCATTCCAGGGAGAGCTGCGCCGGCGGGCCCTTTCGCGAGGACTGCCAAAGCGATGGACAAATATGCTGCCGCGCGCGCAAGCTCGCGGCCTGAGCGATACCAGAAATACCATCCTGCCAGTGCCGCGCCGATCAACGCCGCAAAAAGCATATCGACGCGCGCCTCCGTTCCGGAATCCCAGAATTCGAACGTGGACGCGAGAATGGCTACCGCCAACAAACCGGTTTTCCGATTGGTACCGAACGCGCCCACAGCGTAAGTGACCCAGACTAGAAGCGCTGCGCCGACAACCGAGGGCAACCTGACGGTAAAATCGGAAAGCCCCAGTGGCGACGCAAACGACGCAGCCATCCAATGATAGAGTATCGGCTTGGACGGTAACTCGCCGTTGCGGAGCGGCAAGGCCCAGCGATGATTTTTCACGATATCCTGGATGACCAGCGCTTCGCGTGCCTCCCCATGACGCCAGATATGCGGTGAAAAGTAGGTGGCGACTATCAAGAGAACGATGATGATGAAAAAAACGCCGGCCTTGATGCGATTGAACTTCGGCGCTTCAATGGAGTTTTCCGCCACATGAAGATGGTGAATGACTGAAATCACTTAAACCTTTCCTACGACCGCTCCTGCCTGTGATTCGATAAGACTACTGCCTAAATTTATCGTTGACAACGGCAGCACAGCTCAACGCGACAAGGCGATCAAGGGTCACCGTCGCTTCGTGTGGCTCGAATGACCTAATCGCGATTGTAATGGGAGCCCCAGCGCCGCTATAACTTCACAACAGTTGGACCAAGCTCCAAAACGCGACCCTCAACACTGAAACTCTTTGGGAGGAATCATGCCGAAGCCATCGGTTCGAAAAGGTACGCCAAGTGTCCAATTAGCCAAGGAAGAGTTTTCCAAGCGTGCCCGAGAACGGTTCTATGATCCAAGTTTCGCCACAGTCACGCCGGAGCTAGAAAAAATTATCGACGTGGCGTGGAAAAACTATACTGAATATCATAAAAGTCCGCGCACGCGCCCGGCCGGCCCCGGGTTTAGCGACCCTGCGTTTTCGCTCCCGAGCGAATGGCTCGAGACTCGTCAAGCCATCGCCCAAGCGGGAAAACGTCACAAGCTCGCCAAGTCGAAATCACGCATTCTGCTCATCAACGGCTCCACTCGCAGCGACCAAACCTGTCCCGGAGAAATGTCGAAAACCTTTCGTCTCACAAAAGTCGCTGAAAAAATCATCGTCGCTGCGAAAGGATTCGAAGTCGACCTGCTGGATCTCAGTAGGCTCGCATCGGAGTACGGGCGGGTCATCTATCCGTGCAAAGCGTGTGTATCCACGGCCATGCCGCTGTGTCACTGGCCTTGCTCGTGCTATCCAAACCATGCCATGGGGCAGGTCAACGACTGGATGGCGGAAATCTACCCGCGCTGGATGGCGGCGCATGGAGTGATGATCCTGTGTCCAGTTCACTGGTATCAGGCGCCGAGTTCACTGAAACTCATGATCGATCGGCTGGTCTGCGCAGATGGGGGCAACCCCGACCCGACTCTGACCGGCGGTAAAAATCCCCAACGTGCAAAGGAAGTGGAGCTCAAAGGATGGCACTACCCGCGCCATCTCGCCGGGCGCGTATTCTCCGTCGTCGTACACGGAGACGCTGCCGGCGTGGAAACACTCAGACGTAGTCTCACGGATTGGTTGACAGACATGGGATTGATCGCTGCAGGTCGTGCAGCTTTGGTTGATGGCTATGTGGGTTACTACAAACCGTACGCCAATAGCCACGACGATCTGGATGGCGACAAGAAGTTTCAGGAAGAGGTACGTAACGCCGCCCGGGCCTTAGTAAACGCCGTGCGGCTTCTGCGCCGCGGAGAACTCAAGCAGCCTGACAAGTCGTTACGCGAGCCGCGTCCGAAATAACGCTCTCGCCGCCTACGGCGATCACGGAAAAACCAAATTCGTCCGACAATAGACTTCATACTTGTCCAAAATCTCCCCTGCCCCTCTTTTTCAAAGAGGGGAAATATTCTCCGTTGGGCAAATTCAAAATGCTGGCGTATCCGTTGTGGAAGTTTGCGCGCTGCTAAAGACAAAGAGCGCAACCAGAGGTGGCGCAACTTTTTTGCGGCTCGCTACTCTAGTCCTTTGTTGGCCGATAGTGAATAATATTGACAAACCGGAACGCTGGGGTATCGTCGGGTTGCTCGCGATTTTGGCAAGACTTAGTTCATAGCCCGCGACTGAAATATTGGACTCGGCACCCGTGTTTCAATCCAAATCGCAATTGAAGAACGAGATTTTCCTTACGCAAAGCTGCTTGCGACAACGAGTGGAGAACTAAACTAAACATGAGCCCACGCTTGCGCACTTTGGCGACGATTTTGGCGCTCGCGGGTGGTTATTTCTGCGCTGGCAAGCTGGGACTTTCTTGGGCCTATGTACACGCGAGCGCCTCTGCGGTTTGGCCCCCGACTGGCATCGCGTTGGCCGCTCTTCTCCTCTGGGGCTGGAGACTCTGGCCCGGAATTTTTCTCGGTGCATTTCTGGTAAACATCACCACGCAAGGGTCGCTGGCAACCACGCTCGGCATTGCCACCGGTAATACGCTGGAAGCACTGTTGGCAGCTTGGGGAATCAACCGCTTTGCCAATGGCGCAAGAGCCTTTGAGAGAGCCAGGAACACTTTTAAATTTGTTCTGATCGCTGCTGTTCTTAGCACTATCGTGAGCGCGACCTTCGGCGTCACCAGCTTGACCCTAACCGGTTTCGCTGAGTGGAATCGGTATCCCGCCATTTGGCTCACCTGGTGGTTGGGAGACGCGGTCGCGGATTTGATCGTTGCTCCTTTCCTGTTGATTTTGATGACCGAGCCGTATCCCGAGTTGAAGCCTAAGCGTGTCATCGAGGCTGCAGCGCTGCTATTCTCGATGATCTTGCCGGGCTATCTGATTTTCCTACGAGGCGCTGCTTTCAGCGCCGAATACATAGTGGTTCTGCCGCTCTTGTGGGCGGCGTTCCGCTTCGGTCAACGCGGCGCCGTCACTTCTGCGTTAATTGTGGCAGTCATCGCCGTAGTGGGTACGCTCCATGGTGTCGGGCCCTTTGTCCATCCAGATCCCAATGCGTCTCTACTGCATCTCCAGGCTTTCATGGGGACCATTGCGATTGCCGCTTTGGTGCTCGCCTCTGTGGTTTCTGAGGCTAAGCGGGCCGAGCGGCGTCTTCAAGTTCAAGATGCGATAAGCCGTATCCTGGCTGAGTCGCCTTCCCTCAGAGAGGCTGCTCCTCGAATCATCCAGGTTTTGTGCGAACGGGCCGGATGGGATTGGGGCGCCATATGGAACGTCGAACGACCTGCCAATGAATTGCGCTGCGTTGAAGCGTGGCACATGCCCTCCATACAGGTGCCAGAGTTTGCAGCCGACACGAAAAAGCGACGCTTTACTCCGGGGACAGGTTTGCCTGGCCGAGTTTGGAGCGCTGGCAAACCAGCCTGGATCCCCGATGTGACCACTGACAGCAATTTTCCACGAGCGCCAGCAGCCATTAAAGATGGCCTGCATGGCGCCTTTGGCTTCCCGATCAAACTAGGGGACGAGACTCTGGGTGTCATCGAATGTATCAGCTGCGAGGTTCGCGAGCCGGACGATTATTTCCTCCAGATGGTCGGCGATATCGGTGGGCAGATCGGCCAGTTTATGGAGAGAAAGCGGGCTGAAGATGATCTCCGCGCCCAGCGCTCCCAACTGCGCGCGGTCACAGACATCACGCCGGTACTGCTGACTCAATGCAGTCGCGATCTCCGATATACTTTCGTCAATCGCGCCTATGCCGCGATGCTCGGCCTCACACCCGAGCAAATTATCGGCAGACCCATCCCGGAAATCATGGGAGCCGAGGCTTTCGAAACCGTTCGACCCCACGTGGAAATTGTTTTGCAGGGGCGGCCCGCCGAATACGAGCTAGAAATCCCGTTCCAACGAATCGGCACGCGCTTTCTCCGCGGAGTTTACATGCCCGACGAGGACGCGCAAGGCCACGTGCGAGGATGGATCGCCTCGATCATCGATATTACGGAGCGCAAGCGGGCGGAAAACCAAATAGCCACACTCAATAAACAGCTGGCTTCCGACCTGACAGCGATGACGCGATTACAGCAGCTAAGCACACGTCTGGTGCAGACCCATGACGCAGGATCGCTGATGAACGATATTCTTGATGTAGCCATCCAAATTAGCGAAGCCGACATGGGGCGCGCGCCGTTCAGTCGACGCGACTGGTCAGCCGTTCGGGCCGTCTCGTCGGCGTGTTCTCGACGCATTACCGTAAGCCGCATCGCCCCACCGAACGTCAACTCACGCTGCTCGACTTGCTGGCTCGCCAGGCGGCGGATTTCATTGAGCGAAGTCAGACCGAAGATCTGCTGCTTCATAATGAGGAGCGTTTACGAGCCGCCAACGAAGAACTTGAAAAGCGGGTTCAAGAGCGCACCGCTGATCTCGAGCAGGCAAACGCCGCCTTGGTAAAAACGATTGAGGAGCAAAAAAGCCTTGAAGGGCAGCTTCGTCAAGCGCAAAAAATGGAGATCATCGGCACGCTGGCCGGTGGCATTGCCCACGACTTCAACAACATCCTCAATATTATTTGGGGTTACGCTACTTTCATCGGCAAGCAACCTTTAGTCGACCACCAGATCACCGAGAGCTTGAAAGTCATCGACGAGCAAATCAAGCGTGGCGCTTCGGTGGTGCGGCAGCTCTTAACGGTGGCGCGCAAAACGGAGACGCATTTAGCGCCCAGCGACACCAACTATCTCGTTCTGACGTTCAGCGAGTTGATCAAACAGGCGTTTCCCAAAACCATCACCGTTACATTGGATCTTGATCCCCATCTGCCACCGGTACTGGCAGATCCAAATCAAATGAGCCAAGCGCTCCTCAACATCTGCGTCAACGCTCGGGATGCTATGGCGAGGGGCGGAAATTTGACTATCAGAACGGAATTGGTCGACGAGAACAAGATGCGCGAGCGGGTCAAAGGGGACACCAGCGCATGCGTCTGCATCGCCGTCAGCGATACCGGCATCGGCATGAAAGAAGAAATACGCGCGCGGATTTTTGAGCCGTTCTTCACGACTAAAGGAATCGGTCAGGGAACCGGGTTGGGACTCGCGATTGTTTACGGCATTACCAAAGAGCACAATGGTTTTGTCGACGTTGAAAGCGAACCCGGGCGAGGCACTACGTTCCGGCTTTATTTGCCCATCTTTCAGTCACAAGAAAAATTGAACGTCGATGAGACGACGACAGGAAAAGCGTCAGATCGAGAACATGCAATTCCCCAGGGAACTGTTCTCGTGGTGGAAGACGACGAGGCCATGGTTTATCTTTTGAGAAAGCTCCTGCCCCAGTCCGGCTACCAAATACTGACGGCGACCGACGGTGCACAAGCGATTGACCTCTACCTCGACCACAAAGAAGAGATCGACGTCGTGCTCCTGGACCTTGGCTTGCCCAAGGTCACGGGGTTAGAAGTGATTCATAAGCTGAAAGAGCTCAACCCGGGCGTGAAGATCCTTGTCGCAACCGGCTATCTAGAGCCAGAATTGAAATCGGAAATCTTCCGGGCCGGTGTGAAGGATTGTATTAACAAACCCTACCTGGTCCATGATGTTCTCGAAAGACTCGGCTCGCTAATTGAAAGCTCCTAGTGAGAGTTATGCGTTAAATGGAGCATGCCGACGATCTCCAGCCCGCGCTCGAGCTCGCCAATAATAAGCAAGTCATTCGCAAGCATCGGAGTAGTGGACTTCAAATCCATCACTCCACTACTCCGGCACTCCAGTCTGCTTCAGCAGCCTGCTACGTATCGCGTTCGCTAGTCGGTCCCACCTCACCGGTGCACCACGGGACGAATGCTTTCATCTTGCACGTTGCCCCGTGGGCTTTCAGTTCTTTTTCAAAGATCCCGTGGATCTCGCGATCTTCGTCCTCGTACTCGATCTGCCAGCCGCCCTCTTTCATGCTTCGGTCGGCGAACTCCCCGCCACCACCGCGGCCCTTGTAGAGTCCCATGTCGCCAGGGCGTAGCGCGAGGTAGCGCGCTCGAGTCGTGCCGGAGTTGAAATGCTGGTGGTAGCAGTTGTCGCTCGGAACGGTGACCATGGAACCAAGCTGCCAGTCGCACTTGATCATGTCAGAGCGGTCGTCCTTGGTCCAAATCAACGAGTAGCCGCCGGTGCCGCTGAGCATCACCAAGTGCGCGCCGGGACCATGGCGGTGAGCTTTCTTGTAAGTTCCGATGGGAAATTCGGAGATGTGACTCTTGGTGTTGTTGTCGGCCATCTCCAGCATGGCATTGATGCCGCCGGCGCCCCGCTCCTTCCATCCGTACAACAGCATGTCCGGTGCGTTGGCAATGAAATTAGACTCCCATATCCGGCGATTGAAGAGCTTGCCCTTGCCGCTGAAATAGTCTTCCTCGCCTGAGTAGCGGCCGCTAAAAACGTGATCGCAGTTGAAGATGAAATCGCTGTCGCGAAATAGCCGCATCATGGGCGGCGCGTTGGTCACGGCGATGTAGCGGGCCGGCTCGTTGCCGCTGCCATTGAAGTTCTGGTAGCGGGCATTGAGCGGAATCGAAAAAAGACTTCCGGCTTGCCACTCAAAGCTATTCTTGCGCTTCTCGTCCTTGCCATTTCCGCCATCTTGCCAGATCGTCGTTGCACCGCGACCCGAGACCACGTAGATCGTCAGTTCATACATGTGGTGCTCCGGCTCGGATTTGCCGCCCGGCTTGATCTCGACGACGTGACAGTCGTTGGGCATGTGGCGATTGTCGATGTGAATGACCGCGCCGCTGCCACCTTTACGCTCCCACGGCCCGAGCTCGATCTTCGCCAAGCTCGGAAAGTAGTGGTTCTGGTAGACTTTCACGCCTTCTTTCTGCAACCAATCGGCGTAGGGGTCGGTCTTATTGTAATCTTTGAGGCCCTCCTTTGGGGTCTCGGCAACTTTCATGTCGGTGCCTAGCATTACCATGTCAAAATCCTCCTCTGTTAAAACGGTAGAACGAATCGCTCTTTTTTCAAATACCCGGTATGAGGCCGACTTGTCAACGAGCAGAATGAACTACCCGCAGCAAGCTCTGGCGCACCAGAAAACCTTATGAAAATCTTTCCAATGTCGTCACCCCAGAATGTTCATATCGGGGGCCGGTCAGAGTGTCGCCTGTGGTGCGCCGAATCGAACCACTGCGAAAAGCATGAAGAACTACGAATAGCTGGTGAGCGAGTAAGCTGCGGAAATTTGACCGGAAAAGATTGACGCAAGAAACTAGCCGGCAGAGACTTCATTTCACTTTTCTGATCTCTTCAATCTCCGCGCCTCTCACCCAACCGATCGCGCCGCTCTTGGTTTTAATCATATACCAAAATTCGCCGGCACCGGAGACCTTGCCGAGCGCGATCAATTCTTCTCCACTCTCCAGTTTGCTGATGGCTTCTGATTGGGCGTCTTGCTGCGCGCGCAGCAAAATCCCGGCGGTCTTCACTCGCAGCACGTTTGGCAGCGGCACAGTGGGCTCAAGACCCACGGACCCTGCCATGCTGCCACCGCCTCCCGAGCCGATCAGTTTTCGAAAAGCTTCGATGACGTCGCGAGCGGCCCAATCCCTCGGCCCCGACTTCATGCCGATCGGCTGGCCGTTACCGTCGATCAAATAAGTCACGGGAATACCGTACACGCGGTACGATGCCGCGACCCGTCCGTCGGTATCCAATGGAGTTGCGAAGTTCAGACCGTGAGTTTTCATGAACTTGTTCACTAGCGCGGCGTTTTCTCTCTGATTCACTGCGACCACAGCAAAACCCTGACCGCCGAAATTACGACTGAGCTGCTCCATCGACGGCATCTCTTCACGGCAAGGTCCGCACCAGGTCGCCCAAAAATTGAGCAACACCAGGCTGCCGCGATAGCCGCCCAAACTGGCCATACCGCCGTTCGCGTCGCGCAGATTGAAGTCGGGCGCGCGCGCCATCGCCGGCTTGCTCAGGCCGATCGATTTGAGCAATTCATCGACCGAGCTTGCACCCTTGCTCTGTTGGGCCCATAGATAACGAGGCGTCATCGTCGTTAGCCCGAACAAAACAATCACAGTTACGATTCTGCCGCTGCGTCCGAACATTTAGCCTCCTCCAAGTTCACTGAATGGATCTGCTCTTACCGAATGCGCGCTGCTCAGTTTATCACTTTTGACCGTCGCGTTGATATCGGTTACTGTCAATTTCACGAGCCATTTTCCGATGGAGTGTTGATCGACAAACTTGCATCGATCTTTGTTTCCAATCGCCGCCACGGCAACACCGATTTAAATTTTAGATGATCATGTGCCGCCGAAAACTACTGATAACGCTGATAGCGGCCCTCACGATTCTCCTCGGAGCTATCCCATCGCCGGTCGGCGGCCAGTCAGCAACTCGGGCCATCGTGCTCGCCTGGGACGGCACCGTTCCCGCATTCGTTCACGAGATGCTCCGCGAAGGGAAACTTCCTAATCTGGCGAAGCTGATCGAAGGCGGCGCAGTCGCCGACGATGTGGTCGCCGGCTTCCCGTCCAAGACTGCGCCGGGATTTGCATCTCTCCTGACCGGCGCGCCACCGCGTATCACCGGCATCAGCGGCAATCGTGTGCCGCGCGCGCCGCGCGGACAATTCACGATTCTGGAAAGCCTCGCCGGCTTCTCTGAAACGCCGCTGCGGGCCGAACCGATCTGGTCGGTGACGCAGCAGGCCGGCAAAAAAGTCATCATCTCCCACATTCCATCCTTTGGCGGGGAAAAATCCGACCAAGCCGTGCGCTTGGCCGGTTACAACGCGACCAGCGGCCGCGACGGCATCGTAACCAAACGGGCGATGCAAACCGAACCGAGTGATTCATGGGTGAATTCTCCGGCTAGTGAGGCGCCTCCGATCGAGATCAGCTTCACCATCGGCGAGTCGAAACTATTTGGCTTGCTCATCGACGATCCGGCTGATTCGCAGGCCGGCTATGATACCATCGTGATCGCTACCCGCCGCGATGCCGACGATATCAAGGTCAAACTCAAGTCGGCTCCCGCCATCCCCGGCGGTGAATTGTTTTGGAGCTATCCTGTGGCGATCAAGGCCGCGGGGAATCAAGACGCCTGGACTTATTTTCGCCTATTCGATCTCAAATCCGATGGCAGTGATTTTTTTCTGTACTACACAAGGCCCGCCCGTCAGTTTGCTCTCAAGGCCGAAGTCATCGCCGACGCAAGCGCGACGGTTCGCGCGTTCGTCGGCAACGGCGCCAGCATTCTCTATAACCAGGGCGGTTTCGGCCGCACCATTGCCAACGGCGGCAACGGTGGCGCCGAGGCGCGCTATCTCGAAACTGTGACGCTGGTGGAACACCAGCTGATGGAAACCAATCGCTGGGCGCTGGAAAATCTGCCGTGGGATTTATTTCTCGCTTACACGCCCTTTCCCGACGAAGCCGAGCACCTGTGGCGCGGTTATCTCGATCCGATGCTGGCCAACTATCGCCGGGATATCGCGGCTCGATTACGGCCGCTATTGGAACAGGTCTACCGCACGACGGACGAACATCTGGGTCTGCTGTTGGCCAAACGTCCCGCCGACTGTGTCTTCGCGCTGATTTCCGATCACGGCCTTCAGGGGATCAACAAACGCGTCGCCCTGAATCGCGTGTTGCAGGAAGGCGGGCTCTTGACGTTGGATATTCAAGGTAAGGTCGATCTGGCGAAAACCAAAGTAATCTACCCGGCAGTCAATAACGGCTACCTGCTGATCAATTCGCAAGACCGCAAGAATGGCATCGTCGCGCAAGAAGAGCGCGCGGAAGTCGTCCGCAAGACCCGGGAATTGCTCGCCTCGATCCGCGATGGCGAGCGTGAAGTGGTCAAAGCCATCTATGACGCGGAAACCGACGGGCCGGCGATGGGAATCGGCGGCGACGTCGGTGGCGACATCTACGTGGAGCTTGCCGACGGATATGATTTCGATGCGCGCATCGGCAGCGGCCCGTGGATTACCGATGCCGAGCCCTACGGAAATCACGGTGCCAACCCCCAACAGCTCTCCATGCGCACGCTCATGGTGCTCAATGGCCCCGGCATCCGCGCCGGGGAGAAGCTTGCGGACGTGCGTATCATCGACTTCGCACCGACACTTGCATGGCTTTTGCATCTGCCGCCGCCGAAGGATGCAACCGGCCGGGTCCTCTATGAAGCCTTCGTCGAACCACATTGACAGAGAAATGATCCTTCCGTAGGCTCGCTACCAACTTCGTCGATCCAAAGGAGATTAAGGTGTGACCACGAAATCAACCTGGGAACCGCCAGCCCTTGTCTCCCTTGAGCATCTTGTAGAGCTGCATCACGAAGTCACGGCTATGCTCGATGTCGCAATCAGCGTCCGCGAAGATATTTTCCGCATTCGCGCGCTGGAGATGGATTGGGATATCGGTGTGGTGATTGACGAACCGCAAGACTTAAGCAAAATCCCATCAGGACCGGACGGCAAGAAAGTCGGCGTGTTCTTGTTGCACGGCGGCGTTTCCGATTTCAAATCCGTCGAACGCGTCGCGCAGACGCTGGCGAAGAAATACGCCATTAAGGTCGCGTCGATGACATTTCCCGGCCGCTTCTATTTCTTGGATCCGAAGCGCGACTGGCCCGGTGACGTCGAGAATGACGGCGGGATGGCGCGAACGCCGCTGTGGACCAAGGAAATGAAAATTGCGCAAGATCAGTACACGATCATCCGGGACACGTCGAAGCGCGACCACTACGGGACACTGATCTCGCTTTCGGCGAAGCAAGGCACGGAATTTTTCCACCGCATGGCCGCCTGGCCGGCCGCGTTTGAAGAAGCGATGAAAGAAACCGCCCGGCGCCAGTTCCCCGATGGCGAATTCTCGATCTACATTCATGGCCACTCCACTGGTGGTCCTTTCGCGATGATGGCGTCCCAAAGAATAGCGAATATCGCCGGACTCCTTGGCTACGGCAGCTCGCCATTCGGTTACATGTACCCGCAGATCGCCAACGATGACTGGAACTTTCCTTTCAATCAGCTGCGTCTACGCACGTGGCGCGACACTGCCCGCTACATGTACGAAGGCATGAAAGACCAAAACATCGGCCTGCCGATGCTGATCGAAATGACTTTCGAACGTTGGAATACGGCCAAGAAGCGTCCCAACTTCAAAGCCGAGGATTTTGTCCACAAAAATTCAACTAAAGCTTTGGAAACCGCCGCTCGGGTTTCCGCCGAACGCCTGAGGCTATCCAACCAAGAGAGCGACGCGCTCGTGCAACAGTTTCTCGGCTACACGCGAGAACTTTCGGGCGCCGGAGTCAAACCCGTGCCGCCATTTCTCTCCATCCACGGCGCTAACGACGACACCGTGACCCTCAAACGCTGTGAAAGATCTCTGCCGCTTTTTGCCAAGCTCAACCCCCCGCCAAAGATCCGGGCCGTTTCTCTCGGCGCCGGCATCCATTCTTGGGGTTGGACGGACGAAAGACTTCCTCATGGTACCGTGCCGCCAGTCGCCAAGCTCTGGCGCGATGCAATCATGAACGGCTTTTTTCTGGCGTAGCTCGCCGGATACGCGGGATAATGGAGTGCTGGAATAATGGAATAGTGTAAACTGGCATCCACTCCAATATTCCAATATTCCATTACTCCATCACTCCAATCCTTTGGCTCTTCACATCGCTCCCCGCTCCGGCTAGTATCCAGCGGGAGGCAAGAGCATGGCCGACAAAGATCATCTGATTTTGACAGCGATCGGACCAGACCAGGTCGGGCTGGTACAAAAGATCTCTGAGTTTATTTCCCGCCACGGCTGCAACATCGAAGACAGCAAGATGGCGGTTTTTTGCGGCGAGTTCGCCGTGATTGTCTTGATCAGCGGTGACGGCGGAAAGCTCGTTCAGATCGCCCGCGATTACCGCGAGATCGAAACGGAGACCGGCCTGGCTATTTCCATCAAGACACCGTCAACGCGAAAAGCGGCGGATTCTTTTCTTCCCTACAAGCTCACCGCCTCGTGCATGGACCATCCCGGCATCGTCTACCAATTGAGCGCGGTCGTGAGCAGCATGGGCGTGAACATCGAATCGATGGAGACCAAAACCTACGCCGCGCCGGTAAGTGGTACGCCGATTTTTCAGCTCGAAGCTAATCTCTCGGTGCCGACCAAAACCAACATCCGCGCTCTGCGCGAACGCTTCGCCGAAATTCAGAAAGAGGAAAACATCGACATCGATTTAACAGCGGCGAAGAGCTGAAATCCTGCGCGACAACGGCTAACGCGCGCTTGGAACTGAACCCGGAGCCAACGATCCCGCCGTCTCCAGGTTTTTCTGCCGGCGCCCGAGCCAAAGTCCATTGATGAGCCAGGCGAGCGAAAGCGGCACGGCGACCATGGAGACGCCGGTCATCGCCAATCCGATCGATCCCAAACCCGCGAACGACCACGCGCCGACTTGATCACCGAGCCGGTAAATCACGGTGTCTATAAAACTCTTCGCCTTATACTTGTCTTCACGCCGCACCACCGTAAACAAAACTTCGCGCGTCGGTCGGGCAAAAGCGAAATTGCCCGCCCGCCGTAGCACCTGGTAGACGACCAGCACGGCAATCGTCGGCGTCAACGCGAGCGTGCCGAAGCCGACCACGCTCAGCAGCGGCAGCACCGCGAGGGTTAGCGCGACACCGAGCAACCGCAGCACTCGACCGGTCAAAAACAGCTGCGCGCCGAGAGTAAGAGCATTCACCCACAGGTCCACGCGCGCGAAGAAGGCCGTACGCGCGCCGCGGTCGGCAAAACTATGGCGGGCGATATCGGCCTGCTGAAAATAGAGAAACGTCGAGGTGATGGCAAAGAACAGAATGTAGACGCTGACATTGATCAGGTAGATCGAATTGAATGCGTGAGCGCAACCGGAGAAAATCGAGCCGCCGATCGGCGTTTCATCGCGCCCAGCCACCGGTGCGCGGTGCAAAGTGTCGGACAAGCGCGAAAGCCGGCGCACGCAGAACACGGCGATTTCCAACAACACCGCGGAGCCCAACAGCAAATACGTCGGCGGAACTGATTTTGCCAGCGAGGCGGTCACGCTGGAGCCGACGATTCCGCCGAGCGTTGCGCCCGCCGCGATGAAGCCGAAGAGCCGCTTGCCCTGTTCGGCATCGAACACGTCGACCATCAGAGCCCAGAAAACGGATACGACAAAAAGATTGAAGACCGAGGTCCAGATAAAAAACATCCGGCCGATCCAGATGTTCTGCGCCGCGCTCGCCACATGCAAGAGCAAGGCGAACAGCAATAAATTGATCAGAAAAAAACGATAGCTAACTGCGATAAATTTCGCTCGCGGCAAGCGCGCCACCAGTGCGGCGAACGGGGGATTGACGGCGATCATGCCGAGCAGCGTACCGGTAAAAAGCCATTGAAGGTTCTCCACGCCGCCCGCCACGCCCATCTCGTCGCGAATTGGCCGCAAAATGTAATAGGCAAAAAGAACCGAAAAAATATACAGCCACGACCAGCCAAGCACACGTAATTCCGGAGGCCGCACCTCGATCACATGCTTGATCACCCTATGCGTGAAGCTACCAGCGCTGGCGCCGTAACCATCCCTCGACTCACCATTCACAGCTTACCCCGCCCGCCCCTAACCCCTGACCCTTCACGCCTCACTTCAATTCCCTCATGCATTATCGATGAACTGTTCCATGCGCCGGCGCATGGCGGCATCGGGCAGCCGGCCGTGTGCCGCGCCGAGATTGTCGACGACATATTTCGCCTGGGCCATACCGGGGACCGCGCAGGTGATCGCCGGATGCGAAACAATGTACTTGAGAAAAAACTGCGCCCAAGATTGGCAGTCGAACTCGCTCGCCCATTCCGGCAATTTTTTCCCCTGCACCGCATTGAACAGCCGGCCGCGGCCGAAGGGTAAATTGATCATCACGGCTATGCCGCGATCGCCGGCCAAGGGGATAATACGCTCACCGGCGTCGCGGTTATCCAGCGCATAATCGACCTGGATGAAGTCGAGAGTTTCTTTTTTCATGGTCTGCTCGAACTCGCCGTACTGATTGTCAAACGAAGTCGTGATGCCGACGTAGCGAATGCGCCCCGCCTGCTTCATCTCGCGCAACGTCCGCAACTGGGTTTCGGTATCGCGCAGGTTGTGCACCGCGATCAGATCGAGCTTGTTAGTCCGGTATTTCTTGAATGATTCTTCAATCTGCTTGATCCCTTCTTCGCGTCCCACGTTGCGTAGGCTCACTTTAGTCGCAAGAAACAACGAGTCGCGAATCTTGAGACCTTCGACCACTTCGCCGACTACCGCTTCGGCGGTGCCGTAAGACGGCGAGCTGTCGATCACCTTGCCGCCCAGCGCTTGAAACTGGCGGATCGTGTCCCGCAGCGGCGCTTTCTCCGCCTCGGACTTGACCTCTTCGTAACGGCGCGCCGTACCGATACCGATGACAGGTATACTCTCTCCCGACGAAGGAATCTTTTTCTGAATCAGCGGCTGGGCCTGCGCCAGTAGACCGTCACGGGGCCATAGCATTGCGACGCCCAAACCAAACCCGGCCTTAATCACGGTCCGGCGATCGATATTCATAGATCATTTCCTCTAGCGAAACAGTCTCTAAGAGATAAACGCTGCGTGTCTCGGTTTCAAGCCGTCGCAGCGCAATGCCGCAGCGCGCGCCTGGATTCACCGTGTTTCGCCGCGCTCCGCGGGGTCTGGCGCGATGATCTCCCCTTGTGCTTTCACCCCCACCGGCATTACGATGCGAGCCGTAATGCGGCGCGGGTGATCGTCAAGACATCCGCCCCGCGTTGCCGATCGCCAAATAGGAAACCAGGAGTCTACGATGGAAGTTACCCGCGTGCTCTCTCGCGTTTTGTTTGCCGGAACGTTGTTGCTGACCGTGACGGTTGGAGCCAATAAACTGCCGGCGCAATCACTCGACAAAGTTCGCCTTGGCTACAGCGGCACCGGGATCAATAATTATGTGCTGGAAATGGGACGGCGCCAGGGAATCTTTCGCAAGAACGGCCTCGACCTCGAAGTCGTCTACGTTAACAGCGGCTCCGCTTCAACCATGTTTACCTGACGGCGCCATCGATTACTTCGTTCAAACAGTTGAAAGGCAAAAAAGTTGCGGTCAGTCGTTTCGGCTCCGGGTCGCATTTCCAGACCAATCTAGCGCTCAAAGACGGCGGCTTGGATCCGGAAAAAGATGTCACGATTTTGCAAATCGGCAACTCCGGCGCGCGCATCACGGCGATTTTAAGCGGCGTTGTCGATGGCACCATTATGGCGGCCGACTTTGTGCCCAAAGCCAAACGGGAAGGATTCAACGTGCTCGCCGATCTTGCCGACACGAAAATCGAATATCCATTTCTCTCCCTCAATATGCTCGGTAGTTACATTGATAAAAACTTGAAGCTCGTCAAGGCGCTGATTAAGAGCATGTCCGAATCGATTCGCGCGCTGCAGACCGATTCGGCAAACGCCAAAGCGGCCATCCGTCTGGCGTTGAAAACCGACGATCCCGAGACCATCGATTATGCGCTCATGCGCAGCATCCGATTATGCGCTCATGCGCAGCATCCGAGTGCTCGATCGCCGTCCGTTTCCCACTCCCGCCGGCATCAAAACCGTCCTCGATGAAATCGGCAGCGAAGTAAAAGGGAAAACCTTCAAGTTCGAAGATTTCGTCGATCTGCAGGCGCTAAGAGAATTGGAAAAGGAAGGCGCCTTCAAACAATAGCTTTGTGCGGTGTCTCAGAAGTTCACATCATAAGCTGTTTGGGCAACCGACCGGTCGTCGCTACTGTTTGCAGGCTGTCTAGGACAGCCGTGCCCGCACCAACACCAGCGGTGCGTCCCCTTCGGCACCCTTTCCTTGGCTGCTCAGCAGCGAAGTCAGGTCCGGTTTGATTTCCTGTATCCTCTTCCAGGTTCGTTCGTCCATGATGATATAGGCGTTTCCCTTGGCAGTCTCATCCGCGACTATTTGCGCCGATTGATCGAGTTTGTCGATCGCGCCGCCACGATAAAAAACCACGGGGTCGCTGTTGAATCGGCCGAAAAGATAAAGTTTGGCGTTCGGACTGAGGCGTTGATTTACTTCGATCATGAAATCTCGATAGCTTTTCTCTTGAGCAATGACCGGCATAACCACCGACCACCCGGCAATGCCGTTAAGAATTGACAGAAAAATCAACTGGTGCGCCACCGAACGCAGTTGGCCGAGCCACAGCGAGCGCGCCACGCTTAGCCACAACGCTGCTGCGAGGAGCGATAGCACAGTGAAAGACCAGCCGAAGTTTTCCAGTTGGGCTCTCACGGCGACGAGGTTGGCCCGGTCCTTGGCTTTGAGCAGACTTTCGATCGGCGCGAAAAACCAGGTCTGGTCATGGCTCCATAGCGCGCCCAGGGTGATGACCAAAAATAGTGTGCCCGTAAGCACGGCAATAATACCGATGCCCCGGTAAATCGCGAGCCTCCCCTTACCCACGCTCGTGGCTTGATAAAACCACGCGGCCAATAACAGCGACAGTGCGGGAAAGAGCGGCAGTAAATAGACGGGCCGCTTGCCCACTGAAATCGAAAAGAAGGCAAACATGACCAAAAACCAGAGCTTCAGAAAAAGCCTATCGTCGTCCGGCCGTATGGGTGCCTTAAAAACATCCCAGAGCAGAAGCGGAAGAAACAGGCTCCACGGCAGGCTCTGCGAAAATAAATAAGGAATGTAGTAATAAATCGGATGACTATGTCCGGAGCCGCCGACGAACCGGCCGAGGTTCTCCTGCAAGATCTGCCGGTTAAAGAAACCCTCGCCACCACGAGTAACGGCGATGACGTACCATCCGATCGCTAAAACAAATGCCAAGATGACGCCAGGGTGAAAGCAGAATTTCTTGAACCAATCCCACTTTCGCTGCATGATTAAAAACGACCCTGAAACCAACGCCGGTAACACCAGGCCCAAGGGTCCCTTGGCCAAAGTCCCCACACCAACCAATGCATAGAAAACGTAGAACCAAATCGGGTTCGTCAGGAAACCACGATAGAGCGAATAGAAGAGAACCAGATTCAACGTAACGAAAAAGCAAAGCGTCATGTCCACGCGCGCGCTCAACGCTTGGTCTTGATAAATCATCATCGTCGCCAGGATCGCCGCGCCAAGCAGCGCGGTTTTTGCGTCGAATATTTTTCGCCCCAGCCAGTAGATCAGCAACACGCCGAGAGTGGCGTAGAGCGCCGAGGGGAAGCGAATCGTCGCCTCGTTGAGCGAACCGGTAACCCGGGCAACCGATGCCGCTGACCAATGAAATAATGGCGGCTTGGATGGAATGTCAGTCGCCCGCTTGAGCGGCACCAACCATTCACCTCGTTGCACAATATCTTGCACCGCCAAAGCCTCTCTCGGCTCGCCCTTGTCGAAGAATGGGACCGAGCCAAGAAATGGGAAATACAGCACACCGCACAGAGCGATAAGCAAAATCACATGAAAGATTGCTGAACGACTGAATTCAAGTATCAGCTTGTGCATGGGTGATATCCATTCAACTATCCTACGGAGAGTTCCTGATGCAGTCCGATTTCTGGGCTGGCGGTTTCCCGGAGAGCACGTTAACAAAAGAAATCTCATGGATCTCCGATGAAACAAGCACTCGAATTTGGACTCCAGCGAGATTCCCGCCATCGGGCGGCGACAGAAAATACGTATTTCGGCCGGCACAGGTTATCAGTTTACTGTCGATCTGTCGTCCTAAACGGTCAGCCATCACTATGACATCGCCCTTACTACTTTGAGGCGACTGGGTGGTCCGTCCTCTGGAAATGGTGCAGCTTGGGTAGAGTCGCTGCGGCCGTCGTATTGCCCAAGGCGTATCATCGCATTAATCGCTCGGGCTGCAAGAAGCGCAATAACCAGAAACAGCGCGTCACGGCGCTTTATCGTTGCCACTTTCGCTATCGGCTCCGCTATTTTCTACCAAAACGGTATCGCCATGCTGGAAGAGAATCCTTGGCTGAGGTTCAATCAGACGCTCGAAGCGATCCACTGCCCCGCTATCCACGAATACGACAAATCTCTGTTTCGACGTTTTCCAAAGCTCGGCGAATTCCTCATGGGTATAGAGTACCTTGCCATAACCGGGAGCCGGCTCGGGGCGCTCCTTGGCAACATAATCACTGCCCAATACTCTGTTTCTATTACCGGACCAAATCACCCAGATCGGTCGCTGAATATTGAGATAGAAGGGAAGGCCGGAGGGATACCCTCCGTATAGAACGAGCTGATCCTTATCACGGATAAATAAAACGGCCTTCTCAGCCAATTGCTTGGATGAACGATTCAAAGAGACTGTCGCCAGAATTGGTTCGGCACAGAGGATAAACACGGCAAAGCCGACACATGTAGCGGCATAGAGCAAGATTTGCCGTCCCCACAGGCGCCGCCTAATGGCTACTAGAACAAGCATCAGTGCGACGACGATAGCGACAAATTGCCGGATCGAAATCCCGGTAAAAGTGGCATGAACATATCCCTGCAGACGAT
>WNGF01002962.1_pt1 | contig 23429 bp, 25 predicted proteins | sample 5400641 | NCBI WGS metagenome assembly WNGF01 (sample SAMN13153371, study PRJNA577476) | soil metagenome | isolation source: 80 cm soil or saprolite under grassland replicate 2 | place: USA:California | collected 2016-06-15 | reverse complement strand
GTCTCGAGGATCGCGGCATGAGCGCGGAGTGCGGCGTCGTCGGGTCGACGCGAGAACGCGTTCACCCGGGACAGATCGCTGTAGTAGCCGTGTTGTAGCCCGACGATGTCGATGCGCACGATCTCGCCTGGCGCCGGTGCACGATCGGTCGCCTCGATGAGCGTGGTGCCCTTCGGTCCATATGCAACAGAGCACCAGCCGAACGCCATCCCGTGATCGACCAGCGTCCCCGCGATGACCGTCTGAAGCTCCGTTTCGGTCGGCGCGCCTTTCAGTGCGTCGTAGGCGGCCGTTGTCGCGGCATCGGTGGCCGCTGCGACCTCGCGAAGGCGGGCGATCTCGCGTTCGGTCTTGATGATGCGAAGCTCACTGAAGATGCCGGCCGCATCGACGAACTCGACCTCCGGAAGGAGCTCACGCAGTCGCAGGTAACGCGTCGCAGGCGTTGCCTCGATCTCCAGGGCGATACGCCCGCTCGCGAGTCCGCGCTCTCGGATCGCGTCCGCGACGCACTCGGCGACATCCGCCGGCGCGCCCGCTGCCGTCGGGCTCGCCTGGCCCGCGTACGTCCACGTCGGTCCCCAGAAGCGCCTGTCGGCGATCCATGGATCCGCGTGCGCGATGCTGCCGTGCTCGCTGCTCACGGGTGTCACGAACGCGGGGATCTTCGAGTCGCGCACCACTCCGACGAACGTGATGCTCCACTGCCGCCCGTCCTCGAGCACATACGGCAGGCCCTGCGCAACGTAGTACGTGTAATCCGCGAGGTAGCCGACGTTCGCCCGCGAGCATCCGAGCAGAAGGTCGACCCTGAGCTCGTCCATCAAACGCGCGGCTCGCGCCCGATCGAAAGGCGGTTCGCGGTCGCTCAGATGTAGCTCGGGCGACGCACTGCTCACGTGTGGCTGATCCGCTCCGCGAGAACTCGGTTGATGATCGCGGGATTCGCCTTGCCACCCATGCGCTTCATGACGGGACCGACGAGTGCCGCGAGCGCACGCTGGTTGCCGGCTTTGTAGTCGGCCACGGGCTTCGGGTTTTCCGCGAGCACCGCATCCACCGCGGCCGTGATCGCTGTTTCGTCCGAAACCTGCGTAAGTCCTTTCGATTTCACGATCGCGTCCGGCGCCGCGCCGGTCTGCCACATCTCCGCGAACACGTCCTTCGCGACCGACCCGGAGACCTCGCCCTTCTTCACCAGCGCGACGAGCGCACCGAGCTGCGCCGGCGTGATCTTCGCTCCGGCGACGGAGCCGCCGTCATTCTTGAGATAGCGCAGGAACTCTCCGGTCACCCAGTTCGCGACCGTCTTTGCCTCCCCACCCGCCGCGCGGACCGTCGCCTCGAAGAAGTCCGCGAGCGCGCGGTCATCCACGAGGATGCGCGCGTCGTAGTCGGATAGCCCGTACTCACGCATGAAGCGCGCGCGGCGGGCGGTCGGCAGCTCGGGAATGGAAGCGCGGAGGCGCTCGACCTCGGCGCGGGTCGGCGCGAACGCGACCAGGTCCGGCTCCGGGAAGTACCGGTAATCCTGGACGTCCTCCTTTGATCGCTGCAGGAAGGTCTGTCTCCGCTCGGGACTCCAGCCGACCGTGATCTTCCCCTTGCGCGTCCGGAGCTCGCCGCCCGCCTGCCACTCCTGCCACAGCCGGTCGGCTTCGTACGGCACGGCTTCCTCTAGCGCGGCGTAGCTGTTCATGTTCTTGATCTCGCTCTGCGGCGGCCAGCGGACGTTGCCGTCCTCGGTGAAGCGGATCGACACGTTGACGTCGAACCGCCCGGCGCCCTGCTCGAAGCGCACCTCGGACACGCCGGCGAAGACCAGCACCTCACGCAGCGCACGTACGTACGCGAGCGCCTCCTCGACCGATGTCATGTCCGGCTCGCTGACGATCTCCAGCAGCGGCACACCGGAGCGGTTGAAGTCAATGAGTGCGTAGCCCTCGCCGTGCTTCGAGTTCGCCGTGTCCTCCTCGAGGTGTGCGCGGGTGATGCCGACGCGCTTCGCTCCTGCGGAGGTCGTGATCTCGAGCCAGCCCTTGATGTTCAGCGGCAGGTCGTACTGCGAGATCTGGTAACCCTTCGGCAGATCCGGGTACATGTAGTTCTTGCGGTCGAACTTTGTATGCGCCGGGACCTCGCAGTTGAGCGCGAGGCCGGCGATCATCGCCAGCTCGATCGCGCGCTTGTTCGGCACGGGCAGCGCGCCTGGCAGGCCGAGGCAGACCGGGCAGACGAGCGAGTTGGGCGGCGCACCGAACCACTTGGCGGCGCAGCCGCAGAACATCTTTGACTCGGTGGCGAGCTCGACGTGCGTCTCGATGCCGATGACGAGCTCGTACGGACGATCGGTCAAGGTGCCTGCGGTTGCGGGATGCCCGTCGGCACCGGTCCGCCTGTCCGTTCGCTCGCTTCGATGACACGACTCAGATTCACGATCACGCGATCGTCGCTCACGGAAACAAGATACTGGTCGAGCCCGCGATACGTGCCGTCCGCAGAGGCTCCGCGCGAGTTGAACGCAAAGAGCCGCCCGGCGCTCATCTCGCACCGCGCCGCGTAGCCGAACTCGAATCCGCCCGCCGTTCGCGTCGTGATGATCTCCACCGGGCATTCGGGAGCGCCAGCGGTCGGAGCCCAGCGCGCACGGAACCCGAGAGCTTCGGGCGCGGACGGATGACCGAGGTAGAAGGCGCGGCCCGTGTCATCCAGCGTCGGCTCGACCCGCTTCGGTGTTTGGTTCACCCCTGGAAGATCCGAGATCGGCAGCACGAGGCGATCCCCTGGCACGAGCGCGGGAGGAGTCACGATCTGCGGCGCGATCGCGAGCAGCGACACGACCAACACGGCGATGAGCCCGCCGAAGAGCAGTCCGGCGATGAGGACGTATTGCTTCCACACCGGCGTGGGGTCGAGCGACTCCGGTCCCGCCCAGTGCTCGGGGGGCTGATCCTCATGACGCGTGCCCATCTCTAGCTCCGGTGCTTGACGAAGCGCTCGATGCGGTCGCAAGCCTCGACGATCTGCTCCATCGACGACGCGTAGCAGGCGCGGATGTGGCCGCGACCGCGCTCGCCGAACGCATTGCCCGGTACCACCACGACGCGCTCTTGCTTCAGCAGCTGCTCGCAGAACTCATCGTCAGAGAGACCGGTCGAGGTGATGTTCGGGAAGCAGTAGAACGCGCCGTGCGGCTCGAAGCAGCGCAGGCCCATCTCGTTGAAGCGGCGCCACATGTACTGACGGCGCTTGTCGTACTCACCGACCATGCGCTGGACCTCGGCTTCCCCGGTCTTCAGCGCTTCCAGGGCGGCGTACTGCGCCGCTGTGGGGACGCACATCACCGTGTACTGATGGATCTTCATCATCTGCTCGATGATCTCGGCCGGAGCGCAGGCGTAGCCGACGCGCCAGCCGGTCATGGCGTACGACTTCGAGAAGCCGGCCAGGTAGATCGTGCGCTCCTTCATGTCGGGCTGCGAAAGGATCGACTGGTGCTCGGTGCCGTACACAAGGCGGTCGTAGATCTCGTCGGCGTATACGAGCAGGTCGTGCTCCGCGGCGAGCCGCGCGATCCCCTCGACGTCTTCTTTCTTGAGGACCGCGCCCGTCGGGTTGTTCGGGAAACCAAGGAGTATCGCGCGCGTGCGAGGCGTGATCGCCGCCTCGACGTCGTCGGGCCGGAGGCGGAAGTCGTCCTCCTCGCGCGTCGGCACCGCGACTGGCACGCCACCGGCGAGCACGATGCCCGGGACGTACGCGACGTACGACGGATCGGCGAGGATGACCTCGTCGCCATCGTTCAGCGTCGCGCGCATCGCGAGGTCGACGGCTTCCGACACGCCGACGGTCACGATGATCTCGCGCTCCACGTCGTATCGGACGCCGCGTAGCTTCTCGGTGTGCTCGCTGATCGCGTCGCGCAGCGGGCGGATGCCGTAGTTCGAGGTGTACTTCGTCTTGCCCTCTTTGATCGAGCGGATCGCCGCCTCACGGAAGCGCTCCGGCGTGACGAAGTCCGGCTCCCCCACGCCGAGCGAGATCGCGCCCTCGACGCCGGCGATGAGATCGAAGAACCGCCGGATGCCGCTCGCGGGGATGCGCGAGACGCGCTCGTTGGTGAGCGGCCGGGGGGTCCTCGGGGGGCGGAGTCCCCCGGTGGTCGTCATGCTGCGACCTCTGGACGCATCTCGTGATGCGTGGTGCCCCTCTCGTACGCGGCGGCCACGCGGAACATCGTGGCCTCCTGGTACGAGTTCGCGATGACCTGCAGTCCGATCGGCAGACCCTCGGAGAGACCGCAGGGCAGCGAGATCCCCGGCAGTCCACTGATGTTCACCGGCAGGGTGAAGATGTCATTGAGGTACATCGACAGCGGGTCGTTCACCTTCTGTCCGATCTTGAAGGCGACGGTCGGCGAAGTCGGCGTCACGATCGCGTCGACCTTCTCGAAGACGCGATCGAACTCCTGCTTGATGAGCGTGCGGACCTTCTGCGCCTTCACGTAGTACGCATCGTAGTAACCGGCCGAGAGCGCGTATGTGCCGAGGATCATGCGGCGCTTCACCTCGGGGCCGAAGCCCTTTCCGCGCGTACGCCGGTACGTCTCGAGCAGATCCGGCCCCTCGACGCGGAGCCCGTAACGCACCCCGTCATAGCGAGCCAGGTTGGCCGACGCCTCCGCCGGCTGGATCAGGTAGTAGACGGCGAGGCCTTGGTCGGTAAGCGAAAGCGAGACGTCGACGAGCTCGGCGCCCTGGCGCTCGAGCTCGCGCAGCGCATCGCGCACGGCGCGTTCGACGTCCTTCTCCATGCCCTCGACGAAGAACTCTTTCGGCACACCGATGCGCATCCCCTTCACACCGCGATCGAGCTCGCGCCGGAGGTCCTCTTTCGGCAGCGGCATCGTCGTCGCGTCGCTGGGGTCCTTCCCGAACAGTGCCTCGCAGACGATGGCGCAGTCCTCGACGTTGTTCGTGAACGGCCCGACCTGGTCGAGCGACGATGCGAAGGCGACGACACCGTAGCGCGAGACGCGTCCGTAGGTCGGCTTCATGCCGACGATGCCGGTGAGCGCGGCGGGCTGACGGATCGAGCCACCCGTATCGGTGCCGAGCGCGAAGATCGCCTCTCCCGCCGCGACGGCGACCGCGCTCCCGCCGGACGATCCGCCCGGCACGCGGTCGACGCGCCACGGGTTCTTCACCGGACCGAACGCGGAGTTCTCGTTCGAGCTGCCCATCGCGAATTCGTCGAGATTGGTCTTTCCCACCATCACCGCGCCCTCGGCGTCGAGGCGCTCGACGACCGTCGCCGAATACGGCGGCACGTACCCCTCGAGGATCTTCGAGCCGGCGGTCGTGGCCACGCCCTTCGTCCCGATGATGTCCTTGCACGCCCATGGGATGCCGCACAGGAGCGGCGCGTCCCCAGCGCGCAGCCGTTCGTCCGCCGCGCGAGCCTGCGCCTTCGCTCGCTCGTCCGACAGCAGCAGCCAAGTATTGAAGCTGTCGGCATGCGCTGCGCCGAGAGCGATCTCCGCCAGCTCGAGCGCGGTCGTCTCGCGGCGACGGAGCAGCGCGGCCGCCTCGGTGATCGTGCGCGGCAGGTCTTTCATCGCCCCTCGAGGATCTCCTGGACACGGAAGAACTCCCCGTCCCGCCCGCCTTTCGGCGCGTTCGCCAGGGCTTCGTCGGCGCTGAGGCCGGGCCGGATCAGGTCATCGCGCTGCACCCCCACGAGCGGCAGGGTCGATGCCGTTGGCGAGATCTCGCTGGTGTCGACGGCCTTCAGGCGCTCGACCGCGTCGAGCACGATGGAGAGCTGCCCGGTGAAGCGCTCGATCTCCTCGTCGGTCAGCGCGATACGAGCGAGGTCGGCGACGTGAACGATCGTGGCACGATCCATGGGCACGAGACCAGTTTAGGAGCCGTTCTGGGCGCGAGCCGCCGACGTTACCGTCATGTGATGGGTATCCACCGAGCCCTCGTGACATTCCCGGCCTGCGCAATCTTCGTGGCGATCATCGCCTGCGGCGGCGGTGACAAGGCTCCTGCGTCGACAGCCTACGGGCAGGCCAGCCCGACCTCATCGACGGCTTCGGCCGCGCTCGTCCTCCCGACCGACCCGCAGCAGCGGCCGGCTCAGATCGTCACGCCACAGGTGTTCGTCATCGTCATGGAGAACACTGGTCTCGACAGAGCTCTCCAGTCGCAGCCGATCGCGCGACTGGCGTCGGCGAGCGCGCTCGCGACGAACTACCGCGCTGTGGCTCGACCCAGCCTGCCCAACTACCTGGCGCTCACGTCAGGGAGCACCTGGGGCATCGCCGACAACGACTATCACGCGCTGCCGACGGCGGATCTCGGTACGCAGCTGACGACCGCAGGGGTCAGCTGGCGCGCGTACATGGAAGGGATGACGACGGAGGCGGGCTGCATGCGCAGTCCGTATCCATACGCTCTAAAGCACAACCCGTTCGCGTACTACGGCGGCGCGTGCCCGTCGAACGTCGTGCCGATCGAGGCCCTCGACGCCGACCTCGCGGGCGTCACGCCCAACTTCGTTTGGATCACGCCGGGCCTCTGCCACGACGGTCACGACTGCGCCATCGACGTCGCGGGCGCGTGGCTCGGCGGGCTGGTGTCGCGGATCCTGTCGTCTGACGCGTGGCGTGCGGGCGTGATGCTGTTCATCGTCTGGGACGAGGGCGACGGCGGGGATGGCAACCTCGTGCCGCTCATCGTGCTCACGAAGGAGGCGACCGCGACGCGCATCGAGACGCAATACGACCACTACTCGCTGCTCGCGACCATCGAGGACATCTTCGGCCTGCCGCGACTCGGCGCGGCCGCAACCGCACGACCGCTCACACCGCTGATCGCGGGCGGGAGTCGCTGACCGCCTAGGTGAGATTCCTAGGAGCCGCTGGACTCCAGCATCACCAGACGCCCATCGGGATCGCGCACCGCCATCTCGCGGGTGCCCCAGTGTGTTGCCGCAAAGGGCGATACGACCTCGACAGGGGGACCGGGCGTCGCCTCGTCGTGCGCCGCGAGATGCAGCTCGACCTTCAGCTCGCGCTCGGAGGGCACCTCCGCGACATAGACGTATGGTCCGCCCCCGCGCGGGCGCAGCAGCCCTGACGTCTTCCCGCGATTCTCGTCGAGGTCGAAGCCCGGCGCACGCCAGAATGCGACGGTCTTCCCCCAGTTGTGCGTCTCGATGTACAAGTGGTGGACCCTATCGGCCGGCATCGCTATCTCCCCTTCTTGCGCTTCTCGCGATCGAGGTACTCGCGCAGCGCCGCGGCAACGAGCGCGGACAGGCTCATCTCCCGGTCGATCGCGACGTGCTTCACATCGCGGATGAGCTCGACCGGCAAATAGACGTTGAACTGCCGCACCTCGTCCTCGGCCACCTAACTTCCTAGTATACTAGCAAAACGCGGGCCGAGCACGAAAGCCCCCACGACGACCGAGCCGACCGCCGCGATCAGCACCATCGCGGCCGAGACATCTTTCGCCGCTTTGGCCAGCGGATGGCGCTCCGGGGACGCGAGCGTCACCGCCAGCTCGATCGCGGTGTTGAGCGCCTCGAGCGCGAGCACGAGCGCCATCGCGAGGACGAGGACCGCCCATTCGAGCGTTGTGAGGTGGAGCCACGCCGCCACCGCGATCACGACGGCACCGATCGCGATCTCGATCTGCGCACTCCGCTGCGTACGTATCAGGTATGAGACGCCTTCGAGCGCGAAACCGAACGAACGCAGCACGCTCACACTCCGGAGTGTGGCGGACATCGGCATCCTTCCGCGCGACGCCGTCGCGCGCCGACTCAACCGCGAGCTGTTCGTCGCGCTCGGCAGCACGGCCGCGGTCCTGCTCCAGGTGGCGCATCCGCTGGTTGCGGCGGGGGTGGATCAGCACTCGGACTTCCGACGCGATCCGTTCGGCCGCTTCCACCGCACAGCCAATACCTCGCTCGACGCCGTCTTCGGTGACACCGCCCGAGCGAAACGTGCGCTGCGACGGATCGACGCGCGGCATGTCGCGGTACGCGGCACCGCCGAAGACGGACGCCGCTACCGCGCGCAGGACCCACATCTGCTCCTATGGGTGCAGGCGACTCTCGTGCTGACGTCACTCCGGTGGTACGAGCTCGTCGCCGGACGGCTTCCGCCTGTGGACCGCCAGCGCTACTGGGAGGAGGGCAAGGTCTTCGCGCGCGAGCTCGGCGTTCGGGACGAGCTCTTCCCTCCGACGATCGGCGATCTCGAACGGTACGAGCGCGACATGCTCGAGACGGCCGTCGTGCCGAACGCCACAAGTCGGCTCGTCGCCCGGACGGTGCTCCATCCGTTCGCCGTGCTGCCCGGCGCCGTTTACTGGCCGACCGACGTGATCGCGGCCGGACTCCTGCCACCTTCGCTGCGCGAGGCCTTCGAGCTGCGGTGGCGCACGCCGGAGCGGCTCTTCTTTCGATTCGTGATCGAAGCGCTGCGGATCTGGCGTGCGGTCGCGCCGCGGTGGTTGGCGATCGTCCCACACGCACGTCTGTATTACCGCCGCGTGCGCTAGGAAGGGCAGCATTCTGCGCGATGCGCTACCGCGGAGCGACGAACTGCAACGTCGCGACGATCGCCTCAGCCTCCGCGCGCCGTCCCGAGTCGAGCGGCCACGCGCGGATCCAGACGATGCGCTCGGGAAAGAACGGCGACCGGAGCGCCCAGTTCAGGGTGGTCGCCGGTCTGGGATACAGGGTGTTGTCGTAGACGGCCGCGAACTCAGCTGACGCGCCCGCGAGCTTGACCGTCCGCCGTTCGATGACACCGCCACCATGATGTGCGAGGCCCTCCAGGAAATCACTGGGCGCACGCGGGCCCTCGATGTCGAGTCTGATCTCGATGCGCATCTCGCCCGCGCTCGGCGTGTTCGCAGGGACGAGCACCTCGCTCGCGAGGACGGCGCCGCGCGCCATTCCGTCGTACGCATGCCACGAGATCGGCAGCGCGATCGTGAAGCCGCCGTCGTCGTCGCTAACGCGGACCCATCCAGGCTGAACGCCCGCCTGATCGGACGCCGCAGCCAACGCGCCGGTCAGGTCCTGCGGTGTCGCCATCCACGCGGGGGCATCGAGAAGCTGCGTCGTTCCGTCGCGCCACAAAACGAAACGCCCGGAGCCGAGCGGTAAAATGAACTCCGCGGGTATGGTCGCGCTCAGCGGAATCTCACGGCCGGTGGACAGCTCGATGATCCGTCGACCCAGCGCGAGGTAGTCGCCTGAGATCCCCCAGATCGTCTGGGTACCTGTCAGCGTCACCCCGAGCGTCCGCGTCGTGCCCGTCCGCGGATCGAACCCCAGTAGTGCAGCGTCGCTCGTTCGCCTCACGATGAGGTCGCTTCCTCGCCATGGTCCGTCACCGATGCTAATCGGGACGTCGTCGAACTCCGACGGGATCGCGTGGAGTGTGCGATCGAACAACACCATCGCGGTGTGCCGGCTCGGCGCGCAGCAGCCACCGGCGAACCACAGCAGCCGGCGGTCCGGCGGCTGCGGGACATCCGGTACGCCGCCGCCGAGATCGCGCAGATCTTCGGGGAGCGCGATGGTGTACGTGACGTGTTCATCCGCATCACGAGCTTCCAACGCGTTCGCCGTCCTTAGCTGGAACAGCATGTTGTTCTCGGCGTCCCAGCCCGCGAACGAACGCTCGTTATCGGATTCGAACGGACGCGTGCCAGTCCCATCGAGGGAGATCACGAGGACGCCGCCCGGGTTGGCCCAGACGGCGACCTGCCGGCCGTTGGGTGAGAAGCGGGCACCCGAGAGGGTGCTCACCGGCGAACCGGCGATGCTCCAGCGCCTGCCTGAGGTGCCTACAAGAGAAAGGGTTCCCTTCTGCGACGACGGGCCGTCCGGCTCGTAGGCAAGGAACGCCGACGAATCTGGCAGCCAGAGGATCGGACCCGCGGCTTGGTCGAGCCGGACCAGTTCGCGAAGCGGCGCGACATCGGACGGCGCGACCGGTGGTCGGATCTCGTAGAGGACGACGCCGGTCCGGCCGCCTGACTCGATAGCCATTAGCCGCGCGTCTGGCGACACGCGTCCCGTGAATGGCCCGCCACCTTTCGGAACATCGAGCCGCCACACCGGTCGAACGAACGTGCTCACGCTGGGACTGGGCGTTGCGCTCTCAGCGGCCGCGGGCGTCGCGCGCGCTGGCGTCTGTGTCGTGGCACGTAGAGCGTCGGGCACTGCCACGGAGACGGCCGCGAGCGCGATCGTCGCGACGGCAACCGCGAGGGGTGCGCGCTTCATCGACTCAGCCTACGACGCGGGTCGCTTTCACCAGCGTCGCGGAGTGCGGCGCAAGCGTCACGTCATATCCCTCGCGCCGCCTGCCGACATCCTGGCGCTCCCAGAGGTCGCGCACGATCGCGGTGTCCGATCGCGAGCCGCCGAGGAGGTCCCACGTGACCTCGGCGCGCGCCGCGGTCTCACCGCGGTTGAGCAGCACGACCGCGCGCCCACCCCCGTCGAGCTCGCGGACCCAGACCTCGACGGCACGCTCGCGATTCACGCGCCGGCCCTGACGCCCGAGCGGATCCTGGTCCACCGCGATCACCTCGGGAGCGGTGAGGATCGCGCGCGTTGCGTCGCTCATCGCGCGCACGTCGTTGCCGGCCATCAGCGGCGCGGCGAGGATCGCCCAGAGCGAGAAGTGGGCGCGGTACTCGACGTCGGTCATCCCGCTATTCCCGACCTCGAGCATGTCGGGATCGTTCCAGCGGTCATGCCCCGCGAACTGCGCGAGCGCGTCTTGCCGATCGAGGATGTCAATGACGCTGTCCCACCGGTCCGCGATGTCGTGCGCGGTCCGCCACAGATGGCCGACGCTGCCGGCCCATTCCCACGGCCGGTTGCGGCCCCACTCGCAGATGGAGAGCACCATGGGCCGCCGCGTCGCGCGGATGGCCTCGGACCACGTCGCGAAGGTCACGCGCGCGTCGAGGCCCGCCGTGTGGCACCAGTCGATCTTCATGAAGTCCACGTTCCATGACGCGAAGCGGCGCGCGTCGATGAACTCGCGTCCGCGACTTCCCGGGTAACCCTGGCAGGTGCGGTCGCCGGCGCAGGTGTAGAGACCGAAACGCAGGCCGTGGTCGTGGAGATAGTCCGCGAGTGCGCGCATGTCGGGGAAGCGCCAGAGGTTCGGCTCGAGGTTCCCATCGTCGCCACGCAGGCTGCCCTCCCACGCGTCGTCGACGACGACGTAGTCGTAGCCGGCGTCGCGCATGCCGCTCTCGATCAGCGCATCGGCGGTCTCGCGCACCAGCTGATCGGACACGAAGGGACCGAAGCGGTTCCAAGAGTTCCAGCCCATCGGCGGCGTAGGTGCGAGGCCGTCGCTGAACACGCCCAGTCCCATCTCTAGAACGTGGTCCGGCGGCTGGTCAGTCCTTGGGGTTGCCGCTCGGGTCGAGCGAAACGAAGTACGACTCGCACGCCATCTCGACGAGCTGAGAGGTGAGCGCGGGCGGCTGTCCGAGGAAGCGCGCTGTGTCGATCAGCTGCTCGATGATGTCGCGCGGGTGGCAAGAGCGCAGCCCGATGTTCTTGGTGCGGTAGATCGCGAGGATCTGGGACATCGACTCCGCGCGGTACTCGATGTTCTTGCGCGCGCACATGCGCTTGAAGATCTCCTCGTACTGCGCGACGGTCGGCGCCTCGATACCGATCTTGTAGCGGATGCGGCGCAGGAACGCCTCGTCGACGAGGTCCGCGGGATCGAGATTCGTCGAGAAGATGATGAGCATGTCGAAGGGGATCTCGATCTTCTTGCCGGTGTGCAGCGTGAGGTAGTCGACGCGCTTCTCGAGCGGGACGATCCAGCGGTTCAGCAAGTCTTTGGGTGAGACCCGCTGCCGGCCGAAGTCGTCGACCATGAAGATGCCGCCGTTCGCCTTCATCTGGAACGGCGCCTCATAGAACTTCGAGGTCTCGTCGTAGATGAGGTCGAGCGTCTCGAGCGTGAGCTCCCCGCCGGTCATCACGATGGGGCGCTTGCTGATGACCCAGCGGTGGTCGAAGCGCAACCGGTCGGAGGCGGCCGTCTCCAGCACGGGACGGTGGTAGACCTGATCGAAGACCTTGATGACCTGCTGGTCGATCTCGACCGCATAGGGCAGGACGACCTCACCCCGCATGAGCGACACGAGCACTTCCCCGATCGTCGTCTTGCCGTTGCCGGGTGGTCCGAACAGGAAGATCGACTTGCCGGAGTTCACCGCGGGCCCGAGCTGCGCGAGCGTCTCGCGGGGGATGACCATATGCGCGAACGCGCGCGCGAGGTCTTCGGGCGTGACGTGGATGTTCGAGATCGACTGGCGCTGCACCGCCGCGACATAGGTCGCGAGCGGCACGGGCGCCTTGCCGACGTACTGGCTGCGCGCGAGCGCTTCCTGCGCCTTCTCGGATCCGCGGTCGACGATGACGAACTGGTACGACGCGGACGAGATGCCCGCGCCGCCGCGGATCTCCACCAGGCGCTCGGTCTTGAGGAAATCCATGATCTTGTCGGTCACGCCCTGGATCGACAGACCGAGCGCGCTCGCGAGATCTCCCATCGACATCTGGCCGCGCAGATAGAGCGTCTTCAGCGCGAGGTCCGCGAGGAAGCCGAGCGTCAGTCCGGTCTGCTCGATCGTCTGCGGCTCGGGCGGCAGCGGGATCGCCGGCATCTCCGGATGCATCGCGGACGCGGAGGCAGCGGTTGCCGCGGGCCGTGTCTGCGTTTGCGGTTGGTACAAGTTCCTCTGAACCCCTTCCTGAATGCCTAATGGAGCATAGCGTCGAAGGTCCCCTCGTCCACCACTTTGACACCGAGCTGACGTGCTTTCTCGAGCTTCGTGCCCGCGCCGGGTCCCGCGACGAGCAGATCCGTTTTCGCGCTGACGGAAGTCGTCGTCTTTCCTCCGAGCGAGCGCACGATCGCCTCGGCTTCCTCGCGCGAGCGTCGCTCGAGCGTGCCGGTGAACACGACCGTCTTCCCCGCGAACGGTCCGCTCGCCGCGACCGCACGCGGCGTGGGCAGGATCGGTCGCAAATCCGCTTCGCTGAGACGTTCGAGGAAGCGCTGCTCCTCGGGTCGCTGGAAATGCTCGCTGATGCTTTTCGCGACGACCTCGCCGATGCCGCTGATCTGTTGGAGCTCTTCCGCACTCGTATCGCGGAGCACGCGCAGCACATCACCGAACGATGGATCCTTCGGCAGTCGTCCGACAAGCCAGTGGGCGAGATCGTCCGCGGTGGTCCAACCGACGTGCGGCACGCCGAGCGCGTTCAACATCCGCTCGAGCGGTCTGCGTCGCGCGTTCTGGATGCGCTCGTAGATGTTCGACGCGCTCTTCTCGGCGAAACGATCCAGCTCCAGCAGCTGCTCCTTGGTGAGGAAGAACACGTCCGCGGGATTCGTCACCAGACCGCGCTCCTGCAGCTGCGTGATGAGCGACCAACCCATGCCCTCGATGTCGAAGCCTCCGCGTCCAACGAAATGACCGATCCGCTGTCCGGTCTTCGCGGGACAGTCCGGGTTCCCGCAGCGGTACGCGACCTCGCCCTCGACGTGTTCGACCAGGCCGCCGCATTCGGGGCAGCGCTCGGGCATCGCAAATTCCGAATACGGCTTGCCCTTCTCGCGCGCGTCGTGCTCCGCGCGCACGACCTCGGGAATCACGTCGCCGGCGCGCTGGATGATCACCCGGTCCCCCACGCGCACGTCGAGCCGGCGCACCTCATCGAGGTTGTGCAGCGTTGCCCGCCGCACGGTCGTGCCGCCGACGATGACGGGCGCGAGCCAGGCCACCGGCGTGAGGACGCCGGTCCGTCCGACGTAGACCTTGATGTCCTCGACGGTGGTCGTCGCCTGTTCGGCCGGGAACTTGAACGCGACGGCCCACTTCGGGTTGTGCGCGACGTAGCCGAGCCGTTCCTGGTCCTCAATGCGGTCGACCTTCATCACGACGCCGTCAGTCCCGTAGTCGAGCTCATGGCGCTTCTGCTTCCAGCTGTCGATGAACGCGAGCGCCTCGTCGACGTCCTTCGCCCGCTTCCAGTGCGGATTCGTCCGCACGCCCAGCTCGCGGAGGCGCTCCAGGAGCTCGTGCTGCGACGCGACGTCGAGGCCCGCGGCCGAGTACGACCACATCGCGAGGTTGCGCTTCGACGTGGCGCTCGGGTCTAACTGACGGACCGCGCCAGCGGCCGCGTTCCGCGGATTCGCGAACAGCGGCTGCCCGCGCTCGGCGCGCTCCTTGTTCGTCGCCTCGAACGCCGCCGTCGGCAGATAGACCTCGCCGCGAACGTCGACGCGACCCGCGACCCTCTCGCGGAGCGTGAGCGGGATGGACTTGATCGTCCGCAGGTTCGCCGTCACGTCCTCGCCCACGGAGCCGTCGCCGCGCGTCGCGCCCTGGACGAACTTCCCGTCCTGATAGATGACGTTGATCGCGAGCCCGTCGATCTTCAGCTCGCATACGTACCCGACGTCGTCGCGACCCAGACCCTTCCGGACCCGCTGGTCGAACGCGCGGAGCTCGGCTTCGTCGAACGCGTTCGACAGCGAGAGCATCGGGCGCGCGTGCTCGACGGGCGCGAAGCGATTGGAGGCCGGCGCCCCGACCCGCTGCGTCGGCGAGTCGGGCGTGACGAGCTCTGGATGCTTCGCCTCGAGCTCTTGGAGTTCGCGCATCAGCGCGTCATACGCCTCGTCCGCGATCGTCGGCTGGTCGAGCACGTGGTACTCGTAGTTCGCCTTCTCGATCCGCTCACGCAGCTCGGCTATGCGCTTCTGCGGGACGGGTTTTGACACGATGTAATTGTTCACCGGGCGAGTTCTGCGCGCATCGTCTGACCTATGCGGCGCTTCCTCGGACGCAAGGAGACCTCATGAAGATCCGGGCCGCTGGCCCGGTCTTCGCGAGCCTGCAGATAGGTTGGTTCGGGCTGAGCCACGGCACGGGCGGGGCTGCGGTTACCGGCGGCATCATGCGGACCGAGGACGGTGGCAGTACCTCGACGTGCTCGGTGGTCCCGCCGGGCGTCGAGCGTGTGAGCGCAGCAGATCCGGACCACGTCCTCGCTCTGACACGCGATGCGCAGACCGCCGGGTATGCAGTGTGGGTCTCGATGGATAGCGGCCGCAGCTGGACGCCTATCGTTCCACGTTGATGGCCTCCGCTCCTCCTGTCACGGCGATCGATCTCACCGAGTTCTCCGAGATCGTCGACAACGCCCGCACCGATGGCGAGCGCGGCCAGAACACCGGTGCGGTCGCGACGGCGAACGACGGACGACCCGACGTCGCACTCAAGGGCAGCCTCATGGTCTGGGACACCGACCACCTCGCCTGGTGGGAGCGCGGCCGCGCCGAGACCGAGGCCGCGGTACGTGCCAACCCGCACGTAGCGGTGATGGTGCGAAACATCGTGCGCGACCGGCGGACGCTGCGCTTCTATGGCGAGGCGCACGTCGTGGATGACGCCGAGCTGCGCGAACGCATCTGGCAGCGAGTGAGCCAGGTCGAGAAGGACACCGATCCGGAGAAGCAGGGCGTCGCTGTTCTGGTGCGCATCGATCGAGTGCGCGCCGGCAAGTTCGACATCCAGCGACGTTAGGTCTTCGCGCGCGCGGCTTTCTTCTGCCTTGGACTCATCGTCTTCTGCGGTGGCTGCCACTTCGACTTCTCACGGCCGGGGCGGCCGCCGTACCGGGGATCGGGGACGGTCTCTCGGCCTTGCTTTGACTTACGCGCGCGGCCCGTGACGCCGGCCTCCTGATCCTGGCGGGCGACTTTCTGCGCGCCCTTCGCCGCCCGCTTCGTCGGCGTCTCGCCACGGCCTCTCGCTCTTTCGGCTCGCGACTTCGCCATGCGTCCTCCTGACGAAACTCGAAGGGAGCGTACGCTGGCGCGCGTGGACGAGTCCGCCGTCGAACGTACGCTCGCCGCATGTGAACAAGCGTTGGCCGGGCCCGGCACGCCCGATCTGCGCGCGCTGGGCTTCTGGCGCGCGGTCGCCGCGGTGAAGCGGCGCCGCGAGCTCGTGGACCGCTACGCGACGCGCATCGCCACAGTCGATCGCCAGGCGTTCCGTCGGCGCGTGCGCCTCGTGTTCCCGGTCGATCTGGGGATCGCCCTGGTCATCGGCGGACTGCTCGTGGACCTCGTCTTCCTTGCGATCGCGCTCCCGGCAGACCACCCGTGGCGCGAGCTCCTGGTCCTGATCGGTGCGGCCGGCCTTGACGTCGCGTCGCATGGCCTCGCGCACCTCGCTGTCGGTGCGCTCGTTGGCATCGGCTTCACCGACTGGTTCCTAGACCTGCCGAAGCCGCCCGGATTCAAGATCGACTACGCGTCATACCTGCGCGCATCGCCGCCTTCGCGGGCGTGGATGCACGCCGCCGGCGCGATCGCCTCGAAGCTCACGCCGTTCCTCGTCATCCCGTACGCGCTCGCGATCGACACGGAGATGTGGGCCGTCCTCATCCTCGTCGCGTTCGGCATCGTGCAGATCGTGACGGACCTCGTGTTCTCGGTGAACGGGTCGGACTGGAAGAAATTCCGCCGCGAGATGAAGCTGGCGCGTTCCTCCGTATAGCGATCCTGCCGACTTGCTTGACTGGTTGGTTAGCGTGGCGCTGTCGGGGAGCGGCTCTGCGGTCCGCTCGCCGATAGAAGGGGAGGACAAGCATGCGTCGACTCATCGTTGTCTCGCTCAGCAGCGCGATACTCGCGGTCTCACTCGTCGCGTTTCCGGCGGTCGCTGGAGGAGGAGGCAGCCCGCTTGACCAGATCCTTGCGCTGCTTCGCGACCCGGACTTCGGCCTCGCCGAGATCAAGCGTGAGGTCCGCGCGATCGAGGCGGCGGTCACGGCTCCGCCCCCGCCGAGCGGTCCGATGCGGCTCTCAAGCGGGCTCTTTGGCCTACCGGCAGCGGCGCAGTCCGTCGACTGGACGGTCATCAATGACTCGACAACATCACAGACGTTCACTGTCACCGTATATGAGGCGGGAGTGGGTCCAAAGACGGTCGTAGCGCCGGGACCGCTCACGCTGACGATCGCCGCCGGTGAGGTCACGCACAACGCGAACAGCGTTTCGTTCGCGGGGCCGTTCCGCCCCGGCTTCTACTACGAGATCATTCTCCAAACCACCAGCCCTAACGTGCTGCCCACCGCGACGATCTGGGAGGCGCACGTCGCGACCATCATCCCTGGCACCACGATCTCTCCTGGTACCTGGGTGCGCCTGCAATAGCGAACTGCGAGCGGGAGAGGCGAGCCTTTCGCCTCTCCCGAGCGCTCCGTCGGCGGCGGGCGCCGTTCATATCTTCGCCAGCTTCGCGAACGACGCCATGAGCTTCGCACGCCCTTGTCGGCTCTACGCGAGGCGGTCCCTTATGGCGCGGGCGAAGGTGCTTGCGCTCGCCGCGTCAAGGAACAGATACGGCTCTATGAGCTCGAGCTCGATCAGCGCGGGTCCTCCGTCGTCGCGCTCCAGCAGATCGACACGCGCGTAGAGGGGGCACGCAGGCGCAGCGTCCAGGGCAGTGGCCGCGACGACGATTTGGGCGGGCGACGGCGTGATGCGGTCGACGGTCGCACCCCAGTACGGATGGGTGCGGTAGTCGCCGGTGGCTGGGATCTTCCGGACCGCGTGGCTCAGTGTCCCGTCGAAGAACACCAGCGAGCGACGAGCGAGCCGATCGCTCCGACGCCGATGGCGGGCTTCACGATCACGCGCTCCCAGCCGCGCTCGCGTACGACCTCGACGACGTCGCGATCGTCGATGAAAACCGTCTCCGGCACGGCGACCTCGCTGCCTCGAGCTCTCGCAGATAGCCCTTGTGCAGGTTCCAGCGCACGAGCTCCGGAGGATTCCAGAGCGGACAGCGCCGGGCCGCTCGTGCGACCCAATCCAGGAACTCATCGCGCCGCTCGAAATAGTCCCAGGTGGTGCGTATCACGCACAGATCGCAATCGAGCGGATCGCGATCCCAGATGATGCGACGCACGTCGACATCCATCTCGCGCAGCGCGCCGGCGAGAAGCGCATCTTCCTGGTCGGGCAGCGGCACGCGTGTGGCCCACGTGGCCAGACCAACGCGCGGCACGCTAGGCCTTGGCGAGCTTCGCGAACGACGCCATGAGCTTCTTCACGCCTTTATCCGGGAACGCGACGGTGACCTCCTCGTCGTCGCTGCGCACCTGGCTCGACACGACGACGCCGGATCCTAGCGACGGATGGCGGACGTGGTCGCCGGGACGGAACTTGGTATCGCCGGCGGTGGCGACCCGCTTCCGTAGCGTTTCGGCGCGGCCGGTCCACGCGCCGGGCACTCCGGCGAGCGCGGCATCGCGCCGCGCGGCCTTCCGCTCTTCGTAGCGCTCCCGGTCGCGTTCCCAGTCCAGGTCGGCCCACACGTCGCGCTCCTCCGTCTCGACGCGACCGCGGTGCTCGATGCCCTCCGTCGGGAGCTCGAGCAGAAAGCGCGATGGCGGGTTCTCGTTGGTCCGCCCGAACAGCATCCGCCGGCGCGCGAAGGTGAGGAACGCGCGGTCCTTCGCGCGCGTGATGCCGACGTACGCGAGCCGGCGCTCCTCCTCGATGCGATTCTCGTCATCAAGCGAGCGCGCGTGTGGGAACACGCCGTCCTCCATGCCGGTCAGGAAGACGATCGGGAACTCGAGGCCCTTCACCGCATGCAGCGTGATGAGCGTCGCGACCGGCTTCGCTTCGGCGAACTCGTCCTGGTCCGAGACGAGCGCGACCTGCTCGAGGAACGCTGGCAGCTGCTCCTCCTGCGGTAGCGTGAGGAACTCCTGTGCGAGGCTGCGCAGCTCGAGCACGTTCGCGTGCCGCTCCTCTCCCTCCTCGGTGCCGTCCTTCAGATAGGTGCCGTAACCGGTCGCCTCGATCACGTGATCCAGGAGATCCGGCAGCTCGCGCGTCGTCGCCTCGTCGCGCAGCTTCGCGATCATCCGGCCGAAGGCCGTGAGCGCGGTCTGCTGCCGCTTTGGGATGTCCGGGATCTCCTCGGCCCGGAGCAGCGCCTCCGTCGGCGTGAGCTCGTTCGCACGCGCGAACGACATCAGGCGCGACCGCGTCTTGTCACCGATACCGCGAGGCGGGGTGTTGATGACGCGCGCGAGCCCGACGCTGTCGAGCGGGTTCCGGATGATCCGGAGATACGCGAGCGTGTCCTTGACCTCGCGCCGCTGATAGAAGGACACGCCGCCGACGACCTGATAAGCGAGCCCGAACCGGCGGAATACGTCCTCGATCGCGCGTGACTGCGCGTTGGTCCGGTACAGCACCGCGACGTCACGGTTGTTCTTCACCTCACCCTGCCGCTGCAGGCGCTCGATCTCGCGCGCGATCGCCTCGGCCTCGTGATGCTCGTCGTACGCCTCCAGCACCACGACGGCCGGACCGCCCTCGCGCTTGGTCCAGAGCTTCTTCTCCTTGCGCGCGGCGTTGTTGCGCACCACGGACCAGGCGGCGTCGAGGATCTTCTGCGTGCTGCGGTAGTTCTGCTCGAGCTTCACGACCTTCGCGTTCGGGTAGTCGCGCTCGAAGTCGAGGATGTTGCGGACGTCGGCGCCGCGCCAGCTGAACACGCTCTGGTCGTCGTCGCCAACGACGGCGAGGTTCTGCCGGAACCCCGCGAGGTACCGCAGCAGGACGTATTGCGCACGGTTGGTGTCCTGGTATTCGTCGACCAGGATGTGCTGGTAGCGCTCCTGCCATTTCTCGAGCGCGAGGTCGCTCGTCTCGAACAGCCGGCAGACGAGGAGGAGCAGGTCGTCGAAGTCGACGGCGTTGTTCTCGCGGAGGAGCGAGTCGTACCGCTGCCAGACGAGCGACGCGATCCGGTCGAGCTGGTTGCGCGGAACGCTGGCCATGTCCGCCGGGCCTTTGAGCTCGTTCTTCGCACCGGAGATGACGTTACCGATCGCGCCTGGCGAAAAGAGCCGCTCGCTCACGCCCTGCTCAGACATCGCCTGGCGGATGAGCGCGCGTTGATCGCCCTCGTCGTAGATCGCGAACGCGCGGTCGATGCCGACGAGGGGGCCGTCGCGGCGAAGCAGGCGAGCACAGAAGGCGTGGAACGTCCCCACGGTCAGGTCCTTGAGCTGCCCCTCGCCGAGCAGCCGCTCGAGACGCTCCTTCATCTCCCGGGCTGCCTTGTTGGTGAAGGTCACCGCCAGGATCGCGCGGGGCGGGACGCCGAGGTCCCGGATCAGATACGCGATGCGGTGCGTGAGCACGCGGGTCTTGCCCGAGCCGGCGCCGGCCAGGATGAGCAGCGGCCCGACGCCGTGCATGACGGCGGCACGCTGCTCCGGATTGAGGGGGTCGAGGATGGGATCGGGCACCGTTTCGATGGTATGTGCGACGCGCCCTAGTGGATGGAACGCCCACATTCGTGGACAACAGAGGCGCCTGACTGTGGACAAGGGACTTTTCCGGCACCGCGAGCCACCGCAGATTGCTCGCTATTCCCGGGGAGCTTGCGTCTGGGGGAGGGGTCTCTGCCGACGCCGGAACCTCGGGAGTTTTTTCATGACGGGTCGGTTGTCGATGACGTGTTGAAAAACATGCTCCGTTTGTGGACGACTTCACCCGCGATCCGTGGATAAGCGGGTTGTCTGCTCACCGCATCGCCAAGTAGATTTCCTCTTGTCCCGAGGGGACTGTCAAAGGGAACGGGTCCGAGATTCCATCAAGGGCACCGGTCCCCGGGAGCGCAACCGGAGATAGCATCAAAGGCGGTCCGAGAGGATATCGAGGATCGGCTCCACGGCCAGGCCGCTGAGCATCGATGCAGTGGCAGGGCACGGAGGCAGTTCGCTCGGGACGCTTCTTGTCCGTGAAGTCCCGTCAGAGCAGGGAGACCTGTTGTGGCGGGATCTTTTCTTTTCCCCCGTCCCTCGTACCGACAACTGCGTCACGCTCGCGCTGCCTTGTAGGTGACGGACACATCCCGAAGGGCCGTTCACGATGGCGCGCGCCACGATCGTGTGCACGCAGGCTGGCGTCGCCGCGCTCGCGATGATGGGGCTGTTCGGTCAGGCGGCGCTCGCAGGATCGCGGGCCTGGGGAACGAGACCCAGATCCACGTCGCGACCTCTGCGGAGGTGGCGTGCCTGAACCCCGGTGAACAGTTCCCGTCGGCCGCGAACAAGCAGACCGTCACTGCCGAGGGCGATTTCCCCGTCCAGAACGGGAAGGCGACCTTCGAACTCACCATGACCGCGATCTTCCAGCCGAAGTGCGCCCCACCGATGACGCTGGTTTGGGGACCGGTCACGATCACCGTCTCGGGCTCGACCTTCGAGGCCTTCTCGACCACGATCACCCCGTAGCCGAGGGCTTGTAGCACGAGGGGCCGGTTCGGGCGACCGAGCCGGCCCTTCTCATCCGGCGCTGGACGCCGTCCGTACAGTCGTCGCAGATGCGGAACACTTCCGACCAACCTGACGACGTCGTCATCGTCGCGCTCGCCGAGCGCGACCTGGGTGCCCTCGCGACGCTGTACGACCGCTACGGGCGCCTGGCCTACGCGCTCGCCTACCGGATCCTGGGCGAGGGCGAGGCCGCGGAGGACGTGGTACACGACGCGTACATCTCGGCCTGGCGGGGCGCCGCCAGCTACCGACGAGAGCGCGGCAACGTCCGCGGATGGCTCATGTCGATCGTCCACCACCGCGCCGTCGACGTGCTCCGACGCAAGACGACCTTCCGCCCAGCGCCTCTCGAGGCAGCGGCCGAGCGCGCCGCCGACGACGACACGGCGGAGGCCGCGGAGCGGAACGTCGAGCACCAGACCGTGCGCGCCGCGCTCGAGGGCCTGCCGCAGGCGCAGCGGCGCACCATCGAGCTCGCGTACTTCGGCGGATACACCCACGTCGAGCTGGCCGAGCTCATGGGCGTGCCACTCGGCACCGTGAAGGGCCGGATGCGCATCGGCCTGCAGAAGCTGCGGCGCGCGCTCGAGCTCCAGGGGACGTACCGGGAGCGGTCGCGATGATCCACGTCACCGACGAGCTGGAGCTGTACGCGTTGGGCGCGCTGACGCCCAGCGACAGCGCGCGCGTGGCCGCACACCTCTCGGAGTGCCCCGCCTGCCGCGAGCAGGCCCGCGCCATCGACGAGGTCGTCCAGCACCTCCCAGAGACGCTGCCCGCCCGCGACGCTCCAAGCGTTCTGCGTGAGCGCATCCTCGCGTCGGCGCGCGCCGAGATCGCGGCCCAACGCGCACCCCGGAGCGATACCGCGTGGACGCGGAACCTGCTACGGCCGGCGCTCGCCCTCGCTGTGGCGATGTGGCTCGCCGTCGGCGCTGCCGCCGTGGTCAACGAGAACCTCAGCCTTTCGAATCAGCTGAAGGTCGTCGCGGCAGAGCGCGCGTCCTACGAGTCGATCGTCGAAGGCATCCGGCAGGGCGGCCGCTGGTGGTACATGGCGGGAAAGGACGACTGGATCGGATCCGGCGGAACGCTCATCGCGCCGCGGGTCGATGGTCGTCCCCCGTTCGTCGTCTTCCACGACCTCAAACCACTGCCGCAGGGACAGCTCTACACGATCTGGCTCGTGAGCTCGGACAACACCTGGGTCCGCGGCGCGAACTTCCATCCCGACGGGAAGGACGTGCAGGCCGTCGACGTCACGGCGGCGATCGCGGGTTTTGACCGCTGCGCGGTCACGATCGAGGATTCGGCATGGGGCCGCCGCGCCGGGCCGGTCGTCATGGAATCGAGGATCGTCCCGCTCGCGCCGTAAGGCCGGCGCACCGCGCACGCACAAAAGATGAGGCCCGCCTTTCGGCGGGCCTCATTTCCTGCTTCGCTAGCGGGGCCTAATAGTCCATCCCGCCGCCACCGGGCATCGCGGGAGCCTTGTCCTTCTCAGGAAGGTCCGTGATGAGCGCCTCGGTGGTGAGGATCATCGCGGCGATCGAGACTGCGTTCTCGACCGCTGAGCGGACGACCTTGGCAGGGTCGATGACGCCGGCCTTGGTGAGGTCGACGACTTCGTTCTTGATGACCTCGTAGCCCCAGACGTTCGACTTGGTCTCGAACTGCTTGCGCCGGATGCCGTCGAGCATGACCGAGCCGTCCTGGCCGGCGTTCGCGACCAGCTGACGGAACGGCTCCTCGAGCGCACGCCGCAGGATGTTCACTCCGGTGAGCTCGTCACCCTCGGCCTTGACCTTGTCCAGTCCCTTGATCGCGTTGAGCAGGGTGACCTCGCCGCCGGGGACCATGCCTTCCTCGATGCCCGCACGGGCCGCCGAGAGCGCGTCCTCGACGCGGTGCTTCTTCTCCTTGAGCTCGACCTCGGTCGCGGCGCCGACCTTGATGAT
>WNGF01003752.1_pt1 | contig 23443 bp, 24 predicted proteins | sample 5400641 | NCBI WGS metagenome assembly WNGF01 (sample SAMN13153371, study PRJNA577476) | soil metagenome | isolation source: 80 cm soil or saprolite under grassland replicate 2 | place: USA:California | collected 2016-06-15 | reverse complement strand
TCGCAGCGGCGCTCGACGACCTGCCCCCCGACATCCGCGACGCGATGTCGAACGTCGAGATCGTCGTCGAGGATGAGCCGCCGGACGGGCAACCGCTGCTCGGCCTCTACCAGGGCGTTCCCCTCACCCACAGGACGAGCGGCTACGCGGGCGTCCCGCCGGACAAGATCTCGATCTACCGCGGCCCGCTCGAGCGGCACTACGGCTACGACCGCGAGCGCCTGCGCCGTGAGATCAGGCGCGTGGTGCTGCACGAGATCGCGCACCACTTCGGCATCAGCGACGAGCGCCTCGTCGAGCTCGACCGCTATTAGCCCAGCGCGCGGTCGACCGCGGCGCTGATCGAACCGACGTCGTTCTGCACCACCGTCAGGCGACCGCCCGTCTTGCCGACGAGGACCAGCGGCGTCCCGCTCAGCTTGTCGGCCACCGCCTGCCGGTCGAAGCGTGCCTCCTGCGCCTGGACCGAGCTCGAGCTTCGGGCGGCCTGCGCCGCCTGTACTTCGAGGCCGCGGATGCTCGCGAACGCCGAGCTGATGATGGAGTCGTTCAGCCAGCCCGTATTCTCGGTGCCCTGGTTGAGGTAGAGGAGCTGCGTGAAGTCGAAGAAGCGGTTCTGCGCCGCCGCGGCGAGGGCGGCATCGCGCCCGCTCTGCGAGTCCTGGCCGAGGAACGCGACCGGGCGCGCCTGAATCAGCAGCTTCCCGGTGCGCACGTACTTGCTCAGGATCTCGGGCAGTATGTTCAGCTCGAAGTCGCGGCAGAACGGGCACTGGAGGTCGATGTACTCGACCATCGTGACCGGGGCGTTCGGCGAGCCGAGCGCCGCTCCGTGTTGGGGGATCCCGCGGAAGAGCTGAGCGACGGCGCCCGCGTCGGGCAACTTGCTCGCGTTCGTGGTCGCCGGGTTCGAGGAGTCGCCGTTCCTCAGGACGACGGCCAGTACGACGGCGACCGCCGCCAGGGCGATCACGCCGGCGCCGATCGCGAGGACCTTCGGCGAGGCCTTGCGGCCGCCGGTGCTCCGCACGGGCGGCGGAGCAGGGACCCGCCGCTGCCGTCTGGCTTTCTTGCCGCTCGTCATGGCGCCGTCACGGTAGCCGCTCGCGGCGGCGAGAGTGCGCCGAGCAGCAGGAACGCGAAGCAGAGCGCGAACCCCGTCAGCGCCAGCGTCGGGATCGTCATGTAGCCGAACTCGTTGATCCACTTCGTGGCGCAGCCGCCGGGCGCCGAGATGAGGCAGGCCCGAGCCTGCTCGACGACATGATTCTCGACCAGGAGGTGGTACGTCGAGACGCCGGCTCCGACGAGCGGCAGCGGGAGGAGGTAGCGCGACATTCGCCGGTCGTTCGCTGCAGCCGCGAGCAGGCTCGCGATTGTGAGCGGATACATGCAGATGCGCTGGTACCAGCAGAGCTCGCAGGGGACGAAGCCGGCGATCTCGGAGAAGAACAGGCTTCCGCCTGTCGCGACCGACGACACGAGGAACACCAGCCAGAGCTCATAGCCCTCGACGAGCTCCCGTAACAGGAGGGCCGGGCCCCGCAGGCCGCCGAGCCAGGCAATGCCGACCAGCAGCAAGAGGGCCGCGAGCGCTTGGCCCGCGACCCCCAGAGCCGCCAGTGCGACGGTGACGTCGTGCGTCAAGCGCTAGCGGTCGCGCCCGCCGCGGCCCCGCCCGCCGCGGCCTCCCCTACCCCGATCGCCGTCGCGGCGGGGCGGCCGCTCCTCCCGCTCGCGCGGTGGCGCGTTCTTGGCGCGCTCGATCAGCTCCTCGGGCTGGACCAGCGAGCCGTTCTCGTGCTTCGCGATCAGCTTGAGTCCGATCCGGCCCCGCTCCTTGTCGACCTCCTGCACGATCACGTCGAGCACGTCGCCACGGCCGATCACGTCCTCGATGTGGCCCACGCGGCCCGGGCCGACGTTGGACACGTGGAGCAGGCCGTCGGTGCCCTTCTTGAGCTCGACGAAGGCTCCGAACTGCGTCGTCTTCACGACCCTGCCGGTGTAGGTGTCGCCGACCTCGGGCTCCTTTGTCAGACCCTCGATCGCGGCGATCGCGGCGTCGGCCTTGTCGCCCTCGGTCGCGTAGATCAGGATCGTCCCGTCCTCCTCGATGTCGATCTGGACCTCGTGGTCGGCCTCGAGCGACCGGATCGTCTCGCCGCCCTTGCCGATCACCATCCCGATCTTCTCCTGGTCGATCTTGACCGTCGAGATGCGCGGGGCGTGCGACGGGAGCTCCGTGCGGCTCTCCGGCATGACCTCGGCCATCTTGTCGAGGATGGACTCCCGGGCCCGCTTCGCCTGCTCGAGGGCGTTGCTCATGATCTCCTGCGTGACGCCGGTGATCTTGATGTCCATCTGCAGGGCGGTGATTCCCGCGCGAGAGCCGGCCACCTTGAAGTCCATGTCGCCGAGGTGGTCCTCGGCGCCTTGGATGTCGGTCAGGATCACGTAGTCGTCGCCTTCCTTGACGAGGCCCATCGCGATCCCGCCCACGGGCGCCTTGATCGGGACGCCCGCGTCCTGGAGCGCGAGCGTGGAGCCGCACACCGAGCCCATCGAGGACGAGCCGTTCGACTCCAGCGTCTCGGAGACGAGACGGATCGTGTACGGGAAGTCCTCGAGCGCCGGGATCATCGGCTCGAGCGCCCGCTGGGCGAGCGCACCGTGCCCGATGTCACGCCGCTTCGGGCCTCGCATGAAGCCGGTCTCCCCGACCGAGTAGGGCGGGAAGTTGTAGTGGTGCATGTAGCGGCGCTCGGACTCGAGCGAGAGGTCGTCGATCCGCTGCCCTTCCTTGGCGGTGCCGAGCGTGAGCAGCGTCATGATCTGCGTCTGGCCGCGGGTGAAGAGCGCCGAGCCGTGCGTGCGGGGGCTGACGGAGACCTCGCACGAAACCGGGCGGATCTCGTCGGCCCCGCGTCCGTCGGGACGGCGCTTGTCGACGGCGATCTTGCGGCGGACGAGCTCCTTGTAGATCGACTCCGCCGCACGCTTGATCTGCTGGCGCGTGGTCGAGTCCTTGACCGCGGGGTGGTCCTCGAACTGCTCGCGGACGGGCCCAACGGTCGCCTCGAGACGCTGCCGTTCCAGGATCAGCACGAGGCTCGAGCGCACCTGGATCTGCCGGCGGATGTCGTCCTCGGTCGAATCCATCGACAGCGGCGGGCAGAGCTCGGCGACGAGCTCCTCGACGAGCGTGCCGGCCTCGCGGAGGCCGTCGTTGGCGATCCGCTCTTGGAAGCGGGAGCCATGCTCGCTCTCGAGTTGCTCCGTGAGCTCGGCGTCCAGCCAGCGCTCCTTGCCGGCCTGCCGGCGCAGGTCTTCCTGCGCGTCGCAGATCTTCACGATCTCGGCGTGGGCGAGCTCGAACGCCTCGAGGATCGTCTCCTCGGGAACCTCCTCCGCCCCGGCCTCGACCATCGTCAGCGCTTCCCTCGTGCCGACGACGATGAGGTCGAGCGTGCTCTCCCCGCTCCCGATCGCCGCGAGCGTCGGGTTGACCACGAACTCGCCGTCGATGAGGCCGATGCGAACTGCGCCCACCGGGCCGAGGAACGGCAACGGCGAGACCATCAGCGCGGCCGAGGCGCCGTTGATGCAAAGGATGTCGTGGGCCGTGACGAGGTCGGCCGAGAGCGTCGTGCAGACGACGTGCACCTCGTTCCGGAAGCCCTTCGGCCAGAGCGGCCGGATCGGGCGGTCGATCATCCGCGCGGTCAGGATCGCGCGCTCGGTTGGCCGGCCCTCGCGCTTGAAGAAGCCGCCTGGGATCTTGCCGGCGGCGTACATCCGCTCCTCGACGTCGACGGTGAGCGGGAAGAAATCGGCGCCCTCGCGGGCCTCCATCTTGCCTTGCGCCGTCGCGAGAACCATCGTCTCGCCGGCGCGGACGAGCACGGCGCCGTCTGCCTGCTTGGCGAGCTTGCCGCTCTCGAAGGTCAGCTCCTGGTCGCCGACGGTGACGGACACCGTCGCGGTCCGGGGCTCGGTTGCTACTGCCATTGTCATTCCTCCACTTCTGGGGAGAGTGGAGGTTTGAGCCAAGCCTACGGCTCCTAGTAAGCCTCGCTCAAACTTCCACCCTCCGCGGGTCGTTTTCTTGGTCCGGCCGGTCCTACCTCCTGAGGCCGAGCTCCTGGATCAGGGCCCGGTAGCCCTCCAGGTTCCGCCTCTGCAGGTACTGCAAGAGGCGCCGGCGGCGGCCGACGAGCTTGAGCAAACCCCGGCGGGAGTAGTGGTCCTTCGGGTGTGCGCGGAGGTGCTCCGTCAGCTCGTTGACTCGTGCCGTCAAGAGCGCGATCTGCACCTCGGCCGAGCCGGTGTCGCTCTCGCTGCGGCCGTGCTTGCCGACGATCTCCTGCTTCGCTTCCTTGGTGAGGGTCAAACAACCTCCTTCGAACGTGACTCCGCAGTCCAAGCGCGCCGCGAGGAAGCGCCCGCGAACGGCCGAGACTGCGGTCGATCACAGGGTAGCAGGACACCGATCGGGGCCGAGTTCGGCGGCCGCAGGCGGCCGCGGCGCTGCCTACTTCTGACGCGCGCGGAGGCCACCATCCTCCTCCCCACCGCGAGCGTAATGCGGAAATCCGCACGCGTGGGTGACGAAAACGGGTCGAAGGCGTCACGATCACTCCACTGATGCAGGCAGCCGTCGCAGCCGGCCACCCGGCCACGGTCGCCGCGGGAATCGAGGCGCTCGAAGAGGGTGGCTCCGCGGCCGACGCGGCCGTGGCGGCGTGTCTCGCTTCCTGCGTCGCGGAGACGGTCATGACAGGCCTGCTCGGCGGCGGCCACGCTATCTACTTCGACGCCGGCTCCGGTCGCGCGCGCAACCTCGACTGCTTCGTCGCCGTTCCGGGGCTCGGCGCATCGGCTCAGACGGTCGACCCGGTCGAGCTCGAGGTTCCCTTCGGCACCGAGCTCGTCCACTACACGATCGGAATTGCGTCTTGCGGGGTGCCCGGGATCCCGGCAGGCCTCGCCGCGCTGCACGCCGAGCACTGCCGCCTGCCTTGGCCGAGGCTCGTCGAGCCCGCACTGAGGCTCGCGCGCGAGGGCGTCGAGTTCCCGCCGACGCACGCGGCCTGTCTCGCGATGCTCGCGCCGGTCATGACGATGAACGAAGGCGCGCGCATCTACGCCCCGGGCGGCGACTTGCTGCCGGCCGGGGCACGGCTCGAGCAGCCGGGGCTGGTGCGGGCGCTGGAGCTGCTCGCGGCGGAGGGGCCGCGAAGCGTCTACGAAGGAACGATCGGGGAGGCGCTGCTCGAGCTCATGCGCGAGCGCGGCGGGCTGGTCACCGAGGCCGATCTCGCCGCGTACGGCGCCGTCTGGGCGGAGCCGGTCGAGGTCCCCTACGCCGGCACCCGCGTCGCGACCCGCGGCGGCCTGTCGCGCGTGCCGGAGACGCTCGTGCGGCTCTCTCGCCTGCGCGGTGTCTCGGCCGGAGAGCGTGCGGTTGCGCTGGCGCGCGTGCTCGACGAGCCGCCCGGCGCCGGCGGCCACACGACCAACGTCTCCGTCGTCGACCGAGACGGCAGCGCATGCGCCATGACGACGAGCCTGGGCCTCGGCTCGGGCGACTTCGTGCCGGGCCTCGACCTGCACCTGAACAGCATGCTGGGCGAGACCGACCTGCTCGCGGAGCCGCTCGCGCCCGGCGAGCGGATGGACAGCATGATGGCGCCGAGCGTCGCGCTCGACGACGCCGGGGTCGTACTGGTCGCGGGCGCCGCGGGCGGAACGCGATTGCGCAGCGCTCTGCTCCAGGTCGTTGCGGGGATCCTCGACGAGGGGCTAGCGCCGCCGGATGCCGTCGTGCGCCCGAGACTGCATCCCGTCGCCGGCCTCGTCCATCTCGAGCCGGGCTTCGAGCCAGAGGTCGGCGCGGCGCTCGAGGAGGCCGGTTTCCAGCTCCGGGCCTGGCCTGCGCCGCATCACTACTTCGGCGGCGTCAGTGTCGTCGGCCGAACCGGCTCTGCGGGAGATCCCCGGAGAAGTGGAAGCGCAGCGGTTCCGGAGCCGCGTTGAACGGCTGCCAGCCGACGTAGCTGCAGTCGGGACAGCCTGGATTGACGGCGCTGTTCCACTCCCTGAGGCGCGAGTACACCGAGCCGCACGCCAAGCACCGCACGGTCTCGACCACCCGGAGGGCCGGATCGGAGCGTCTCGAATCTCCTCCCATACCCGAGCAGATTCCGCAAGTTGCGGAAACTTGCGCTGACCTCAGGCCTGCTCGTAGCTGCCGAGAACTACCATCACACCGGAGGCTTAGCGGCGCGCGTCTCCTCGACGTCCTGTGCGATCTGGTCGACCAGGGCCTCCTCCGACTCGAAGGCGCGTTCGTCACGGAGGCGCCGCCAGAGCTGCAGGATCAGCCGCCGCCCGTAAAGATCGCCCTCGAAGTCGAGCAGATGCGCCTCGACGCGGCGCTCCTCGCCGCCGTAGTGCGGGTTCGTGCCGATCGAGATCGCGGCTCGGCTGGCGTCGGCCGCACCGGCGTAGATCCCGTGGGCCGGCACGAGCAGGAGTGGATCGACGCGGAGGTTCGCTGTCGGGAAGCCGAGCGTCCCGCCGCGTGCGTCGCCCGCCACGACGATCCCCTCGACCTCCGGCGGCCGTCCGAGCAGCTTCGCCGCCCGCTCGATCTCGCCCGCGCGGACGAGATCGCGGAGCCTGCTCGAGGAGACGTTCTCCACCAGCGGGACGGCTCTCGCGTCGAAGCCCAGCCGCTGCAGGAGGGCGAGGTCGCCGCTGCGCCCGCGGCCGAATCGGAAATTCGGGCCCGCGACCACGGCCTGCACTCCCATTGGCCGCAGAACGCCTTCCGCGAACTCGTCCGGGCCACGCTGTGCCAGCTCGAGGTCGAACTCCAGCACGAGCACGTCCTCCATCCCCGCCTTCTCGATCAGCTCCAGCCGCCGTTCCAGGCTCGTGAGCAGCTCGACCTCGTACCCGAGCGCGATCCGCGGGTGCGGGTCGAACGTGACGACCGTCGAGGCCAGCCCGGTTGCGCGCACGGCCTGCAGGATGCGGCGGTGGCCGAGGTGGACGCCGTCGAACGTCCCGATAGCCACAGCGCGCGGCCGGGGCTCGAGCCGAGACGGCTCGCGGACGACGCTCACCTCGTCCTCCCCCCGCCGGCTTCGACGCCGATCCGGGCCAGCGCCTCGTCCGGCGGGATGATCCGTTCCGGATCCGCCTCCTCGACTCGGAACGGCCCGACCTCGGTTCGCCGGAGCGTCACGCAGTGCCCGCCGAGCGCCGCGGCTATCGCACGGACATACGTGCCGGAGCTCACCCACAGGTCCAGCCGGGCGATCCCGTCGCTATAGGAGATGACGTCGAGCGCGTCCACCCGCGAGCGCCGCAGCGGCATCTCGACCGCGACGCCGCGGCGGTGCAGCCGGTAGGCGCGCTCACCGCCGATCTTGACCGCGGACGCGGCCGGGACCGGCAGCTCGACCTCCCCGCGGAGGCGCACGAGCCGCTCCTCGAGCTCCTCGCGCTTGGGTGGATCGTGCCGTGCCGACACCTCCCCCTCTCGGTCGCTCGTGGTCGTCTCCGCCCGCAGATCGACGTCGGTGACGTAGCGCTTGTCCAGGCCAACGAAGCATGAGGCCAGCTTAGTTGCCGCACCGGACAACACGAGAAGGAGCCCGCTCGCGAACGGGTCGAGGGTGCCGGTGTGACCCGTGCGCGCGCCGGTCTGCCGCCGCACGTCGGCCACCACGGCGAACGACGACGGCCCCTCCGGCTTGTCGATCAGGAACAGCCCGCTGGGTTCAAGCGCGCGAGGCGGCACGAGCGAACTCGTCGTGGATGAAGCGCGTGATCTCCTCGATGTCGGCGTCGCTGGAGAAGCCCGCCGCCTGCCGGTGACCGCCCCCGCCGGAGAGGCGGGCGATCGCGGAGACGTCGAGCTCGTCGTCCGAGGCCCGCAGGCTCACCCGCCGCAGCGGCCCCTCCGAGCGCGGCGGCTCGCGAATGAGAGCCGCCATGTCCGCACCCTCGACCGCGCGCAGGTAGTCGATGATCCCCTCCGAGTAGGCCTCCGGAGCGCTGAGCTCCGTGAAGTCGCTGCGCAGCAGGTGGGAGACGACGAGGCGCCCGCCCTCGTATACCTGGGCCCGCTCGAGGGCGCGCGCTAGCAGCTTGAGCTTCGCGAACTCGACCGACTCGTAGATCCCCTGGAAGACGCGGTGCACGTCGGCTCCGGCCTCGACGAGCTCCGCCCCGAGGCGAAGCGCCTTCGGCGTCGTGTTCGTGTACTGGAAGCGGCCGGTGTCGGTGACGAGCGCGATGTAGAGCGCCTCGGCGATCTCGGGAGTGAGCGCGACTCCGAGCTCCGCGAGCACGTCCCTCAGCACTTCGGCCGTCGAGGATGCGTCCGACACGATCAGGTTGAGGTCCCCGAAGCGTGTGTTGTCGTGATGGTGGTCGATGTTGATCGTCAAAGAAGCCTGCTCGAGCAACGTCGGATCCGGACCGAGCCGCTGCTCGTTGGCGCAATCGAGAGCGACCAGGACGCGCTCGGCCGCGTCCGGCGGCGGCTCCCGGCGCAGGCCCTCGAGCGGCATGAACGCGTACTCGCGCGGGAGCGGAGCATCGCCGTAGAGGTACATCTCGCTCTCCTTGCCGAGCGAGTCGAGCGTGAGCTTCGTCGCCAGCAGCGACCCGAGCGCATCGCCGTCGGGATTCTCGTGCGTGACGAGCAGAAACCGGTCGCGCGAGCGGAGCGCGTCGGCGACCGCCCTCAGATCGTCACTCGTCCTTTGGCGCGAGCTCATCGATCAGTTGACTCATGCGGGCCCCGCGCTCGACCGTCGGATCGTACTCGAAGGTCAGCTGGGGGGTCCGTTTCAGCCGCAGCTCCCGCGCCACCCGCGCCTGGAGCACGCCGTGGGCGGCGCCGAGGCCCGCGAGCGTCTGCTCGCGTTTCCGTTCGCTGCCGAGGACGCTGACGAAGACCGTCGCGTGCCGCAGGTCGGCGGACGTCTCCACTCCCGTCACGGTCACGAAGCCGAGGCGGGGGTCCTTCAGCTCGCCGACGGCCTCAGAGATCACCTCGCGGACGGCCTCGTTGACGCGTCGCATTCGATCGCTCATGGGGCAGCCGCCCCATGAGGGTGTGGAGGGGGGTCGGGGGGAACCGGGAGGTTCCCTCGGTCGGCATCCTCGGCGGAGCCGAGGCGAGCTTGGAAGAAGAAGGGGGCACGTGGGGGAAACGTGGTTTCCCCCACGGGAGCGAGCCGGAGGCGAGCGACGCTCATGCCGGTATTCAAGCGGTAGCTTTCCTGTCTTGAAGGCACTGCTCGCCCTCGCCTCCTCAGCGCTCGCGCTGGCGGGCGCGACACCGAAGGCTACGCCGCGCTTCCACGTGCTCGCCCACGTGGACCCCGGCGGCGGTTACGCGGGAGACGTCGTCGGCGAACGTCACTACGCGTACCTCTCAAGCCACACGGGCCGCTACTGTCCCGCCCAGGGCGTTCGGGTGTACGACCTCTCGAATCCCCGCCGGCCGCAGCACATCGCGACCTTCGCGGATCGCGTGTCGCAGCCGGAGCTCGCCCACGCCTGGACCGAGAAGACCATCGTTCGGCGCATCAAGACGCCCGGGTTCGACGGCGTGCTCGCGGTGACGAGCGTGCAGGCCTGCGGCGGAGCGGGCGCAGGTGGCTTCGCGCTCTACGACGCGACGCAGCCCGCGCAGCCGAAGCTCCTCTCCGTGATCCGGACGGAGCCGCGCGGCTCGCACGAGATCTGGCTCGCGGCCGCGCGCGGGCACGCCTGGGTCTACACGGCGGAGGCGGTCGCCGAGTTCGCGATGACGCCCGAGGCGTTCGGCTTCCACATCTGGGACGTCACGCACCCACGAGCGCCGATCGACGTCGGCGGCTGGAGCGCCTGCCGCACGTTGCACAAGTGCACGCCGCTCAATCCGCCGCCCCGCCGCGACGCGCGCATCCTCGTCCATTCCGTGATCACCAACACGGCCGCGACCCGGGCGTACCTGGCGTACTGGAACCTCGGAACGGTGATCCTCGACATCGCAGACCCGCGCCGTCCGCGCTACCTCGGGCGCACCACGCCTGGACAGGGCAACGTGCACTCCGACTGGCTGATGCGGCGCGGGAAGATCCTGCTCGAGACGCACGAGATCGCGCACGGGCGCGCGACCCTGTGGGACATCTCTCGTCCCTCCCGCCCGCGGAAGCTCTCCGAGGTCCGGCTTGCGCGCCGCTTACGGCCCGGCGGGGAGTACCCGAACTTCTACGGTTTGGCCGACAGCGTCCACGACCCGAAGGCGGCCGGGCGGCTCGGCTACTTCTCCTGGTACGCGCAGGGCGTGGCACTGTTCGACCTCTCGAACCCGCGCCGGCCCCGCTACCTGACGCGCTTCCGGCCGCGGCCGGACCTCGACGAGCACGGGTTGCTCTGTCCTGGCAGCTACTGCACTGCCGTGTGGGGCGTGTTTCCCACGAGCCGCTACGTACTGGTTTCGGACCTGAACTCCGGGCTGTGGGTGTTGAGCAGGCCTTGACGAAACCTAGGCTGTGCCGTCGGGCCGCGCTGTCCGCCCCGAGGCGGCGTCCTCAGTCGCCCCTGTAGTAGACCACTACAGGGACTCCCTGCGTCCTTGCCTCGGAACGGCCATCGCACCCCGACGACGAGCGAGGTTCCGCCAAGACCTGCTAGTCGTCCAAGGTGACGACGTCGCGCTCGATCCGGCCGAGCTCGAACGCCTGCCCGGCGAGGTAGCGCTCGGCGCCGTCGAGCAGCTCCTCGACCTCGCGGTGGCCGCGCGCGACGCAGGAGAGCGTCAGCCGCGCGCGCTGCCAGAGGTCGTGGTGGTCGACCTCCGCAACTGAGGCGCCGAAGCGCCGCTGTAGCTGCGCCTTCACGGACAGGAGCTCCTTGCGCTTGCCCTTCAGCGACCGGTTCTCGGGGAAGTGGAGCTCCGCCGAGAGGATCCCGACGTAGCCGGCGGCCATGCCCGAAGCTTGACACGCGCCCGAGCCGTGGGAAACTCGCGCGAAACCGAACAAGGAGCGAACATGCAGAACTGGGCGCGCTGGTCCCCGGTGGCCGGCATCGTCTTCGTCGTTCTCTGGATCATCACCTTCATCATCACCGGCAACTCGCCGGACAGCAGCGACTCGGACACGAAGATCGTCTCCTACTACGCCGACAGCGGACATCGCGCAAGGGACATCGCGGCGCTCTTCCTCGTTCTCGCGGCGTCACTCTTCTTCCTCTGGTTCCTGGCCTCGCTCCGCGCGCGCCTCGTCCAGGCCGAAGGCGGAAGTGCTGGGCTCGCCGCAGCCGCATTCGGTGCGGGCCTCGTCTGGACCGTGCTCACGTTCGCAACCGTCGTTTCCTTCGCCGCGCCTTCCTTTGCGCGGTCGGACACAGACAAGTTCCAGCTCGACCCGAACACGTTCAGGCTGCTGAACGACTTCGGTTACGTCCTCTGGTTCGGCGGCACCACGATCGCCGCGGTGACCGTGGTCGCAACGGCAATCGTCAGTTCGAGGACCGGACTGCTGCCGAAGTGGTTGACGTGGTTGAGCTTCGCGGTCGCCGCGACGCTGCTCGTAGCCTTCCTGTTCTTCCCGATCCTCATCTTCCTCGGCTGGGTCCTCGTGGTCAGCATCGTCCTGATGTGGAAGGGGGCGGCAGAGCCGGTCAGCGCGCCTGGGACCGCGTAGCGGCGAAAACTCAGCCGGCCGAGGTGGGCGCCGGCGCCGGCGTCTCGAGATCCGTGCGCTCGATCTCACGCGTCTCGTAGACCTCGAGGACGTCGCCTTCCTTCACGTCGTTGAAGCCGTCGAGGAGGATGCCGCACTCGAAGCCCTCCTCGACCTCGCGGACGTCGTCCTTGAAGCGCTTGAGCTGGCCGATGCGGGTCTCGTAGATGACCGTCCCGTCGCGCACGACCCGCACGCTCGCCCCGCGCCGCACGGTTCCGTTCGTGACGTAGGAGCCGGCGATCGTGCCCAGGCGCGAGACGCGGAAGAGCTGCCGGACCTCGACCTCGCCGATCGTCTCTTCGGTGCGGACCGGTTTGAGCATCCCGACGAGCGCCTGCTCGATGTCCTCGGTCAGCTGGTAGATGACGCGGTAGGTGCGGATCTCGACGCCCTCGCGCTCGGCGAGAGCGCGCGCCTCGGCGTTCGGCCGCACGTTGAAGCCGACGACCATCGCGTTCGAGGCGGAGGCGAGCATGATGTCGTTCTCGGTGATCCCCCCCACGCCCTGGTGGATCACGCTCACGCGAACCTCCGGGTGCTGGATCTTGGACAGCTCCGAGATCGCCGCCTCGACCGAGCCGACCACGTCACCCTTGAGGACGAGGTTGAGGTCCTGGACGGCGCCCTCCTGGAGCTGCTCGAACAGCGCCTCGAGGGAGACGCCAACGCGGCGCTGCGCGAGCTGCTCGCGGCGCAGGCGCTCACCACGCGCCTGGGCGTACTGGCGCGCCGCACGCTCGTTCTCGACGACGCGCGCAACCTCGCCTGCCGGCGGCGGATGGTCGAAGCCGAGAATCTCGACCGGATCTCCCGGCCGGGCGTCCTGCAGCTTCTCGCCCTTGAAGTTGTAGAGGGCCCGCACCTTGCCCCAGGCATCCCCCGCGACGATGGCGTCGCCGACGCGCAGGGTGCCGCGGTGGACGAGCATCGTCGCCACCGGCCCGCGGCCGACATCCAGGCGCGACTCGATGATCGGCCCTGACGCCTCGGCCTTCGGGTTCGCCTTCAGCTCGAGCTCGGCGTCGGCGACGAGCAGCACCTTCTCAAGCAGGTCGTCGAGGCCCTCGGCCTGCTTGGCGGAGACCTCGGCGAACTGCGTCGTTCCTCCCCACTCCTCCGGCTGCAGCTCCTCGGTCGCCAACTCGGTGCGGACACGGTCGGTGTTGGCGTCGGGCAGGTCGATCTTGTTCACCGCGACGACGATCGGCACCTCGGCCGCGCGTGCGTGCGAGATCGACTCGCGCGTCTGGGGCATCACGCCGTCGTCCGCAGCGACGACGAGAACGGCGATGTCGGTCACCTTCGCGCCGCGGGCGCGCATGGCGGTGAAGGCCTCGTGGCCGGGCGTGTCGAGGAACGTGAGCGCGCGGCCGTCGTGCTGCACCTGGTACGCGCCGATGTGCTGGGTGATCCCGCCCGCCTCCGTCTCGACCACGGCCGTCTTCCGGATCGCGTCGAGCAGCGTCGTCTTGCCATGGTCGACGTGGCCCATGATCGTGACCACCGGCGGCCGTGCCTCCAGATCGGCCTCGTCGTCCTCGTAGACCTCCGGCTCCAGCTCCTCCTCGGCCGCGTGCTTGATCGTGATCTCGCGACGGATCTCGGTCGCCATCAGCTCGACCTCCTCGTCTGACAGCGACTGGGTTGCGGTCTTCGGCGCACCCATCCCCATAAGGATCTTGATGATCTCGGCCATCGGCTTGCCGAGGGCCTGAGAGAGATCCTTGACCGTGACGCCCGACTCCACCGTGACTGGACCGGTCGGCTGGACGATCTCGCGCGGCTGCTTCGGGCGCGCCTCCGCGCGCTCGCGGGCGGCCTGGCGGGAGTCCTGGCGCGGGCGCGCGGCGCCGGTGTCGATCACGACGCGGCGCTTGCGGCGACCCGGAGGAGCTCCCTGGCGGGGCCTGATCGGGCGGTTCGGCCGTTTCGGACGGTCAGCCATCGGCGTCAGTGTAGAGCCGTGCCAGGCCGGGATCGACCCGGACGGTCGTGTTCAGGGTTCGATTGAACGCTCGCCGCGAGGCGGCGCGCTCGAAGCAGGAGAGCCGGCGGCACGTGTAGACGCCCCGTCCGGGGCCCTTCGGCGACGGAGCGAGCTCGCCTTCGTGCGCGACGAACCGCACCAGTTCGGCCTGCGGCGCCTTCCGCCCGCAGCCGGCGCACGTCCTGATGGACCCAGTCATGCCATGGCGCAGCTTTGTGCTGCCTCCTTGGGGTGTTGGATCCCCGATCCACTCTGAGGACGTTGCCGGACGCGTAGCGTGTTCACGCAGTGTCGCTGCGCTCCTTCTCCACCTCGGCCAAGGGCTCCACCGGAATGCCGGCGGGCCGCTCTTCCGGAGGGGCGGTCTGCGCGTGCGAGACGTCGAGATCGACCTCGCCCTCGGCTTCGGCGATCGCCTCGGCGCTCGGGCCGTGTGTGGCGACGGCGTCGGCGGGCGCCTCGCTCTCGAGCTCCTCCTCCTCCCGGACCGGCTCGACGGTGTCGGGACCGATGCTCTCGGCCTCCGGCTCGGCAGCGTCGGCCGCAGCCTCGAGCTCTGGCTCGGGCTCCTTGACCAGCGGCTCCTCGTCCGCCTGGACGTCCGCGCGGAGCGCGAGCTCCTGATGCGCAGGGACGCCGCAGTAGCGTGAACCGGGGAGCGCCGCGTTCGGGCAGCGCTTGCCGGTGGAGAGGACCGCGCCGCAGCGTCCGGTGAACTCTTCCTCCTCGCCTTCGCCTGCGAAGGCAGCCTCGGCTTCCTCGGTCGCGAACTCGGTGTCGGACTTGATGTCGACCTTCCAGCCGGTCAGGCGGGCGGCGAGGCGGGCGTTCATTCCCTCCTTGCCGATCGCGAGCGCGAGCTGGTCGTCCGGCACGACCACGGTCGCCTCCCTGCCCTCGTCGTCGAGGTACACCTCGCGCACGCGCGCCGGCGAGAGGGCCTTGGCAACGAAACGCGCCGGCTCGGGGTTCCAGGGGATGATGTCGATCTTCTCGCCGCGCAGCTCGGAGACGACCATGCGCACGCGCGACCCACGAGGGCCGACGCAGGCGCCGACCGGGTCGACGCCCTGGGCGTGCGACTCGACCGCGATTTTCGAGCGGTAGCCGGGCTCTCGGGCGACGCCGCGGATCTCGACGAGCCCGTCGGCGATCTCCGGCACCTCGAGCTCGAACAGCGTCTTGATCAGCTCCGGGTCGCGCCGGGAAAGGATCACCTGCGGGCCCTTCGTGCCGGAGCGGACCTCGGTGATGACAGCCTTGATGCGCGAGCCCTGCTCGTAGCGCTCGCCGTCGACCTGCTCGGAGCGCGGCAGGAGCGCCTCGACCTTGCCGAGGTCGACCAGGACGTTGTTCCGGTCGCCGGCCTGCTGGACGATCCCGGTCACGACCTCGCTCACCCGGTCGACGTACTCGTCGTACATGATCTGGCGCTCGGCCTCGCGGATGCGTTGCGTAATCACTTGCTTCGCGGTCTGCGCCGCGATGCGGCCGAAGTTCTCCGGCGTCACGTCGGCGCGCTTGATGTCGCTCTCCGAGACGTCCGACCAGTCGATGTCGAGGTCCTCGTCGGTCACTAGCACGTGCGAGCGTTCGCCGTTCTCCTGTTCGGCCTGCTCCAGCTCCGTGAGCACGCGCTCGCGCGCCTCCTCGAGCAGTCGCTCCTCGATGTCAGCGGGCAGGTCGATCGAGAAGACCCGGAAGTCGCCCTCCTGGCGGTCGAGCTCGACCACGGCGTGGCGGGACGCGCCCGGCGTCTTCTTGTACGCCGCGAGCAGCGCATCCTCCAGCGCGACGATCAGCGTGTCGCCTTCGATTCCACGATCGCGCTCGAGCTCGTGCACGAGCTCGATGATCTCTCGGCTCATCTGGGTTCCCTCTCTTCGATCAGGTTGCCCCGGACGATCTGCTCGTACGGGATGTCGACTTCGCCGCCGTCGGCGGCCACGGTCACGACGTCGTCGCCGGCCCGCGTCACCTCGCCGCGGACCTTCGAACGCTCGGCGGTCTTGAGCTTGACCCGGCGGCCGACGATGCGGCTGAAGTGTTCGGGCTTGCGCAGCGGCCGCTCGAGGCCTGGCGAGGAGACGTCCACGGAGTAGCTGCGCAGGTAGTCCCCGAGGACGTGCGTTACCTGCTCGCAGAGCGCGTGGTCGACTCCATCTTCGCGATCGACGTAGACCGTGAAACGCTCCGGCCCGGTCAGCTCGACGGCGAGCACCTCGACGTCGGGCAAGGCCCCCTGGACCTTGCCGCTGATCTCGCGCTCCAGCGCTCTCTCCTTGTCGTAGACGTTCGCCAAATGGGCTCCTCACAAAAAATGGGCGCGTCGCGCCCATTTCGCCAAGCGGTGAAATGTGGTGACAAGGATAGCAAGGGCGAACGGCCCCGCCGGGGCGGGGCCTTCTCCCTGGTCAGACGGTCGCCGTCTCGGGCGCCTCTTCGCGCCGCAGCCGTTCGATCTCGGCGGCGACGTCGGCGACCTCCTGCTCGAGGTCGCGCTGGTACTCCTCCAGTCGCTGAAGCCGCTCTTCGCGGCTCGGTGGGGCGCACCGATGACCGCGACGGTGATGCCGTCCGCGGAAACGTCGATGTTTGTGCATGCTCACCTCCCTTCCTCGTATCTCTCGAGAAAGCTCGAGATGGTCTTCTCCGCGCGCCGCAGGGCCTCGGCCCAGCGGTCGAGCAGCCGCCTGCCTTCGGCGGTCAGCTCGTACGTGCGCTTGGCCGGACCGGGCAGCTCGGCGCTCCACTCGGAGCGCACCAGTCCCTCCTCCTCGAGAGCGCGCAGGAGCCGGTAGAGGTTGCCGATGTCCACCCTGCCCTCCACTCCGAGCTCGGAGAGCCGCTCGAGCAGCTCGTAGCCGTGCAGCGGCCGCTCGCGCAGGAGCAGGAGCAGCGACGGCTCGACGAAACGCTCGACCCGGGCGTGGACGTGCCAGTGTCCTGGCCGGACGAGGTGTCTGCTGCGGGAACGCGGGTGGCGTCGGCGGGTCACGCCGCTCAGTATAGGTAAAAGACATATGTATGACGCCGCTGGCTAGATTGAGCCGCGATGGCGCACCCCGACCTCCCCGTCGAGCAGGCCTACCTCGATCAGGCCTACGCGTGCCTCGATCAGATGCGCGAGACCCTCATCCGCACCGCCGGCGCGGCTGCGACAGAGGAGGCGGCGCAGGCGATCGAGGACTGGGCGACCGGCCGTCTCCGAACGTTCGAGGACGCCGAGCGCGGGCTCTGCTTCGGCCGAATCGACTCGGAGGAGGCGGCCGACCCGATCTACGTCGGGCGGCGGTGGGTGCACGACGACGACCGAAATGCGCTCGTCGTCAACTGGCAGGCACCCGCCGCGCGGCCGTTCTACACCGCGACCCCCGCCGCGCCGCACGGCGTCACGCTCCGTCGCCGCTTTCGCACCCGGGGCCGCACGCTGACCGGGATCAGCGATGAGGCGCTCGACGGGTCGCTTGCGGACGCAGCGTCCGCCGTCGACGACTTCCTGCTGGAGGAGCTCGAGCGGGCCCGCGACGCGCGCATGCGCGACATCGTGGCGACGATCCAGGCTGACCAGTACCACCTGATCGCGCGCGAGCCGGAGCCGCCGCTCGTGATTCAGGGCGGCCCGGGGACGGGCAAAACGGCGGTCGGCCTCCACCGGGCGTCGTTCCTGCTCTACGCGCACCGCAAGCAGCTGCGGCGCGTGCTCGTCGTGGGGCCGAACCCAGCGTTCATGGAGTACGTCTCGCACGTCCTCCCCACCCTCGGCGAGGACAGCGTCGACCAGCGTGCGGTCGCCGAGCTCGTCGACGGCGTCGAGGTCACCCGCGTCGACCCGCTCGAGGCGCAGCGCCTGAAGGCAGACACGCGCCTCGCCGAAGAGGTGCGCCGGCTGGTCGAAGAGGCCTCCGAAGGCGAGCCGCAGGAGCTCGTGGTGCGGATGGAAGGGCGGTTCGTGGGCGTCGAGGCGGACGAGGTCGAAGAGCTGCTAGCGGAGACGCGCGCGGAACACGGGCTCTCGGCTTCCGCGCGCGAGCGCTTCCGCATGAACGTCCTACGCCGCTTCTACGAGGACTACGGCGCGCGGCTGGGCGGCCAGGCGTACCGCAACTTCGAGGAGGTCGAGCGCGCCCTTCGTCGGGACGGCCGGTTGACGAAGTTCCTCGACCGCTCCTGGCCGGTGCCGAAGCCGGAGCAGATCGTCCGCCGCTTGCCCGACCTGCCTCGCGCCCGAGGATGGAGCGACGCCGACCTGCCATTGCTCGACGAGGCCCGCGCGCTCATCGCCGGGCCGCCGCAGCAGTACGGCCACGTGATCGTGGACGAGGCCCAGGACCTGACGCCGATGCAGCTCCGGATGGTCACGCGGCGCGCCGCCGGCGGGTTCACGATCCTCGGCGACATCGCGCAGGCGACCGGGCCGATCCCCTACGACCGCTGGGCCGAGCTGCTGCCGTACCTCCCGCAGGGCGAGCGGGCTGAGGTCGCCGAGCTTCGCCACGCGTACCGCGTGCCGCGCGAGATCATGACGCTCGCCCTGCCGCTGCTCGAGCGGATTGCGCCGGACGTCGAGCCGCCGGTCGCGTACCGGACCGGCGCCGAGCGGCCGAGGGTCGTTCAGTCCGGGTCGCCTTTGGCCTCCGCGTACGCGGAGGCCGCGCGGCTCGCCGGCGAGGAGGGCTTACTGGCCGTCATCGCGCCGGCCTCGCTGCGCGGCGACGGCGGCGGGTCGCTCTTCGACGAGACCCGGATCGCAGTGCTGACCCCGCGCGAGGCGAAGGGCATGGAGTTCGACCACGTGATCGTGGTCGAGCCCGCGCAGATCGTCGAGGAAGCCGCGGAGGGCCAGGGCCTCCGCGAGCTGTACGTCGCGCTCACGCGGCCCACGAGGACGCTTATCCTCGTCCACTCGCGGCCGCTGCCGAAGGAGCTCCAATCGACGAACTGACAATCGAGCGCCACGGAAACACGCTTGCCGCGAGCTACTCGCCCGGCGGCGCTACAGCCATCGTCGGTGTCCACGGAGCGGGCGAGGGAACGCGGGAGAGCCCGAGCCTCCGGCACCTGCACGAGATCCTCCCGCCGTCGGGGATCGGCGTCGTCACCTTCGACCGGCGGGGGGAGGGCGAGTCGACCGGCGACTCGACGCGCGGGCGCTTCGAGCTCCAGGTTGAGGACGCGCTGGCCGTGCTCTCAGCCGTGGACGCGGAGCGGGCCGGGCTCTGGGGCATCAGCCAGGGCGGCTGGGTCGCGCCCTTGGCGGCCGCCGCCTCGGACGACGTCGCGTTCCTCGTCCTCGTCGCGTCGACGGGCGTCACGCCCGCCGAGCAGATGATGTACGCGGTCGAGAAGCAGCTGCGGCTCGCCGGGTACGGCGACGACGTCGTGGCGCGCGCGCTCGAGCTGCGGGGGCGCTTCGAAGACTGGGTGCACACACGCGCGCCCGAGCCGGACGAGCAGCTGGCGGCCGACCTCTGGGCCGGCGTAGACGAAGACTGGTGGGGCCTCGTTTGGCTGCCGCCCACCCTGCTCGACGAGGAAAGCGTGCGCCTCTGGGTGGAGGAGATGGACTTCGATCCCCGTCCGGTCTTCGCGCAGGTGCGCGTGCCGACGCTGTCGTTCTACGGCGCGGCGGACTCCTGGTCGCCAGTGGAGCCAAGCGTCGAGGCGTGGCGCGCGGCGCATGCTGCCGACGTCGAGATCGTCGTCATCCCGGAGGCCGAGCACGACCTCACGCTGCCCGACGGCGGCTTCGCTCCCGAATACGACGCGAAGCTCGTCGACTGGCTCAGTACACGAGCGGGATGAACCGGCGCGGCGTGCGGTTGCTGTACGCGGCGTACTCCGGGTAACGCTCGACGAGCCAAGCCTCCTCGCGCCTCGACTTGAGGTCGAACAGCAGCGCCAGCAGGCCCGTCGGGACGAGCGCGAGCGGGGCCTCGGCGAGCGACCAGCCGAGCGCCAGCAGCAGCACTCCTCCGTAGACGGGGTGGCGCACGAGGCGGTAGATCCCGTGCTGGCGCAGCTGCCCCGTCCGGCGCGGCCGTGGCAGCGGCGTGAACGATCGTCCCAGCGCCGCCGCTCCGAGCACGAGCAGCACGGCCCCGGCGGCCGCGAGGAGGATGCCGAGCACGACGAGGTACGACTCCGCCCCGGAGGGCCAGTAGACGCCGGTGTAGCCGCAGCCGACGATCGCACCGAAGAGCAGGGTCTGCAGAACGACCCACCCTTCCCCGCGAGGCCCGAGCTCAGGCAGGCGCCGCTCGCTCACAGGACGATCGTCACCGGGCCGTCGTTGACGATCTCTAGCGCCATACGAGCGCCGAAGACGCCGGTCGCGACGTCCACGCGGAGGTCGCGCAGAGCCTCGCAGAACGCCTCGTAGAGCGGCTCGGCCTCCTGCGGCGGTGCCGCGTCCGTGAAGCTCGGCCGGTTTCCCTTCCGCGTATCCGCGATCAGCGTGAACTGGCTCACGACGAGCGCTTCGCCGCCGACGTCGAGCAGCGACCGGTCGAAGCGCCCGTCCTCGTTTTCGAAGATCCGTAGGCGCGCCACCTTCTCGGCCAAGCGCTCGGCCTCCTCGGCGCCGTCACCGCGCGCGACTCCGAGGAGGACGCATAGGCCGGGACCAATCTCGCCGACCACCTCCTTCCCCACGCGCACGCGCGCGCGGGAGACCCGCTGCACGACGGCCTTCAGGTGAGGTCGCGTATGCGCGCCTCGTACGCGGCGCGGCCGGGCCGGAGTGAGCTTGCCAGCTTGTAGTGGCCGTTCGCCTCTGCCGTCCGGCCCAGTTTGTCCAGGCAGCGGCCGAGCGCGTAGTGGGCGTAGTCGTCGACGGGCGCGAGCTCGAGCATCTTGCGGAACTCGGACTCCGCCTCGGCGTAGCGGTGGATCCGGAAGTACGCGATCCCGAGCGCCTCGCGGATGGACGCCTTCTCGGGCTCGCGGCGTTTCGCCTTCTCGAGCGCGACGGTCGCCTGCGCGGCCATCCCCTTCGAGAGGTGCTCGCGGCCTTGCTGGAACAGATCGAAGGTCTCACTCATTGCAAGTAGGGGAAGTTCCCTCTCATCAAGTCAAGCGGGTCCGTCAAGTCTCTCGCCTTCCCGATCTCGATCTTCGCAACCTCGAGGCCCTCGACGGCGTCCAGGAGCTCGTAGGGCGGGCCTGAGAGATCCGCGAGGCGCGGGGACACGGCCTCCGTGAGGCCCCAGAGCGGGACGGTCGAGCCGTCAGGCTCAAGCGCGAGCGCGGCGTCGGCTCCCGAGGCCTCGAACGCCGCCGCGAAGGCGCCGACATCGCCGGGCCGGTAGAGCTTGTCCGCGCCGCTGACCACGAGCGGCGGCCGCGCGCCGGCAGCCAGGGCCCGCCTGACGGCGTCGGCGGAGCCGTCCGGACGCGGCTGGCGGACGAAGCTGAGCTCCAAGCCGAACGCCCTGCCGTCGCCGACGAGCTCCTCGACCTGCTCCGCGAGGTGCCCGGTCACGATCGTCACCGGCCCCAGGCCGGCTGCCGAGAGCTCGCGCAGCAGCGACGCGATGACCGGCCGGCCCGCGAGCGGCAGCACCGGCTTCGGCCAGCGCTCGGTCAGGGGCCGCAGGCGCCGGCCCTCGCCGGCCGCCATGACGATCGCCTCCATGGCGACGGCTCTACGCCAGGCCGAGCGAGCGGAGCGAGATCAGCCCGCGCGTGCGTTCGAAGCGGGTCAGCTCGGCGCGGACGCTCCGCCGCAGGTCGCGCAGCGAGCGCCGCGTCTCCCGCGCGGCCTCCACGGCAGCATCGGGCGGGCCGAAGCGCGACACCGTCGCGTGCAGGCCGAGCCCGGCCGTGTCGAGCCCGAGCTCGCTCCGGGCCGTCGCCGCCAGCTCGAGGAGCGTCGCGCTCGGCGGCACCTCGACGAGCTGGTCGAGCAGGATGCCGCGCAGCTCGCGGCGGCAGGCTGCCGCGACCCTGCGCGGATCGCGCGTCAGGTACGGGGCACGGCGCACGAGCAGCTTCGCCGCCGCGATCGCGGCAACGCCGCCGGCGAAGAGGAGCACGAGCAGGCCCAGGAGGCCGGGCGTGCGCGAGTGATGCGAGACGACCGCGATCGGGCGAGGCGGCGAGAGATCCGGCACGTCGGGCGACACGCGCGCCGGTTGCTCCGGAAACCCGAGCTCCCCGCGCCGCTTCGTGAACGCGATCAGCCCGTCCTTGCCGGCGAGCACGAGCGCCGCGGCGAGGGGGTCCCACGCGCGTGAGGACGACGAGTACCCCCCGGCGAGCCCACCGCGTCCGGGCGTCGGATCGAACGGCACCCAGCCCCAGCCGCGGAACCAGACCTCGACCCACTCGTGCGCGTCGTGGTCGGTGACCACCCATTCTCCGGAGTGCTGGTCGTAGCGGCCGCTGCTGAAGCCGCCCGCCACCCGGGCCGGGACGCCGAGGTAGCGCAGCATCAACGCCATGGCGCCGGCGAAGTGCTGGCAGTAGCCCTTCCTCGTCCGGGCGACGAAGTCCACGAGCTCCGGCCGTCCGCGTGCGAGCGGCGGATGCTGGTCGTACAGGAAGTTCCCGCCCGTGCGGAACCAGGACTCGAGCGCGACGGCCGCCGCGTACGGGCTCCTGGCCCCGCCGGCGACGCGGCGGGCGAGCCGGTAGAGCGGCCGGTAGGGCGCAATCTCGAACGAGCGGGCGGACTTCGTGAACAGCCAGTCGATCGCCTCGTCCCGCCCAGGCGTCCCGAACGGCGGCACCCAGACACGCGCGTCCACCGCGAGGTACTTCCGCTGTCCGGAGATCAACTGCGGGTAGATCGGCTTCGAGGACGCGAGCTGGCTCGGCGACGGGTTGGGCTGGTAGCTCCAGGCCCGATACACGTCTCCGCGCCGCAGGCCCCGTGCCAGGTAGGCCATCCCGGAGGGGTCGTACTGCACGAGCCCAAACTGTCGCGCGTCGAAGAGCATCGGGTCGGTCGCCGCCGGCAGGTGGATCTCGCGGAGCGCCGCGACGGACACGCGCTGCTCGACCCACTTGGAGCGGTCTCGCGCGCGCACTGGGATGAGCCCCGGCTCGCCCACGTACCCGTTGTCCTGCACCTGAGGGGCCGGATCCTCCGACCAGCGGCCGCCGACGACGGCGTTGAGGGTGACGACCCGCCAGTACTGGGCCTTTGGCGGGGCCTTGATCTTGAGCACTACCGTCCGCTTGCGCGGGAACGTGAGGCCGGAGTAGTCCGACGCCCACACGTAGCTCACGCCGACGGCCTTGTCCGGCCGCGTGTACAGGTCCCACGACTGCCAGTTGAGGAAGCCGTGCCTCGCGAGCGCGGGCGAGGTCGAGGCCGTGGCGCCGGCCAACACGACGACCGCACCGGCGACGACCGCCTGCGCCAGGCCCCGCGGGCGCGCCTGGAGCCCCGCCAGCAGCACGAGGAGGCCCACCAGGATCGCCGAGCCCCGCAGGAGCTCGTGGCCGCCGAGCAGCGTCGCCGGCCAGCCCGCGCCGACGAGGAGCGCCACGGACGCCAGGCCGGACCGGCCTGCGGCGATCGCGAGCACCGTGACCAGGGTGAACGCGAAGACCGCGAGCAGAATCGTCCCGTGCATGAACGGGTGCGCGCTCGGGTCGAAGGGAAGGCGAACGTCGTAGAAGTCGAGGAAGGACTGGCCGAAGCGCGAGAGCAGCCGCCCGGGGTAGTGCGGGCCGAGGCCGACGT
>WNGF01002960.1_pt1 | contig 23444 bp, 10 predicted proteins | sample 5400641 | NCBI WGS metagenome assembly WNGF01 (sample SAMN13153371, study PRJNA577476) | soil metagenome | isolation source: 80 cm soil or saprolite under grassland replicate 2 | place: USA:California | collected 2016-06-15 | reverse complement strand
ATCGTCCCAGCCACGCACGTGGTCCTCGCTCACCAGCCGCCCCAGGAAGCGCTTCGAGAGCACGGCGTACGTGAAGTTGAGGCGGGCGAACTCGTACTGGCGCGGACGCGACGGCACCGGCAGGTTCTCGAGCAGCCAGTCGTAGAGCGGCCGGTGATGCTCGAACTCGAGCGTGCAGAGGGAGTGGGTGATGCCCTCGATGGCGTCGGACTGGCCGTGGGCGAAGTCGTACAGCGGATAGATGCACCACTCGTCGCCGGTCCGCGGGTGGGTCGCGTGCAGGATCCGGTAGAGCACGGGGTCGCGCAGGTTGATGTTGGGCGAGGCCATGTCGATCTTCGCCCTGAGCACTCTGGCACCGTCCGGAAACTCGCCCGCGCGCATGCGCTCGAACAGGTCGAGGTTCTCGTCGATCGGACGGTCGCGCCAGGGGCTGTTCTTGCCCGGCTCCGTCAAGGTGCCGCGGTGCTCGCGGATCTCGTCAGCGGACAGGTCGTCGACGTACGCCCTGCCGGCCCTGATCAGGTCGACGGCCCAGTCGTAGAGCTGGTGGAAGTAGTCCGAGGCGTAGTAGAGATGCTCGCCCCAGTCGAAGCCGAGCCAACGGATGTCCTCCTGGATCGAGTCGATGTACTCCTGCTCCTCCTTGATCGGGTTCGTGTCGTCGAAGCGCAGGTGGCAGCGCCCGCCGAACTCCTGTGCGATCCCGAAGTTGAGCGCGATCGCCTTGGGATGGCCGATGTGGAGGTATCCGTTCGGCTCGGGCGGGAAGCGGGTCACGACCTCCGAGACCCTGCCCTCGCGCACGTCGGCGGCGACGATCTCGCGGATGAAGTCGCTTCGTTCGGGAGTGGCTGGACTGTGCGCGCTCACGCTGCTGCTTCTCATCGTCTCGAAGAGAGTAGTGCAGTACGTCTGCAAGGCGACCGGCGGCGGCGAGCCGCGAGGCCCGCCGCCGTTCCGTTTCCGATCAGATTCCAGAGCCGCCGTAACTCGCGCCGTTCGGTACCTCGCAGGGCAGCGTCGAGGGCGCGTATTCGGCGCACACCGAGAGCGGGCTTCGGAACAGCCCGACCGACGGCAACGCCGCGCCGGTAAACGAGAACAGCGTCAGGTTGTCGTTCGGCGTACCGGCGCCGGGCTCCCAACCCACGCCCGGGATCCACTCGGGCTCCCAGTAGAAGAGACCGATCGCGAGGTTGTTCGGGACGCGGGACAGAATCGAGAGCAGGTCGTTGTAGAACGACAGCTGCCCGCCCGGCGTCGCCGGGTATCCCGGTTCGATCTGGCTCGCCTGCCACACGAAGTTGCCGGTGCCGTCGCCGCCCGCGAGCGTCCAGGCGTACTGCGACTCCGCGATCACGATCTTCTTGCCGTAGCGCGTCGCGAGATCGTCGACGTTGTCCCGCAGGTCGATCAGCGAACCGTGCCAGAAGGGGTAGTAGGACAGGCCGATCACGTCGAACGGAACTCCGGCGGACACCATGTGGTCGAAGAACCGCACGCTGTCGGCGTTGTTGCCGCCCTGGTCGAAGTGGAGCATGATCGCAAGCGGGTGCTTGCCCGGATTGCCGGATCTCGCGCCGGCAACGCCTGCCTTGAGCAGCGTCGTCAGGTTGTCCCAGCCGGTGTCGGTGCTCCAGTTGACCCGGCCGACCGGCCACAGCATCCCGTTGCGGATCTCGTTCCCGATCGAGACCATGTCGACGGGCGTGCCCTGGGCCGCGAACGCCGCGATCACGTCATGGGTGTAGCTCTCGACCGTGCTTGCCAGCTGGGTCAGGTCTTGCCCCTGCCAGGCGGCAGGAGTGTCTTCATGCTGCGGGTCCGCCCAGAAATCCGAGTAATGGATGTCGAGGTACAACTTGTCGCCGGCGGCCGCGATCCGCTTCGCCATCCGCAGGTCGACCGCGAGGTTGTTGTAGCCGGCCGGCGGGTCGACCCACAGGCGCAGGCGGACATAGTTGAGGCCGTGCTTGTTCAGGATGTTCAGCGCCGAACCGCTCTTGCCGTCGTCGGTGAAGTCGGCCCCCGCTGCCTCCTCCAGCTGCTCGAACGAGAGGTCGGCGCCGCGCTGCGCGATCACGCTCGAGGGGTCATGGGCGAACAGCCGCAGCGCCCCGATGCACGGCGGCGTGCCGTCGTTGTCGGTCACCGAGACCTGCACGTAACGGACGTCGGCACCGCCGCCGGACAGCGGCAGGTACACCGGCTCTGCCGCCGGAACCGACATCTGCTGCGTTGCCCTGGGACGCTCCCAGCCGCCAGCCACGGTTGCATACGCGAGCGACACCGACGCGGTCGTCGCCTTGCTGCCCAGCGTCAGGCCAAAGCCGTCGAGCCGGCGCGCGGCGCCGAGGTCGACCGTGAGCGTTCCGGTCCACTCCGTGGCACACCAGTTCGTCGAGGCGCTGCCGTCGATCGCATTGCTTGCCGGTGCGCCGGATGCCGCCGTCGTGGCGCTCGCCGTCCCCCTCGGCGCGATGTCCAGCGCAGTCGCGTTCGGTGCCAAGGAGGCCGTCGACGCGGTGCCGGCGGGCGCGGCGGCGCTGCGTGCGAGCGCCAGCACGGCGAGCCCAAGAAACGTCATGAGAGCGACGACGCCTACGGCTTGCAGCCGAACGAAACGGTGCAGGTGATTGCGCATGATGTTTCTCCCCCTTCCGGGCTGATACGAACACTCGCGTTCCCGAGCGCAAACGCGCTAACGCGGGCCTGCACGTACCCTCGGCGCCGTGGCCGAAAACAGAGACTTGCGCTGACGTGGAGGTCTGCGAGGCGAATCCGTAGTTGTCGATGTAGTCAACAGGCTCGTCTCCGCACGCAGCATTCCGGTGCTCAACAAGCGGAGCGCCTCGAAGAGGCGCTCCGCTGCTGACGTTGCGGCGGCTTCGGAAACCGGCAGTGCGCGGTGTCAACCGAGGCGGAGCGCCTTGTCCGTCGCGGCCCGGAAGCTGTCGCATGCGCTCAGGTACTCCTTGGCGGCCAGTTGAGCGTGACCGCTCGCGATCAGTTCGGCGATCGTTGCCAGTGTCTTCGCCTGGCCTGGGCTCGGCGACGGGATCGCGGCCTGGGCCTGCTGGTAGCTCGCGGTGGCGATTCCCTCGGCAACGAGGCCGAGGAGGTCCTTGAGCGAGGTCAGGTCGCCGGCGCCCCGCCACTCGGCCGTGAGCAGTTCCGAGACGGCCGCCTTCAGCTTCGTGATCGCGGCTGACGGGTCGTTGGCCTCGAGTTTGTCGGTTGCGCCGTTCGTCGGCGGCGTGCCGCCGTGGTTGCCGATCAGGTCGTCGCGCGCGTCGCGAAGCGCCGAGGCGACGCGCGTGCTCGTGGCCGACTGGATGAGCTGCGTCAGCGTGTCGGCGACGCCGTTGATCGCATCGACGAGCGAGAGCACCGTCACCGTGAACGTCCGCGTCGTTGCGCCGCCGTCGTCGTCGGTGAGCGTGAGGGTGATGACGCGCGTGCCTGGCGTCGGGTACGCGTGGCTGTCCCTGATCTCGCCGGTCGCGCCGCCGCGAGCGTCCGCGAAGGACGTGAACGAGGTGTCGAGCGGCGAGCCGTCGCCCCAGTCGATCGACGCCGTCTGGGTGTCCGCGACGCCGGGATCCGTGAACGTCGCGGCCAGGGCGACCGGGAGCCCGACGATGGTCGGTGTGGCGCCGCCGTCGAGGTCGTGGCCGAGGCTGTCCCTGACGGAGGCGGAGGCGATCTGCGGCGGCACGTTCCGGACCTGAACGGGCAACGACACGGTCGTCCCGGTGCCTACGAGCGAGGTGTCCGTCGGGTGCTTCGCCCGCGCGTTCACGGTGGCGGTCGTCGGGCCGTCGAGGGTCGCGGCGCTGAAGCCGACCGAGTCGCCGTCCGACTCGAACGACCCGTTCGCGTCGAGATCCCAACCCATCGTGAAGTGCGCGCCGTAGTAGCTCTCGCAGCCGGTGTGGTCACGAACGAGGCTGCCGTTCTCGTCGCGGTAGACGGCGTAGAACGTCACACCGCCGACGTCGTCGCCGTAGTCCTTGATTGTCGGCGTCACCCCGGCCGGAACCGGAGAGACGGGGTACGGCGCGCCGGCGGGCCGGTACACGGGCAGGTGCTCGAGATCGAGAGCCTCCTCGAACCGGCCCGTCCCGCGCAACTGAACCGTGTCCGGACCCGGGTACTCCTCGCCGCCGGACGACGTGATGCGCGAGTAGTCGTTCGCCGAGATCGTGCAGCCCGGCGGTGCGAACCATCGCCACGAGCTCGCCGCCTCATCGATGTCGCTCGCAGGCACGCCGAGGCGGTCGAGCGAGTCGAAATGGTCGGCGTCACGCGTGTCGAACTCGATCGGGAACCACGGGGGGGCACCCGAAAGGCCGACGTCCCGGTCGTAGAAGAGCTGGACGAACGCCTTCGTGATCGGCGCCCGCGCCTCCCCGGTGAGCGTGACGCTCGATCCTTCGTCGACCGCGTACGGACCGCCGAACGCGGCCGACGGTCGCAGCGTCGGGCTGTTCGCGCGCACGAAGCTGCGGGTCCGGAACTCGCCGCCGAAGATGCGGTCGCCGTTCGCGTCGTGATTCGAGATGTAGACGACGAGCTCGCCGCTCGGCGTCACATACGTGCTCGAGCCGGCGGAGAAGCTGCCCGTGTAGGTGGAGCCGCCCCACGACGCCTCGCTCATCGTCTTCGACGTGACGTGCGTCAGCGGACACGTCTTCGGGTCACCCGACGGGAACAGGTGGACCTCGTACAGGTCCAGCTTCTCGTCCGAGAACGGGTTGATGATCGCCCCGGTCCGGCGACCGCCGACCAGGTACAGCGGGCCCTCGATGTCCCCCTCGCGGACGAAGTTGAGCATCTGGTGCTGACCCGTGTTGAACGGACCCGAGCCCTCCGGCCAGTCCCCGACTCCCGGACACGCCTCGAGCTCGCTCTCGGTATATCGACCGGCGAGATCCCACTCGAGCGACGGCGAGTTCAGCGTCGTCGTCGTCCGGCCGGGATCGGGACGCGAACGGAAGAAGCGGACGTCCTTGTTCGCGGGGCCACCCGCGACGACGAGGAGGTAGCGACAGCACGCACCGTCCTCGGTCCTGATCGCGGTCAGGCCGACCGGGTCGGCACCGAACTCCTTGTTGTAGTCGTCGTTCTGCGTGGCCGGGTCGAGTGGATTGAACCGGCTGACGAGCTTCGGCTCCTCGGGATTCGAGATGTCGAAGAAGAGGATCGTCGCGCGGGCCGTCTCGCCGCCGAACGGGTTCTCCGTTCCGACCGCAAGCACGTCGCCGAGGATCTGCATCCCGCCGGGGTGCCTGTACGCGGGGATGCCGTGCGCGCCGTCCATCGGGATCGCAGTCACCGCCTTGTCGACCGCGAGGTTCGTCCAGTCGGCCGCCCTGTCGAACGGGAGAAGGTTCGTCCGCATCCGCTCGCCGGCGTGCTCGCGCGAGGCCATCCGAGCGACGATCAGGTAGCCGGGCTCGTCGTCGCCGAAGCAGCCGGACGGGACCAACCCCGACTTGCTGTAGATGAGATACGGCGTCCCGTCGGCGCCGTCCTTGCGGGCGATCCCCTCGATGTGCTTGCACGACGTCGGCCCCGGCGTCCCGTTGCGCGCGAACGCGAGCGCGTCCGCCTTCTGCGACAACGCGCCGAACGCGCCGGCGACGCCGCCGCTCGAGACCGGATCCGCAGGCACGAAGCGTTGCCCGATCGACTCCGGCGTGTCGGACGCTCCGGACGCCGTGGCAGGAGCCGAACCGCCCGCCGGCAAGGCACCGGCGGCGACGACGATCACGATTGCGCCTCGAGCGAGGGCCTGCCGGACGCGCAGTACTCGGCGCGAACCAGGGACCCCCGGGTGGATGATCTCTGCGGTTGTTGCCATGTGCTCTTCCTTCCGTGTCGTCGGTGAACTGCTCCCGACGGCACGGCGGCAACGGCTCCGGCGAAATACCGAAGACCCACAGTCTTTGAGGATTACGCGCGTTCCGAAAAGGTCCGCGATCGTCGTCGAGACCGGCGTGTGCTCGTACTTCGCGAGCGCCTGCCTACCGTGGTAGAGGCCGTCCGCTGCCGACTCGAGCAGGCTGTCGGCGGGCTTGAAGATGCAGATGTGGCCGCTGTGAGGACGAGCTCGTACGCCTTCGACATGTGTGCGCGGCCCGCCTCGAAAGGGCGCACGTTCAGAACCCGAGCGCCGTGAAGCTCCTCTTCCACGGGATGGTCAAAACCCTGGATCGCGTGAAGACCGTCAACCTGCTCTTGCTCGGTCACCGCGCCGATCGTACGCGGGGTCACTGACGACCGTCAGCATTCCCGAGCGCCTCCAACAGCGCATCCCCTTTTGATCCCAAGGTCGCGGGTTCGAGTCCCGCCCGGCCCATCCGATTTGCAGAGATTTTCCGCGACTGTGACGCTCGTGCCGTACGGATGGGGGAACAAACTGCGCTTCGTTGCCGGTTCCTGCCTCTGGTCTCCATTCGTTGCAGCTCGTTTCAGCTTGTGCAAGGGGATTTGGAATCCCACATCGCCAAAGCGGACGGCTGCAGACCATCCGAGAAGCGTCCGCGGTCATCGTTGTCGCGACCGCAACGTGATGGATGTACGGTGGGCGTACAGGCTCGTCTCCGCGCGGTGCATCTGCTTTCAGTCGAGCCGGAGCTCAGTTGCGGTCGTCGTGCGGGACCACGACAGTTGCGGCACAGTTCTTCGTGTTGCCGGCGAGATCCTGGGCCGCGTATGCGAGGGAGTAGACGCGCGTTTCGCTCACATCCCCGGGACGCCTGGCGCGCAGCAGGCCTTCGACGTCGGGCGTCCCAGCGTCGAAGTCGACGATGTCACTTGTCGGATTGCCAAGACTCGTGTCGGTGCCGATGAGCACAAAACCGTCGGGGCCTGCGGTCGCGTCCGCGACCGTCACCGAGACGGCGACGGGAATGAGCTTGCCGTTCGGCGGCCACAGCGACGACGGGCTCGGGAGACAGGTCAGCGCCGGCGGCGTCGCATCACGCTTCACGGTCACCGACTCGGATGCCGTGCCGCCGTCGCTCGTCGCCGCGCACGTGAGTGTGGTGCCGCTCGTGTCGCTCGTGATCGGCGTCGGATCGCAGCCCGACGTCACGACCGACGTCGGCGACTGCGGCTCGAGGACGGTCCAGGTCACCCTGACGTCCCCCACGTACCAGCCGTTGTTGCCGAGCGGGCCGTCGAGGTGCGGCACGATCACCGGCGGCGTCGGGTCGGCTGCGAAGACCAGAAACGTGCCGAGGGTGGTCGTCCTGCCGCAGACGGCCGCCGCGTCGCGCAAGGTCGTAGCGTCACTCCAGCCCGCCCCGGTGAGCTGAAACAGGTGCGGCTCGTAGCCGTCGTACACCTGCGCGTCGTACGGTACGCAGACGTCGATCGGCGGCGTGTAGTCGGCAGTCGTGGCGAGGTCGTACTCGACTGCGCCGGCCAGAAGTTGGAAGCGCGGCGGCGGGACGGCGCTTGCCGGCGACATCTCCACCCATGTCGAGCCTCTGGTGTTGACCGCGGCGTACGTGACCGAGGCTTCGGGGGCGACCTGCACCTCGACCGGCGAGCCCTCGAGCGTGTTCGCGAACGTCTTCCAGGCATCGTTGAACTGCGCGTCGGCGACGGTGCTGTCACACCACTCGCCGCTCGTGCCGCAGGCGCCGCCGGGAACGCTCTCCGAGTCGTGAATCGCGTCGGCGACCCGGTCCTCGACCGCGAGCGTCTCAGTGGCGGTTGCATTTCGGTGGAAGGCGAAGCCGAAACGATCACCGGAGGCCGAGCGCAGCGCGTACGTCTGCGTCGAGACGAAATTCAGCATCGCGGGTAGGCCGATGTCCGTGCGGCCGTAGCCGATGCCGATGGTCGGGTCCGGCTTCGGCCAGCTGAACGCCATGTTGCCGACGGGCGTGTACGCCTGCGCCAGAAAGGCACGCGCCTCCGCGGTTCGTCCATCGCCGCGTTGGGCCAGTCGGATGCCGTGCAGGAAGTAGTCGTTCAGGTACGCGGTGCGGTTCTCGAGCGTCGAGTCGGCGACACCCCAGACATCGGCGTCCGCGTATGTCTCCTGCGCCCAGAAGCGGACGTGCTCGGCCATGTTTTTCCAGAACTCCGCGTCGGCATACCACGCCTCGAGGTCCTGCTCGTACTCCGACAGGTTTGTCGCGATCTGCAGCGGATCCGCCGCGAACACGAGTCCCGGTTCGTCGAGACCGTCGTCGCCTTCGTACAGCCCGCTGACGAAGTCGCGGAAATCCTTGCGCGCCGTCCCGGTGTCCTTCAGCACCGCGACCGCCATGTCCGTGCGCGACGGCCACCCGACCTCGTTGATGGCCCACGTGTCCTCCCGCGTCGCTTTGTAGCCTGCAGCCTTCATCTGGCGGCGTACCTCGACACCGGCCGCGTACCACCCGTGCGTAGCCGCGTAGTCGGCCCACAGTCTGAGACTGATATCGGCCATCGCGTGGAAGTGAACTCCGAGCGAATGGATCGTCGTCACCGGCGGGCCCCCGCGCGGAGCGCCGTTGCTGAGGGGCGGGATCGAGACGTAGTAGTCGGCGCACGCGGACGCCGACTTAGAGAGCTCGGTCGCGAGCAACCCCGGGTTCACAGCCGCGTAGAAGACAGCGTCCGTCGGGCGGCACGTCTCGGCGTTTGCGCCGGGCGCGCCGCCGCTGATCAAGAGCGCCGCGAGCGCAAAGACGAGCAATGCGGCAACGCGGTGCGGCTTCGTGCGGTCGTGCTCTCTCATCGTCTCCCCCCGAGGCGGATTGCCTGCCCAACCCGCTCCCACCGGTTGTCTACACCTTCACGGCGCTTGAGTCAATGCCCCCGGAATAGGTTTCCCTCCCGCTGTGCGCGTCATGACCACCACCCGCGAGCCCTTGAATCCGCGGCTGTTTGTGGGCGATATTTCGAACGTGCTGCGTGTCGACAACAAGGGGAAGCTGACGAGGCAGCCTTGGACGTTCATGGGCGTGACCTGGCTGTCGACGGTCGTGGTTTCCGGCGCAGCGCTCGTGGGTTCGGCGGCGGGGGACGGTCAGGCGCCGACGGCGACGGTATTCGGGGGGCGTTTTATCTGCGGCGGCAGTTCCGGCGAACGGAGATAGCGAGTCCGGGGGGTCAGCGCGAACGCCCGCTTCGTCACCTTCAGTTCGGATGCGGCCAATCTCGTCGCCCACGATACGAACGGCCTCTACGATGTGTTCGTGCGCGACCGTGTCGCGCGCACGACCCAACGGGTGAGCGTGACGAGTCGAGGCGCGCGCAGGCGCATAGCTACCGGCCAGCGTTCGTCGTCGCAATCAGCCGAATGGGCGCTTCGTCGCGTTCTACTCGGATGCGTCCGACCTGGTCGCCCACGACACGAACGGCGTGACCGACATGTTCGTGCGTGACCGCATCGCGGGCACGACCGTGCGCGTGAGCGTGAGCAGTCGTCGCGCGCAGGCGAACTCCGGGATGGTGCGGTCAGCGCGAACGGGCGCTACGTCGCGTTCGACTCGTCCGCGTCGAACCTGGTCGCCCACGCAGAAGTAAGCGTTTAGCTCCGGCTGAGCCACGCAATGCCGCGGCGCCCGCAGAACCCCGAGATGCGTTTTGTCGATTGAGACAACAAGCTCTGTGTAACAGTGGGCGTACAGGCTTGTCTCCACACGCTGCATCTCGCCGCAGTTCGTTGCAAGAACGAATGCCACGCGGCCTTCGTCTGGAAGTCGCGGGCGATCCGGCCCATGGCAATTAGCCTGCAAATGAGGCACTTCTCGCCCCGTTGCCTCACTAGTAGACGCCGTGGGTGTACGTAGCGCGTAACAGCTGGCTGCTGCTCGAAGCGGCTCGTTGCCGTTTGTTGCAGCTCGTTGCAGCTAGTGCAAGGGGATTTTGAATCCCCTGTACACAGGCCGTGCGGGTGAACGGCGGGCTGCCGTACGAGCATCCGGCGCGTCAGCGGTTAGGGTGTTGCGTCCCTGCGGCATCATCGCGACCTGAGACGGAGGTGCTATGCGCGGAGTCCGAAAGTTGATCGTCTGGGTCGCAGCAGCGGTCGCAGTCGCCGCTTTCCTCAGCGCCGGTGCGAATTCGAGCGACGGCGCGAAGCCGCCCGGCCTGCAGTTCCTCGGGCAGGCGATCGTTCCGACGGGCACGACGTTCGCGGGCACAACCGTCGGTGGCCTGTCGAGCCTCACGTACGACGCGGCGCGCGGCGTTTTCTACAGCCTGTCGGACGACCAGAGCCAGTTTGATCCGGCGCGGTTCTACACGCTACGCATCGATCTCTCCGGCGGCCGCGTCGACAACGGCGATGTCCACTTCGCCGGCGTCACGACCCTGCTCGCGCCCGACGGGCACCCGTACGCGCCGTTCAGCCTCGATCCGGAGGGGCTGACGCTGACGAAGAGCGGTGAGCTGGTCGTGACGTCCGAGGGCATCGCCGCACGCGGAATCCCACCCTGGGTGCGACGGTACGCGCTCGACGGGACGTTCCTCGGGGACCTGCCGGTCCCGGACGCATTCCAGCCAACGAGCCCGACGCACGGCGTGCGGCAAAACCTCGCGTTCGAGGCGGCCGCGGTCGCGCCGGACGGCCGCCATCTGTTCGTCGGGATGGAGGGCGCGCTCGCGCAAGACGGCCCCGCGGCGACGCTCGACAACGGGAGCGCCTCGCGCATCCTGCGCTACAACCTGGCGACCAAACGCCTCGAGCGGCAGTACGTCTACTTCACCGATCCGATCGCGGAGCCGCCCGTGCCGCCGACGCAGTTCGCAGTCAGCGGGCTGGTCGAGCTGCTCCCGTTCAACGACGAGTTCATGCTCTCGATGGAGCGCTCGTTCTCAGTCGGCGCGCCGGGCACCGGCAACACGATCAAGCTCTACTCGGTCGCGTTCCCCGGTGCCGAGGACGTGAACGGAACCGACAGCCTCGCCGGGATCCTCGCAAGCGTCCGGCCCGTGCGGAAGACACTGCTGCTCAACCTGGGCACGCTCGGGATCCCGCTCGACAACGTCGAGGGGATGACGATCGGCCCCAAATTGCCCGACGGCCGCCGGTCGCTCGTACTCGTCAGCGACAACAACTTCGCGGCCAGCCAGTTCACGCAGTTCCTTGTGTTCGCCCTCGACTGACGACGCATCGCCGGGCTCGGCGCTCCAGCCGAGCCCGGCGCCGCCGCCACAAACGGCTGCCAAAGCTCGAAGCTGCCGGCGCTTCGGTTCGGAACCGAGTTCTGAGGCGACACCGAGAAGGTCTTCGCGATCGGCGGCAGCCGCGTAGAGGTCACAAGAGGAATGCCGCGCTTTCCTCGACATGCGACGCGGGACGTGGCCCTCGTTTAGGATCGGCGCCGCGCTCGCGAGGAGCCGCGTCGAAGCTGGCTGGCGCGAGGGGGTGGTGCCTCAGGACTAGACCGTGTTCGCGGCAGAAGCTCACTGAAAGCGAGCGAAAGGAGCTGACATGGGAGTGAATGCGCTGCGCTCTCGGCGCACATTCGGGCTCTGCGGCGTGCTACTTGCGGCCTTGGTTGTTCCTGCCGGGTATGCGCTGGTGGCGTCTCCCGGTGCGCCGACTGGGGCGCCCGAGACTCAGATCCACTGGACGGCGACGACTCCGGACGTATCCGAGATCCCGCCGCGCGGGCTCGGTCATAACTTCGAGCTCGTTGCCCACCTTGCCCTTCTTGACGACTACAACTACGCCGGCCGTCAGCCGACGGGCACGCCTCGCGGCTCGAACGGCGACCTCACGGCGACGGGCGACTGCGCATACGTTGGCTCGATCATCGGTTTCCAGCCGCCGCTGATCATCAACATCGCCAATCCGCGACGGCCCGCGGTGATCGGGCCCATCCCGGACGCGGTGCCCGGCGTCGGCAACGGGATGGAGGGGATCGAGGCGAGCGGCGACCTTCTCGTCGTCGACCAGCGGAACCCGATCGGCGGAACGGGTTTCACGCCGCCGAATGGCCTGCCCACGCGTGCCCTCTCGATCTACGACGTCTCCGACTGCCGCCGGCCGCAGCTCGTGACGCGCTACGACTACCACGGGGCGAACACGCACACCGTCTCGCTCTGGCGCGATCGGGAGGACCCGCGCCGGGTCCTCGCGTTGCAGTCGTTCTCGGACAACCCCGACCTGCAGGTGATCGACCTGAGCGGCTGTCCGCGCGACTGCCATCCTCATCTCGTTGCCGCATGGGATCTGCAGACGCAGACCGGGCTCACGGACAACACCCACGAGGCGACGATGTCGACGGACGGCCGCCGCATCTACATGTCCCAGTACAACGCCGGCTTCTTCATGCTCGACTCGACCGCGTTGCTGGAATCGGTGCGCGGAGGCACCGCCTGTGACGCGGCTCCGCCGCCGACACCCACCGCCTCAGGCCATTGCCTGACGCTCCTGAATCCCGACATCGAGGGCCGCTTCGACACCGATCCGCCCTTCAGCCGCGAGTGGTACCACACGTCGTTGAAGGTTCCGGGGCGTCCATACCTCGTCCAGCTCATGGAGGGGCCACCGCCGCAATACCGCCCCGCCACCGGTCAGATCATCAGCACCTGCCCCGGCGCATACCTGCGGATGCTCTATGTCGGTGAGGACGAGTACACGAACCAGACCAGCGCCACGCCCCGCCTCATGCGGGGCGACCTCAATCCGGTGATGATCGGCGGCTACGGCACGCCGGAGCAGCGGCCGGAGAACTGCACCCGCGAGGGCTTCAGGAAGGGCCCGCCGGTTCCCTTCTTCAGCCCGCACGACGCGATCGTGTTCCCGGACCTGGCGATCGTCACCTACTACGGCGCCGGCCTGCGGGCGATCGACATCGCCAACCCGCACCTCCCCGTCGAGGCCGGCTACTTCTTCAACAAGCCGGTCAAGGTGCGCTGGTGCTCGTATGTGGCGTGCCTTCCGCCGGTGATCGGCGCCGACGGCCTCCCCGAGAGCCGACCCACCGCCGGCGACGAGCAGATGTTCACGTTCTCGTTCCCGTTCACCAAGGACGGCTTCGTCTTCTACATCGACATCCACTCGGGCCTCTACGTCCTGCGCTACCACGGCCCGCACGCCGACGAGATCCCCGAAAACACGCTGTGCCTGGCAGACAACCAGCGCGACGGCTACGAGCCGTGCGCTCCATACGGACAAACAAACTGGGGGACGCCTGGTCAATAGCCCGTCCGGTGGTCCTGTGCCGTTCCGCGAGCGCGAGCCCCGGGGATCCTTGACGGACCCCGGGGCTCGCCTCGAGTGGCTAGTGCGGTTCTCCCGGCGGACTGACGACTCCGGCCTGGGTCCAGCTGTTCCGCGGATCGTCCCACTTGCCATACGGCGCGCAGGGCTCGTACCCCGGCACCACGGCGCCTGGATTGCCGCTCAGGCAGATGCCGCTATCCGGGATCTCGTGCCTGTACGGCCCCTTGTACTTGAGTACGTACAGGCCACTGTGGATGTCGGCGTAGATGATGTAGCCGTCCTTGGCTACCCCGTAGCTGAAGGCGAAGACCGCGGGAGGCGTCGCCGTAGGTCGCATGCGCAACGTCCCGTTGGGTCCGCCCGGTACGTCCGACCCCTGGTCGCCGTACGACGCCCAGCGGACGCGGTCGACGGGCTTGTTGATGAACGCCCCGGCCTCGCGGGGCATGAACGGGTTCGAGATGTCGACGGCCCGCAGCCCGGCGCCGTAGTAGGTCCAGATCGCCAGGTCGGGGAACGTGATCCCGTCGTGGGGGCTGAACCAGCTGCTGGTCAGCGGCGCCGTTCCCGGCTTGAACCCGTTCGGGCCGCAGTTTTCCGGGTTCTGCTCCTCCAACCCGTAGTACCCGACGGCCTTGGGGAAGAGGTCACCACGCAGGAGCGTGCCGCCGGTTCGCGTGCCGAAGTACTCCTTCTCGCCGGCGTAGATCATCCGGAGGAAGGAGCCCGGGCAACTCGACGCGATCTGAAGCGGCTGGTCGACGACGCGCAGCCCGTTCACGATGTGCGCCGCGACCGACGGCCCGCCCGACTCCTCCCCCTCGAAGACGAACGGCCGGTCGGGGACGCGGCTCGGCGTGTGATGCCATCCGGCGTTCAGCGGCGGAGCGGTGTCGTCCCGCGCCTCGTAGTCGGCATTCAGAGGCTTGAGGCAGTAACCGGGCGCCGTCGGGGTCGTCGGCATGGCGGCGTTGCAGGTTGCCTGCCCGCGGAGCGTCTTGATCAGCAGCGAGCTGTCGAGCATGTAGAAGCCGTCGCGGTACCCGGACATATAGATCCGGTTGCCGTCGGTCGACATGCTCGCCTCGTGCAGCTGCTCCCGCCGATTGCCGTACTTGTCGCGCCCGTACTGCAGCTCGGCGCTCCAGTTCGCGACGTTCGTCGGCGTGCAGGCCTGCGGGCAGCCGCTCAGGTCGACCACCTGGATGATCGGATCGAGCGGCTCGGCGCTCGGATCGGTCGAGCGCACCCCGTTGAGGTAATTCGCGGGGCTGAACGACTGCAGCACGAGCACGCGCCGCGGATCCAGCGGGTCGCGCCACATCGTGAAGAGGTGCGTGTTCACGTAGTCGCCCGCGAGCCCGCTGTTGCTCCGGTACGCATAACGGGCCACCAGCCGCGGCCGGCGGCAGCTCGAGCCGTCCTTCCCGATGTCGTAGATCGCGATGCCACGGAACGTCGGGTCCAGCCCGGTCGCGGCGGGGACCGGGAACCCGAGCCCGCCGAGCGCGCCGCGCTGGTCGATCACGAGCAGGTCGTCGCTCGCCTCGATCCCCTCGATGCCGTTACCCAACCCCGGCGGCAGTCCCGGAACCTCGCCGACCACCGTCGGCTTGTTCGGCTTCGAGACGTCGACGATCAGGGCGGTCTGGTAGCCGACGAACGACCCGACGAAGACGCAGTCGCCCGCGAGCGTGATGTCGCCGTTCGATCCGCGGGGAATGTTCAGCGGCGGATCGACGTACGGATCGAACGCGGAGTCCTTGAACTGACCGCGGTCGCTGTCGAGGAGCGGATTCCAGCCCACGAGCTGGAAGGTCGCGGCGATCCCATGGGGTGGTATGTCTGCCGTCTCCGGCGTGCGCACAGTCGCGCGCGTCTCGTCGTGACCGAGCTTGGGAGCCTTCAGCGCTTTGATCCCGAGCATCGCGCCGATCGACGGCCCCGCCAGTAACGCAAAAGCGGCCGCAAGCAAAAAGATGACGCCTGCACGAACAACTCCAGTTGCTCTCATCTCGGCTCCCTTCGCCAGGTTGCGGCTCAGTAACAGTCGGGGCAAGCACCGACGGCGGAGCACGCGCAACAGCGCGCGCACAGATGCCGACTCGTCCGGCAGGAGACGTCATCGACCCCCCAAGGTCTGGACGCGCGATGTTGTAACGACCAGGAGCCCGACTGTCAAGCGAACACGGCGCGACGTCGGTCGCGAGCCATCCCAGGCGAACTCGATTCGGGTCGCGTCTTCCGTCCGCGCGAGCCGACGCGGGCCGGTCGATGCCCCCGACACCACCGAGCCAGTGATCGGTTGTCCACCTAGCCAACGCAATGGGCGTACAGTGGGCGTACAGGCTTGTCTCCACACGCTGCGTCTTGCTTCAGCTTGTTGCAGCGATGATTGGCGCGATTTGCAGCACGTTGCCGTTCGCTGCAGTTGGTTGCAGCGAGTTGAGCCGGACTTTTAATCCCAAGGTCGCAGGTTCGATTCCTGCCCGCCCACCAGAAACTAGCGGCGTTCGCAGACCGCGGCGTAGTCGCGGTCAGGCAGGAACTGGTCCCACTCGTCCCGGGTCAGGCTGCGCCCCGCGACGGAACACGCGTGACGCTTCCACGCGGCGGGGTCGACGTCCCAGAACAACGCGCGGCCGTCGATGTAGCCGACGATCACGCGCTTGCCGTCCTTCGAGAAGACGGCGGTCATACGGCCGCCTTCGTTCGGCGCCTGCAGCGGCGTGCCGAGCGCGGTGCGCGAAGGAACGTCGTACAGGCGCGCGCCGCCGTCCGAGCCGCCGACGAGCAGCGTCTTGCCGTCCGCGCTGAACTCGAGCGAGCTGAGCGCCCCTCGGTTGGCCTGCAGGAGCGGCCGGCCCGCGCGGCGTCCGGTGCCGGCGTTCCAGAACAGGACGTTCTCCGCGCTCGAGGTCGCGAGCAGGCGGCCGTCCGGCGAGTATGCGACCTGGCTCCCGTGCTCCACGGGCAGCCGGTAGAGCACCTGTCGATCGCGGAGCCGGTAGATCGAGACGAAATGACTCGGCGGCCCGCCGAACATGACGGCGAGCGTCCTGCCGTCCGGACTGAACGCGAGCCCCGCACCGTACGTGCCGGGCGCACCCACCAGCGGCCGGCCGACGACGCGGCGCGCGGCGGAGTCCCACAGAAAGACGGTATTGATGTCGTAGCCGCCCGCGATCAGCTTTCCGTCGGGGCTGAAGGTCAGGCTTTCGATGTCCGCGCACGGACCGGCCTCCTTCAACGCCTGCGCCGGGATCGGCAACTCGCCGAGGAGGTGGCCGGCGCGCGCGTCCCAGAGCAACGTGCGCGCGCCCCGACACTCCGGTCCACTCCCGCGATGGGTCTCGGTCACGAGCCGGGAGTCGGGGCCGAACGCGAGCGTGTTCACCCCGCCGCTGCCGGTGTCGAGCGTTCTCAACCTCCGCATCGACGCGGCGTCGCGGATGATCACCTTGCCGCCGTCCTCGCCGAATGCGAGCAGCCGCCCGTCCGGCGACGCAACCATCGGGCGCTGCGCGGGCTCCGCACTTCCCGCGTCCGCGACGTACGCGCGCATCAGCGTTTGCTCGCCCGACAGACTCCAGACGATCACGCTGCCGTCGACGCCGTCGGTGTAGAGCGTGTTGCCGTCGGGGCTGAACGCAGAGGCGTACACGCGCCCTTGGTGGCCGGTCAGCGTCGCCCGAACGCTGCCGCTGCCGACGTCCCACACCAGCACCCGGCCGTCGTCGCCCGTCGAGACGACCGTGCGTTCGTCGGGGCTGAAAGCGACGCTCTGGACGAAGCCGTCGTGACGGCCGTTGAAGCTCCGCCGTTCGCCCGTCCGCAGGTCGTACACGCCGACGGACCCTCGCGTGCCGCCGATCGCCAGCGAACGGCCGTCACGGCTGAGCGCCGCGGTCGCGATGTCGCCGCGGATGACGTGCAACGGCCTGTCCGGCCGGCTCAACCGCCAGACCGAAACGACGCTCGGTGCGTCGGGTGCGGTCGGCGACGGCGGCTCTCCGGCGACCAGGTAACGCGACTCCGAACTGAAGTACATCCAGACGTACGGCTTCGTCTCGTCCACCGGCGGCAGCAGCGCGACGCGGCGCACGGGTGAGGTCGAGAACACCAGCATTCCCGCCTCCTTCTGTCCCGGGCTGATGCCGACGGGAAGGGCGATCGCCTTCAGGTTCGGACTGAAGGAGACCAACTCGACGAGGGCCGGATCGCGGAGGCTCTGGAGAGCCAGCTCCGACAGTCGTCCCGGCGCCTGCGTCGTCTTGCCCGTATCGACATCGAGGAATCGGATCGTCCCATCGGGCCCGCACGTGCCGAACCCGATGCAGGTTCCGTGCTCGGGCGTGAGGAGGGCGACACGCGTGCCGTCGCGAGAAAGCGCGGCGCGGTGCGCGTCGAACCTGCGGATAACCCGCCGCGTCGCGGAGTCGATGACCGCGAACCTGCCCTTGTCGTCCCCGACGAGCAGGCGACGGCCGTTGCTCGAGATGTCGACCCGGCCGACGAGCCGCTCGCGCAGCGGGCGGATGATCCCGATCGCCGACGGGGACTTGAGCAGCGCGGCGAGCAAGTTGCTCCGCGTCGCCACCGAGTCGTCGAGATTGACGCCCTCGCGCGCGAGCAGCAGCGAACGGTCGAGGTCGTTTTGCACCAGCGCCTGCGACCCGAGCCGCTGCGCCTCTGCGCGCGTCGCCGACCGCTGCGCGTGTGACCGCAGCACGAACGCGAGAGCGCCTGCCACGACCGCGGCGAGAAGGAGCACGGCGACGCCGGCGAGCAGCATGCGCAGGCGGCGGTTCACGCGCCGCTGCCGTTCCGCTTCGAGCTCGGACTGGCGGCGGCTCTCGGCCAGATACTCCCGCTCGAGGTCGTTCAGCTCCTGCGACCGCGTCGAAGCCCAGTCGAGCGTGGCGGACAGGCGCGCGCCGCGATACAGCTCCGACTTGTCGCGGCCCGACTTGTGCCACCGCTGAGCGCTCGCGGTCAGGTGCTCGCGCAGCTCGCGTCCCTGCGCGTCCTCGGCTAGCCAGCCTTGCAGGCGCGGCCATTCGCGCAGCAACGCCTCGTGCGCAACCTCGACGGTGGTGCCGTGCGCGGTCAGCAGTCGGTCTTCGGTCAGGAGCGCCACGACCGACGCGAGCACTTCGTCGCGCTCGAGATCGAGCTCCGGCCGCGAGACGCGCCTCCGCGCGACGACCCCGTCGTCGCCGCTCGTCACGAGCCGGAGGAAGAGGCGGTGGACGGCCGCGCGCTGCGGCTCGGACAGGTTCTCGTACGATCCTTCGGCGAGCCGCGCGACCGCCCCACGGACGCCGCCGAGCCGCTCGTGCGCCTCGAGCCGAAGCCATCCGTCCCGGCGCGCCACCCAGAGCTCGACGAGCGCCGTCGAGAGCAACGGCAGCCCGCCCGGCTCGTTCGCGACCTCGTCGACGAGCGTCTCCGCGAGCGCCGCCTCGACGCGCACGCCGGCGCGGCGGGCCGGCAACTCGATCGCTCGGCGAAGCTCGTCCGCGCTCATCGGCCCAACCAGCACCTGGTTCGCGGCAACGAGGCTCGCGAGGGCCGGGTACGTGCCGCAGTGACCGTAGTAGTCGCCGCGCAGGCCGACCACCACGACGGCGCGCTCCGGATCGGCCGCGATCGAGACGAGGCGCTCGACGAACCGCTCGCGCACGTCCTCGTCGTGACACGTCGTGAAAACCTCCTCGAACTGGTCGACGGCCAGAACGAGCCGCTCCTCCTCCTCTGCGTCCGCACGCACCGCGTCGAGTTCCTCGAGCGGGTGCGCGCCGGGCCGTATGACCGCGGACCGCCAGCGTTCGCTCCCGGGAAGCAGGCCTGCGCGCAAGGATGGAAGCAGCCCGGCCGCGATCACCGAGGACTTGCCGCTGCCCGACGCGCCGACGACCGCGAGCAGGCCGGCTCCGACCGTCCGGGCCGCTAGCTCGCCAACAAGCCGCTCGCGGCCGAAGAACAGGGCCGCGTCCTCCTGCTCGAACGGCGCCAGCCCCTTGTACGGGCTCTCGCCCGCATCGACGCCGGCCCGCTCCACGCTGTAGATGCGACCGAGCTTCAGGCCGATGACGTTGTTCGCGAACTCCAGGTCCTCCCGTCGCTCGCGGCGACCCGCCGCGAGCCACTCCGCTGCGGCGCTCAATCGTCTTGTCGCTTCCTGTTCCGCCCACTCCGTCATCAGCTCGTGAACCCGGCCGGGAACGCCGCCTGACGCACGCGCGATCGACTCGAGCGGCACCTCGAGCACGTCGTCGCCGGCGTACACGCGCGCGATCTCGCGCACGCCGGCGGGGTCGAGCGCCGCGAGCGCGCCGTGTCCGTCGCCGGCCCGGTCCGCGCGCGCGACGAGCGCCGCAAGCTCAGGGTTCGCGTCGGGCTCGCGGACGAGGCCGACGACCATCGCCGCACGCGACTCGAGCACCTCGAAGTGCTCTTCCAGCACCGGCGCAACGGCGTCGGCGATCCCGTCGAGATCGTCGAGGACGAGCAGCGTGGGCTGCGCTTCCGTGGCGGTGTCGCGCACGCCGTTTGCGGCGAGCGCGGCGGCCGCTCCTCCCGCGCCCGTGTAGGCGACCTTTGCTCCGAGCCCGCGCGCGAACGCAGCGAGCTCGGCCGCGAGCCGCGATTTACCGATTCCGGGCGGCCCGGAGACGAAGACGATCCGCCCGTGGCCCCGCCGAGCCTGGCGCCACGTGCCGCGCAGCCATGACAGCCCACGCGCCCGCCCGACGAGCGGAGCCTCGGCTTCGAGCTCGATCGGCAACGGCGCGAGAGGTTCCGCCGTCGGAGCGCGCGGTGCGCGGCGCTCCGGCTGGGCGACCACCTCGATCAGCTCCACCGGCGTCTCGAACCCCTTCAGCTCAGCCAAGCCGGCGGCTTCGAAGCGGACGCCGGTCACGTCTCCCGCGCGCTCCGCCAGCTTCGCGCTCACGAGCACCTGTCCACCCGCGGCCTGAGAGCAGAGCCGAGCCGCGGTGTTCAGCGCAGCGCCGCGAAAGCCGTCCTCGACGGGCACCGCCTCGCCGACGTCGCCGCCGACGCCGACCGGCAGAGGCAGCGACGGGTCCGCCGCCGTCTCCTCTTCGCAGGCGGCGACGAGCTCCCACGCGGCGCGGACGGCGTTCGCCGGCGACTCGAAGACCGCAAGCGCCTCGTCTCCGCGGAGCTCGACAACACGTCCGTTTCGCGCTTCGACGACGTCTCGAGCGAGCTCGGCGAACCGCGCGGCCAGCCGTGCGGCCTCTGCGTCGCCGCGCTCGCGGGTGAAGCTCGTGTACCCACGCACGTCCGCGATCAGGAACGCGAGCTCGCCGGAGGCGCGCGCATCCTCGGAAGGTGACGCGGTCGTCGGGCGTCGCAGCAAGTCGCTCACAGAACCGATTGTCCCTCCGGTCGCTTCGTGTTTTCAAGACGAAAGGCCGGCAGGCGTTCTTCCGGCGGCGGGAGAACTACCCGCCGAAGATCGCACCGAAGTCGCTCCAGCAGCTCCTCGTTCCGGGCTGGAGCGGATCGAGAAGGCTGTCGTGCGGCTCTTGCGGGTCGAAACGATTCCGCTTTCGCCCACGCCCGTTTGGACAAGTCCGCGAGTCGCGTCCGCAGCAACCCAAGGCTGCCCCACCTCATGACTCGGAGACCGCATTCAGCGAAGAGGAGGGCAGCGGCAGGTAAAACCCATTGACCCGGTCGTTTTCTATTTCGTCAACGGAGTGGGTGTACGCTGCGAGTTGCACCAGCAGTCCGGCGACGTGGCGTCGGCAATCACCTGCGTGTCTGCGGCGGTCCGCGCAGACCCTCTGCGCGAGAGCAGCCGGCGCATGATCATACGGGCCCTCCTCGTGGAGGGTAATCGCGCCGACGCGCTCGCCCACAACAGGCAGTTCGGGCAGCTCCTTCAACCGTTGGGGCTTGCGCCGTCGCCCCGCTTCGACGAGCTCGTACGCGATTTCGTCGACCGCTGACGGTTCAGTAACGCCGCGCAACCTAGCTTGCCGGGATGTCGCCGGCGCCGCACGCGACGTCCGCCGTCTTCCTTGTCCGTGTGTGGATGGAGGACGAGGTGGTGCGCGCCCGGATCATCGAGAGCCTCGACCTCGTCGACCGCCGCGACGAGGCCGTTTTCATCGTCGGCAGCGCGGCGGAGATCGAGCGTCGATTGCACGACTGGCTCGAGGAGCTGGCCCGCTCCGGTAACGCCGCGGCAACGGCGGCTCTGAAAGCACACGCGAGCTCGCATCCGTCTCGCGCGGCGACCCCGGCCGGCGAGCAGTTGCGGCTCAGCCCGACGAGCGCGGATTACTGACTGCGGCCGGGGCGGAGTAGCTTCGCGGGCTCGAACGCCGGCGCGGCCGAGCCGCTCGATTGCGTCAGGTTCCGGATCTCGCGCACGGCGACCGACAGCCGCGCGAGGTCGGCGGGCCCGCCCGCCTTGATATCGCCGAGCACTTGCAGGCAACGCTCGACGGCGTCGGCGTTTTGCGTCGACCAGGTCTCGATCCGATCGCGCGCGCCGAGGCCGCCGGAGCTCGAACGGATCACCTCCGCCGTGAGCGCCGCCTGCTCGGTGTAGACGTCGTCGCGGAGCGCGGCGCGTGCCATCGCCTCCCAACGCGTGTCGCGCGAGAGCGCGACGATGCGGTCCCGCAGCCAGTGGAGATCGAGCCGCGCGCCGAGCGCGAAGTAGACCTCGGCGACGGACGTCACGTCGAGCCCCGATGACACAGCGATCTCCGCGATGTCGAGCGTCGGCACCAGCGCCTCGGCGAAGGCGACGCGCTCCGCGAGCGGCTGCGGCACTCCGGCCGAGACCAACGCGTCGGCGTCGACGCGCCCCGACGGGTCGAGCGAGGGCAGCGCGTCGGCGAGCGCCGAGGTGGCCGCGGCGAAGCGGTCGACCGTCTCGGCGATGTCGAGCGGGCGACGCTCGTTGCGCAGCAGCCAGCGCGTGCTCCGCTCCAGCGGTATGCGCAGCTTCAGCAGCATCGCGACCTGGGTCGGCGTCGACACCTTTCCGTCGAGCGCCTCGATCTCGGCCCACAGTCCGCGCAGGCCGAAGAGCTCGCAGGCGACGGTGTACGCGCGGACGATGTCGTCCGCCGCGGCGCCGGTCTCGTCTTGCAGGCGGAACGCGAACGTGGTGCCGCAGCGGTTCACGAGCTCATTGACGACGCGCGCGACGACGATCTCGCGCCGCAGTGGGTGGCGCAGCAACTGCTCGCGGAACCGCTCGCGCAGCAGCGTCGGGAAATAGAACGCCAGCGTATCGCCGAAGTTCGGGTCCTCCGGCAGATCCGACGCGAGCAGCTCCTCGGCGAGGTTGTTCTTGGTGTACGAGAGCAGGATCGCGAACTCCGGCGTGGTCAGGCCGCCGCCTGCCGCCTTCCGCTCGGCGAACGTCTCGTCATCGGGCAACGACTCGAGCTCGCGATTCAGGGCGCCGGACTCCTCGAGCGCAGCGATGTACCGCTCGTGCACCTCGATCATCGACGCCGCCTGCGCGGCGGAGGTGTGGATCGCCTGCGCCTGCTCGTAGTTGTCGCGTAACACGAGCTGCGTAACCTCATCCTCCATCTCGGCGAGGAGCGCGTTCCGCTGCTTCTCGGTCAGGTCGCCGTCGGCGACGATCGTGTCGAGCAGGATCTTGATGTTCACCTCGTGGTCGGAGCAGTCGACGCCCGCCGAGTTGTCGATCGCGTCCATGAAGATCCGCCCGCCGGCGAGCGCGTACGCCACACGCGCGCGCTGCGTGAACCCGAGGTTGCCGCCCTCACCGCCCACGCGGCAGCGGAGCTCTTCGGCATCGACGCGCACGGCGTCGTTCGCCTTGTCGCCAACGTCGGCGTGCCGCTCGTCACGCGCTTTCACGTACGTCCCGATACCACCGTTCCAGAGCAGGTCGACCGGCGCGCGGAGCACGGCGCGGATGACCTCGTTCGGCGTCAACGACTTGTTCTCGACACCGAGCGCGGCGCGCGCTTCGGGCGAGAGCTCGATCGACTTCGCGCTGCGCGGGAAGACGCCGCCGCCTGCAGAGATCAGCGCCGGGTCGTAGTCGCCCCAGGAGGAGCCCGGCAGGCCGAAGAGCCGCTCCCGCTCTGCGAAGCTCGCCTCCGGATCCGGGTCGGGATCGAGGAAGACGTGCCTATGGTCGAACGCGCCGATCAACTTGAGGTGGCGCGAGCGCAGCATGCCGTTCCCGAACACGTCGCCGGACATGTCCCCGATTCCGACG
>WNGF01005202.1_pt1 | contig 23450 bp, 20 predicted proteins | sample 5400641 | NCBI WGS metagenome assembly WNGF01 (sample SAMN13153371, study PRJNA577476) | soil metagenome | isolation source: 80 cm soil or saprolite under grassland replicate 2 | place: USA:California | collected 2016-06-15 | reverse complement strand
CCTCGCCCGTCATCACTTCTCGCCACAATCGTGACACCGCGGAGCGCCGAAGTCACGGCTCGACCCCCAGCCTGCGCGCGTTAGCACGAAGCTACAGAAATCGCACGCAACCAAGCGGCCTGACGTCGACTACCCAGGCCGCTGTTAGCACCGCCACCGGAGCATCTTCCGAGTAGAAAACAGAAGACGCCGATTTGCAGCGACTTTCTATGGGCGGTACTGGGCTCGAACCAGTGACCCCCAGCTTGTCGAGCTGGCAACATGCTATACACGAATTGACGGGTGCTAGCGTTGTTTCTGGTCTTTGCAGGCGTTTCCGCGTGCGTTACCGCGCAGCCTTTGGCACCCATTAGCACCCTTTCGCGCACCCTCGTGGTAGCACGTGGTAGCACCGTCCACCGGTCTCCGACTCTTCGAGCAGTCACCCTGTCTCTCGCGCGCGCGTGGAATCAGAAGCAACCAGAAGCAACGTCCGGCTCGCGTTCTTCATGCACTACCTCGATGCCGACCGACCCCTGCGAACGCCGTTCGGAGAAGTCCCACTCCCGGCTCCGTCTGAGGGCCCCGTAGGGTTCGCAAAACTCAATCTCCCTGCGAACCTAGAGATTGGCGCGACTGACCCGAATTGGCGCACTCTGCGGGCGAAGGCCCTCGATTCGACGCTGACTCGCGACGCTGAGCCGCAGCCGGGCGTCGCTGATCCATGGGATCCGAGCACGTGACCGAATCTCTGCGCCCCCACACGCCAGCTGTGAGCGAGCCGGGACTCCGAACGCGTCAGGATGCAAGGCGATTTCAAGTCGCACTCTTCGGCCGCTCGACACCTCTCCGCGTGGGCAAAGGGCAACCGAGGCCCGCGGGATAGGCCGGGCCACGGAGGGAGAGGGCCTGAGCCATCGCCCGACGGACTGCCTTGAGCAGCTCGACGTACGCGCGCCGGGCTGGCCTCCGCCGGTCTCTGTTCCGCAGGCGGCGGAAGTCGGCCCGCCGGTTCTTGCGATCATCTGGGCATGCCACCGCTTGGCGCGGAGGAGCGAGCAAAGCTTCCCGATAGCGCGTTCGCATACATCGATTCGCGCGGTAGACGTCTTCTGCCGATCCACGATGCGGCGCACGTCCGGAATGCTCTCGCGCGGTTCAGCCAGGTGGCCTTCGAGGACGAGGGCGCGCGGGACAAGGCGCGCACGCGACTGCTGAGGGCAGCCAAGAAGCACGGGATCGTGCCCATCGGCTTCGTCAGCGCGCAGCTGCAACCGCAGCGGAAGCTGCCGAAAGGCCAGGTCACCTTCCTGCTGACCGATATCGAGGGCTCCACCGAGCTGCTCGGGCGCCTCGACGATCGATACGCTCCCCTGCTCGCCGATGTCCGCCGTCTGATGCGCGCCGCGGTGCGGCATGCCGGTGGTCGCGAGGTGGACGCCCGCGCGGACGACCTCTTCGCCGTCTTCGAACGAGCCCCGGCGGCGCTCGAGGCCGCGCTGGCGATCCAGCGGGCGATGCGCGCGAGTGCATGGCCCGATGGGGTCGACGTGCGGGTGCGGATCGGCGTTCACCGCGGGCGTCCAACCCTCACCGATACCGGCTACGTCGGCCTTTCGGTGCATACCGCCGCGCGTATCTGTTCCGCGGCACATGGCGGTCAGATCGTCGTGTCGTCCGCCGTGCGCTCGGCGGTGCTCACGTCCCTCGCTGACGGGGTCAGCCTCAGGAGCCTCGGTGCCTGGCGGTTTCAGGGCCTGCGGGAGCCGGAGGATCTCTACCAGGTGGAGGCGGCCGACCTGCTCGCCGACTTCCCACCGCTCCGCTCGGTAGCCCCTGCGAAGTAGCGGTGCCTGACAACGGTCGGTGTCATAACCTAGGTTCAGCCCCGAATCCGAGTTTTGACACCCTTCAGGGCAGCAGCGGCAGGAATCAACAGCTGCGGGAGTCCTCCGCTGAGGTTTTGGCAGCTTTCCAACCACCGACGCGGCAGGGCAGCATCCCAGGTCGGCCAGCGGCCGGAGAGACCGGTTATCCGGCGAGCTCGACCCCGGGATCCCCCGTCTCGATCGGGTTGGTGATCGGATCCTGGCTCCACTCGAACCAGCCGCCGTCGTAGACGGCGATCCGCTGCCAACCCATCAGGTACGCGTAAAACCAGGTCTCGCTTGCTCGCCAGCCGGTGCCGCAATAGAAGGCGACCCACTTGTCGGCGCTGATCCCGGCCTCGTCCCAGTGGGCGGCGATCTCCGGGTAGGCCCGCATGGTGTTGTCCACGTTTCGGTAGTGCTGCATGTGGTAGGCATCCGAGCCGCAGTTGCCCCAGACGTCGCCGGCGATCCGGCCGGCCGGGTTGATGTAGTTGTAGCCGCTGACCTTGCCGATGTGCTCGTTCCAGGTCCGCACGCTGACCAGAGCGGCATTCTCCGGGTCCGCAAGGATCTGCTTCGCCTCGTCGATGTCGACGATGACCTCCGGGCGTAGCGGAATCTGGACACCGAACAACGAGACCGGCGCGGGCTCACGGACGACCGTCTCGAGCGGGTTGCCCTCCCGGACCCACCAGTCGTAGCCGCCGTCGAGCAGGCGGACGTCGTCGACGCCGCAGTAGCGCAAGATCATCGCCGCCCGGGTGGCTGCGATCTGCCCGGCCCGACGTCCCGGCCACTTCTCGTTGGCCTGGCCTTCGGTATCGCGGCCGTAGAGGATGACCGTGGTGTCATGGGTGATTCCGAGCGCGCAGAGGGCCTGCTCGAGCTCCTCCGGTGATCGGCGGTTCCAGTCGTCCGGGCTCTCGAGCCGGTTCGTGTCGAGGTACAGCGCGCGGGGGATGTGACCCTCCTCGTACTCCTCGGGGACGCCGAAATTGACGTGGAAGAGCAGGAAGGCGCCGGCCGGCGCGGCCTCCGGCCGGCCACCGTCGAGCACCTCTCGCAGCCAGTCGGTGTGGACGAGCTTGTCGTAGTGCGGCAGAGCCTCGACGGGCAGGTTCGCGTCGGCCGCCCACTCGGACCATCCGTGCTCGTAGGTTCGGATGCGCTCGTGACCCAGATCCGTCAGCCTGGCCCTGACCGCGCTGACACCCTCGGGGTCATCGCCGTAGAGGACGACCTCTCGGCCCGGAACAATGCCCTTCGAGTGGAGCAGCCGTTCGACCTCGACGTCGTCGACGCTGTTCAGCCAGGCGCTTGCGAACGCGACCGCTCCCGGGATGTGACCGCCCCGAGCTTCTCCATTCCGGCGCCAGCCGTTGTAGGCGGCCAGCGGCCGGACGTCGACGATGGTGAGATCGGGGTCGTCGAGTCGCCGCCGGAGCTCCGCGGTGGAGATGGTCGCAGCATCGTTCTGGAACAGATCTGGGGTCATCGCTCCTCCTGCAGGGTACGTTCGCGACCGCTGGCGGGAGCGGCGCCCGCCTTCGGGCGGGGCCGCTCCCGCTGCAACTCCTTACAGCCCGTTCGCCGCCAGGAACTTGGCCGCCACGTCTTTGGGGTTCTGCTTGTTGAGCTGCGTCGCCTTGTTCATGGCGAGGATCGCAGCCTGCGTCAACTTCGCACTGACCGCGTTCAGAATCCCCATCACCTGTGAAGTCGCGGCGCTCTGCTTGACGATCACCGCGACGTTCTGAACGCCGAAGATCAGCTTCGGGTCCTTCAGCACGACGTACTTCCCGCTCGCAATCTGCGCGTCCGTCGAGAAGACGTTGATGCAGAAGACCTTCTTCTGGTCGAGCGCTCGGTAGGTGAGCCCGATGGCGAGGCTCAGGAACTTGAGCTTCGTCAGCCCGTAGACGTGCTTCATCCCGAGGTAGCCCTCTTCGCGGCTCTTGAACTCGGGTCGAGCGCCGATCGAGAAGTTCTTCGGGCGCTGCGCCGAGTTCTGCAGCCGCTTGAGGTCGAAGAGGGTCTTCAGGTGGTACTTCTTCGCATCCGCCTTACGGACGGCGATCGCGTCGACGTCGAAGAACGGCGTGCGATTCGAGAGCGCGAAGCCGTCCTTCGCGAGCAGCGTCTTTGCGAGCTGCCACCAGCCTTTCGCCGTCTTCGGCAGCTTCTTCTGGTGATACGCCGTCTGGACGATCTCGCCGACGTACTCCGGATAGGCGTTGATCTTCCCGCTTCGCAGCGCCGTCTGGATGACCTCGGTGCTGCCGATGTTCTCGTGGTAGTCGACGGTGATGCCCTTGTGCTCAAGGGCCTGTTTGTAGAGCTGGCCGAGCACGAACTCCTCGGTGAAGTCCTTCGTGCCGAGGCTGATCGTCGTCGCGGCTGTCGACCCGGGCGCCGAGACGCGCGCATTCGCCGAAGACCCGAGCGACGCCACCAGCAGCACACCGACGGCCGCGATCAACGTTCGCGTGCGACTCATTCTCGCCATCTCCTCCTCCTCTCGATCCGGTCCCAGCGCAACCCTCTCATGCTGTTACGGCCTCGGCTACCCCCGTCGAGACGTCCGGCTCGATCAACTTCACCTTTCGCCGGAGCCCGCGCGGCGTCACCGCCCGTTGCAACAAGCCGAAGACGAAGCTCGCCGCGAACGCCAGCACGGCTACGGCAATCGATGCGGCGATCACCCCCTTCAGGAAGTAGCTCGCCTGATTGACGATGATGTCGCCGAGGCCGCCGCCGCCGACGACTCCGCCGAGCGTCGCGGTCGCCACGACGTACACCGCGGCAGTCTTGATCCCGGCGAAGATGAGCGGCAGCGCGAGCGGCAACTCGATCTTGAGCACGATCTGGTGGGGCCGCATGCCCATCCCGCGAGCTGCCTCGATCGCGTCCGGGTCGACGCCCTCCACACCGACATACGCGTTCGTCAGCATGAGCGGGAACGCAAGGATGACGAGGGCGAAGACGACATTTGTCGTGCCGATCCCGAAGACGCCGAGACCGATCGCGATCACGGCGAGACTCGGCAGCGCTCGACCGACGTTCGCGAGGTTGATCGCCAGGAACTCTCCACGGTGTAAATGACCGAGCCAGACGCCGAGCGGGATCGCGATCAGGAGCGCGATCCCCATCGCCTCGCCGCTGATCACGAGGTGCTCGAGGATCTTGCTCCACATCAGGCCCGGGTTGTCGTACATGAAGCGGAAGGCGTCGACGAACGTGCTCGGACGGAAGGAGTCGTAGCCGAGGATCACGCCGTCCTCCGCGCCCGCACCCAGGGCGTGAGCGCCCGCTGCACGACGACGAGTAAGCCGTCGGCGCCGATGGCCAGTGCGACCGCCAACGCACCCGTGGCGACGAACTCGGTCGTGAAGTCGGTCTGCAGTCCGTTGAAGATCGGCTGACCCAGGCCGAGCGGCGTGATGTAGGCGGCAACGGTGGCGAGGCTGATCGTCGTCACGACCGCAATCCGGATCCCGGCCGAGATGGCGGGCAGCGCAAGCGGGAGCTCGACCCGGAAGAGCATCTGCCGCCGCGTCAAGCCCATTCCCCGCGCCGCCTCCAGGACGTCGCCCGGTACCCCGCGCAGACCCTCGAGGATGTTGCGGAAGAGGATCAGCAGCGTGTAGCCCACGAGCCCGATCTCGATCGTCAGCATCGTGAGCCCTGTGAACGGGACGAGCAGCTGGAAGAGCGCGAGACTCGGAATCGTGTACAGGAACGCCGAGAAGACCCCGAACGGGGTCTCGAACCAGCTCTTTCGGTACGCGAGCAGCGCTGCGGCGAACGCAATCGCAAACCCGATCCCCACCGCGATCGCCGTCATCTCGAGATGCTCGAGCAGGCGCGGCTGGAGGATGTCACCCCAGTGACCTTTGACCCACTCCCAGCAGAAGGTTCCGTTCTGGGCGATACAGCCGTGCTTGCCACCCGGAGGCCCGCCGTAGTTGGGGATCACCGGCGGAGGAGGCACGGCAGCGGCGGTGATGATCACTCTTGCTGTTCCCGCTCCGGCGCGAGCAGCGCCGCGACATGGTCGACCGAGCACAGCCCGCACACCCTGCCGTTGTCGACGACCGCGAGCTCGCGCCGACCCTCCTCCAGCATCAGCGCGAGGGCGTCGCGCAGCGTCGTCGACGCGGCGACGGTGGGATACCGCGATTCATCCCCGTTGGGCGCGGCGAGCAGCTCGATGTCGGAGAGTCGCTTCAGCGCGAGTCGTTTGAGACTGCGGTCCGCACCCACGAAGCGAGCCACAAACTCGTCCGCCGGATTGGCGAGGATGGCGTCCGGCGTGTCGTACTGCGCGAGGATGCCGCCCTCGCGCAGGATGGCGATCCGATCACCCATCTTGATCGCCTCGTCGATGTCGTGCGTGACGAAGATGACGGTCTTCCGGATCTCGGCGTGCAAGCGGAGGAACTCCTGCTGCAGTCGCTCACGGGTGATCGGGTCGAGCGCTCCGAAGGGCTCGTCCATCAGCATCACGGCAGGATCCGCGGCCATCGCCCGGGCGAGCCCGACACGCTGCTGCTGCCCACCCGAGAGCTGTCTGGGATACCGATCGCGATCGTGCACCGGGTCCAGTCCGACGAGCTCGAGCAACTCGCCCACCCGGGCGTTGATCCTCGCCTTCGGCCACCCCAAGAGTCGCGGGACCGTCGCAATGTTGTCGGCCACGCTCATGTGCGGGAAGAGTCCGACGTGCTGGATCACGTAGCCGATCCGCCGCCGGAGCTCGATCACGTCCAGGCTGCGGACGCTGCGCCCGTCGATCAGGATGTCGCCTTCGCTGATCTCGATCAGACGGTTGACCATCTTCATCGCCGTCGTCTTGCCTCCGCCCGAAGGACCGACGAGGACGCAGATCTCTCCCGCCGGGATGCGTAGCGAGAGGTTGTCGACGGCAGCACCGCTCCGCCCGGGGTAGCGCTTCGTCACGCCGCGGAAGACGATTTCCGCGGCCGAGCTCTGCGCTCGCTTCCCGTCTGAGCCCATCTCCTCCCGCGAGTCTAGGGCCCGCGGCCGGGCCTCACAACGGCGGTCAGAGCTCCTCCGCGAAGGCGAGGTTGTCCGTCTTGAGGCTCTCGTCGGTTCCGAAGTACGCGTGCTTGGACATGTCCGCCGAGTATCGGCTTGCCGGAGGCGTGCGCCCGAGCGCCTCGGCCAGGCTCCGCACGAGGTGGGGAGCGCCGCCGCAGCAGAGCCCCAGATAGCGGGCTCCCGCCTCGCGTGCGGCCCGGCCGAACTCCGCGATCTCGTAGCGGTTGCAGGTGAACGGATCGAGCGCCGTCGGGAACGGCATCTCGCCCGGAAGCGCTGGATCCCTCAGCGATTGGAACGTCGGTTCGTGCTCGTGGGTGCGGTACGGGACCGGCAGCGCCGCAACGTGGCAGGAGACGGCCTCCCTGATCTCCTGCAGGAGCGGCAGCATCGTCGCCGGGCCGCGCATGCAATTGAGGCCGACGACGTCGGCACCTCCGGCTTCAAGCCGCCGGCACGCGTCGCCGAGCGTCCAGCCTTCCCGCGTCACGGGATGCTGGTGCGCCGCGAGCGTGATCACCGCGGCAAGACCCGCCTCCTTGATCGCCGCGAGCGCGGCGAGGGCTTCCTCGGCATACGAGAAGGTCTCCCCGATGACGAAATCGACACCCGCCTCGACCGCCCAGCCCACCTGCTCGTCGAACATCGCGCGCGCGGCGCGCTGCGACTCGTCGTCCTCCGCGAAGACGTTCGTATTGCAGAGGTCTCCCGCCACCAGCGCGTCGGCCTCGGAGGCGGCCTGCTTGGCGATTGCGAGCGCCTGCCGATTGATCTCCTCGAGGAGGTCCTCCTTGCCGACCAGGCGCATCTTTTCGCGGTGGGCGTAGTACGTGAACGCTGGAACGACGTCCGAACCGGCGCGGACGAACTCTCGGTGCAGCTGCGCCACGACCTCGGGATGGTCGAGGACGACCTCGGGCACGTACGGGCCCGCCTGCACGTAGCCACGCCGTTCCAGCTCGAAGAGATAGCCCTCTGCGCAGATCACGGCGCCTTGCCCGAGCCGTTCGAGCAGACGGCCGTTGTCGGAGTGAGTCGCAGCCATCGCGTCCCCCATTATCCAGCGCTCAGCCCGGAGCGGACGAGGTCTCTGACCGGTTCGAGGTCCGCCGGGAGAGAGGCGCCTTCAGATGTGAAGGGAACACGCTCGCGAATCAGCTCGAGGACGCGCCGCGTGCCCCTGCCGAGTGCCGGCGGATCGCGAAGGTCGATTGCCTGGGCTGCGACAACCAGCTCGATCGTGACTACTCGCTCGCCGAGCTCGACCATCTCCGCGAGTCGGCGGGCGGCGAGGGGGGCGAACGTCACCCGGTCCTCGATTCCCTCCGCTTGGGTCGTGCTGGCGAGCTCGAACGAGACCGGTTGCGCAAGCAGACGTGCCTCGGCAGTCAGGGCATGGCCGGCGTTTCCGAGCTCGGCGAGCGCGTCCTCGTGCAATCCGCTGCGGGCCGCAAGCCCATCGGGAAGACCGGAGATGGGCGACTGCAGGAGCTTCATCAAGCGCTCGTTCGCGGACGTGAGCGCCGGCGCCAGCGCGATGCGCAGGAAGTCGAGCGCGGCCGCAAGCGGGACGACGTCGAGGTTGGAGACCGAGACGACTCGCTCTTCCTCCACGATCACGAGCGGATTCGCGTTCGCCGCGTTCAGCTCGACCGCGAGCTGGGCGCGTACGAAGTCGAGCGCGTCCCACGTCGCGCCGAGCACCTGAGGCAACCCGCGGAAGGTGAGCGGGTCCTGAAGATTGCGCGCCGCGGCCGGCAACCAGAGGGCGCTGCCGTCGAGCAGCTGCGTCAGTTGCTCCAGCGACGCGCGCAGTCCCTTGTACGGCCGAGTGTCCGCAACGGCCGGATGGATGATCGTCAGGTTGGCGCCGAACGCTTCGAGGTCGAGCGCACCGGCAATGTGCAACGCGTCGAGCAGACGCGCGGCATCCGCGATCGCCAGCGCGGCGAACCCGGTCGAGTAGGCGTTGTTGTTGACCAGCGCGAGTCCTTCACCCGCGGCCAGCGCCGTGTCGCGGAAGAGATGGTGTACGAGGTCGGCGTTGGCAGCAAGATCGCTCTGGCCCACGGATCCGAGCAGGCGAACCTGCGGCGTCTCTTTCCCGTTCAGCGCCGCGACCAGGTGCTCGGCGAGATCCGGCCGGACGCCGGCGGTCCCCCTGGCGAACCCGTTCGCCATTCGCAGCATCGTCGCCCTGACGACGTCCGCCGGCGCCTCCGGGCCTTGGCCGACTCGGTGGCTCTGGATCAGCCGGCGGTTGAACTCCTCGACCTCCGACGGCTCGATCTGCACCCGCTTTCGCGCGCCGACGCCGGTCGTGAAGCCGTACACGACATCGCCGCGGTCGAGCACGCGCTCGACGACCGCCCGCGCCTCGCGCATCCGCACCACCGCCTCCGGCGCCAGCTCGACCGCTTCGCCGCCGCGGGCGACCGCGACGACCTCGCCCAAGCGGAGATCGTTGCCGGTGAGGACGACGGTCACGCGCCCACTCTCACGACCAGACGACCGCAGCCGCCTCGGCGATCGTGCGCAGCTTCGCGCGCTGGTCGTCGATGCTCAAGGCGTTGCCGACGACTGACGTCGCGAAGCCGCATTGCGGGGAGAGCGCCAGCCGATCGAGCGAGACGACCTGCGCAGCCTCCCGAATCCGCTCGACGAGTTCGTCGACCGTCTCGCGGCGCGGCGTCTTGGTCGTCACGAGACCGAGCACGACGACCTTGTCGTCGGGCACCGCCCTAAGCGGAGCGAACGTCCCGGAGCGCGCGTCGTCGTACTCGAGCAACAGCCGCTCTGCCCGCACGCGCGGAAACAGTCGCTCGGCGAGCCAGTCGTACCCCCCTTCGACGAGCCAGCGGCTCGCCTGATTCCCCCGGCAGAGGTGGAAGCCGAAGGTGACGCCCGGATGATCGCCGATGACGTGGTTGTCGAGCTCGACGCCGAGCTCGAGCCACCGCTCGGCCGGCCAGCCGCGGCTTTCGTAGAACCGCCGGTATGTCGGATCGAGGAGCAGCGGGTAGTGCGGTGCGTCCAACTGGATGTACACCGCGCCGAGGCGCACGAGCTCGTCGACGTCCTCACGGAGCAGCTCGGCGACGTCCGCGAGGAACTCATCCAGATTCAGATACGCGCCCTTCGAGCGTTCGGGATCCCAGAAGTTCGCGAACAGGCTGGGACTCGGCAGCGTCACCTTGACGACCCGGTCGGTGCGTCCGCGCGCGTACACGAACTCTTCCGTCGCGAGCGAGCGTTTGCGCCGAAGCGTCTGCTCGACTGCGAGCGGCGGCCGTTCGACACGAAGCTCACCGAGCTCCTCGCTTTGCCACGTCCCCCAAAGGAACGCGTCGAGGTCCCACTCGGCGAAACCCTGGACGGCAGCGGGAAACTGGCTTTGAAACGAGAGTCGGCGCATCTCGCCGTCGGTGACGACCGCGAGGCCTGCCTCCTCCTGGAGCTCGAGGGCGTCGTCGACCGCCTTGTCCTCGACCCGCTTGAACGCGGCGGGCGTCAACTCCCCCTTAGCGAGCTTCTCCTGCGCTGCGAGCAAGTCGGGCGGGCGAAGAAGACTGCCGACGACGTCCGTTCGCGCGTCAAGCACGCCCTCACTCTACGGACGTCCGGTCGGGGGCAGTCCGACGCCGAACTGTTGGGCGCCGGACGCGTGGGGTTCAGAAACTCTGTCAACCATCGACTTGGCGGTCGCCTCGACACAGCGACGCCCGCCGAGAAGGCGGGCATCGTCCACGACCTCGTCCAAAGCATTGACGTCGAGGCCGAGCGACCAGGCCGGGCGCCCGGTTTTCCATTACAAGAAGCGGCATCGCGTCGACGGCTCTTTCTGGTACGCCCACCGAGTCCCCCACGTCACGATCAAGGTCGTCTACGCCTTCCCAGACGACGATTTCCGCTCAGAATCCGGCGCGCACGCACGCGAGCGCTGGCTGCCCCCGCCCGGCCGGGTAACGGCTCCCGACCTTGAAGAACGCCTGCAACGCGGGAGTCGCCGCGGTTGTCGGCAGGTGGAATCAAGCGCGGCCTAACCGTCCTCAAACCTCTGCTGCCTAGATTGGGTGCTGTGAGGTTGGCACCTCTGCCGACAATCGCACTCTTCGTGGCGCTTTCGGTCACGGGCTGCAGCTCGGGCCACGAGACGGCGGGAGTGCCGGTGCCTTGGGTGAACCGGCCGCTTCCCCGCTACGAGGTCCCGGCTCCGCAGGTGATCCCGTATCCGACCTCGGCGCCGCCGTGTCACGCGAGCGAGCTGCGGATCGCCCAAGGCCGGGGCGGCGCAGCCGCCGGAACGCTGTACGAGCGCCTCGTCTTCACCAACATCGGCCGGCGCACGTGCCTGCTCCGCGGCTACCCGACGATCACCGCCCTGGGCCCGGACGGCAGCCGTCGCCCGCTGCGTCCCCACCGTGAAGGCTTCACTTTCTTCTACCTCGTCCCAGCCAACCTGCCCCCGCGCGGCCACAGCTTCATCGGACTCGCAACCGGGGACGGCTGCGACAACGGCACCAAGCCGACGACGAGCTACGGACAGCTCAGCGTCACGATCCCACAAAGGGAAACCGTCCAGGCCGGCGCGGGCGTCCGGATCACCGAGGTCTGCGGGCTCTTCGTCAGCAGCTTCGGGCTACCGGCGCGCTACACGCCGCTCGCACCCGCCGCGGGAACCCCCGCGACCGCAACCCTTCGCGTCCACCTGCCCGCAAGGGTCCGCGCCGGGACAATCCTCCGCTACACGATCACGCTCGCGAATCCCACGCAGACGACGATCACGCTTCGGCCCTGCCCCGGATACAGCGAAGGCATCTACGCCTCAGGCCTCGTCGTCCGCCGATCGCTCGCACTCAACTGCGACACCGTCCATACGATCGGCGCCCACGAGCAGGTCCGCTACGCCATGCAGCTCGCCGTACCGACCCGCGCCGCAGCGGGCATCGCCAAGTTCAGCTGGAGCCTGAACGACCCGAACGGACCCTTCGCCGGCCGCATCATCCGAATCACCCGGCGCTGATTCGCCCATATCTTCGCCCGCGGCACCGCCGGGGCCCGACCCAGCACCTCCCCCAGCCGCCGCTCACCGCACGCACCGCACCACGAACGGGCAACCGTGCGCACATACTTTGGATCAGTCTCACCGCCTCTTTTCGCCTAACTAAGCGCTTTCGACCATCGTCCATTGCTCGCCTTCTGGGCGCAGGCGGCGAGCGGGACGCTGTTCGGCTTCTCAAGCTTCGACGCTCGATTGCCTGGAAAGCAGGAGCACGTAAGCGGACGCCTTCAGGCTGACTGCGTCGCGCTCGCCCTCAGCTTTGGTCGGTCGCGCGCGCCGACTCAGCGGAGTCGACGGTGGCCGCCCAGCTACCGAGGAGCCTTAGCGCCTCCTCAGAGCGCGAACCGGGCTCGGCGGCGTAGGTGAAGATCGTCAGCCCGTGGTCTGCGGCGAGGTCCAACCGGTTGAAGCTCAGGCTGAGCTCGCCAACCACGGGATGGTGGAAGCGCTTGACACCGGCGTTGTGGAAGCGCACGTCGTGCGCGGCCCAGCGGGTGCGGAACGCCTCGCTGTGTGTTGCGAGCTCGCCGACGAGGTCTGAGAGGTCGCGGTCGTACGGGTCACGACCCGCGGCCCAGCGCAGAATCGCGACGCACTCGCCGGCGACGCGCTCCCAGTCCCCGTAGAACGCCTCGGCGCGCGGATCGAGGAACACGAACCGGGCGTTGTTGACCGGTCGCGCGGGCGCGGCGTACAGCTCGGAGAACAGCGCACGCCCGAGCTCGTTGGCGGCCAGGATGTCGAGACGCGCATTGCCCACGAACGCAGCCGCGCCGGTGATCGCTTCGAGGGTCCACTGGACCTCGGGCCGGACGCGCTGCTTGACCTGGCGCCGACGAGGACGCGCTCCCGTCGGCTGCGCGGCGCGGGCGAGGTCGAAGAGGTGGGCGCGCTCGGCATCGTCGAGCTCGAGCGCCCGCGCCAGCGCCTCCAGCACGCTCTGCGAGACCCCGCTCATGTCTCCGCGCTCCAGGCGGGTGTAGTACGGAACGCTCACGCCGGCCAGGACGGCGACCTCCTCGCGGCGGAGCCCGGGCACCCGGCGGCTGCCGTAGGAGCGCAACCCGGCCTGCTCAGGCGTGATCCGGGCACGCCGTGGTTCATCACCGGCGCGGGGCGCGGCATGGGCGTCGAGTTCGCCAAGGCCGTCGACGTCACGAGCCGGCAGGACGCCGACGCGGCGGTCAAGGCGGCCGTCGACCGCTTCGGCGTGGACGGCTGGATGGAATCGCTTGCCCCCGAGGTCGAGCCGTTCGGCATCCACACGACGATCGTGAACCCCGGCTTCTTCCGCACCGAGCTGCTCACGAAGGAGTCGACGAACTACGCCACGCCGTCCATCGAGGACTACGCCGAGCGCAACGCCGCCCAGCGCGAGTTCTGGGAGAGCCAGAACGGGCAGCAGTCGGGCGACCCGGCCAAGCTCGCCCAGGCGCTGCTGACCATCTCCGACGAGAAGCAGCCGCCGCGCCGCTTCATCGCCGGCGCCGACGCGATCGACACGGCTGAGCAGCAGATCGCCACGCTGCAGCAGCAGATCGACGCCTTCCGAGAGCTGTCGTCGTCGCTGGCGATCGACGAGGACGCGGCCCGGAGCTAAACGCGGCGCTGGCTTCGCTGGCTAGCGCGACTGCTTTGGCGCCACACATACAAGCGCAAATCCGAGAACGGAGGCACATTGCCATGAAACTCATTTCCCTGGGTGGACTCGACGTCTCCCGCATAGGACTCGGCGCGATGTCCATGTCCGGCTATTACCTCGACGCGGGCAGCGACGACGCCGAAGCGATCCGCACCATCCACCGCGCACTCGACCTCGGCGTCACCCACATCGACACCGCCGAGATCTACGGCCCCTACACCAACGAAAAGCTCGTCGGCCGCGCGCTCAAGGGGCGCCGCGACCGTGTCGTGGTGGCGACGAAGTTCGGCTTCGTCTCACACTCAGGCGGTGGCCCCGGAGTGCTCGACAGCAGCCCGGCGAACATCCGGACCGCGGTCGAGGGCTCCCTGAAGCGACTGGGTACCGACCGCATCGACCTCTACTACCAACACCGGGTCGACCCGAACACTCCCATAGAGGACACCGTCGCCGCCCTGGCCGAGCTGGTGGCCGAGGGCAAGGTCCTGCACATCGGCCTGTCCGAGGCCGGGCCCGCAACGATCCGCCGCGCCCACGCCGTGCACCCGATCGCCGCGCTGCAGACCGAGTACTCCCTGTGGACCCGCGATCCGGAGGCCAAGCTGCTACCGCTGCTGCGCGAGCTGGGCATCGGCTTCGTGCCCTACTCCCCACTCGGGCACGGCTTCCTCACCGGGACGATCCGCTCCCCCGAGGAACTCGACGACAACGACTGGCGCAAGAACAACCCGCGCTTCACCGACGGCAACTTCGAGAAGAACCTCCGCATCGTCGACGAGGTCGAGGCCGTCGCATCCGAGATCGACGCCACACCGGCGCAGATCGCTTTGGCCTGGCTGCTCGCGCAGGGCGAGGACATCGCCCCAATCCCCGGCACCAAACGAGTTTCCCGCGTCGAGGAGAACACGGCAGCCGACGCTGTCGAGCTGAACGTGGAGCAGATCGCCCGGCTGAACGATCTCACCCCGGCCACCGGCGAGCGCCACAACGAGGCAAACATGTCCACCATCGACCGCTGACCTAAAGGCGGTTGATCGCCTGAGCCTGTGGGGTGCCAAAATTCGGTGCGCACCGTCGGAAATCAGCGATTTGCAGCCAGGACGCTATTTTTGGCACCCCACACGTGAGTCCGGTTCCCGAAATTCACGGACCCGGCGACGTCTACTGTGCGCACGCGGGGATTAGCCGGTGCTGACGGAACCGATCGGCGGCCGGAAATACGCCGCCGCCGCGACCGCCTCTGGGAACCGGCGCTTGAACTTCTCTTGCGAGACGCGGAGAATCAGTCAACCCCTGACCGGAGGAGATCATGCGGCTTCTACTCGCAGGGCTTGCGGCTCTCGTTTTCGTCTCGCTCGCTGCGGCCGCCGCGCCGTCGAACGATGACGTCGTGCAGGCCACCGACATCACGACCCTCCCATTCGCGGACACTGTCTCGCTCGCCGAAGCGACCGCGGCGGTAGGCGACCTCGACTGCTCGGGACTCGACGACACACACACAGTCTGGTACCGGATCACTCCAGGGTCCGACATGCGTCTCGGCCTCCGGACTGTGAACGGAGAGGGAATCGAGGTGTCAACCACGGTCGCCTCCGGCCAGCCGGGCTCCTTCACGCAGCTCCAGTGCAGCTTCAGCCAGACACAGGGACTCGACGTGACGGCGGGGACGAGTTACTACATCCAGCTCGCGACCGCGGGTGCGGATCCCGGCCCGGTCGCCGACTTCTCGGTCGTGCACGTTCAGCCGCTCGCAGTGGAGATCGCGCTTTCGAAGAATGTGCCCTTGAGCGGCGGGGTGGCGACCGTTTCCGGGACGCTTCATTGCTCGCGGGCGACGCCGCCCGGCTCGGAGACGGCCGTGCAGGGTACGCTTGACCAAGGCGCGACCCACGGCTGGCTCGTCCCCTTCTACTTCCCGACCGGCTGCTCGAAGATGCCGATGCGCTGGCGGACAACTGTGCAGGTCCTTTCCGGTCCCGGCTTCGTGCAGGGGCAAGCGTCTCTGAGCGGAACGGGGTTCGCGTGCGACGCGTTCATCTGTGCTGACCCGGACACCGAGACAGCGACCGCGAAGCTGCGCTAGCAGTCTTCGACGGCAGCCGCGCGGCGCAACGTCATGCCTCAGGCGCAAGATTGTCGACGCACTGACTCGATGCGGGCAGCGCTGATCGCCGTGGAGCGCGTGGTGCTCGACCCTGCGAACAAAGTTCGCAGGGTGGATCACCGCTACGATCGGTCGCATTCGCAAGCGCGCTCAGCCAGCACCAAGCAGTGACAGGTCTCCGGGCCGAACCACTTTCCGGGGCAGTGCCGCAGTGTCGGGTCGGGATGCCCTTCGCCTTGTTCGCGCGACTCGCGATCAGCTAGGAGTGGCCTGGTCTGCGGAGGCGGACCCGCTCTCGTGGCGGGTCGTCTGCTGGGACAGCTGCGATGCCGCCGTCGCCCGGCTCAAGCTGAGCGGAAGGCACCGGCGCGCGACCTTCGCCGGCCTTGCTCGTTTGCCGCAGCCGTTCACGATCGCCGTCTCCGGACTCGGACAGGATGGCTGCGTGATCTGGCAGGCCGGGCTTGCCGATCTGTATCTGCGGGCCGATCGCCCCGCCGGGCGACAGGGAGCCTCCGAGCGAATGCGAACGCGCGGGTACCAAACTACCGCCAGCCAAGCCAGGAGGGAGCCGGTGTCACCGAAGCGGCCGAAGAAGGATCCGCCGCCAGGCAAGACGGGCAAGACGACGAAGCCGAAGCCAAAGAAGAAGACCGCACGCGGGAAGTAACCGTGGCTGGAGTCGGGATCGGCGGCCGATGCGATGGCCCGAGTCGCCTGGGGCCTGAATGCGCAGGCGTGCGGCGCCGCCGGAGAGCAGCCGAAGGACTCGCTCGTGTGGTGTCTAAGAGTTCTCCCATGGCCGAGGAGAGCCTGAAGGAGGAGCTGCGCGCCGCTCTTTCCCCGCGTCTGGTGCGTCAGCCCCGCAACCTGCTCAGCACTGGGCCGGCCAGGGAAGCGGAGGAGCAGAAGCAGTCGCCTCGCGAGCGCGGGCCGGGACTGTTCGCCCGACACTTCCGACGACGCTGACAGCGAGGAGCCGTTTCGCCGAGAACCTCACGACCGCTGCCGGGTTGGCAGCGGTGATCGCGGCGCTTCGGTCGCGCCTTCCGAATCCGCGGATTTGCAGCGGGATCGAGTTGCGAACGCCACCGGGTGGTCGAGGCCGGCACAGAGATTCGATCGAGGGGCGGCATCCGCAAGCCGCGATCGCGCGTCGTCTCGTCACGCTCGCCTAACGCCGGACCGCGAGCCGTCCCCCGTTGGAGGGATTGGCACAGTCTCCTCCAAAGGGGGGAGGTTCGAATGACCCGGCCGCCTTAGGTTGCGTCAGCTTCTTTGGCGACTGCGGCCCGCGCAAGACCTGCGCGGAAGGAGGATTTCAACTCATGCGGCACCGGGTTGGTAAGGCCGGGAACGGGACCCGAGCCAATGCTTTGTGGGGCTCGAGGCGGGAGATGCGCGGGAACGCGCTTTGGGGCAGAGGCGGACGCAGATCGGCGATCCTGGTCGCTTTCTGCCTGCTGCTGACATCCGCGGTGGCCAACGGGAGCGCTGCTCTCGGCGGCTCGGGCTCGGCGTTCGTGCCGCAGCGCCTGCTCGATGCGGCAACCGCGAACCCGGACGCCGTCTTCAGGGTGGTCGTTCAGGGCGAGAGAGGGAAGAGCAGCAACAACGTCGCCAGCGATGTGCAGGCCGCGCAGACCGAGGTGCCGGGGAAGGCGTCGGGCCTCAAGCGGCGCTTCCTGTCGCTCGCGGGCGTCTCTGCTGAGTTGACCGGCCGGCAGATCGTCAAGCTCGCGACCAAGAGCGGCATCTTCGCGATCACCGACGATGCCGCCGTGCGCCTGTCGGCCTATTCGAACACCCAGGTTTGGCCCTCGACGGCCGGGGCGCTCTGGGGCCCGCCCCCGAAGGGCACGACGTATCCGACGATCGCCGTCGTCGACTCGGGGATCGACACTGTCAACAGCGCTTTCGGGAGTCGCGTCCTGGCGCAGGCGAACCTGACCTCGCTCGGCCCGAACTCGCCGGGGGACGGACGCGGACACGGCACCTTCGTGGCCGGGATCGCGAGCAACGACGACAGCGGCCATACGGGGATGGAGCCGCGGGCGAAGCTCGTCTCGCTCGACGTGCTTAACGACTCCGGCGCGGGTCTCACCAGCGACGTCATCGCCGCCTGCGACTGGATCCTGCAGAACAAGGCGACCTACAACATCCGCGTCGCCAACTTCTCGCTCAACGGCGGCGCGGCGACGAGCTTCCAATACGACCCGCTCGACAAGGCGGTCGAGAAGCTGTGGCTGAACGATGTCGTCGTCGTCGCCGCCGCCGGCAACTACGCGGTCAACGGACAGCAGAGCGGCGTCGTCTACGCCCCCGCGAACGACCCGTTCGTGATCACCGTCGGCGCTTCGGACGTCCGCGACACGTCGTCGCCGAGCGACGACTTCGCAGCGCCTTGGTCGGCGTATGGCTACACCCCCGACGGCTTCTTCAAGCCAGAGCTGAGCGCACCCGGCCGCGTGCTCCACGGCCCCGTGCCGGCGACGGCGACGATGTTCCTCGAGCACCCGGAGCGGCTGATCGCGACCGGCTACATGTGGATGTCAGGAACCTCGTTCGCAGCGCCGGTCGTCTCGGGTGCGGCCGCGACCATCCTCTCGCGGCACCCGAACTGGACACCCGACCAGGTCAAGGGCGCGCTCATGGTCGGCGCCAGCGTCCCGAACGGCTACGGCTCGAACGGCGCGCTCGGCGTCGGCATCGTCTCCGCTTCGGCGGCGGCATCCGCGGACGGAGCGACGAACCCGAACGCGGGCCTGAACCAGTTCGTCACCACCGACGCGACTACGGGCCTGAAGACCTTCGACGCGGCCAGCTGGGGAAACGCCGCCACAGCCAACGCGTCCTGGAACACCGCCTCATGGTCGAGCGCGAGCTGGGCCTCGGCATCCTGGTCAACAGCGAGCTGGGCCTCCGCCTCCTGGTCGACCGCCAGCTGGGCCACCGCCTCCTGGTCGACCTCGACGACAGCGACCGCATCCTGGGCCGAAAACGCCCAGGCCAGCTCAATTTGGGTCAAATGACGGGAAGCAGGCGGGACGGCGAAACCGACGCCGGCAGGTTTGCGCACACGGATGCGCATGCCTCCGACACACTCCTGATCGCTAACGGACCGGGCTCTCCGACGCGGAGAGCCCGGTCGGATGCCAAAACCCGGGCCACAGGCTGCACATCCATGGTCTCGAGATGCGGACCGGGTTTTTAGCACCCCAACAGGGTCTAGCCGTTGAGGATTCGCGCGACTCGCTTGGCGGCTGAGCCCGAGACGCGACCGAGTAGCGCATAGCTCGCGGCGGCTCTGTGCGCTTTCCGGAGCGCGTAGGGCGCGCGCAAACTTGGTCGCCGGACCCGATCGGTACATGTGCAGGGCGATCTAGTTTGCGAACCCTACGGGTCGGCGCCGTCTCGCGGCTGTCTACGGGGTCGAGAGTGAGCTCGGCCGAGGCGGAATGGCGGTCGTGTGTCGGGCGGTCGGTCCTCTCAGACCAGGCTGACGGGGTCATCCCTACGGATCGCGCCTGTTGCTTCCGCGACGGCGTAAACGCCGGCGCAGGGATAGAGCGCACCCGCGACGTCGATCCTGTTGTGCTGGGCGAGGGCCTTGAGGATCCGGGAGTCCTTCGGAAGGTCCTCCTGCGCGAGGCTCGGCATGACGCAACGAGGGTCTGGCAAGGCCACGCCGATCTGCACGTCGTCGCCGATCGAGAGCGTGCGACCGAGCCACTCGTTCTCGACGAACCCACGCGCTGGGGTCTCGACAATCACGTTCATGCGGAACCTGCGCGCGTCGAAGCGGCTCTGTGGCTCGAGTTCGCCCAGTCGGTCCAGGCTTGACGTCGTCAGGACGCTGAGCGGATAAAGGTCGAAGAAAGAGCCTTCGGGGACAGCGGACGGGAGCCCCCGCTCGTTGAAGAACGCCGCACCGAGCCGCGCTTCAACAACCTCGTCGCGGTGTCCCTCAGGATCGTAGTTCTCCTCGTCAGGGTGATACTGGTCGATCGTGTAGCCGTTCTGCGCGGCGTGCGCCAGCTCCACGTCGCGGCCGAAGAAGCGCGACAGGACGGCGTCGACATCGGGCGCGTCGCTCAGCACCACGTTGCCGTCCGGGAGTTCGATCCGCACCGGTGGGAGCTCGTCGTCTGAGCGCGTCGCGCCGACGAATGCGGCACGGCACGCGAGCAGGTTGGGCCACAGCTTCGGGTGCTTCGCGCTCGCGACCTTACCGGTTTCCCTGTCTCGGAGCGCGTAAGCGCGGTCGCCGACAACCCCGCCTTCACTCACGTCGACCGCGTCGAGCTCCTCGCCCAGCATCGACTTAACGGGATATCTCCACAACGCCCGGATCGTGCCAACCCGCTCGCTCGAGTTCATTCTTCCCTCCGGGACTTCGTCAGCCTCACCGCTTCCGTCACGGCGCTGCCTGCGCCTGAGCCCATCGGTCGGCTCGGCGTCAGCCTAAGCAGCGGGCTGCATTGCGGTCAACGGCCAAGGTGACTCGCGTAGGGCGTTCAGCCACACGACGAGTTCACCGACGCTCTCGAAGCCGGCGCGATGGCTGCTTCCAGAGAGTCGGCTGAGTCGTAGCCGACGATCGGCAGCTCTCCCCACGAGGCTGCGGCGACAGCGGCGGAGGCTGCCCATGCGGATTCGAGGTCGCCGGTCACGTCGAAGACGTTGCTGATTCCGATCACCGCGGTGCTTCGGTTGACAAATGGCTCCTGCCACGATCCGGTCGCCCTCGCAACCAGCAAGCACTCCAATCGTCTCGTCTGCCAGAAGCGCGGGCCGGAAGAAGCCTCGCCCCTCAGGCACCTCGGCCCAGGCCGCCTCCCACTCACCAAGTTGCTCCACGGTCGTCACGGCCGACCATCCCCGAGCGGACCGGACCGGAGCCGCAGCCCGCTCCCGGACGAGCCATTCAGCCCGGAACAGAGACCGAAACCCAACAGCCGCAAGGTCCAGGCGAAGCTGTCCTTCACGGAGCAGCCCTCGCCGGTGTCGATCCCGGAGAGCAGCTGCTCGACACTGAGTTCCGGGAGAAGCGTCACCGCGTCGGGGTAATACGGCGGTGTGCGCACCGGACTGAACCAAGAGCCGGCGCGAAAGCGTCCAACCACCCCGTGCGTGCGGCAGAACGCATCGCACCACTCGGCATTGTTCTGCGCCGCAACGCGGACAAGCGATCGCGCCGCCATCCCGCGCATTATCCCGCCGCGCAAATCCAGTCGAAGTCGGAGTTGTCTCGAACAAACGCCGGACGGTGATGATGCCCTCGTGGCAGACCATGCGCCGCGCTTGGCGGCGCGTCATGCCGACTGCGCAAAGCTGAACTTGAGCGGCGCTCGCGAGTTATCTCATCCGGGCAAGGCGTTCCGCCTCATCGAGCCAGCTATTCACTGCGCGGATGACCTCTTCTTTCGGAGGAATCCCATTCGGGAAGAGCGTCTTGAGCAGGACGTCCCGGTCGGCGCTGATGGCGGGGCGCCTGCGACCTTCACTCGACGAGACGGTAACCCGCGGTCTCGGTGACGGACGACGAGCAGCGGCGGCACGTCTGCCTACCCGGCCAGTCGCACTCGACGCTGAAGTGGTGTTCGAACGCCTAGCAGCAGTGCGAGACCGACTGGAAGCACCGGCCACTCCATGAGCCTGCCGACGATGGGCGCCCAGCGCAGCCGCGCGCGCGAACGTGCGCCCGCATTCGGGGCATATGAACTCTTGTTGACTTGCCGACTCCTTGCGCGCGCGTGCCATTGCGAGTACCTCCGAACTTCTTGTCGGTGTGCATCAAGCATACGGGAGCAGTCGCACTAGCAGACCGTTCAGCAATGTCTGTCACTGGAACAAGGGGCACCGCATGACTGAGCGGAATGTCGATTTCGCAGCTGCGTGTCCACCTCGCAGGCGACCGGCGCTGCTGGCGAGCGGCGCTCGCCTTTCTAGTTACGCGCGCGCGCTGCGCGAACCAGAAATAAGTGCGACCGAATTAGCCCGAGCGGGGGTACGCGTCGGCGACGGAAACACTGACTACCCTGGGTTCGAGCCTCGAATGGAGTTTTGACACTGTGGGTCCCAATTAATCGGTTCGCTCCCCCGGATCGAGTATTTGGGACCCTACGCGCAAGTCTCGGCGTCAAGGCGTCTCAGGGTCGGCGCGTCGAGCGGAGAGCCCGGCCCGCCCTGGCTCTCAGGCCCCTGCCGTGGTCGCGCTCGAGTTCGTCGTCAACCGACTTGATCTCGCGGCGAAGGTCGGTCATCTCTGCGTCGCCTGCCAGCTCATCGCGGGAGAACTGCGCCATCGCGTCCGCGTCGTGATGCGTGACACCGGCCCTCTGCCGCGCCCTGGCGAAGGTGTGCGCGCCAGAGGCCCGCTCGCGCCGCTCGATTAACACGTGCAATCTGCTCCGCAAATCCACGAGCCGCTGTCGCAGATCGGACGCGACGCTCATGCAACGGATGTTAGCGTCGCGGCGAAGCACATCGGCCTCATATACGAGCGCGCAGTCGCGGGGGTCGGCCAGCCCCCGTAGGGTGCATATCGGTCACCTCGCTCGGATGAGGCCGTCATGCTCGTCCTCGCGTTCCTGACTGTCCGTCACCGGCAACGGCGGCGCGGCGCTGATCGGTGTCGTCCTCCCCGGCCGCTTTGACGATGCGATGCGGATCGCGGTCGTGCGCCGCTACCCCGGTTGTCCTGCCGGTCTGCGGGCAATCAGCCTCTCGCTCGTCATGCTCGGTCTGATCGACAGCGCCGCCCTAGCGCCGCTCGCCGCCGTCGCCGTCGCCTTCCCAGGAGCCGGGATCGCTGCGCGTGCCGCGCTCGCGGTCGTAACCGGCGCCGGGATCGCGGCCGCCGCGGTGATCGTCGCCCCGCCCCGCCTCGCCGGAAGCAAACGCGCCCTGCGCTTCCGGCTCTGCACCGCCACCGGACGCTCAATGTCGATCGATCAGAGCACGCGCGACTACTTCGACGTGGGCGATCGGGAGCAGCTCGCCTACGAGGAGAAGCTCGAGCGCTACCGCGAGCTTGCCGACGCCCACCTACAGGCGTCTGCCTTCGCGGAGTTCCGCGACACCGCGCTCCCGCATCTCGACGAGGTGATGGTCGAGTACATCGAGAGCGCCGAGTTCGATGAGCTGCTCATGCGAATCGTTAGAGTCGAAGAGCAGCTCGATATGCAGGAGTCGCTCATCGAGCGCTCCCGAGTGCTCGTTCGCGCGTGGGCTGCCGACGAGCACGCCGCCGCCCGCTAGGCGAGCTCGCAGCTGCGCGTGCCCGCGGCGATGCGCTCACATGTTGGGGCCGCCGTTGATCGAGTACACCGCGCCGGTGATGTACCGCGAATCGGGGTCGGCGAGGAACTCCACCACGCGAGCGACCTCGTCCGGCTCGCCCAGCCGACCGGCCGGGATCTGCTCGATCACCTTGCCGAGGACGTGCTCGGGCAACGCGGCGACCCGTGGGTGCGATAACCGAGCCGCCGCGAATCGGTCGGGCTCCCTCAACGAGCTGCGTCACGAGCTGGCAGCTGATCCCACTGCTACGACCGATCGCTGAAGCTGCAACGATACGACCTGAGAAGTCAGGAAACGGAGCGCGCACCCCGGCGCTCCGGAACAAGGGCGGCAGCTCCGGAGGGGGTGGCGTCGCCGCAGTCGCCGCTCCCTCTTCGCCGCCCGCTGAGAAGGCTGCGCGCATCGGCAACTGTCTCTCTCAAAGCC